>Ga0265293_10000591_pt1 | contig 85238 bp, 83 predicted proteins | sample Munlanlewell138R_FD_192505 | JGI IMG/M metagenome (GOLD analysis project Ga0265293, IMG submission 192505) | Leachate microbial communities from a municipal landfill in Southern Ontario, Canada - Leachate well 138R | ecosystem: Engineered > Solid waste > Landfill > Unclassified | place: Canada... | reverse complement strand
GGGGTGGGTAATGCGGCGGGGTTGAAGAGATCGAACATCTGTCGGAACTGCGGCGCCAGGTCGCACAGCCGATATTTGCCATTGCGGTGGTGCTGGCGGCAGCACAGCTCCACCAGCAGGCCGATGCCGGCGCCGTCGCAGTAATCGACCGCTCCCGCCTCTATGCGCAGCAGGGACGGCCGATGTTGTTCCAGCAGGGCGGTGGAGCGCCGCCACAGCTCCGCCGTCGTTTCCACATCCAGGCGGCCGGAGAAGGTGAGCACCACTTCGTCGTCCGCAACGGACACCTGCATTTTTGCCGATTCGGCGGCCTGCTTCTGCATCGGATCACCCATAAAAATTAATGATACCCGAAGAAGCGACAATGACCAGTAAATTGGCGCTTTTAGACCTTCGCATGGGAGATTTTCGGAGAAGGAGAATTCGGCGCGAACGGTTGCCGGCGGGCAGCAATGGCGCGAAAAAGTTGCCCAATCGCCAAGGAAAATTTTTCCCGGTGGGGAGAAATGCGTCAGTCAATGCCGTAATCCGCCCAGCGCTCGGCCACCCGCCGCGCGACAGCGGGATCGCCGGTGACCAGCGCCCGGTCAATCTTGCCGGTGCCGTCGATGCCGAGGCGTCCGGCGGAAACGACAAGATCGCGATCGGCATCGATCTGGTTGACGAGACGCCAGAGAACGGCGTCGCCGGCATGCAGGTCGACGCCGTCATCGACGGTGATCAGCAGCCGCGAGCGGCGAAAGAAGGGCGTTTCCCACAGGCGGCGAATCAGCTCCAGTCCCTTGCCGGCGACCGCCGGTTGCACGGCGATCAGGGCGCAGCCGTGAAAAGCGCCCTGGGGAATAAAATGGATGGCGAGGATTTCCGGAAAATCGATTTGCAGCAGCGGCAGAAAAATCGTTTCGCTGGCCAGAACGAAATTGAGGTTTTCCATCGGCGGCGGCCCGACAACTGTGCAGGGATAAAGGGGCTGGCGCCGGCAAGTGAGGTGTTCCAGGTGGAAAACCGGCGCCGGGGCGGGTGGCGCATAGAATCCGGTATGGTTGCCGAAGGGACCTTCGGGCCGGACTTCGCCCGGCGCGACGTACCCTTCGAGGACAAACTCGGCGGTGGCCGGGACCGGCAGCGCCCCATCGCGGGAGGCAATCATCTCCACGGCCGCCCCGCGCAGATAACCGGCAAAGGCGCTCTCCTCGACCGCCGACGGCAGCGGGGCGGCGGCGGCGTAGATCAGGGCCGGATCGCCCCCCAGCGCCACCACCACCGGCATGCGCTCCCCGCGCGCCGCCCAGGAGCGGGCATGGCGGGCGCCGTCGGAGCCGTCCCCCCAGTGCAGGGCGGCGGTGCGCGCATCGAAGATCTGCATCCGGTACATGCCGCAATTCAAACGGCCGGTTTCGGCATCGCGGGTGAAAATCAGCGGCAGCGTGAGAAAACGGCCGCCGTCCCCCGGCCAACCCTGCAGGGCCGGCAACCGGCGCAAATCCGGCGCCGGTTCTCTTTCCCGGCAAAGGGCGCTGGTGCGCATTAGCGGCCGCCAGGCCTGGGCTTCGGTCAACCGGCGCAGCCGGTCGCTCGCCGGCCCTTCGCCAGCCAGCGCCAGATCACGCGCCAACCGCCCCGCCACCTCCTCCAGGTGCGCCGCGCCCAACGCCCAGGCCATGCGCTCGGCGGAGCCGAACAGGTTGGTCAACACCGGCGCATCGTGCCCCAGCACCGCCGAAAAGCACAGCGCCGGGCCGCCTCCGGGCCGCTTGCAGACCCGTTCGGTGATGGCGGCAATCTCCAGTACCGGATCGACTTTCATCCCGACCCGGCGCAAAGCGCCGCAGCGTTCAAGCCGAGCAAGAAAATCCCGTAAATCATCCCGCGGATCCGACATGCCAAAGCCTTTCTTCCCCTGCGATGAATGCCACCTTCCGGACTATACAGCAAGTTGGCCTGCGGCTGAAGCGATCCGTTTCCATGCAAAAAGCCGCCGGCAGTCGAAACTGGCGGCGGCTTTTGCTGGTGATCGGGCGGTTTCTAGGCCTGGCCGGTGAAAATCTCCTCTTCGTCCTCGTCCTCGTCATGGGGCAGAAGGGAATCGAGAAACGCCGCCAGGTGCGAATTGATCCCCTTGATCTTTTGCCAACCACGCGACCTCATGGAGGATTTGACGGCCGGAACCGGCTCGGCACCCTCCTCGGTCATCAGCATCGGCGGGATCGCCAGGCCGGCGAGCAACTCGCTGCGCCCCTCGCTGTGCTTCTGCCCTTTGCGGCTGGACAAAAGCTGAATCCAGTTGCGCAGCGGCTGGAGAGCGGCAAGAGCCCGGACGTCCCCAGGCTTTTTCGCCAGGGCGGCGAGCAGCGTTCTTTTCAGCTGGTCCAGTTTACCTTCGCGCAGCGCCTTCCGGATGAGCGAACATTTTGCCAGGCGGCGCACGTCGCGCACCGCTTCCGGCGAGAGGACCATGCTGGCGGCGGCCACCCGGTCGGGATATCTTTCCAGCAGATCGAGCAGCACCAGGCCGCCGCGGGATATCCCAAAGACGACGGCGCGACCGATGCCGAGATAATTGAACAGGGCTATCGCGTCGCGGGTGTGGCTGGATGGCTCGAAATCCTCGGCCTCTCCCTTGCCGATGCCGCGCAGGTGGGTCGAGATCACCCGGTAGCCGGCCTTTACCAGCCCGGTTGTCTGGGCTTCCGGCAATTCCCGATTCGAGGCGTAATCGTGGAGGAACAGCACCGCCGGCCCGCTGCCGTATTCTTCATACTCTATTTCGCTGTCGTTGATTCTGGCACGCATAATGTGTCTCCCTGTTGAGAGTATCGTTTTTTTCCAATGGCCTACCAGCTAGCAATCAGTATACCAATGTTTTATAAGTTTCGATACAATCAAAAAAGCACATGAAATCGGCCACTTGATCTTGTAAATTTTCTTCCTCCGGCGCTTTTGACTTTTTCGATTTTTTGCATTTTTGCAAATCCAAGGAATTCATTTTTCGCCGCCGCTCCCGCCCGCCTCCGGCACGCAACGGCTAAATACGCAGAGTTACAATCATTATTTTTTTATCTGCATTTTTGTCAGCTATTCGCAAATTTGCAAAACGTTTTTTGATTTTGCCACTACAGATGTGGCATATTTCCACCCCACGGACTGAGTGCAAACATTATTGCCCGCCGCCCCGGGTATCTGCTACGCTCCCGGCAAGCCGCCGAAAGGAGATCTCCCATGCCCCGCATGCCGAATGCCGTAGCGGAATATCATCAATTCGCCAGCGACAATTACGCCGCCATCTGCCCCGAGGCCTGGACCGCCATGGAGGAGGTCAATAGCGGTTACGCCGCCTCCTACGGCGCCGATCCCTGGACCGCCAGGGCCTGCGACCTGCTGCGGGAATTTTTTGAAACCGATTGCCAGGTTTTTTTCGTTTTCAACGGCACCGCCGCCAATTCCCTCGCCCTGTCCTCACTATGCCATTCGTACCACAGCATCATCTGCCACGAACTCGCGCACATCGAAACCGACGAGTGCGGCGCTCCCGAATTTTTCTCCAACGGCACCAAAATTCTGGTCGTGCCTGGCGAACACGGCAAGATCGACCTGTTGGCGGTGGAGCATGCGGTAAAGCGGCGCAGCGACATCCATTACCCGAAACCGCGAGCCCTCTCCATCAGTCAGTCCACCGAACTCGGCGCCGTCTACACGGCGGCGGAATTGACTGCGGCCGGCGATCTTTGTCGCCGCCTCGGGCTGCGTCTGCATATGGACGGCGCGCGCTTCGCCAACGCCGTGGTTGCCAGCGGCGTCGCGCCGCGTCAGCTGAGCTGGCAGGCGGGGGTCGATGTGCTCACCTTCGGCGGGGCCAAAAACGGCATGGCGGTGGGGGAAGCCGTCGTTTTTTTCGATCGCACCCTCGCCGATGAATTCGACTTCCGCTGCAAGCAGGCGGGCCAGCTCGCCTCGAAGATGCGCTTTCTTTCCGCCCCGTGGATCGGCATTCTGCGCGACGGCGCCTTGTTGCGACACGCCGCCAATGCCAATGCCCGCGCCAGGCAACTGGCCGCCGCACTGGCCGGCATCGACGGGATCGAGATCGTCCACCCCTGTCAGGCCAACGCCGTTTTCGCCGCCATGCCGCAGGGCCTGCTCGAAGCCCTGCGCGACCGCGGCTGGCGGTTTTACACCTTCATCGGCACCGGGCAGGCGCGCTTCATGTGTTCCTGGAGTACGACGGAGGGGGACATCCGGCGGCTGGTCGCGGATGTGGCGGAACTGGCTGGAAAAAGGGCCTGACGCAAATCCTCTGTTTAGCGTTTGCCTAGCATCGTATCGAGAAAGCGCGCCACCCAGCGATGGACGTCGTTGCGCCGCACTTCCGCCTGCAGGTGCAGCATGCGCTCGCGGCGCTCTTCGGCGCCCATGGTAAAGGCGCGGTGAATGGCGTCGGCGGCGCCGTCGAGATCATAGGGGTTGACCAGCAGCGCCCAGCGGCCGAACTGGTCGGCGGCGCCGGCGAACTCGCTCAGGATCAGGACGTTGTTGCCGTCGACGGCGCTCGCGCAGTATTCCTTGGCGACCAGATTCATGCCGTCGCGCAGGGGCGTGATCAGGGCGATTTCCGAGGCCCGGTAATGGGCCAGCAATTGCACCCTGTCGAGGCTGCGAAAAACGTAATGGATCGGCACCCACCCCTGTTCGGTAAAACGGGCGTTGATCCGCCCGGCCAGTTGATCGAGCTGTTCCTTCAGCGTTTGATACTCCGGGACATCGGTGCGGCTCGGGATGACAACCTGCAGCAGCGAAATCGCCCGGCGCAGATCGGGATATTTTTCCAGCGCCCATTCGAAGGCGAGAAACCGTTCGGGCACCCCCTTCGTGTAATCGAGACGGTCGATCCCCAGCATCAACTGCCGCCCTTCCAGATTTTCGTGCAGGTACCAGGCGGCCTCGGCCACCTCTTGCGACCGCGCGGCCTCGTTGAATTCGCGGTAATCGATGCTGATCGGAAAATGCCCGACGCGGATCGCCCGCTCGCCGTGGCGCAGCAGGGTGTAATGGCGCTGGCGGCTGATTACTTCGACCTCCGGCAGCAGGGCGACGGCGCATTGGACGAAATTGCGCCGGTCGCGCAGCGTCTGAAAGCCGATCAGATCGTACGCCACCAGCGCGCGGATGATCTCCTGTTTCCAAGGCAGGCGGCGAAACAGATCGAGGGAGGGAAAAGGAATGTGCAAAAAGAACGCGAGGGGCTGGCGCACGCCGAGTGTGCGCATCTGTTCGCCGACCAGACAGAGCTGGTAATCGTGGATCCAGACCAGGTCCTGTTCGCTGACCGCAGCGGCCACCGTTTCGGCAAAGCGGCGATTGACCTCGATGTAGCTCAGCCAGTTCTCCCGGTTAAAATTGCAATGTCCAAGCAGGTCGTGAAACAACGGCCAGAGGGTCTCGTTGGAAAAACCGAGGTAATATTTCTGAACCTCCTCCTCGCTCAACATGACCCCGTGCAGGCGGTAACCGCGCTCGGCGCCAAAGCGCGCGAACAGCTCGTGCAGGGGAACCTCGCCACCGCAACCCGGCCAGCCGATCCACATTCCTCCGCGGCGATTCATCACCGGCGCCAGAGCGGTGATCAACCCGCCCGAGCCGGGAGAAATGCGCCATTCCTCATTCTCCTGGCCGATCACCACCGGCAGACGATTGGATACCACAATCAGGCGCTGCTGGCTCATTCCATTGTCCTTTCCCGAATCCTGATCCTTCTCCGAATCCGAATAAAATGCATCAACTGAATTCTATCGCCTCCAGCCGCTCCTGATGGCCGTGCAGCAGCCCCAGCATCAAGGTCAAATACTCGCGCAGATGCCGGGTAAGCAGATAGTTTTCCCAGATGAAGCGCCGCGCCCGTTCGCCCATCTGGCGGCGCAGATCTTCGCGGTGCAACAGATAGCGGATGCGCAGCGCCGCCCCGTCCGGAGTGCGCACCAGAAAACCGGTGTAATGGTCGAAGACCTGCAGGCGGATGCCGCCGGTGTCGCCGCCGATCACCGGTTTGCCCTTCCACAGCGCTTCGGTCACCGTCAGCCCGAAACCCTCGCGCAGCGACTTTTGCAGCACGATATCGGCCCGCCGCTGCAGGGCGTTGATCGTTCGGTGCGCCGAGTTGGGCAGCAGCAGAACGTGAATGTGCGGATCGCCGGCGGTCGCCACCTGCACCTCGCGCAGGACCGCGTCCCCCTCCGGATCGTCGGCCGCGCCGCCGCCGGCGAGAACCAGTTGCAGAGGCACCAGCTTTCTGGCCATCCGACAGGCCTCGATTACCCCCAGGGGATCTTTGAATCGGTCGTAGCGGGAAACCTGAAGAACGAGGGGCAAATTGCTGTCGAAGCCGAAGCGGGGGTCGAGTTCCCCCACCTCGGCCGCCGGCAAATCCCGGTTCTTTTCGCTGAGGGGGTCGATGCTGGGGGCGATTATATATTGGGGATGCGGCAGTGCCTGGGAGAATTCCGGCAGGGAGAAAATACTGGCATCGTAAGGCATGACCCACTTGCGCAGGTAATTCCAGATCGGCGGATGCGGGCGGCTGGCGTCGATATGACAGCGCCAGACCCATTTGCCCCGCCGCCTGGGACACTGCGCCAGCAGGGCCGCCGGCTGGGGATCGTGAATGAATACGAAATCGGCCTCTTCCAGCAAAGAGCGCAGGTTTTCGGCGTTGGCCGCATTGGCGTCTTCATACACGCGCAACTCTTCATCGCCAACCGCCACCGCCTCCCCCTGCAAACCGTTGTGCAATTTCTTCGTGCACGCGAAGAAAATCCTGTCGCCGGCGATCACTTCCCAGCGGGCATCCAAACCGAGGGCCTGCTTGAACGGGACGAGTTTCTGCAAAATTTCGGCGACGCCGCCGCCTTCGCGCGTCGAATTGACGTGCACCACCCGCGCCCCCTTGAGGGGCGCCGCCAGCTGGCGCAGATGCTCGATACTCCCCCGGCCGGCAACCGCCTCGTACTCGTCGATGAAATTCTGCAAAAATTGGGCGGGCAGCATCTCCATTCAGGCGCTCCCCGCGAAATGCCGCTGGAAAATCGCGCTTACCCGATGGCGAAGTTCCTTCAGGGAGGAAAAATACGGATCGAGACCGGCCAGATCCGCGATCAGCGGGGCGAATTCGCCGTCAAATCCCGCCAGCCAGGCACTGAAATCGTCGTTGCGTTGCGGAGTCCTGCGGCGGGCGTCGATGAAATGAAAAAAGACGCTGCCGGTGGACAGCGAGGGCAGATAGGAGACGATGTCCGCCGGATGGTCGAAGACCAGGCCGGCGCTGAACACCACCACCTGGCCGTGGAGAAAGCAGAACCCCTGATCGACGGCCGACCAGAGGGCGAGTTCGCTTTCGTCGAGACGTTGGTGAACAATTTCGAGAACTTCCTGCCTCACCCCTTCGAGATCGTCGAAATCGGTGGGGATCACCATGCTCAAACGCTCGGCCAGGGGCCGATCATGCAGTCCCCGCCACGCCCAGGAAGCGAAATCGTTGTTATATTCCGGCTCGTCGAACTGTGGCCGCAGCAACCTGCCCCAAAAGTGATGATACAGGCTCCCGACCGGCACCCGGAGCAACCCCTCGCGCAACTCCTTCAGACTGTGCGCCCGTTCTCCCGTCGCGAGAGTGATGAGAGCGCAATCCCGAACACTGAACCCATTACCTGGTCTCGCTGGGGAGCCATTGCCGATTTGCATGCGCCTCCTCAAGAGAAATTCAGTAAAAACATCCGCTATTTATAACACAAACGGGGTTTTTCGCAAGGGTGGAAGGGCGGCAGCTAGCGGGCGGTTCCCGAGGTTTCCCGCTGAAGGCGGCGGCAGAATTCTTCCCGGCACCAGTTTTCCACTTCGACCAATGCCGCAAAAGCTTCGCCAAAGCCGTTCCGGCCGAGGGTGAAGACGCCGTGGCCGAAGACCAGGGCGCGCCCGGTTTCACCGATGACCGGCGCCACCTTTTCGGCCAGACCCCCGGCGCCGATCTCGCCGGCGACCGTCGGCGTACCGCCGACGAAGCGCACCCGCGGGCACTGGCGCCAGCAGTCGGCAATGTTGCACCCCGCCTGGTGTTCGCACAGCATGCTCATCACCACGGCCAGCTTCGGATGCCCGTGCAAAATGGCGCGGGCGCCCGTCGCCTCGAAGATGCGGCGATGCGCCGCCAGTTCGCTGGAGGCGGTCACCCCGGCGGTGGAGGAGTTGTCGTTCGGCACCGGATCGATGCAGCCGGCCAGTTCATCGAGATGCGCTCCGGTTTGCGAAATCAGTATCGTCTGCCCGTCGCGCCAGGAAATATTGCCGAAGGCCGAATCGACCAAGCGCTTGCCCACCGTGTAGCGGCCGACGCGGGCGATCTCGGCAAGAATCGCTGTCCGGTCCTCCAGCGGGCCGGAAGCAAAGGTCAAATCCCCGATGGCGATGGGCTGCAGCCAGCTTTGTCGCAGGTCGGCAAAGGCCGCCTCTTCGCCTGGAAGGAGAAATCCGTCTTGCAGCACATCGAGCAGATATTTGACGAAGGCCGCGTGAAAAACCGAGCAGTAATGAATGAACGCCTGCTCCGGGGTAAAAGCGCCGGTGGCGACGATCCCCAGACCCTCGACGATGATCCCCTTGCGCCGGCGCAGCAAGGCGGCGATTTTTTCGCTGTCGCCGCGATCCGCGCGGCGCAACAGCGGAATGTCGTGCAGGAAGGTGCGGGTTTCGGTATCCCGAGGAACCAGACAGGGCTCTTCGCCCGTGGCCCGGCGCACCAGAAAGTCGATGAAGGGCAACGACGGCTCGGCCAATACCGCGCAAACCACATTCAGCCGGGCGAGAATTTCCTCGCCCAGCGGCAGGAGATCGGCGGGTCCCTCGGCGATCAGGATGTCGTCCTTGGCGAGAAAGGCGATCCGCAGTGGATCGGCGCTGCCATCGGCGGCCAGTTTCTCTTTATATTTCGCGATTTGTCTTTTCACGGCTGACGCTCCAGAAACCCGGCATCGGCAAAACGGCCGGCGTCGGTGAGGCCGCGGATGCGGTAGTATTTGGTCAGCTCCTCGGTGAAACGCGCCCGGTCGATGGCGGGGACTTCGATCCCTTCGCCGCTGCTCCCCGGCTCGCAGAAGAACCGCTCCGGCAACACATCGTCGGCCATCGAAAAGCCGTTTTCCAGGTTGTAGAATCGTTCGCTGAGATAGATGCGCTCGCCGATGTCTTTCAGATCCTGCGGCGAGAATTCGTGCCCGGTGACCGCCGAAACCAGGGCGCCATACTCCTCCAGGCTGGCGCCGAGAAAGGAGAATTTGCAGGCGACCAGGGAATCGATGGCGGCATTGGTGTCCTCGGCGATTTTGATGATGCGCGCCTTGCCGGCGAAGGAAAAACGGTCGGTGGGAACGGGTTTGCGCAGGATTTCGTGGGCGATGGGGTAGGCCCGCAGATGGCAGCCGCCGCGATTGCTGGTGCAATAGGCCAGGGCCATGCCGTAAGCGCCGCGCGGATCGTAGGCCGGCAATTCCAGCGCCTTGACGCTCATCGACAGCTGCGGTTTCCCCGCGCCGACGGCCCATCGCCGCGAGCCCTCGGCCAGGCGGTCGCCGATTCCCCGCCGGTGCGCGGTGGCTTCGAGGAGCGGCCCCATCTCCTCCGCCGTCGGAAAGCGACCCTGCGCCTCCCCCCAGGCGGAAAGGGTGGCGGCGGCGGAGATGGTGTCCATACCCAACTCGTTGCACAGGCTGTTCGATCTGACGATGCTGTGCAGATCGGCGATGCCGTTGAGGGCGCCGAAATGGGAAACGGTCTCATACTCGGGAAGATGCTCCCCCTGTTTCGTGCTTTTTTTGCACTGGATGGGGCAGCCGAAACAGCCGTCCTTCTTCACTTCGAAGGCCCTGCGGATCGCCGGTCCGGAATAGTTGACCGCAGCGTCGAATACGGTTCGGCGAAAGTTCTCCGTCGGCGCCATGCGCCGCTGGTGCATCAGATCGACCAAAGTCGGGGTGCCGTACTCGGCGATGCCGAGTTGGCCGAAAATTACCGGCGACGCCTTGAACAGGCGCATGACATCCTGGCGAGCGGCCTGCAGACGCTGCGGATCGGCGATGACGGTTTTCCGGTCGCCATCGACGACGATCGCCTTGAGGTTCTTGCTTCCCATGACTGCGCCGAGCCCGCCCCGGCCGACGGAATTGCCTTCTCCCATTATAATGTTGGCGAACAGCACCTTGTTTTCACCGGCCGGACCTATGGCCGCCACACTCCCCCGCTCAGCCAGGGCGGCCACCGTCGCCTCGATCCTTCGCCCCCACAAGGCGGCGGCGTCCATGACTTCCACCCCCTGCGGAGTAACCGCCAGCACCGACGGGCGCGGCGCGCGGCCGGTGAGGAAAAGTGCGTCGATGCCGGCGCTCTTCAGCCGCCAGGCGAAGCGCCCGCCGGCCGAACAGTCGTAGATCGTCCCGGTCAGCGGCGAGCGCGAAACGACAGCCAGATGCGCCGAAGTCGGCGCCGGGCTGCCGCAAAGCGGGCCGACGGCAAAGACCAGCGGCATCTCCGGGGCGAGGGGTTCCAGGCGGTAAAAGTCGCGCAGCAGGCGCACCCCCAGGCCGCGGCCGCCGAGATAACCGTGCAACCAGCTTTCCGGTATCGGTTCCCGGCGCGATTCGCCGGTGCTCAGGTCCACCCGCAGCATGCTGCCGTGCCAGCCGTTCAACGAATTCTTCATGACGACCGCCCGGCGACGCAGGCCATTGCCGCTTTCTCTGCCACCCCTGCCGCGTCCCGGCGACCCAGGTGTCGTTTGCCCCAGTCGCACATCTGGCCGAGGAGCGGCACCAGCGTTTGCCCCTCGCCGGTCAGGGAATATTCCACCCGCGGCGGCACTTCGGCATACACCTGACGATGGATCATCCCGTCCCCCTCCAACTCGCGCAGCTGCTGCGTCAGCATTTTTTGCGTCACCTTCGGCAGCCGACGCCGAAGCTGACTGAAGCGCAGGGTGCGGTGCGCCAGATGCCAGAGGATCAGCGCCTTCCATTTGCCGCCGATGACGTTCAGGGTGATTTCCACCGTGCAGCGGTAGGGTGTTTCTTCCGCGCTCATCAATATCCTTTCCATGGTATCCAAAAAGGTACTACCTGAGAAAAAAGTGGGTACTTGTTTCTGCCGGATGCTGCATTTATAGTACGGATTGGCCGGCCAGAGCAAGCCGGCGTCCTTTGGTTCCTGCTGTTTTTTCCCAACCGTCAAGGAGAGTGCTATGAGCGAAGCGTTTACCGCCCTGCTGGTCGAGGAGACCGCCGCAAAACAGTTCAGCCGCCGGCTGGTCCGCCGGCAAGTGGCGGATCTGCCGGCCGGCGACCTGCTGATCAAGGTGCATTATTCCTCCCTCAATTACAAGGACGCCTTGTCCGCCACCGGCAACAAGGGGGTGACCCGCAATTTTCCGCATACTCCGGGCATCGACGCCGCCGGCGAGGTGGTCGAAGACGCCGGCGACCACTTCAAGACTGGCGACCATGTCGTCGTCACCGGCTGGGATTTGGGGATGAACACCGCCGGCGGCTTCGGCCGGTTTATCCGCGTCCCCGCCGCCTGGGCGCTGCCACTGCCCGCCGGCTTGAGCCTGAAGGAGAGCATGGCGCTGGGCACCGCCGGTTTTACCGCCGCCTTGTCGGTTTTGAAGATACAGCGGGCCGGAGTCCGACCCGAAGACGGGGAGGTTCTGGTTACCGGCGCCACCGGCGGCGTCGGCAGTCTGGCCGTGGCTATCCTCGCCCGGGCCGGCTACCGAGTCGTCGCCGCCACCGGCAAGACGGACGCCGCCGAATTCCTGCGCCAGTTGGGAGCGGCGGCGGTGATCGGCCGCGAAGAGGCGCTGGCCGGCGGCGATAGGCCGTTGGCCAAGGAGCGCTGGGCCGGGGCCGTGGATTGCGTCGGCGGCGACATGCTGGCGGCCGCCCTCAAGGCCACCCGCTATGGCGGCGCCGTCACCTGTTGCGGCCTGGTCGGTTCGGCGGATCTCAATGTCAATGTCTTCCCCTTTATCCTGCGCGGCGTCAGCCTGCTCGGCATCGACTCGGTGCAGTGTCCGATGGACACCCGGCGGCAGGTCTGGAATCTTCTCGCCGGCGACTGGAAACCGGCGCGCCTTGCGCAAGCCGTCGACGAATGCAGCCTCGCCGATCTCGAATCGCGCATTCAGGCGATGCTCAAGGGAGAGCTTCGGGGGCGGACGGTCGTTAACCTGGCGGACGCTTGAAAGGAGACGGCGCATGGAATTCAAGAATCTTCTTTTGCAGATCGACGACGCAGTGGCGATCCTGACGGTCAACCGGCCCCAGGTGCTCAACGCCATCAACCTGGAAACCTTGACCGAGCTTGAGCAGGCCATTGCTTTTCTGGAAGGCGACGTCGACGTCAAGGCGATCGTCCTCACCGGCGCCGGGGAAAAGGCGTTTATCGCTGGCGCGGATATCGCCGCCATGCAGCCGATGGGCGCGGTGGAGGCGCGCCAGCTGGCGCTGATGGCGCAGGCGATTTACCACCGCCTGGAGGCGGGGAGCAAAACGCTAATCGCCGCTGTCAACGGCTACGCCCTCGGCGGCGGCTGCGAACTGGCCATGGCCTGCGACCTGCGACTGGCCAGCGAAACCGCCCGCTTCGGCCAGCCGGAAATCAATATAGGGGTCATTCCCGGGTTCGCCGGCAGCCAGCGTCTTCCCCGCCTGATCGGCAAAGGGCGGGCGCTGGAAATGATCCTTACCGGCGAGATGATCGACGCCGCCGAAGCCTACCGCATTGGCCTGGTGAACAAGGTGCTGCCGGCGTCGGAACTGCTGCCGGCAGCGCGGAGCCTGGCGCAGAAAATAGCCGGCAAGGGGCAGGTGGCGGTGCGCTTGGCCCGTGACGCGGTGCGCCACGGGTTGGAGGTTGACCTGGCGCGGGGCGCGGCCCACGAGGCGGACCTGTTCGCCCTCTGTTTCGCCACCCACGATCAGAAGGAGGGTATGCTCGCTTTTCTGGATAAGCGTAAACCAGAGTTCAGCGATTGCTGAGGCAGCGCTGGCAGAAAGGACGCTGCCGACCATAATGGTCGGCAACCATATTCAAGCACGGGGCATTCCGGCGGGCGGTTTGCCCCGAGGTACGCGGTCGGTTTTCCCGGATCAGGCAGCGGATTGAGTTTTCAGAAAAGTGCCCAGGCGCACGTCGACATTCTTGATATGCACGACGATCCAATGGATGAGGGCCTGGTTGGTGGTGACGACCAAATCCAGGGAAGGGCCGCGGCTCTCCATCGACTGGCGCAATTCGTTGAGCTGGGCTACGAAATGCCGATGCTGGGCGAAGTGGGACTCCCTTTCCGGGTAGGCGTGTCGGGTCATCAACCGTTCCTCTTCGCCAAAATGAAACTCAACATATTCGTCGAGATAGCTCAGCATTTCCACCACATTTTCCCGCCCCATGCGCATTCGGCAAGCTTCCAACAACTGGTTAAACCGTAGAAAAAGCTCCTTATGCTGGTTGTCGATGGTCTCGTTGCCGACGGCCAATTGTTCGGTCCATTCCACTGCCATACCCCTGCCTCCCATTGCCAAAGCATTGATTGAAATTAGCGCTTATTGTTGATAAAAACCCAGCGCCTGTCAAGCCGCCTGGCTCCGCCGGAAACCTGGAACGCAAAAAACCCCTGGGTAGGCGCCCAAGGGTTTTTTGGTTCTAAAAAGGGAATCGGTGGCTAGAAAATTGCCAGTTTTGCCATTTCCATCACTGCGCCCGGAATGATGCCGAGATAGAAGACCCCAATGATGGCGGCGACTATGGAAATTACCGCACCGGCATGCATTTTCACCCAGCCGTAGTCCTCGGCCGGATCGCGGAAATACATATAGACCATAATGCGCAGATAATAATAGAGGGACATGGCGGAATTAAGCACCCCAATGATGGCCAGCCAGACGTAGCCCGCCTCGACGGCGCCGGCAAAGATGTAGAACTTGCCGACGAAACCGGCGGTCGGCGGGATGCCCATCAGGGAGAGCAGAAAGATGGTCATCGCCACACCGAGGAACGGTCGTTTGTAGCCGAAGCCGGAGAAGCCTTCCAGCGTCAGATTCTCTTCCCCTTTTTTGCCGGCGAGCACCAGGATGGCGAAGGCGCCAAGGTTCATAAAAGTGTAGGCGAGCATGTAGAAGAGAATGCCCGAAAGTCCGATTTCATTGGCCGCCACCAGGCCGACCATGGCATAACCGGCGTGCGCGATGGAGGAGTAGGCCAGCATGCGCTTCAGGTTGGTCTGGTAGATGGCGATAACGTTGCCGACCACCATGGTCAATACCGCCAGCACCCAGAGCATGGTGGTCCACTCGCTCTGCAGGTCGGCCAGGGCAATGACGAAGACCCGCAGCAAGGCGGCGAAAGCGGCGGCTTTTGGCCCGGCACTCATAAAAGCGGTGATGGGAGTCGGGGCGCCATGGTAGACATCGGGCGTCCACATGTGAAAGGGCGCGGCGGCAATCTTGAACAGGAAGCCGATGCTCAACAGGCCCATGCCGGCCAAAGTCATCGCATTGGTCAGGTGATCGGGATTCTCGGTGAAGAACTGGCCGATCGACGCGACGTTGGTGGTGCCGGTCACTCCGTAAAGAAGCGCGATGCCATAAAGGAGGAAACCGGTGGAGAAGGCGCCGAGCAGAAAGTATTTCAGTCCCGCTTCGTTGGAACGCTCCTGATTGCGGAACCAACCGGCGAGTATGTACAGTGAAACGGACAGGACCTCGAGGCCGAGAAAGATGGTCATGAGATCGGTGCCGGAAGCCATCCACATGGCGCCGGCGGTGGTGAAGAGAATCAGCGGATAATACTCGCCCACCGGATAACCCTCGCGCCGCAGGTAGTCGTCGGACATGAGGATGGTCAATCCGGCGGCGATCAGGAACACCAGATTGAAGAAGGTGGCGAAATTATCGAGCCGCACGGTGTCGTTGAACCCGACCTGCAGGTTCTCAGCCCCCGGCAGGGTGCCGGCCGGCGTCCAGGTGGTGACGGACACGACCGCCGTGATGAGCAGAGCAATGATGCTGAGCCAGGCGACATGGGATGTTTTCCCCCGGGGGGAGAAGACAGTGACCAGCAGTAGGATCATGCCGAAACAGCACAGGACCAGCGAAGGCATGATCGCTGCGAAATTAACGTTCAGCATGGCAAGCTGCGCCAGATTTTCCATGGAAATGCTCCTCCGGAAGCGGTTTTAACCGTGTAATCGTTTGCAGAATTCTACTTTGTCAGTGCCCGGCGCCGTGCGGCGAAGTCTCACCGCCTTGTCCGTGCATTTGGCCGGGGCTGCGGAGATCAACATGCATGGCCTGAGGAGCGACCATCGCAACCGACTGCTGCCCTTTGACTTGAACAATCAACTGCTCAAGAGCGGGAGTCATCTTGTCGAGAAAGACATTCGGATAAACCCCGATCCAGAACACGAAAAGCAGCAACGGCGCCATCAGCACGATTTCCCGTGCGGACAGATCTTTCAGGTTCTGGTTTTTCGGGTTTTTCAGCTCGCCGAACATGACCCGCTGAAACATCCAGAGCATGTACACGGCGGCAAAGATGACGCCGGTGGTGGCGAAGACGGCGTACCAGCGCAGTTCGCTTTCAAAAGCCCCCATGAGCGCAAGAAACTCGCCGACGAAACCGTTGGTTCCAGGCAGGCCGATGGAGGAAAAAGTGATAATCATGAAAATCGTGGCGAATATCGGCATCTGCTTGGCGAGCCCGCCGAATTCGGAGATCTCACGGGTGTGCCGGCGCTCGTAGATGAAGCCGACGATAAGGAAGAGCGCGCCGGTTGAAATGCCGTGATTGATCATCTGCAACATGCCGCCGGAAAGACCGGTCAGATTGAGGGCAAAAACGCCCAGCATGACGAAACCAAGATGTGCGACAGAGGAATAGGCGACCAGCTTTTTCACATCCGTCTGCATCATCGCCACCAAAGAACCGTAGATAATGCCGATAACCGCAAGCAGCGCAAGAAAGGGGATAAAGTCGTAGGTGGCTTGCGGGAAAAGCGGCATGGCGAAGCGGACATAACCGTAGGTGCCCATCTTCAGGAGAATGGCCGCCAGAATAACGGAGCCGGCGGTGGGCGCCTCGGTATGGGCGTCGGGCAACCAGGTGTGCAGGGGAAACATCGGCACCTTGATGGCGAAACTGAAGGCGAAGGCAAGGAACAGCCAGGTCTGCAGATGAGCGGGTATCCCCAGTTTATAGAATTGGGTGATATTGAAACCGTCCATATCGACGCCGGATTGTATGGCGAAGTAGTAGACATAAATAACCGCCACCAGCATGAGCAAAGAGCCGACTGCTGTGTAGACAAAGAATTTAACCGCCGCATAAATACGGTTTTTGCCTCCCCAGATGCCGATCATGAAGTACATCGGAATCAGCATCAGCTCCCAGAAGATGTAGAAAAGGAAGAGATCGAGGGAGACGAAGGCGCCGAGCATGGCGGTTTCGAGCAGCAGTGCCAGGGCCATGAAGCCCTTGATGTTTTTGTCCACCGCCTGCCAGGTCGAGAGAACCGCAATCGGCATGATGAAGGTGGTCAACAGGACAAGCCAGAGACTGATGCCGTCGACCCCGATGAAATAGTTCATCTGGAAAAAGTCGCCGATTTTAATCCACGGCTCATTTTCAGTATAGAGCATGCCGGCGGTCGTTTTAAACCGCCCGTCGAAGGCCAATGGCAGGCTGAGGAAGAAGGTGACAAGCGTCACCAACAGGGTGAAGCCCTTGAGCAAACCGCCGTTTTCCTTGGGCAGGAAGAGCAGCACGAGCACCCCGAAAATCGGCAGGAAGGTAATCACGCTGAGAAGATGGTCGGTCATGGATATCGCTCCTTATATCTCTCTTATTCCGATGGGCGCTTGTTACTTGAAGACGAAGAAAGCGACGATCACGACCATCCCCACGACCATCGTCATGGCATAGTTGTGAACGAGCCCGCTCTGGGTGATGCGCATTCCCCGGGAACAGGCGAAAACAATCTTGCCGACGCCGTTGACGATCCCGTCGACCACCTTCACATCGAATCCTTTCCAGAGGAAGGTCCCCAGACGCTTCGTCGGGTTGATGAAAAGTGCGTCGTAGATTTCATCCACATACCACTTGTTGAACACGGTACGGTGCAGGCCGCCAAAGGCGGCGACGAATTTGCCCGGCAGATCGGGCCGCTTGAGATACATAAAGATGGCAAGACCGATGCCGGTGAAACCGATGAGCACCGAGCCGACCAGCAAACCGATTTCGAGCCCGTGCGAACTGTGCAGGGCGGCCTTGATGGCGATGCCGTAGGTTTCCTGTGCGTGTCCGAAAACCGGCTCGAAGTAGTGGTGGATGTGATTGGCGCCGCCCATGATGGCCGGCACTCCGACGAAGCCGCCGAATACGGCGAGAAAGGCCAGGACCACCAGCGGCACGGTGATGACCCAGGGCGATTCGTGGATATGGTCTCTGGCCTTGGCGGTGGTGCGCTGCTCGCCCCAGAAAGTCAGCGAGACACACCGGAACATGTAGAAGGCGGTCATGCCAGCGGCGAGGGCGGCACACAACCAGAGGACCCAGCTGCCGCGGGTGGAGCCGAAGGACCACCACAGAATTTCATCCTTGGAGAAGAAACCGGAGAGCAGTGGGAATCCGGAAATCGCCAGGGTGGAGAAGAGGAAGGTCCAGTAGGTGACCTTCATCTTTTTCGCAAGGCCCCCCATGTTGCGCATATCCTGCGGATCATCATGGGAATGGGCATGATGCAACCCGTGGTGCATGGCATGAATAACCGAGCCGGACCCGAGGAAGAGGCAGGCCTTGAAGAAGGCGTGGGTCATCAGGTGGAAAATACCGGCGGTGAAGGCGCCGACACCCATGGCCAGGAACATGTAGCCGAGCTGGGAAACCGTCGAATAGGCGAGTACCCGCTTGATATCGTTCTGCGCGAATCCGATCGTCGCAGCGAAGACTGCGGTGGCGGCGCCGATGATGGCAATCACCATCATGGTGCTGGGCGCCATGGAAAAGAGCACGTTCATCCGACCGATCATGTAAACGCCGGCGGTGACCATGGTCGCGGCGTGAATCAGAGCCGAAACCGGAGTAGGACCTTCCATGGCGTCGGGCAACCAGGTATAGAGAGGAATCTGCGCCGATTTACCAGTGGCGCCGAGGAAGAAGCAGAGAGTGATCAGAGTCACCACCAGGCTGCCGGGGCCGAGCAGATGCGCATTCTCGCCGATCTCGACGAAGTTCAAGGTCCAGACGCCGTGGCTGCCGAGCGACCAGAAGAGGATGAACAAACCGACCAGGAAGCCGAAGTCGCCAACGCGGTTGACCACGAAGGCCTTCTTGGCGGCGTCGCCGGCGCTCTTTTTGTGGAAATAATAGCCGATGAGCAGATAGGAACAGAGACCGACACCCTCCCAGCCGATAAACATGACGAGAGCGTTGTTCCCCAGCACCAGCATCAGCATCGAAAAGCAGAAGAGGTTCAAGTAGGAGAAAAAGCGGTAAAATCCTTCCTCGCCATGCATGTAACCGATGGAGTAGAGGTGAATCAGGGAGCCGACCCCGGTTACCACCATGATCATTAAGGCGGACAGAGGATCGAGGAGAAAGCCCCAGTCAACCTGCAGTTGCCCAACGGACATCCAGGAAGCGATCACCTGCTGGTGTACTTTTTCAGTATCTTTCAGCAGCTGAAAGAAATAGGTGCAGGAGACCGCGAAGGAGCTAGCGATAGCCAGGGTTCCAAGCCCCCCGATCACCTTCTCGTTCTTGATCTTCTTGCCCAGAAGCCCGTTGATAATGGCCCCGATCAGGGGGAAAAACGGGATGAGCCACAGATAGTCGTAACTGTACATCTATCTCTCCTCTTATCGATTGAACCTAAAGGTTTGGTCGGTTACCACTTGAGCAGGTTAATATCGTCGACCTCTATGGACTCTCTGTTGCGGAAGAAGGTGATCATCAGCGCCAGCCCCACCGCAGCTTCGGCGGCGGCAACGGCCATGACGAAAAAGACGAAAATTTGTCCATCGAGATTGCCAAGGTGCGAGGACAGGGAGATGAACGACAGGTTGACGGCATTAAGCATAAGCTCGATGCACATGAAGATGACGATCGCGTTTCTCCGAGTCAGGACGCCGATGGTTCCCATCGAAAACAGAATCGCGCTAAGAACAAGATAGTGATAAACGGTTGGGGTCATGATCGGTACTCCTGTCCGTAACTCAGACTTCGCGTTTGGCCAGAACAACGGCGCCAATGATCGCCACCAGCAACAATATCGAGGTGATTTCGAAAGGAAGCAGGAACTCGGTGAACAGAGCCCGCCCGATCAACTCGGTGTGGCCAACCGTGTTGACGATCTGATCCGTTATGGCGCCTTTGACGCCGTCGGCCGACCCCTGCTTGATGAAGGTGATGGCCATGAAGAGCACAACGATTCCGGCCAGAGCGCCGCCGACCACGCTGTGGGCATACCGCCGATTGGCCTCCTCCCCAAGGTTGAGCAACATGATGACGAATAGAATCAACACCATGATCGCCCCGGCGTAAACCATGATCTGAATCGCCGCCATGAAAGGTGCATTCAGCATGACGTAGAAAACGGCCAGGCAGACGAAGGTCATTACCAGCGAAATGGCGCTGTTGACCGGGTTCCGGCTTTTGATGACGAAAAATCCGGAGATGACGGCGACCAAAGCAACCAGATAGAAAAAAAGAAGTTCCATGGGTTCGACGCTCCTGTTCGGCTACTTGAGAAGTCGCTCTTTGCTGAAGGTGAAATCTTCCCGCCGGTAGTTGGCCAATTCGTACTGTCCGGTCATTTCTAGCGCCTCCACCGGACAAGCCTCGACGCAGTAGCCGCAGAAGATGCAGCGCAGCAGATCGATCTGATAAACCGCAGGATATTTTTCCCCTTTGGCGTTCTCGGCCGACTCGACGGTGATGCACTTGGCCGGGCAGACGGTTGGGCACAGATAGCAAGCGACGCACTTCTCCCGGTCATGTGCCGGAACAAGCCGATGCAACCCGCGAAACCGGTCGGAAGGTTTGAGCTTCGCGTGCGGATACTGGACCGTGCTTGAATGCCCCGGGAGCATGTGTTTGAAGGTAATGCTCAGCCCCTTGATGAACTCTTTGAACATGGACCTATCCTCTCGTCTTGATGATTACTGCCACAGGACGACAACGATGCCGGTAATCACGATATTCGCCAGGGCCAGGGGAAGAAAGACTTTCCACCCCATCCGCATCAGCTGGTCGTAGCGGACACGCGGGAAGGTGGCGCGCAACCAGATGAAGAAGAACATGAAGATGAAAATTTTCAGTAGAATGTTGATGACGCCGGGAAACGGTCCATGCCAGCCGCCGAGGAAGAGGGTGGCGGCGATGGCGGATATCACCACCATGTTGGCATACTCGGCCATGAAGAACAGGGCGTACTTCATGGAGGAGTATTCGGTGCAGAATCCCGATACCAGCTCGGTTTCCGCCTCCGGAAGGTCAAAAGGGGTGCGGTTGATCTCGGCCAGGCCGCAGACGACGAAGAGCGCGAAGGCCAGCGGCTGGGAGAGAATATACCAGTTGGGCAGAAAGGAAAAGAGTGGATGCGCGGTGCTCTGGATGGCAACGATCCCACGCAGGCTCAGGGTCTCGGAGAGCATGAAGACGGCAATGATCGACAGGGCCGCGGCCAGCTCGTAGGAGATCATCTGTGCCGATGCCCGAATCCCGCCGAGCAGGGAGTATTTGCTGTTCGACGACCAGCCGGCGAGAACAATTCCATATACGCCCAGACCGGCCATGGCCAGAATGTAGAGGATGCCGATATTCAGGTCGGCTATCTGCTGCGGCACGGTGTAACCGGCGATGGTGATGTCCGGGCCGAAGGGAATGACGGCCACGGTGATAAAAGCCGGCACCAGGATCATCATCGGCGCCAGGATGAACGACACCTTGCTCGCCTGACTCGGGATGATATCTTCCTTAAAGAAGAGTTTCAGGCCGTCGGCGATGGGCTGCAGCAGTCCGTGCCAGCCGGTTTCCATGGGGCCGAGTCGGGTCTGCATGTGACCAATGACCTTGCGCTCCACCCAGGTGGCGTAGGCGACAATCAGCAGCAGCACGATGAAAACGGCGACGATCTTGGCCAGCATGATTCCCAGAAACAACCATGGGGCATTCGAGAGGCTCAACATAGGCATGATGGCAATCCTCTTTTTCCTTGTCGATGGTGTAAATTGCGGTCCACGTATCTAGAATCCGGGTTTATGCGGAGTTTGCAGTTGACCCAGATGTTTTTTCAGATACTGTGCGTCACGATTTTCCGGGTTGATGGCCAGCGCGTTGCCGACCGCTTCTCGGGCGGCATCGAGCAAATCCAATTGCATGTAACACTCGGCCAGATGAACATAGGCGTCCGCATCCTTCGGACTGAGCTTCAACGCCTCGGTATAGGCGCTTATGGCCTGGCTTGGCTCCCCCAGTTTTCGGTATGTTTCGCCGAGCATGTAGTAAGCGGGGGTGAATCGATCATTGTCTGCAATGGCCCGCTGGAATTGTTCGCTCGCCTGCGCCAAAGCGCCCTGGCGAAACAGGGCCATTCCCAACTCGAAACGGGCGCCCGTATATCCCGGGCTGATTTCAGTCACCTGCTTGAATTTCTCGGCCGCTTGGCTGTTGTCCCCCAGTTGGACGAAGACCATGCCGAGGATGAAAAGCGCCCGCGTGTACTGCGGATTCAGCTTGATGGCAAGCTCAAGTGAAATCCGCGCGTTTTCCAGATCGGAGTGCCGCAGGCAGGACAAACCGAGTCGATAATGTGTCTCGGCGCTTTGTGGATTGATCTCCAGTGCCCGGCGAAAACTGGCAATACTGTCCGTCAGTTCGCCGAGACCGTATTGCGCCATTCCCAATTTGAAATAAACGCGAAATGGTTTGTCTTCTTTTTCCAGCGCTTTGTTGAATGATTCGATCGCTGCCTGCAGGTCGCCACGGTCGTATAACGCCAGGCCCTTGTAGTAAAAGCCCTTGGCAAAATCTGGCGCCTCGGCAATTGCGGCGTCCCAAATCTTGATCGCCTCATCGACAAGACCGCGGTGGTAATGATCGATTGCCTTCTGGTGCAGAAACTCCAGATTCTTCCCCAGGTCAATCCCGCACTGTTCGCAGAACTTGGCGCGGCTGGAGATGGCGGCTTTGCATTTGGGACAGTCCATGGTCGCGTCGCTCGCTTTACTTGCGGATTTCGACGGGAACGGCCGTCTGGCCGGTGAATATCCGATTCAATCCCGCTTCGCCGAAGTGGTACGGGGCAAACAGAATCCCTTTCGGCATGCGTACGTCGATCTTGGCAGCCAGTTTGACTTCGGTGCCGCCGGCTTTAAGGGTGACCACATCGCCTTCCTTGATACCGAGCGCCCGAGCATCCTCGCGACCCAACTCGACAAAAGGCGCCGGGACCACAGCCAGTGGGCCTTTGGCCCGAGTGGAAACGGTGCCGCTGTGATACAGGGTGCTGCCGGTGATCAGTTGGAAGGGTGCGTCGATGGCCTTGCCGCCGCTGACGGCAACGACTTTCTTCTTCGCTACCTTTAAGGTCGTCCCGCCCCAAACAACCCCTTCGACGCCGATGGCCGAGAATTCGACCCCTGCATAGGCCGGAACGGTGGCGGCGATCTGGGCGAATACGGCGGCGGCCCCGGTATAACTGACCATCTTGCCAAATCGCCCGCTGAGTTGTTCAAAAATGGCGTAGTCGGTTTTGGCTTCGCCCGGCAGGGGGATTCCTTGTCGTACCCGCTGAATGCGGCGTTCCGCATTGGTGAAGGTGCCTTCCTTTTCGGCGAAAGATGCCGCCGGAAGCACGACGTCGGCTTCGCGGGCGGTCGCGGAGAGGAAGATGTCCTGCACCACCAGGAAGGGAACCTTCTCCAGCGCCGCTGCGACTTTTTGTCGATCGGGATAGGAGCTCAGCGGATCCTCGGCAACGATATACAGGGCCGAAAGCGTACCGGCTCCCGCCGCGCCGAGCATCGCCTGGGCGCCGAGGCCGTCGGGACCCGGCAAAATGCCGAGGTCGATGGCGCCTTGGCTGTTCGCCTTTTCGCCACAGAGGTAAATGCCGCTGCCTTCGCGCCCCGGGATTCCGGTAAGGATGGCAAGATTAGCCGCTGCCAGGCCGAGTTCCGTGCTGTGCGCCGTGTAGGGCAGGCCATAGGCAAGTAAAATGGCGCTCTTTTTGGCGCCGGCCATCTGCTTAGCCGCCGTCTTGATAGCGTCCGCCGCCATTCCGGTTTGCGCAGCCACTTTCTCCGGGGTGTACTCGGCGAGGGCGGCCTTGAGTTCCTCGATCCCGGTCACCCCTTCCGTAACCGCAAGCCCTTCGGCCAGCAGATACTGCGCCATGGCGTTGAGAAGATTGACCTCGAGCCCGGGCTTGGTCAGCAGGGTTTGCGCATGGGGCAGCTTGGTGAACTTCCCTTTTTTATCGGAAAGGACGATCAACTGCGCGTCGTGACGTTTAACCGCCTGGTTGACGACCATGCCGAAAACAGGGTGCGTTTCGTAGAAATCGGAGCGGATGGCGAGAATGGTGTCGCAATCCTCCACCTGCGGGAAGGTGCCGGTGGAAGCGGTGACGCCAAGGGTCTCGGCCAATCCTTCGGTAATTCCCTTGTAGCATTCGCCGCCGGAATGATCGAGGTTGGTGGTGCCGATGGCGCCGGCCAGATTTTTCAGCAGAAAGAATTCCTCATTGGTCAGGCGGGCGCCGGCAAGAACCCCGACTCCCTGCTCGGCTTTGGCTTTGGCAAAACCGCTGACCACCGTGTCGAGTGCCTCTTTCCAATCGGTCTCAACCAGTTTGCCGTTTTTGCGCACCAGCGGGCGGGTCAGACGTTGCTCGCTGTTGACATAGGAGTAGCCGAAGCGGCCGCGGATGCACAGATTGCCGTCGTTGACCCCGGTTTTGTCGTTGAAGCGGATCGTTTCAACTTTATCCTTGAGCACGCCGAAGGTGACGGTGCAACCATTGCCGCAATAACCGCAGACGCTGTCGACTTCCTTCAGCTGCCAGGGGCGGGCCTTGAATTTGAACGGTCGCGGCAGAATGGCGCCGACCGGACACATGGAGACGCACTGGCCGCAGAATTCGCAATTGAGCCCGCGATCAAAAGCCGTGGCGATCTTCGACTCGAAACCACGGTTGATAAAGGAATAGGAACCGTAGCCAACGATCTCGTCGCACACCCGGGCGCACTTGCCGCACAGGACACAGCGGTTCATGTTGCGCTCGATGAGGGGGTTCACCTCATCCTTGGGCAGGTCGAACTTCTCCCCAGTGAAGCGGTTGGGATAAACCTCATACTCGAAAGTGAGATCCTGAAGGTCGCATTCCCCTCCCTTGTCGCAAACCGGGCATTCCACGACGTGATTGACCAGGAGGAATTCGAGGACCGTCTTGCGGACCTTCATGATCTCCTCGGTAGTGGTGGTAACCACCATCCCCTCGGTCACCGGCGTTGTGCAGGCGGGAATCAGACGTCCTTTCATCTGCTCGACCTCGACCAGGCAGACTCGGCAGGCGCCATAAGGAAGAAGTTTCTTGGCATAACAGAGGACAGGAATGCGGATATCGGCTTTTTGGGCGGCCTCGTAAATGGTCGCCGAGTTCTCGACCGATACCTGTTTGCCGTCAATCGTAAGAGTTACCATCTGGAACCTCTTATTGGTGTAGAAGCAAGGGGAGGGGAGTGCGACAGTCATCCACCGCACGCCCCGCGTTCACGCCTTACTGAACTTTTATTCGATGGCCATGAAGCGGCAGGCGTCGTAACAGGAGGTGCATTGGGTGCATTTGTCCCTGTCGATGACCGCGAGTTGCCCCTTCTCCCACTTGATCGCATCCACCGGGCAAATCTTGAAACACAGGCCGCATTTCTTGCAGGCAGTGTCCACCACCTCGAATTTGAGGAGCGATTTGCAGGAGTTGGAAGGGCAGCGTTTTTCCTTGATGTGCGCCTCGTACTCATGCCGGAAGTAACGCAGGGTCGAAAGCACAGGGTTGGGAGCCGTCTGCCCCAGGCCGCAAAGGGAGCTGCGCTTGATGTCCTTGCTCATATCTTCGAGCGTCTCGATGTCGCCCTCCCGGCCTTGCCCGGAGGTGATCCGCTCGAGAATCTCAAGCATGATTTTCAGGCCGATGCGGCAGGGAACACACTTGCCACACGATTCGACGCGGGTGAAGTTAAGGAAGAAGCGGGCGATGTCGACCATGCAGGTGGTCTCGTCCATGACCACCAGACCGCCGGAACCCATCATGGCGCCGGCCTTGATCAGCGAATCGTAATCAACCTGGGCATCGAGCGCCTCGGCCGGCAAACAGCCGCCGGAGGGGCCACCGGCCTGCACCGCTTTGAATTTTCGGTTGTTGAGGATGCCGCCGCAAACGTCGTAGATAACTTCGCGCATTGTGGTGCCGGCGGGGACCTCGACCAGACCGGTATGCTTGACCTTGCCGGTAAGAGCGAAGATTTTTGTACCCTTGGTGCCTTCGGTGCCGATGGACGCATACCAATCGGCGCCATTGTAGAAAATGTAGGATACGTTGGCGAAGGTCTCGACGTTGTTGATGTTGGTCGGCTTGCCCCACAGACCGCGCACCGCCGGAAAGGGGGGACGGGGCCGGGACATGCCGCGGTGCCCCTCGATGGAAGCCATCAGAGCGGTTTCTTCGCCGCAGACGAAGGCGCCGGCGCCGGCCTTGATCCGCATGTTGAACTCGAACCCGAGTCCCATGCAGTCCTTGCCGAGGATGCCGCGCTCAGTGCAGGTGTCGATGGCTTTCTGCAAACGCTTGATCGCCAGCGGATATTCGGCGCGCACATAGACGTAGCCGTTTTTGGCACCGATGGCGTAGGCGCCGATCATCATCCCCTCGATCAGGCCGTAGGGGTCGCCTTCGAGAACCGATCGGTCCATAAAGGCCCCCGGATCGCCTTCGTCGGCGTTGCAAATCAGATATTTATCAGTACCGGGCGACGCGGCGCAGAAGGACCATTTGACCCCGGTGGGAAAACCCCCGCCCCCACGGCCGCGCAGTCCCGAGCGCTTGACCTCCTCGACGACTTCCTGCGGCGTCATCGTCACGGCCTTGCGGACGCCGGTGAATCCCTTGTGGGCGATGAAATCCTCGATGCTGTCGGCGTTGATGGTGCCGCAGCGGGAGAAGATGATACGCTTCTGTTTTTCGAGGAATTTGCCGTAGTACGGACCGGCCACTTTCTTGGCCACCGGCACCGCGCCGAGGACGTGCTCCTCGACGATCTGCGGCACCATTTCCGCCGTGACAAAGTCGTAAGTCACCGCAGCCTGCCCAGGCATTTCGATATCGACCAGAACGTCGTTGGCGCACAGGCCACGGCACCCGGTGCCGACAACCTCGCAACGCTTGCCGACTTTACCTTCGATACCCTGCTTGGCAAACTCTGCGGTAAAAGCCTCGGCGACAGCGGCGGCGCCCGAGGCGAGACCGCCGGTGCCCTGGCAGATGAGAACTTTTATTTGATCAGCATTCGCGGCCATATGGCATCATCCCTGTTGAGAAGGTTTGATCGATTGCGCTTTATTCCGCAGACTTATATTTCTTGATGACATCGTCGAGTTTCTGCACCGTCAAACTGCCGTAGGTGCCGTCGTTGACCATGATGACCGGCGCCATACCGCATGCGCCGATGCAGGCGACGTGCTCGATGGTGAATTTGAGATCGGGAGAGGTTTCCCCGTTGCCGATTCCCAAGCGTTCCTCGATGGTGTCGGCGATGCGCCCGGCGCCCTTGACGTGACAGGCGGTCCCCATGCAGACGCGAATGATGTATTTTCCGCGCGGCTCGAGATGGAATTGGGCATAAAAGGTCAATACGCCGAAAATCTGGCTGCTGTAAACGTTAAGCCGTTCGGCCACCAGATGCACGCAAGGTTCAGGTATATACCCGTAGGCATCCTGGATTCCCTGCAACACCGGCATCAGCGCCCCTTTCATATCCAGGTACTTGTCGATCACCTGGTTGGCGGCACTCAGATCGATTTCCTGCTCCTGCACATTTTCCGCAGCATTGCTCATGGAAGTCGCCTCTTTCAACGTTATTACCGGTCGATTTCGCCCAGCACGATATCCAGGGTGCCGATGATGGCCACCACGTCGGCGATCATGCGCCCTTCCACCATCTGCGGCAGCGCCTGAAGATTGACGAAAGATGGGGGCCGGATCTTCATCCGATACGGATGGGAGGTGCCATCGGAAACAATATAGTAGCCAAGCTCGCCCTTGGGGTTTTCGACTCCCTGATAAATTTCGCCGGCCGGAGCGCTAAACCCTTCACTGATGATCTTGAAATGGTGAATCAATCCTTCGATGGTATTGACCACGTCCTTTTTGGGCGGCAGGCAGATCTTGGGCAGGTCGGCAACCACCGGGCCGGGTTTGAGCCGGTCGAGGCCTTGGCGAATGATTTTGCAGGCCTCGCGCATTTCGTCGAGGCGCGCCTTGTAACGACTCCAGGTGTCGCCCTCGCCGGTGCCCAAAGGCACCTGAAAGTCGTAAGTTTCGTAACCGCAGTAGGGATTGTCGCGTCGCAAGTCCCAATCAACGCCGGAGCCGCGCAACGAAGGCCCGCTGAGGCCGATGTCGATCGCCTCTTTCGCATTGATCACCCCAATCCCCATGATACGCTTCTGCCAAATCTTGTTGCCGCTCAGAAGCCCCTCGTAGGTTGCCAGGTGGGTCGGCATTTCATCGGCGAAATCACGAATTTCCTTTTCCACCCCGGCCGGCAGGTCGGCCATCAGGCCACCGACGCGAATGTAGTTGGAAGTCATGCGCGCGCCGGAGACTTTCTCGTAGATGTCCATGATTCGCTCCCGCTCGCGGAAGCAGTAAATGAACACGGTCATGGCGCCGATGTCGAGGGCGTGCGTCGCCAGCCACACCAGATGACTTTTGAGCCGCGTCAGCTCGGCCAAGATCACCCGGATGACCTGCGCCCGCTCGGGAATCTGGTCGGTTATACCGAGCAGCTTCTCGACCGCCAGCGAATAACCAAGGTTATTGTGCATCGGCGCCAGATAATCGAGCCGGTCGGTCAGGGGCAGGGTTTGATGGTAGGTCCGGTGCTCGCTGAGCTTTTCCACCCCGCGGTGCAGGAAACCGATGTGCGGCGTGGCTTTTTTCACCACTTCGCCATCGAGTTCCAGGACCAGCTGCAAAACTCCGTGCGTGGAGGGATGCTGGGGCCCCATGTTTACGGTCATGAATTCGGTCGTCGCCATCGCTTCCTCGTTTATCGAAAGGTAAAGAAATTCCGGTAGCGCCTAGGACAGTCGCCCCTGATAGGGGGACCGGCCGGGTCCTTGCAGCGGATAATCCTTGCGTAGCGGGTGCCCTTCCCAATCGGCCGGCATGAGAATGCGACGCAGGTCGGGATGCTTATCGAAGGAAATACCCATCAAATCCCAACACTCGCGCTCATGCCAGTTGGCGGTCGCCCAGACGCCGCTGACCGTCTCGACTTTCGGGTCCTTTTCCTCCACCGGCACCTTCAACCGCAACCGCTCTTTGGTCGTCAGATTGTGCAGGTGGTAGACCACCATGAAGCGAGGAGCCTGGCCCAGGTAATCAACACCGCAAAGGTCGGTCAGGAAATTGTAGCCAAGCTCGTTTTTCAAAAACGAGGCGATGGCAACAATATCTTCCTTCTTAACCGTAACGGTGATTTCACCCCGGAACTCCTTCACATCGACAACGGAGCCGGAGAATTTACCTTTGAGTTTGGTAACGGCAACATGCTCAGTCATATTCGTCATCCTGTTGGTTGCTCCGGCCGCGCGACCGGCATTATTCCGCGCTGATCCGCTCGCCGAAGCCGATGGTGGCGCCAAAAGAGTTGCGCTCCTTCATGATCTTCTCCTGCAGCTTCTGCAGACCGTAAAGAAGACCTTCGGGACGCGGTGGGCACCCCGGCACATAGACGTCGACCGGCAGCGCTTCGTCGATCCCCTGGACAACACTGTAGGTATCGAATACGCCGCCCGAGCAGGCACAGGCGCCCATGGCAATGACATAACGCGGCTCGGGCATCTGCTCATAAACTGTCTTGATGACCGGCAGCATCTTCTTGGTGACCGTTCCGGCAATAATAATCAGGTCGGCCTGGCGGGGAGACGCGCGAAACAAAACGCCAACGCGGTCGAGGTCGAAGCGGGCGGCGCCGGCAGCCATCATCTCGATGGCGCAACAGGCCAAGCCGAAGGTCATCGGCCACATCGACCGGGAACGGGACCAGTTAACAACCTTATCCAAACTGGTGACGATAATATTATTCCCCAGCGTTTGCTCTACTCCCATTCCAGAGCTCCTTTTTTCCAGACGTAGACGTAGCCGACAAGCAGAATGGCAATGAAAACGCCCATTTCGATAAAACCAAACAGACCCAGCTTCTTAAATACCACCGCCCAGGGGTACAGAAACACCGCCTCGATATCGAAGACGATAAACAACATGGCGATGATATAGAATTTTACCGAAACCCGCTCGCGCGCGGTGCCGATAAGCGGCATGCCGCACTCGTAGGGGGCCAGCTTGACTGCGCTCGGCTTTTTTTGCCCCACCAGCCGGGAAAAAACCACGGAGCCGAGAGCAAAGGCGAGGGCAACGGCGATGAGGACAAGTATCGGCAGATAACTATCCAGCATGAAACAGCTCCTCCCATCGGGGGTTTATAGCGGCAACAAAACTATTCGGCAAACTTCGCCATCAACACAACCAGGGATACCAATTTCCGCCGAGCAAGTTAGGACAGTTTATACCCTTTGTCAAGGGAAAAAATACAGTATACTGTATGCAGTTTTAAACAACAGAACGATGGTTTAACAGGCATTTAGGGCGCGCCAGGCATATTATTTCTCAGATTAAAACCGGGAGATGAAGCTTCAGGGGACAGGGGGCTTTGCGCACCAGATCGGTTATCTTATCCCTTTTTTGCCTCCCAGCGGTTCATGCCTGCCAGCAGCAGACCGAGGGCGATGAAAGCGCCCGGGGGCAGGATCAGCAACAGAAAGGGGACGTAGCTCTCGCCGAGCAGGGAGACGCCGAGCAGGGCGCCTGCGCCGAAGAATTCGCGCACCGCACCCAGCACGAACAGGCCCAGGGTGAAGCCCAGGCCCATTCCGGCGCCGTCGACGATGGCGGGGATTGGCGCGTTTTTCGAAGCGAAGGCCTCGGCGCGGGCCAGAATCAGGCAGTTGACGACGATCAGCGGGATGAAGATGCCAAGGGCCTTGTACAGCTCGTAGGTGTAGGCCTCCATCACCAGCTGCACGACGGTGACGAAGGAGGCGATGATGACGATGTAGGCGGGGATGCGCACCCTGGCGGGAATGACCCGGCGCAGCAGGGCGACGACGCTGTTGGAGCACACCAGCACGAAGGTGGTGGCCAGGCCCATGCCGAGGCCGTTGATGGCGCTGGTGGTCACTGCCAGCGCCGGGCACATGCCGAGCAGCAGTTTGAAGACGGCGTTCTCTTTCCAGAACCCCTTGCCAAATTCACGCGCCAAATTCATGGGTTGCCTCCCTCGGCCACGATGTGCTGGCGGTTTTGACGGTAGAATTCCAGCCCCTGGCGCACCGCCGAAACCACCGCCCGCGGCGAGATGGTGGCGCCGGTGATCTGCTCGAAATCGCCGCCGTCTTTTTTCACCCGCCAGTCGGCGTTGTCGAGGGTTTTGCCGGCGAACAGCGCCTTGAACCACGGTTGGGCGATCTTGTCGCCGAGGCCGGGGGTTTCGGCGTGCTGCAGGATTTCGATGCCGGCGACGGCGCCGTTCGGACGCACCCCGACCATCACCGCGATGTTGCCGCTGTAGCCGTCGGGGGCGACGACGCGAAAAGCGACGCCGGCCAGCTGTCCGTCCTTGCGCCCGCGGTAGAAGGTGCGCGCGATATCGCGTCCCTTCTTGTCCTGGCCGACGACCAGGGTGGCGGTGTCGGCGTCCGGCTCGTTGTCCACCGGCGGCAACACTGCCTTGAGCGCCTTGAGGGTTTCGAGGCGGCGCTGCTCGGCGATCGGCTCGCGGGTCACCGCCTCCACCATTGACAGGACGAGGCCGGCGCCGGCGGCAATGATGGTGAGCACCAGGACCAGACGAAGGATGTCTTTCATAACGGTTCCGTCGAGAAGCAAGACGATTTATGCCGCGCAGTCATGCTACCCCGGCGCGACGTAGCCGAACTTTTTCGGCTTGCTGAAGCGATCGATGAGCGGCGTGGCGGCATTCATCAGCAAAATGGCGAAGGAGACTCCTTCCGGATAACCGCCGAACAGGCGGATCAGCACCGTGAGCAGGCCGCAGCCGACACCGAAAATCAGCATCCCCCGGCCGGTGACCGGGGAGGTGACCATGTCGGTGGCCATGTACAGGGCGCCGAGCATCAGGCCGCCGGTGAGCAGGTGAAACAGGGGATTGGGGTAGCGCGTCGGGTCGATCCACCAGAACAGGCCGGCGACCAAAATCACCGTGCCCAGGTAGGAGACCGGAATGTGCCAGGTCAGAATATTTTTCCAGAACAGGTAGAGCGCTCCGAGCAGCAGCGCCGCCGCAGACACCTCCCCCAGGGAGCCGGCCATGTGGCCGAGAAAGTAATCGCCGAAGCGCCCCTGAAGATCAGGCGGCAGTTGTCCGGTGAGCATCACCGCCGTCTTCATTTCTCCCAGGGGCGTGGCGGTGGTCACCGCATCGACGCCGGACAGCAGCGGGGCGGGGCCGTGCCAGGTGGTCATCTGCACCGGAAAGGAGATCAGCAGCACCACCCGCGCCACCAGGGCGGGGTTGAAGGGATTGCCGCCGAGGCCGCCGTAGACCTGCTTGCCGATGCCGATGGCCACCGCGGCGCCGATCAGCGCCAGCCACCAGGGGCTGTGCGGCGGCAGGTTCAGGGCGAGCAGGATGCCGGTAAGGGCGGCGCTGCCGTCGGCAACGGTTGATGGCCGGCCCATCGCCCTCTGGCACAGCCATTCGCACGACACGCAGCCGGCCGTGGCGACGATGAGCACCATCAGCGCCGGCGGACCGAAGAAGTAGACCGACACCGCGCAGGCCGGCAGCAGGGCGTAGATCACCGCCCGCATGATTTGGGCGCTGTCCTGTTCGGCCCGGATGTGGGGCGAGGATGAGAGATAGAGACTGCTGGTTGCCACGGTCAGATTTTCCTTCGCTGGGCCAGAATCGCCCCCTTCGCCTGGCGGATCGCCTGCACCAGGGGAATGGCGGCGGGGCAGGTGTAGGTGCAGCAGCCGCATTCGATGCAGTCCATGGCGCCCAGGTCGGCCGCCTCCTCGATGAGATCGCGGCGGCCGCAGGCGGCGATGGCGGTCGGCACAATGCGCGCCGGGCACACGCGCACGCAGCGACCGCAGCGGATGCAGGGGCTTTCAAGGCGCAGGGGCAGATCCTGTTCGCGAAAAAGCAGCAGGCCGGAGGTTCCGCGGGTGACCGGCACGTCGAGGCCGAGTTGGGCGGCGCCCATCATCGGTCCGCCCATGATGATCTTGGCCGGCTCCCCGCTCAGCCCGCCGCAGCAGGTCACCAGGTGCGCCAGCGGCGTGCCGACGCGCACCCGCAGGTTCTTCGGCTCTTTGATCCCGGGGCCGGCGACGGTGGCGATGCGCTCGATCAGCGGCTGTCCCCGGCGCACCGCGTCGGCGACAGCGGCGGCGGTGCCGACGTTCTGCACCACCACGCCCACATCCATCGGCAGGCCGCCGGAGGGAACCTCGCGCCCGGTCAGGGCGAGGATGAGCTGTTTTTCCGCCCCTTGCGGATATTTGACCTGCAGGGGGACGACCTCGATGGCGGAGCCCGCGCAGATCTTCCGCATGAGGGCTATAGCGTCGGGCTTGTTCGCCTCGATGCCGATCAGCGCGCGCGCTACCCCCAAGGCGCGCTGCAGGATGGCGATGCCGTCGAGGACGCGCTCGGGCTCCTCGAGCATCAGCCGGTGATCGGCGCTGAGGTAGGGCTCGCACTCGACCCCGTTGACGATCAGGGTGTCGATCTTTTTGCCTTCGGGCGGACTGAGCTTGACGTGGGTGGGGAAAGTCGCCCCGCCGAGGCCGACGACGCCGGCGGCGCGGATGCGCTCGCGGAGCGCATCCGGAGCAAGGCTGTGCGGATCGGCCGCCGTCAGATCCTCGATCCAGGCATCCTCGCCGTCGGGACGAATGACCACCGCCGGCAGCCGGCGGCCGCTGGGGTGCGGCCGCGGCTCCACCGCCACCACCTCGCCGGAGCTGGAGGCGTGCACCGGCACCGAGACGAATCCCTTGGCCTGACCGACCACTTGGCCGCGCTTGACCCGCTCGCCCTTTTGCACGCAGGCCTCGGCCGGCGCGCCGATGTGCTGCGCGAGCTGGATCGTCAGCTCCTCGGGCAGCGCGCAGGTCTCGATCGGTTTGTGCGCCGACCATTGCTTGTTGTCGGGCGGATGCAGGCCGCCGGGGAAGGTTTTGAGTTTCATCGCATCAATCGTTATCAGCTGTCGGCGGTCAGCCAAAAGCTAAGAGCTAACGCTGTTGGTGTCAGGCGTCGGCGGCTTTGACCACCGGCGGAGCGAAGGTGCTGCCTTCGGGATAGCCATCGCTAAAATCGCGAATGCACTTGGTCGGGCATTTGCCAACGGCGGCGACTGCTTCTTTCGGGTTGGGATAGAGGGCGCGCGCCAGGTTGTTTTCCACCACGTAGGCGCCGGGCGCGGTCTTGACGCAAATGTGGCAGGCGATGCAGGCGAGCTGGCAGTATTTGCGCGCCACCGCCCCCTTGTCGTGGCTGTTGCACAACACGTGCACGGTGGCGCCCAGCGGGGTCATGGCGATGACTTGGCGCGGGCAGGCGGCGACGCACTTGCGGCAGCCGGTGCATTTTTCCCGGCTGATCACCGCCAGTCCCTGGGCGGTCATCTCGATGGCGCCGAAGGGGCAGACGCGGGCGCAAGTGCCCAGACCGAGGCAGCCGCCGGGGCACTCTTTGGGACCGTCGGCGATCTTCTGCGCGGCGTTGCAGTCGTGCAGCCCCAGATAGTGGTATTTGGCTTTGGCCCTGGCGCTGTCGCCCTGGCACAGCACGACGGCCACCTGCGGCTCGGCCGCAACCGCCGCCACCCCCATGATGTGGGCGATCTGCTCGATGGTCGCCTGGCCACCGGTGGGGCACAGACTGGCCGCGGCTTCCCCCTTGGCCACCGCCTTGGCGTAGGCGGCGCAGCCGGGGTAGCCGCAGGCGCCGCAGTTGGCGCCGGAGAGCACCTCCAACAGCGCCAGTTCCCGCGGATCGACTTCGACGGCGAATTTTTTGGCGGCAAATCCGAGGGCGACGGCGGCGGTCAGGCCGATGCCCCCCAGGCTCAATACGGCTGCGAGCATAAAACCCCTAAAATGAACGTGATCGGTGATCCGTCACTCGTCGCTCCCCACTCGTCCCTTTGCCCTACCCCTTGACCAGCCCGGCGAAACCCATGAAGGCCAGCGACAGCAGCCCCGCGGTGACCAGGGCGATGGCGGTGCCGTGAAAACTTTTTGGCACCGGACTCAGATCGATGCGCTCGCGCAATCCGGCGAACAGCACCATGGCCAGGGTGAAGCCGGCCGCCGCGCCGAGGGCGAACACCACCGTTTCCAGAAAGGAGTAGCCCTTTTGCACGTTGAGCACCGCCACCCCGAGAACGGCGCAGTTGGTGGTGATCAGCGGCAAAAAGATGCCCAGCGACTGGTAGAGGACGGGGCTGGCCTTCTGGATGATCATCTCCACCATCTGCACCAGGGAGGCGATCACCAGAATGAAGGCGATGGTCTGCAGATATTCGATGCCGAAGGGGATGAGCACGAAATACTGGATGAACCAGGTCACCACCGAAGCGACGGTCATGACGAAAATGACCGCCATCCCCATCCCCAGCGCCGTTTCGACCTTCTTCGACACCCCGAGAAACGGGCAGATGCCGAGAAAACGCGCCAGAACGAAATTGTTGACGAAGACGGCGCTGACCAGGATCAGCAGCAGTTCGCTCATTAGATAATCCCTTGTAAAATTGGTCTGACCAGGGTTTATAGGGTATGCCGTATCTTCTTGTCAAATCATTTATTCTTAAAGGATTTTCTTACTCACATTGAAATTTTTTTCATTATGTGGATGCCACGCCCAGAGGACTCGAGCCCCTCGGGGGCGATTTTTTCTGGATGCGGGCCGGGACATGTACTATATTGTCGCTCTTGACCCGAAGGGTCGATTTTTCTCCTCACTTCCGCACTAAGGGGGCCCCAATGGACCATCAAAAATCAGCGGCGCTTTTCGCCAAAGCCAAGCGCATCATACCTGGTGGCGTCAACAGTCCAGTCAGGGCATTTAAGTCCGTCGGCTGCGACCCGATCTTCATTGCCCGCGCCGAGGGCTCGCATATTTTCGATGTCGATGGCAATGGCTATATTGATTATGTCGGCTCCTGGGGGCCGATGATTCTCGGCCATTGTCATCCCAAGGTCGTCGAAGCGATCCGGCGGGCGGCGGGCGACGGCGCCTCCTACGGCGCGCCCACCGAGCGGGAGATCGAACTGGCGCAGATGATTACGACCGCCTACCCGAACATTGAAATGGTGCGCATGGTCTCCTCCGGAACCGAGGCGACCATGAGCGCCATTCGCTTAGCCCGCGGCTACACCGGCCGCGACAAAATCCTTAAATTCGACGGCTGTTACCACGGTCATGCCGATTCCCTGCTGGTGAAGGCCGGCAGCGGCGCCGCCACCTTCGGCGTCCCCACATCCCCGGGGGTGCCGGCCGACTTCGCCAAATACACGCTGACCGCCAGTTACAACGACTTGGCCGAGGTCAGAGAATTGGCCGCGCGCAACAAAGGGGAGATCGCCTGCATCATTCTTGAGCCGATCGCCGGCAATATGGGATGCGTCGCGCCCCGCCCCGGTTTTCTCGAAGGGCTGCGCCAGCTCTGCGATGAGGAAGGGATTGTTCTCATTATCGATGAGGTGATGACCGGCTTTCGCGTCGCCTATGGCGGCGCCCAGGAGCGCTTCGGCGTCCGCGGCGATCTGGTCTGTCTCGGAAAAATCGTCGGCGGCGGCCTGCCGGTCGGCGCTTTCGGCGGCAAACGCGAGATCATGGAAAAGCTCTCTCCCGACGGCGGCATTTACCAGGCAGGCACCCTCTCCGGCAACCCGCTGGCAATGAGCGCCGGCATTGCCACCCTGCAGCTGCTTTGCCAGGACGGCTTCTATCAAATTATCGAGGAGAAAAGCGCCTATCTCGAGAAGGGACTGCTGGACGCGGCCAAGGACGCGCCGATCCCCACCTGCTGGCAGCGGGTCGGCGGCATGTTCTGCACCTTCTTCACCGAGGGCCCGGTGTATTCCTTCGCCGACGCCGCCAAAAGCGACACCGCCCTGTTCGGCAAATTTTTCCGCGCCATGCTCGACGAAGGGGTCAATCTCGCCCCGTCCCAGTTCGAAGCCGGGTTCATGAGCGCCGCTCATTCCACCGACGATCTCGACAAGACGATCGAAGCGGCCCGCAGGTCGTTCAAGAAACTGTGAGAGTTGTCCCCACCCCGACCCCAAAAGGTCGGGGTTTTTCCCTCCACGCATGGGGCCGGGCGAAGAGAAGAACATAAAAAAACAGGCGTGCAGGACGGATCGACAGCAGCGTCTTGCACGCCTGTTCGCCTTGGCTCAGAGCCGTGTTTTCAGAAGGTCCTTACCCTTTTCGACCATCCTCTGATTTTGTTCGCACACCTCGTGGAAAAATCGCGCGGCGTCCTGGTCGCCTTCTTTTTCCGCGTCTTGCTCGTACCGCTCACAAGTCTCATAGCCTTGCGAGGCATGGTAGATGACGCTGATCAGATCATAATCCTTGTTCTGTAAAGGTTCATTCTGCATGGGTTCTCCTCCTTTCGCTTTTCTTTGCAGGCTACCATCTCCCCCGCCTCTGTCAAATTGCACCAAGGGGGCCGACAACGACGGATGAAAATTTTTTTGTCTCCTCCCTTGCTTTTCTATGAAACCCATGCTAAGTTTTTTCAAATTGTTTGTGCAGTCCCTGGTTGGCCGAGCGATTAGATCAATCCAGAGCGGAAAACCGCACAAGCTTCCATTCAAGTGTGCGGTTCTTCGTTTCCCGGGTCCGCACGAATTTCCCACAGAAAAAGAGGAGTAACAAGGCAATGGCACAAGGTACCGTGAAATGGTTCAACGACGCCAAGGGTTTCGGGTTTATTCAGCAGGACGACGGACCCGATGTATTCGTACACTTTTCGGTGATTCAGGGGGAAGGTTTCAAATCCCTGGCCGAAGGTGACCGGGTGAGCTTTGACGTGGTGCAGGGACAAAAAGGTCCCCAGTCGGCCAACGTTCGCAGAATCTGATTCAGACAAAGCCACCGAAAACAAAGAAACCCCGCGCAGGCGGGGTTTCTTTGTTTTCAACCGCATTTATCTTTTTTCAGCAGATGCGCGGCAGCTGTTCGCCGGCAAGCATTTCGATGGCCCGACGGCCGCCAATGGCCGTTTTCAGTAGAACCTTCCCCGCCGCGCCGCCGGTCACTTCGCCGATGATGGCGCCTTCCACGCCAGCGGGATGTTCGCGCATGGCCGCCAGCACCCTCTCCGCCGCTTCCGCCGCCACTACCGCCAGCAACTTGCCTTCGTTGGCGACAAAAAGCGGATCGAGACCGAGGATGGCACAGGCGCCACTGACTGCCGGACGCACCGGCAGCGCGGTTTCATCCAGCGTGATTTCCACCTGTGATTGATTTGCCAACTCCTTCAAGGTGGTCGCAACCCCGCCCCGGGTCGGATCGCGCAGGGCGTGCACCGCCGCGCCGCCCACCCGCAACAGTTCCGCCACCAGTCCGTTCAGCGGGGCGCTGTCGCTGCGGATGTCGCTTTCGATGGCGAGCCCCTCGCGGGCGACGAGAACCGCCATTCCGTGGTCGCCAATGGGGCCGTTGAGCAAGATCACATCCCCCGGCCGCGCGCCGCTGCCGCGAATATCCAGTTCATGGTCGAACACGCCGATGCCCGAAGTGTTGATGAAGACCCGGTCCGCCTTGCCGCGCGGCACGACCTTGGTGTCGCCGGTAACGATAGCCACCGCCGCCGCGTCCGCCGCCTGGCGCATCGCAATGAGAATGCGTCGCAGATCCTCCACCGGCAGACCCTCTTCCAAAATCAGCCCGACCGAAATCACCACCGGCCGCGCGCCGCTCATCGCCAGGTCATTGACCGTGCCATTGATCGCCAGGTCGCCGATGTTGCCACCGGGAAAGAAAATCGGATCGACGACGTAGGAGTCGGTCGTAAAAGCCAGGCGTTGTCCGGCAAAAGGCACAACTGCGGCGTCGTTCTGCTGGTGGGGGCCGTAGCCGGAAAGAAGCGGCACAATCAGTTCATCCAAAAGCTGGTGACTGAGAGTGCCGCCGCTGCCGTGGCCGAGAAGAATGATATCGGATGTCACAACAGACCTCGTACGGAAACAGGGAATGGAAGGGGAATAAAACCGCTGCGCCCGAAGTTCGCCGTCAGATCCCGTACTTGTATTCCGCCGCGCAGGTTCCCTCGCTGGAGACCATGCAGGCGCCCACTGGGTTTTCCGGGGTGCAGCCGGTGCGAAAAAGCGGACACTGGTGCGGGGTGACTTTGCCTTTGAGAATCTCGCCGCACAGGCATCCCGCCGCCTCGCGGGGCGCTTCAACGGCCACCGGCAATTGCCGTGCGGCATCGAAGGGGGCATAGGCCGAGCGGATCTCCAAGCCGCTGCCGGGGATGACGCCGATGCCGCGCCAGTGGGCGTCGGCCGGCGCGAAAACTTCCGCAAGCAGCTGCTGCGCCTTGCGGTTGCCGTCCGGTTTGACCACCCGCGAGTACTGGATTTCCACCTTGGCCACGCCGGCGGTCGCCTGCCGAGCGAGAAGCAGCACCCCCTGCAGAATATCGAGGGGCTCGAAACCGGTCACCACGCAAGGCACCCCCCCCTCGCGCGCCAAAGGTTGGTACGCCGCCGCGCCGATAATCGCCGAGACGTGCGCCGGGCACAGATAGCCGTCCACTTGCAGTTCGGGGTCGGCGCTAAGCGCCGCCATCGGCGCCGGCATCGTCTTGTGCGCGGCGAGGACAAAATAATTGCTAATCCCCTGTTTCTGCGCCTGAAGTATGGACCCGGCGACGGTCGGCGCGGTGGTTTCGAAGCCGACGCCGAGAAACACCACCGCCCGCTCCGGATTCCGCCGCGCCAGGGCCACCGCGTCGAGGGGAGAATAGACGATGCGCACATCCGCGCCCTGGGCCTTCTCCCGCAGCAGACTGCTGCTGGAGCCGGGCACCCGCACCATATCGCCGAAGGTGGCGATAATGGTTCCGGGTCGGCGGGCCAGCGCGATGGCGTGATCGACATAATCGACGGGGGTGACGCAGACCGGGCAGCCGGGACCGGAAATCAGTCGAATCGCGGGGGGAAGCAGGGAGCGGATCCCCTGCTGGGAAATGGCCATGGTGTGGGTGCCGCACACCTCCATGAAAGTCAGGACGCCGGTTTGCCCGTCCACCGCCTGCCTGATCTCGGCAAGCAGGCACCGCGCCACCCGGGGATCGCGAAATTCGCGCGAGAAGTTCATTCCGGCCCCAAGCCGCGATCAAGCATTTCACGGAAAATGAGCAGGGTTGCTTGGGCATCCTCTGCATCCAGTCTTTCGATGGCGAATCCGGCATGGATAAGAATGAAATCCCCCACCCTCACCCCGTCCACCATCATCAGGCTCGCCTCCCGGCGCACCCCGTCGATTTCGCAGACGGCCACCTCGCCATCGATACTTTTGACCTGCATCGGAACGCCCAGACACATAATTTTACCCCTTGCGCATGCGCTTGTTGTCGATTCCCGCCGCCAGCCAGTCGTACCACTCTTCCATCCCGGCGCCCGACATGCAGGACAGCTCGATGATGCGCAGTCGGGGATTGACCTGCCGGGCGAACGCCTTGCACTTTTCCAGGTCGAAGCGCAAGTAGGGCAGGAGGTCGCTCTTGTTGATCAGCACCAGTTCGGCGGCGCGGAACATGGCCGGATACTTCAATGGTTTGTCCTCCCCCTCGGTCACCGACAGCACGGCGACTTTATGATCTTCGCCGAGATCGAAGGCGGCGGGACAAACCAGGTTACCAACATTCTCAATGAGCAGCGCATCGGAAGCGGCCAGATCAAAAGCCTCCGCCCCGTGCCCCACCATGTGGGCATCGAGATGACAGCCGGCCCCGGTGTTGATCTGCCTGACCGGCACGCCGGTGGCGGCGATGCGCTCGGCGTCATTGCTCGTTTGCTGGTCCCCTTCGAGGACGGCAAAACGGAACCGGCCACGCAGGTCGGTCAGGGTGCGCTCTAGAATCGATGTCTTTCCGGAACCGGGGGAACTGACCAGATTGAGCACGAACACCCCCTGCTGGCGGAAAAGTTGGCGATTCGCCGCGGCCAGCCGATCGTTCTTGGCGAGAAGATCCTCCTCGACGCGCAGGGTGCGGTGTTCGTGGTGATGGTGTCCTGCCGGATGCTGGTGCGGGTGCGGCCCGCAGCCGCAGTCGATGCACATTATTCGACCTCCAGTTCGGTGATACGCAATTCCTCTCCCTGCAACCGCTCCAAGGCAAAGCCGCCGCAGGCGGGGCAGGCGAAGGTATAGGGATCGAGAGCGACCTCGGCGCGGCAATCGCCACAGCGGCCACGCCCGGCAATCGCATCGATAATCAGCCGCGCCCCCTCGATGAAGGTGCCGCGCGCGCACGCTTCGAAGCAAAAATCCACCGAATCGGCGACCACACCGGAGAGTTCGCCGATAGCGACGGTAACGGAAAGCACCCGCGACGCGCCCTGGGCGCGAGCGTGGCGCTCGGCGATTTCGATGATGCTTTGCGTGATGCCGACCTCGTGCATAAAACCCTTTTTTACAAATAAAAGAAGTTTAGCACTATACAAAGTTCGCGGCGGAAAAATCAAGGCGCTGCTAAACGCTTTCCGGTGCATCGTCGCGCACCCCGGAAAGCTTCAATACGACGGCGCACCCCTGTGCGGCATCCCTTATGCATTATCGGTGGGGAACAAGACGCCAATTTGTCAAACCCCCGGCCCGGAGATGTCGCCGATGAGAACTGCACTGGTAGTCGACGATGCGCCCCTGATTCGCCGTCAGGTGGCGGAAACGCTGCTCCGCTACGGCTTCGAAGAAATTCTCGAGGCGGAAAACGGCCAGCAGGCGGTCGACCTGGCGCTGACCCGCCGCCCCCTGCTGGTGATCATGGACGTCAGCATGTCTGTTCTGGACGGCATCAGCGCTGCCGAAAAAATAGGCGAACAGGCGCCCACCCCCATCGTGCTGCTGACCGGTATCACCGATCCGAAAACGGTGGAGCGCGCCCGCCTCGCCGGGGTGATGAGCTATGTGGTGAAACCCTTTCGCGACGAACAGCTCTATCCGGCCGTCGATCTGGCCATCCACCACTTTGTTGAGGTCTCCACCCTGCGCGAGGAAATGGCCAAACTGCGCGAAACGTTGGCGATGCGCCAGCTGATCGAGAAAGCAAAGGCGGCCCTGATCAAAAAAGGTCTGAGCGAGCCGGAGGCATACCGGAAGATGCAGAAGACCGCCATGGATAGGCGCAAAAGTCTGAAGGAAGTGGCCGAGGCCATTCTATTGCTGGAATAACTTTGCACTAGATAGAATCCTCCCCGTTCAATCTGCGCCCTCCGCCCCCCTGGGCGATCGCTTCCCGGCACTATCAGCGGCGAGGGAAACCTGGCCGCCTGCGTCCACCAGGGCGGGGCGGCCGATGAAAAATCCTTTCGCCTTCGATCAGGATGTCCTAGTCTGAGCAAGAATCCTGAAGAAAAAAACGCTACTCTTCGATATTCCGGCAGGCAGTGCGAAGAAACGATAGGGACAATGACGCGCGAGACCGAACAACCGCCGGCCGCGACAGCCTGGCTGTCCATACCGCGCGACCTGCAGAATGGGGACGCGACCAATTCTCTTGCCCGGCGGCGGGCGCACGACTGGGCGTTGGTGCTGGAGGCGCGCGGCATTCCTTATCAACTCGAACGATGCGGCCTCGGTGTTCAGTTGCGGGTGGCGGAGGAAAACCACGCGGCGGCGATCGGCGAGCTAAAACTGTTCGAGCAGGAAAACCGCAACTGGCCGCCGCCGCTGCCGGCCGCCGAGCCGGAGACGGGAAACACGCTGGCCAACCTTTCCGCCCTCCTGCTTTTGGCCATCTTTCACAACCTGACCTATCTGAATCTTGATCTTTTCGGCCACTCCCCCGTCGATTGGATCGCCCTCGGCAATGCCGACGCCGGCAAAATCCGCGCGGGTGAATGGTGGCGCTTGCTCACCGCTCTCACACTGCATGCCGACTGGTTGCACCTGCTCGGCAACCTGGCGATCGGCGGGATTTTCATTATCCGCCTGAGCCGCGAAATCGGCTCCGGTCTCGCCTGGAGTCTGCTGCTGTCGGCCGGCGCCTTGGGCAATCTCCTCAATGCGCTGCTGCAAGCCCCCGATCATCGGGCGGTCGGCGCCTCCACCGCCGTCTTCGGCGCCGTCGGCATATTCGCCTCCTTCAATCTGGTCCGCTACCGGCGGCGCCTGTGGCGGCGCTGGCCTCTTCCCGTCGCGGCCGCCCTCGCCCTGCTCGCCCTGCTCGGCGCCGGCGGCGAACGCACCGATATCGGCGCTCATCTCTTTGGTTTTGCCGCCGGCCTGTTTCTCGGTCGGGCCGTTGCCCATTGGCTGCGCATTTATGGCCGCCCCGGCGAAGGACTTAATTTCCTGCTGGCGCTGGCCGGCGGCGCAATACTGGCGAGCGCCTGGTGGAAGGCCCTCGGCGGCGCGTGGTGAATGAATTACCCCTCCCTCTGTGACTGCCTGACCAACTCCCGTCTTATTTCCCGCAGTTTTTCTTTAATCCGCAAAGCGTTTTCCGGGCCCATGCGCAGCAGGACTTTTTCCCCGGCCGAGAGAGCCTCCAGTTCCGGATCGACAAACCGGTAGCGCGCGGCAAAACGCTCCAGGCGCACCGGCGCTGTCGCCTCCGGCGCCGCCAGCATATGGTCGATAACTTCCATCAGCCGATCGTTGAAATAGCCGTCGGGATATCCCAGATTCTGGTAGGCCTCCTGGAACCGTGGGTAATGGCGCCGATAAACCGTTGCCAGGCGCCCCGCGTCGGCCCCTTGCAGCAAGGCCACATAGACAGCGTAGCGGCGATAATTTTCCTCGCTGAGCACGGCATCCTTTTCATCGCCATCGATGATGAAGGTTCCAGCCGCCGGCTGGATCGGCAAACGATGGATGGCCAGACCGCGTCGCGGCAGGCTATCGACCAGCAAGACGAATCGCTCGGCAAAATGGTCGAGAATCCAGATGTCCCCATTTTTTTCGCCGAACAGCCCGATGAGCAGGTCCCGCATGGCGTTGTCGCTGCCCTTGGCTTCCGGCAGCGTTTTCCCGCCCGTCGCCGGTTCTGCTGAGGGAGGCGCTTGCGGCGGCTCCGCCGGCGGCGCTATCGGATATTTAATCGACGACTCTTCAGGCAAAGCCGCCGGCGCCACCCCCTTGATCTCCGTGGCCGTTGCCTGTTGCTGCGCCTGTTCCTGGTCGTATTTCCAGTAGGCAACACCCAGCAAGCCCACCACCAGGACGACCAAAAAACCCCATATGCTCGTGTTCTTCATTTTTTATCCTTCCCGAAAGCAGAGTTGCGAACCTAGAAAGTACAAGAATCCACAGGCTTTTTCAACCGCGCGCTGCGGCCACCGGAAATCCCGAAAATTCTTTAAATAAGTTTGTTACAATGAGTATATGTTCTCTCGGCCTCCGTGCAAATCCAGCGCACCTCCTGTTCGTCTCCGTTTTGTCTTCCGGACGGCATCCCTTCTTTTATGTCTTCTGCTTGCCGGCTGCGGTCTGGGTACGCGTTTCGTCTTCTCTCCCAGCAGCGATGTCATAACCACGCCGGAGGAGGTCGGGTTGCCTTACGAGGATGTATGGTTTCCCGCCGAGGACGGGGTGCGCCTGCATGGATGGCTGATCCCGGGCGCTGCCGACAAACCTCTTGTCCTCTTTTTTCACGGCAACGCCGCCAATATTTCGCACCGGGTTGAGAACCTTCAATTCCTGCATGCCCTCGGCTTTCCGGTGTTTATTTTCGATTACCGCGGCTTCGGCCAAAGTGAAGGGACCCCCCTTCATGAGAGCGATTTGCACCGCGACGGGCGCGGCGCATTGTCCTTTTTGCAACAACGCGGCTGGACGCAAGCCCGGCTGATCTACTTTGGCCGTTCCCTCGGCGGCGCCGTTGCGGTGCAGATGGCCCTGGAAGAGCCCCCTGCCGGTTTGATCCTCGAGGCCACGTTTACTTCCCTGGCGGGTATTGCCCGCCATGCGATGCCCATCGCCTACCATCTATTCGGCTGGTGGAGCATCGGCAACGGATTCGACACCCTGGCCAAGATCGACCGGCTCAACATTCCCCTACTCGTTATTCATGGCCAGCAGGATGAAGTCGTTCCGCCAGACATGTCGCATCACCTCTTCGTCCGGGCGCCCGAACCCAAGTCTCTGCTTCTGGTTGACGGGGCCGGCCACAGCGACTGTTTTCTTGCCGGGGGCGCCGCTTACCGTCAAACCTGGCTGAAATTTGCCGCAACATCCCAATGGGCCGTTCTTTCCCGCGCCTTGCCTGCTCGGGCAACGCCGCCGCCTTAAGCCGATTTTTCGCCGGACTTCTCGCCACCACCGCAGTGCATTTTTTGCTATACTGCGCATCCTTGGTACGGGGAGGAACCAGCATGAATATTGAAACGCTTCGTCTATTCATCAATCGGCCGGAAGGGATGCCAGGCGTTTTGAGTACCAGCGACGGGCAGGGGGGAGTCAACGGCGCCATCTTCGGCTCGGCGCGGCTCACCGACGAGGGTCTGCTCCTCCTCGGTCTCGGCGAAAACCGCTCCCTGCGCAATCTTCGCCGGCATAATCGTGCCGTTCTTACCCTGTTCGAGCCCGGCAATAATCCTTTGGCATGGCAAGGCGCCCGCCTTTATCTCGAGGTTTCCGGGATCGAGCACGAAGGGGTGGAATTCGCCCAACTCACCGCCAGAATTCGCCAGGCGGCCGGCGTGCGGGCAGCCAGGAGGATTCGGGCCGCCGTTTTCTTCCGCATCACCGAAATTCGGCCTCTCATCGATTTATCGCCCTGACCGAGCAATCAAAAATTTACAAATTGTGGAAAACGGTATAGCATGCCGGCGCATGAAGATCCTGCTGATTAATCCTCCGAATTGCGGCCGTTCTATTCCCGAGGAACGTTACGGCATCGATTCGATCAAACAGATTTTCCGCGGCGAGCCGCTAGCCCTGGAGGTGCTGGCCGGCAACCTGGACGGCCATGAAGTCCGCATCCTCGACTTGAAAGCGGAACCGGAGGGCCTGGATACCGCCCTTTCCTCATTTCGGCCCGAAGTTGTCGGAATCACTGCTGTTTCCTGCGAAGCCAATACCGCCTGCCGCATCGCCGCCCAAGCCCGGCAAATCGGCGCGGTCGTCGTGGTCGGCGGCATACATGCCAGCAACGATCCGGATTTCTTCAATCGTCCCGACGTCGATTATATCGCCATCGGCCTGGGAAAGGGCAGTTTTCGGGAACTGATCGATGCCCTGGAGACGGAGAATCGCACCGACAACATTCCCGGCATCGCGCGAACCAGAGCCGGCCATCCGTTAGCCTGGATCTCCCGCAACTTCGGGCCGGCCGACCTGATTGAAAGCAAACCGCCGCGCTACGATCTCGTCGCACCTTATCGTGGCGCCTACACCCTGCTTGGTCAGCCTCTCGGATTCGTCACTTCCGCTTTCGGTTGTCCCTTCGATTGCAGCTTCTGTTGCATCGCCGGCCAGTCGGGGGGATCTTATCTGCCCTGCTCCATCGATTCGGTCGTTCGCGATATCGGCCTGCTTGAGGGAATTTCCTTCGTTCGCCTGGTCGACGCCAATACTTTCGGCCATCCGGTGCATGCCCGCCAGTTGTGCCGGGCAATCCGCGCCGCCGGGATCGACAAGAAATTCCTCGCCGACGTCCGTTCCGACACCGTGGTGCGTCATCCCGATCTGATGCGCGAATGGAAAGAGGCGGGCTTGCGCTCGGTGGTCATCGGTTTTGAGGAAATCTGCGATAGCGGTCTGGCGGAGCTTAACAAAGCGAACAGCGTGGCCGCCAATCTTGAGGCGGTGGATATCCTGCGCGATCTGGGAATCACCATCGTCGGCGATTTCATCGTCTCGCCGGATTACGAGCATGCGGATTTCGACCGCCTTTTGCGCCACCTGCAGGACCACCCCATCGATTTGCCGATTTTCACTGTGCTGACCCCTCTTCCCGGAACAGCCCTGCACCGGCAGATGCACGAGCGCATTATCAACCACGATCTCGACTTTTACACCCTGGCGAATGCCGTTGTCCCGACCCGGATGGAAGAGGGGGAGTTTTACCGGCGCTATGCCGAACTGTTCCATCTGACCCACCCGAAGGCGAAAATCTGAGATGAGGTAAAAAGAGCATGGACGTTTTCATCACCGATCTGGCAGCCTTTCTCCCGAATGCTCCGGTATCCAATGAGCAGATGGAGAAGATCCTCGGCATGATTAATCAGCTGCCGTCGCGAACGCGCAAACTGATCTTGCGCAATAATAAGATCCGCACCCGGTACTACGCCATCGACCCGGAAACCGGCCGCACAACCCATACAAACGCGCAACTGGCCGCGGAGGCGGTTCGGCGCCTGGCCCCCTATTCCGGTTTCAACATCGACGACATCGAATGCCTGTGCTGCGGCACCACCCAAGCCGATCAATTGATGCCCGGCCACGCCTCGATGGTCCATGGCGAGTTGGGGAGCACCCCCTGCGAAACCGTCAGCACCGCCGGCATCTGTATTTCGGGAATGACCGCCCTCAAGTATGCGGCGATGAACGTCGCCCTCGGGCAAAGCAAAAATGCCGTTGCCACCGGATCTGAACAATCCTCCTCCTTCATGCGTGCGCGCATGGCCGGCCCGATCGGACAAAAGGCCGCTGAAGAGTTGGAGAATCAGCCGGCTCTCGCTTTTTCCGCCGACCTGTTGCGCTGGATGCTCTCGGACGGGGCCGGCGCCGCCTTCCTTTCGCCGATGCCGATCGCCTATAAGCGCGGCTTCAAGATCGAGTGGATCGATATTTTCTCCTTTGCCAACGAACTCGATGCCTGCATGTACGCTGGCGCAGTCAAGAACCCGGACGGCACCCTGACTGGCTGGCGCGAATTCGCTTCAACCGAGGAGATGATGGCGCAGCACACGATGTTGGTCAAACAGGATGTGAAATTGCTCGACAAGGAGATCGTGCCGACCACCGCCGACCGCGCCATTCCCCGCCTGATCGCCAAACGCGGCATTCGGCCCGAAGAGGTCGATATATTCGTCCCCCATTATTCTTCGGATTATTTTCGCCTGCCGATCTATGAGGGACTGCGCGAGGTCGGCTTTCATATCCCCCTGGAGAAGTGGTTCACCAACCTTCCGGAAAAAGGCAACACCGGCAGCGCCTCGATCTTCATCATTCTGGAGGAGCTGCTTCGCCACCCCGATCTGCGACCGGGACAGAAAATTTTGTGCTACGTCCCCGAAAGCGGCCGCTTTTCAATCTGCTACATGTTGCTGACGGTGGTATAATCCCCCATTAGCAGAAGCATCGCCGGCGCTCGGCCGGAATGGCCGACGCGGCCGGCGAAAAATGCTTTACACGCACCTTGCCGTCGTGTATCTTGGCCACCCTGCGGAGAGGTGACCGAGCGGCCGAAGGTGCACGACTGGAAATCGTGTGTACCGAAAGGTACCGGGGGTTCAAATCCCCCCCTCTCCGCCATATTTGTTTCTTACGCCGCTGGTCGGTGGCAATTGCCGTCAGAAGTGACAGCCGGGTCCCGCGCAACGGACGGTCGCGAACCCCGTCAGGCCCGGAAGGGAGCAGCGGCAGCGGCCTCAGCCGTGTGCCGCGGGGGTGCCTGGCTGTCACTTGTGCCGGCAATTCTTTCCGGAAATCGCTTTTTTCGCATCCTGCAGCGGAGAACCTGACGCCATATGTCCTATCTGGTACTCGCCCGCAAATGGCGACCCCAGAACCTCGCCGACCTGATCGGCCAGGAGCATGTCAGCCGGACCTTGGCCAACGCCATTACCAGCGGACGTGTGCATCATGCCTTCCTTTTCACCGGCGCCCGCGGGGTAGGAAAAACCTCCGCCGCCCGCATCCTCGCCAAAGCCATCAATTGCCAACAGGGGATGAGCCCTGTCCCCTGCGACGAATGCCCCTCTTGCAAAGAAATCATCGCCAGCCAGGGAATCGACGTTTTTGAAATCGACGGCGCCTCGAACACCGGCGTCGACGATGTGCGCGAGCTGCGGGAGAACACCCGTTATCTGCCTTCCCGCTCCCGCTACAAAGTTTTCATCATCGACGAAGTCCACATGCTCTCGATCAACGCCTTCAACGCCTTGCTGAAGACGCTCGAAGAACCACCGGCGCACGCCAAATTCATTCTCGCCACCACCGAACCACACAAAATCCCCATCACTATTTTGTCGCGCTGCCAGCGCTTTGACTTTCGCAAGATTCCTTTGCCGAAAATCACCGCACGCCTGCGGCAAATCGTCGACGCCGAGGGGATCGCTATTTCCGACCGTGCTCTTGGCCTGATTGCGCGTCGGGGCGAGGGCAGCATGCGCGACGCCCTTTCCACCCTCGACCAGGTGCTCGCCTTCTGCGCCGAGTCGGTCGCCGATGCCGACGTGCAGGGACTGCTCGGCATGGTGGACCGGCGCCTGCTGCTCGATGCCGCCGACGCGATTTTGCAACGGGACAGCCGCCGCTCACTGGAAGTGGTGCGGCGGGTGGATGAGCTGGGATATTCCTTCCGCCAGTTCGCTCTGGAAATGGTCGATATTTTTCGCTCGCTGGTTTTGGTCAAAGTCCTCACCGATCCGGGCGAGCTGCTGGACACGACTGCCGATGAGGCGCACGATCTGCAAACGATGGCCGCCCATGCCGGACTCGAAGATTTGCAACGCATGCTGACGCTTCTCATGCGCACGGAAGGGGAACTTCCCGGATCTTCCTCGCCTCGCCTGAATATGGAAATGGCTTTGTTGCGCCTGACCTGTTTGCCGCCGGCGCGCGATATCGCCGTCCTGGTGCGCAAGCTCGAAGAGCTGGAGCATCGCCTGGCCGGTGCGTCAACGATTTCGGCTCCCGAACTGCCGCCGCCGAAACCGGGGGGCGCGGAGCGCGAGGGAGGGACGCCGCCAAAAAAGGCTGAAGCCCCGGTCGCTCCCGCCGCACATGGGGGGAGTTGGCAGGGGCTGGTCGAGCATGTCCGCGCCCTTCGCCCGATGCTCGCGTCCCTGCTCGAACACGGCCGCCTTCTCACTCTTGAGCTGCCGCAGCTTGAGATCGCCTTCCCCCTCCGCTCCTTTCATCTCGAACAGGTGAAGGATGCGGAGACCCTGTCGGCCTTGCAGTCATTGGCCGAGGGGTATTTCGCCCATCCCGTCGCCATCAAAATCGTCGCGGCGGAGGCCAGCGCCCCGGTCCCTCCCTCCCTGCTCGAAGAACGCCAAGCGCGAGAGAGTGACCGCAAACGACGCCTGCGCGACGATGCCCTTGCCCACCCGATGGTCAAAGCGGTGCAGGAAATCTTCGGCGGCGAAATAATCGAGGTTCGACCCATCGACAAAGGATTCGTATGACAGGGCGCGACAAGCGAAAAGCTTGAGGCTGAACACCTTGGCGCCCGCTTGCGCCCCTCTCGTCCTCAGCCCTCATCAAGGAGAGTTAGATATGTCCAAAGGTCTCGGCAATATCATGAAACAGGCGCAGCTGATGCAGCAGAAAATGGCGCGCATGAAGGAGGAACTCGAAAACCGGCAGGTGGAAGCGACCGCCGGCGGCGGCATGGTGACGGCGGTTGTGAACGGCAAGCAGAAGTTGCTGTCGTTGAAAATCGAGCAAAGCGTCGTCGATCCACAGGATGTCGAGATGCTGCAGGACCTTGTGGTCGCCGCTGTCAACGAGGCGGTGAAAAAAAGCCAGGACCTTGCCCAGGAAGAGATGGGACGTATCACCGGCGGGATGAATATCCCGGGGCTGTTCTGACCTCTTCTTCGCGGTCTTGCTTTCTGCGGGCAAAACATGACAAGCTACTGCATTGGTCAGGCCAATTTTCGTCGCTAAATGTCCTATAAAGCCGTTTTAAATTTGGATTTCTATTCTTTTTCATGTTAGACTCTATCCCGTCTTTCGCCCGACTGGTCGCAGAATTGGCCAAGTTTCCCGGAATAGGACAAAAAACCGCCACCCGGTTGGCATTTTTTCTCCTCCGGCGTCCCGCTGCGGAAGCAGAAGCTCTCGCCGCCGCGATTCGCGAAATGAAAGGGCGTATCGGATTTTGCTCCGTCTGCTTTCATATTACGGAGAGCGATCCCTGCCCGCTTTGCACCGATGTTTCCCGGGATGAACACCTGCTGTGCGTAGTCGAAGAACCGCAGGACCTGATCGCCATCGAGCGCAGTCGATCTTTCCGGGGCGGTTACCATGTTTTACACGGCGCCCTTTCCCCCCTCGACGGCATCGGTCCCGACGATTTACGCATCGGTGAGCTGATGACCCGTCTGCGGCAGGGGAAAATCAGGGAAGTGCTGATCGCCACCAATTTCTCCGTCGAGGGGGAAGCCACCGCCTTGTATCTGGCCCGGCTCATCCACCCCCTCGCCATCCGGGTTACCCGACCGGCGCATGGCATTCCGATGGGGAGCGACCTTGAATTCGTCGACGAAGCTACCGTAAATCGAGCCGTGGAAGGACGGCGGGAAATCTGATCGCGGCAAGTTGCTTGTCGCCCGTTAATTTTTCCTGCGCACCGCTTCCCCGTGGAGTACCCGGTTCAGCGCAAAATGCAGAAATTTCGTAAATGGCGCTTGAGCAGCACGTCTGTCGGGCGCCACCCAGCCAATTCAAATAAGCCAGGCAAAGGAGAAGTTCCATGTCGCGAAAGATGGTAACGATTGACGGCAACACCGCTGCGGCCCACGTGGCGCATGCCACCAACGAGGTCATTGCGATTTACCCGATCACCCCGAGTTCAGTGATGGGGGAGATCTCCGACGCCAAGAGCGCGGTCGGGCAGAAGAACATCTGGGGGACCATTCCCAAGGTGGTGGAGATGCAGTCCGAAGGGGGCGCTGCCGGCGCCGTGCACGGGGCGCTGCAGGCCGGCGCCCTGACCACCACCTTCACCGCCTCCCAGGGCCTGCTGCTGATGATTCCCAACATGTTCAAGATCGCCGGCGAGTTGACTTCGACGGTCTTTCATGTCAGCGCCCGGGCCATCTCGGCGGCTGCACTGAACATCTTCGGCGACCACTCCGACGTCATGGCCTGCCGGCAGACCGGCTGGGCCATGCTCTGTTCCAACAACGTGCAGGAGGTCATGGACTTCGCCCTGATCGCCCAGGCCGCAACCCTCGAGTCGCGGATACCGTTCCTGCACTTCTTCGACGGCTTCCGCACCTCCCACGAAGTGCAGAAGGTCGAGGAGCTCACCAAAGACGATATGCGCCATATGATTGACGATGAGCTGGTGCGCGCCCACCGCGATCGCGCCCTCTCCCCCGATCATCCGGTGCTGCGTGGCTCTGCCCAGAACCCCGATGTTTACTTCCAGGGGCGTGAGACGGTCAATCCCTACTATCCCAAGATCGCCGGCACCGTACAGGCGGCGATGGACAAGCTCGCCGCCCGCGTGGGACGCCAGTACAAGCTGGTCGACTACGTCGGCGCCCCGGACGCCGAGCGCGTCGCCGTCATCATGGGCTCCGGCGCCGACTGCATCGAGGAAACCGTCAACTACCTCGTCTCCAAAGGGGAAAAGGTCGGTCTGCTCAAGGTCCGTCTCTTCCTCCCCTTCCCCATTGAGCAGTTCGCGAAGGCCCTGCCCAAGACGGTGAAGAAAATCGCCGTGCTCGATCGCACCAAGGAGCCAGGCTCCATTGGCGAGCCCCTTTACCACGACGTGCGTACCGCCCTCGGTGAGGCGATGGAGCAGAACCTCACCGACCTGCCGCGCTACCCGGTCATCGTCGGCGGCCGCTACGGCCTCGGCTCCAAGGAGTTCTCCCCGGCCATGGCCAAGGCGGTTCTCGACAACCTTTCCCTCGACAAACCGAAGAACCACTTCGTGGTCGGCATCAAGGAAGACGTCACCGGCTGCAGTCTTGACTACGACGAGAACTTCAAGATTCCCAGCAACGTCTACGCCGCCATGTTCTATGGTCTTGGCTCCGACGGCACCGTCGGCGCCAACAAGAACTCCATCAAGATCATCGGCGAGACCACCGACAACAACGTTCAGGCCTACTTCGTCTACGACTCCAAGAAGGCCGGCAGCATGACCACCAGCCACCTGCGTTTCGGCAAGGAGGAGATCCGCTCCCCCTACCTGATCGACAGCTCCGACTTCGTCGCCTGTCATAACTTCTCCTTCCTCGAGAAGTACGACATGCTGAAGAGCGCCAAGCCGGGGGCGACTTTCCTGCTCAACAGCCCCTTTGGCAAGGACGAGATCTGGGCACACCTGCCCAAAGAGGTGCAGCAGCAGATCATTGACAAGAAGCTCAAGTTCTTCGTCATCGACGGCGTGCGCCTGGGCAACGAGATCGGTCTCGGTCCCCGCATCAACGTCATCATGCAGACCGCCTTCTTCAAGATCTCCAACATCATTCCCCTCGACCAGGCGGTCCGCGAGATTAAAGACGCCATCGTCAAGAGCTACGGCAAGGCCGGCGAGAAGGTGCTGGCCATGAACAACAAGGCAGTGGATGCCGGCCTGGAGAACATCCAGGAGGTCGCCGTCCCCACCGCCGCCGACAGCGCCCTGCGGATGAAGGCCGGTCTCGGCGCCGAGGTTCCCGCGTTCGTGCGCAACACCCTCGGCCCCATCATCGACGGCCTGGGCGACAGCGTTCCCGTTTCCGCCTTGCCCGCCGACGGCACCTTCCCCACCGGCACCGCCAAGTACGAGAAGCGCAACATTGCCGTGGATATCCCGGTGTGGGACGAAGAACTCTGCATCCAGTGCGGCATCTGCTCCTTCGTCTGTCCGCACGCCACCATCCGGATGAAGATCTACGACGGCGCCGAACTCAATGGCGCCCCCGCGACCTTCAAGTCCGTCGAGGCCAAGGGCAAGGAGATGGCCGGCAAGAAATTCACCCTCCAAGTCGCTCCGGAGGACTGCACCGGCTGCGGCGCCTGCGTCCACAATTGCCCGGCCAAGAGCAAGGACGATCCCAGCCACAAAGCGATCAACATGACCTTCCAGGCCCCGCTGCGCGAGCAGGAGGCGAAGAACTGGGACTTCTTCCTGGCCCTGCCCGACACGGACCCGGCCTTGGTCAATCGCGCCAGCCTCAAGGGAAGCCAGCTGCTGCCGCCGATGTTCGAGTTCTCCGGCGCCTGCGCCGGCTGCGGCGAAACCCCCTTCGTCAAGCTGTGCTCCCAGCTCTTCGGCGACCGCATGCTGGTCGCCAATGCCACCGGCTGCTCCTCCATCTACGGCGGCAACCTGCCCACCACCCCCTGGACCACCCGCAAGGATGGCCTGGGCCCGGCATGGAGCAACTCGTTGTTCGAAGACAACGCCGAGTTCGGCTTCGGCATGCGTCTGGCGGTCGACAAGTCGGCCGAGTATGCCCGGGAGTTGCTCGACCTCATTCCTGCCGACCACCTGGGCAAGGTAGCCGGCCTGACGGAACTGGTGGCCGAGATCAAGGCCGCCGACCAGTCGACTCCTGAGGGGATCCAGGCCCAGCGCGGGCGTGTCGCCAAGTTGAAGGATGGCCTGAAGGGCTGCCCTGCCGGCGAAGCGAAACAACTGCTCAATGTCGTCGATTACCTGGTCAAGAAGTCGGTCTGGATCCACGGTGGCGACGGCTGGGCTTACGATATCGGCTACGGCGGTCTCGACCATGTCCTCGCCTCCGGCGAGAACGTCAACGTGCTGGTGCTCGATACCGAGGTCTACTCCAACACCGGCGGCCAGGCCTCCAAGGCCACCCCGCTCGGCGCCGTGGCCCAGTTTGCCGCCGGCGGCAAGCGCATGCCGAAGAAGGATCTCGGCATGATCGCCATGACTTACGGCAACATCTATGTGGCCAAGGTAGCCATGTCCAACCCGGCCCAGGTGGTCAAGGCAATGCTTGAGGCCGACGCCTACGACGGCCCTTCGCTGATCCTCGCCTACACGCACTGTATCGCCCACGGCATCAATATGGCGTCGGCGGTCGACGGCTGCAAGGAAGCGGTCAACAGCGGCCACTGGCCCCTGTTCCGCTACGATCCGCGCCTGGCCGATCAGGGTAAAAACCCGCTTCAGCTCGACAGCAAGGATCCGTCCATCTCCTTCGAAGATTACGCCCAAAAACAAAACCGTTACCGGGTGCTGAAGAAGGCTAATCCGGAAATGGCGGCCAAACTCATGCTGGAAGGGAACAAAGTAACCGCCACGCGCTATGATCTGTATAAAAAACTAGCAGAGATGCAGGTCGATTGCGGCGTCAAGAAGTAGACGCTGAAAACATTCGCGGCAAAAACTCCCGACGCCCTGGCGTCGGGAGTTTTTTTTTCTGTGCCGCCCGTGCCGCCGGAACAATGAAAATTTCTTGATAGCCCTATGGCGTTGATGCTATAAAGACGGCTGGTTGCGGAAACCTAAAAGGAGTGCAGTGGATGTTCGGTTCACAATCATCTCTCGTCATGTACGATGAAGAGTTCAAGAGAATCAGCAGCGTGATCGAAAAGCTGTTGCGGGAGGCCAATGCCAAAGTCATTTTTCTGGTGGACAAAAACGGCCAGTTGATCGCCGCCACCGGCGCCACCGAGAATCTGGACACCACCAGCCTCGCTTCTCTGACGGCGGGAAACATCGCCGCCACCGGCGGCCTGGCCAAGCTCATCGGGGAAAAAGAGTTCTCGATTCTGTTTCACGAGGGGGAAAAGGACAACCTGCACATCTCCATTGTCGCCGGTCGGGTCATTCTGGTGGTAATTTTCGATGCCCGCAGTTCTCTCGGTCTGGTCCGCCTCAGGGTTAAGAAGAGCAGCGATGAGCTGGGAACCATTTTCCACGATCTGGCCAAAAAAGCCGAAGAGATGGAGAAGGGGGGAACATCGCAGAGCCCCTTTGCTGAAATCACTGACGATGATATCGATAATCTCTTCAGCTGAAACGGGGTAAGGACGCATGTCTTTCATCAATTACGCCTCGCGCGAGATCAATTGCAAAATCGTTTATTACGGGCCGGGGTTGTGTGGCAAAACCACCAATCTTCAGCTTGTCTACCAGAAAACCGCTCCAGACGCGAAAGGGAAGATGATCTCCCTCGCCACCGAAACCGAACGGACTCTGTTCTTTGATTTTCTCCCCCTCGCCCTCGGCGAAATTCGTGGGTTCAAGACCAGATTTCACCTCTATACCGTTCCCGGACAGGTTTTCTACGACGCCTCCCGCAAACTGATCCTCAAGGGGGTCGACGGCGTGGTATTTGTCGCCGATTCGCAGGAGGATCGCCTCGATGCCAATATCGAGAGCATGGAAAATCTCAAGACGAACCTCGAGGAGCAGGGATATCAGTTGGAAAACCTGCCCTTTGTTGTCCAATACAACAAACGCGACCTGCCCAACCTCACCCCCCTCGACGAATTGCGCAAGCTGCTCAACCCCGATAACGTCCCCGATTTCGAAGCTTGCGCCACCACCGGCGAGGGGGTGTTCGAAACCCTGAAAGCAGTCGCCAAGCTGATCCTGGTCGACCTGAAAAAGGGCGGCAGGTAGCAAGAAATGTCAGCAGGAGAATCGGCCCGCGGTACTTACCGGCGGGCCTTTTCATTCGAATACACCATGGCAAGGAAAGGAGATCGGGATGGGCAGGATCATACTGCTGCCAGGCTTGGGCGCCAACGAGCGCATGTTCGAGAACATCGACCGCTCCGATCTGCCTCTCCTCACCCCTCGGCACCTGATCCCCAAGAGGGGGGAAGATTTGCCGGCATTTGCCCGCCGCACCGCGGAAACCCTCAACGTCGGCAGCGACGACGTGGTCGGCGGATCTTCTTTCGGCAGTGTGGTCGCCGCCGCCATCTCCCGCCGTCAGCCGGTTTCGGCTCTGGTGCTGCTGGGAGGCGCCCTCGATGCCGCCGGCCTGCGACCGATTCCAGGGCAGAAATGGGTGGAGAAGCTTCCGCCATTTCTCCTCCTTCCATTTCTGCAATCGGAGCGGGCAATGCAGTACATCTTCGCCCCGGAAGGTCCGGAGGTCTGCCGTCTGGCCCACGAGATGCTGATAGAAATTCCGAAAGATCAAATTCTGCGCGGTGGCCGCATGCTGCTCTCCTACCGGTGCGGCGATCCGGTCCGTTCCCCGGTTTTCGCGCTGCACGGCGCGCTCGATCCGATCATGCTGCCGCCACCGGTGGCCAACTGCCAGGTATTGCCGGAAGCCGGTCACGCCCTGGCCTGGACGCACGGCGCCGAGGTCACCGCGCTTCTTCGCCGGGTGTGGGCGCAAGTCGCCGCCCAAGCCTAAAGTACGCCCGTCCTTCCAGCCCCTCCTCTGCATCCGGCAGGCATCCCTTCTCCCGCAAAATAGCGCCCCGGCATCGGATATGGCCGGGCGCTCGCCAATGCTTCCTCTACGGTTGCCTGCGCGCCAGCTTCGGCGGCCGATGAAAAGGCCCGGCCCGAAAACCTAATTCTGCATTTTTTGCAATGATTTTTAATAACTTCGCGGGCGCAGCACTGTTGATATACGGGGGAAAAATGGTGTACATTTGCCCAGGCCGTGCCCTTTGCCCCGCGCCCATCCGCCGCACCGCCGGAAGCCGTGCTGGCCGCTTCGGCGCCTCTTTCGTCGTCAGGGCAAAAGGAAGCGTGCCTGAAGCAATCGGGGCTTGAACTCGCAACAGCAGGTTTTTCTATGAGCAATAAAATCGCATTGGTCACCGGCGCCAGTCGCGGCATCGGCGCGGCCATCGCCCTCACCCTGGCCGGCGACGGTTACGACATCTGGCTCAATTACCGCAGCGACCGGGACGCCGCGCTGCAGGTGCAGGCGGGCATCGAAGCCCTCGGCCGCCAGTGCCGCCTCCTTCCCTTCGACGTCGCCGATGCGCAGGCGGTGAAAACGGCATTGGAGCCGTTGCTCGAAGAATCCGTCCCGTATGTTCTGGTCAACAACGCCGGCTTCGCCCGCGACGCCCTGATGATCTGGATGCGCCAGGAAGAATGGCAGGATGTTCTCGATGTCAATCTCGGCGGCTTTTTCCAGGTGACCAAAACGGTGCTGCAGCCGATGCTGAAAAAGCGTCAGGGGCGGATCATCAATATCGTCTCGACGTCGGGACAGAGCGGCATGCCGGGCCAGGTCAACTATTCGGCCGCCAAAGCCGGCGTCATCGGCGCCACCCGCGCCCTGGCTGCCGAAGTCGCCAAACGCAATGTGCTGGTGAACGCCGTATCGCCCGGATTCATCGAAACGGAAATGCTCAAGGATCTCCCCCGGGAACGCATTTTGCCGATGATTCCCCTCGGGCGCGTCGGCCGCCCGGAAGAGGTGTCCGGAGTGGTCGGTTTCCTCTGTTCGGAAAAAGCATCGTACATCACAGGTCAGATCATTGCCGTCAATGGCGGCACCTACATGTAGCAATTCGATGTATGCCTGATTGCGACATTTGGCATGAATGAATCTCGGAAGGATCGCATGTTCAAGGTAGCCATCACCGGCGTTGGCATCGTCTCCTGCCTCGGCAATGATCGGGAATCGGTGCGGGAGGCGCTGCGCCAGGGAAAATCGGGAATTTTCATCGACCCGCAACGACAAGCCTTAGGATTTCGCAGCCCCCTCACCGGCGCTATCCGCGATTTCGATCCCGCCCGCCACCTGTCGAAAAAACAGCGCAAAACCATGCCGGATTTCGCCGTCTGGACGCATGCCGCCGCCCTTGATGCCCTGGCCCAGGCCGGCTTATCGGCGGAGGAAATCCGCAACGAAGAGACCGGTCTGGTGTTCGGCTGCGATTCGAGCTGCATTGCCGCCGTGGAACAGGTGCAGGCGCTGCAGCGGAGCGGAGAGACCAAGGGCATCGGCAGCGGCCAGGTATTTCGCTCGATGACCTCGACCATCACCATGAACCTCAATACGCTGCTCAACACCCGGGGCGCCTGCTGGACGATCAGCTCCGCCTGTTCGAGCGGCGGCCATGCCATCGGCCAAGCCGCCGATCTGATCGCCCTGGGACGCCAGGAGCGGGTCATCTGCGGCGGCGCCCAGGAAATCAACTGGGAGTCGATGTGCAGTTTCGACGGTCTCAACGCCTTTTCCGTCCGGGTGGACGCTCCGTCCGCCGCCTGCCGACCTTTCGATGCGGACCGGGACGGTCTGGTGCCGAGCGGCGGCGCGGCGGCATTGGTGCTGGAGCGCTACGATCTGGCCCAGGCGCGCGGGGCGGCCATTCTCGGGGAGGTTATCGGTTACGGCTTTTCTTCCGACGGTGAAAGCATCTCCGTTCCGAGCGGCGACGGTCTGCAACGCGCCATGCGCAAAAGTATCGCCGCCGGCCAGCTTTGCCCCGCGGATATCGATTACCTGTGCGCCCACGCCACCTCGACACCGGCCGGCGACGCCGCCGAGGCGGAAAACATCCGGGCCGTTTTCGGTCCCCGGACGCCGCCCGTCTCCTCCCTGAAATCGATGACCGGGCACGAGCTGTGGATGTCCGGCGCCTCACAGGTGGTGTATTCAGTCATCATGGCCCGCGCCGGGTTCATCGCGCCCAACGTCAATTTTCGGCAACCGGACGAGAGGACGGCCGGGTTGAACATCATTACCGAGGCGATCCCCCGGGCGCCGGAGCACGTGTTGTGCAATTCCGCCGGATTCGGCGGCACCAATTCCTGCCTGCTGCTGCGCTTTGCCGAATGAAATACGACTACGCGGTCATCGGCGGCGGTGTTGCCGGCGCTAGCACCGCACTGATTCTGGCCCGCCACGGATACAGCGTGGCGATCATCGAAAAAGGGGAGCGGATTGCCGGCCTCGTCCGCGGCTTCCAGCGCCACGGCTTGCAGTTCGATACCGGCTTTCATTATGCCGGCGGCCTGGGAGAAGGGGAATGTTTCGATCTTCTCTGCCGCTATCTCGGCATTGCCGACCGACTGGAGAAAGAGCCTCTCGACGCGGAGGCCTTCGATACGATCCGCTGCCGGCGGCCGGATTTCGAATTCCGCTTCGCCTGCGGTCCCGGCCGTTTGCAGGAAAGATTGACCGATGCATTTCCGCAAAACCGAACGGCCATCGCCGGTTATCTGCAAGAGATCGACCGCTCATGCGCCTCCTTCCCCTTCCTCAATGTCGATGCCGGTTTTAGCGCCACGCTCGATCGAGGGGAAACGTTGCAGGAGGTTCTCGATCGACTGACCGACAACCGCTTGCTGCAGGGCGTATTGACCGCGCACACCCTGTTGCACGGCGTGCCTCCACGGCAGGCTCCGTTTGCGTTGCACGCCTTGGTTGTCGGCCCATACTATCAGTCCGCCCACAAGCTGAAGGGGGGCGGAAAAAACCTGGCCGAGGCATACGCCGCAGAACTTTCCCGGTACGGGATCGACCTTTACCTGGGCCAAGGGGCGGCCGCCATTGAACTGGCCCCCGGCGGCCTGCCGGAAAGCGTCCGCATGGCCGGAGGGCGCCGCATTGCCTGCGGGGGTTGCGTGTTCACCGCGCATCCGCGCCTGCTTGCCGATCTGCTGCCGGAAGGCGTTTTTCGTCCGGCCTACCGCAAACGCCTGCGCGGGATGGCCGAGACCCCTTCGGCCGGTCTGCTTTTCGGTGGCGCCGACACCCTGCCGGAACCGCTCGCCGGCGGCAACCTCTTTCTTCTTGAAGAACCGGAAAGCGCCGGCAGCTTTGAGAACGAGGAACCGACGGGGGGACCGCTCTATCTGACCGCTGCCAGTCCGGCGGCGGGCGAGGGAAAAGGGTTTCTCGCACTGGCGCCATTTTCTCCCGACTTCCCGGAAGCCTGGGCGCAGACAACGACCGGTAAGCGGCCCGGGGACTATGTCGAAGCAAAGGCGCGAATGGTGCAGAAAATGATCTGTCGCATTACCGATTTTTATCCCGATTTCCCGGCGCGGACCCGGTGGTCCGAGGGGGCTACCGCATTGACTTTGCGCGATTACGGTCATACGCCCACCGGCAGCCTGTACGGCGTCAGCCATCGGGCGGGACAACTCGGCCTGCATTCGCCAACGCGGGTGCCCGGCCTTTATCTTGCCGGTCAGGCCTTAGCGGCGCCGGGGGTGATGGGCGCCATGACCTCGGCTTTTCTCGCTTGCGCCCATATTGTCGGCCATGAGCGCATTCAGAAGGATCTCAGAGCATGCCGTTGAGAAGAGTAGTGATAACGGGCACCGGGTCGGTCTCTCCCTTCGGCCGCGGAGTGGACTCCCTGTTGTCGGCCCTTTTGCGGGGAGAAAGCGGCATTCGCAACGTGCCGGAGATGGCGGCGCTCGGCACCTTGCGCACGCGGGTGGCGGCGACGGTGCCGGAGGTGGATGCGAAAGAAATTCCGCGCAAATTCCGCCGCTCCATGTCGAACATGTCGGTTTTTGCCACCCTCGCCTGTCAGGAAGCCCTCCTGCAGGCCGGTCTCGGTCCGGTGGAATGCGCCGACGGCCTGACCGGCGTGGCCATCGGTTCGACGGTGGCCAGCACCCGGGCGACGGAGGATTTCTTCGTCGATTATCTAACCGACCGCAGTCTGGAGCGGATGAAGTCCACCCTCTTTTTCCAGATCATGAATCATTCGTGCGCCGCCAATGTCGCCCAGGCCCTCGGCCTCACCGGCCGCCTCCTGGCCCCGGCGGCGGCCTGCGCCACCGGCTGTCAGACCATCGGTTACGGCTATGAGATGATCGCCTTCGGCCGGCAGGAGCGGATGCTCTGCGGCGGCGCCGACGAGTTTCATCCGCTGACGGCTGGCACTTTCGACATCATGAACGCCGCCTCCTGCAGGTGGAATGAGCAGCCCCGGCAGACCCCCCGTCCCTTCGACCGCGGCCGCGACGGCGTCGTCTGCGGCGAGGGTTGCGGCATTCTGCTCCTCGAATCCCTCGCTTCGGCGCAAGCGCGCAAAGCGACGATACTCGGCGAGGTCGCCGGTTTTGCCACCCTGACCGATCCGGCCAGCATCGCCAATCCGAACTCCGCCGCCATCGAGCAGTGCATGCGCCTGGCCCTCGCCGACAGCCGGATGAACAAGGAAGAAATCGATTACGTAAACGCGCACGCCACCGCCACCGAGCAGGGAGATATCGCCGAAGGGGGCGCTATTTTCCGCCTCTTCGGTGGCGAGGTGCCGGTCAGCAGCCTCAAGGGGCACCTGGGCCACGCCATGGCCGCCAGCGGCTCCCTTGAACTGGTGGCGGCAGTGGAAATGCTCCGGCGCGGCTGTCTCATCCCCACGCTCAATCTGGATAATCCGGATCCCGCCTGCGCTCCCCTGCGCCATATCCGCAAGGTGGAATCGGCGGCGCCGCGCGCCATCATCAAAAACAATTTTGCCCTGGGGGGGGTCAATTCATCGATCGTTTTAAGGAGTCTTGCATGACGGAACAACAAATCATCGAGCGGATCAATACCGCCCTGGCCGAGGAATTCGAATTGCAGCCACTGGCGATGACCGCCGACGCGACACTCTTTGACGATCTTGGTCTGGACAGTCTGGATATCGTCGATCTGGTCATCGTTCTCGAAGGCGCCTTCGGCTTCAAGATTCGCGAAGAAGAGGCGATTCGCCAGATCCGCACCCTCGGCGACATCCACCGATTCGTCATCGGCAAACAGTCAACTCTGGCCAAAACTGCCTAAGTGGGCATCCGGCAGATGGCAGTCAACGAAACAAACCCGGTGATTCTGGAGCGCCCCGGCCCAGCGGCGCTGCTGATGACGCTGGCGGTCTACCCGCTGCTGGTGTTGTGGACCGTGGTCGGGATCGCCCTCTCGCCCCTTTATCTGCTGCTGGCAAAGGTTGGCGCCGGCTGGCCGGCGGGGCGCATCGTCCGGAGTCTGATCTGGATTTACGGCCGGGGCTGGATGCTGATCGTCTCCCCCTTCGTTCGATTTCGGCGGGAGAATTTGTCTGCCGAACAGTTTCACACGCCGGGCATTTTCGTCATTAATCACCTGTCGTTTTTCGACACCTATTGCATGGCGCTGCTGCCGGTCTTCGACATCACCTTTGCCGTGCGTTCCTGGCCTTTTCGCATACCCGGCTATGCCGCCTTCATGCGCATGGCCGAGTACCTCGATGTCGAGCGGATGAATGTGGACGAAACCCTGGCGGCCGGCCGGCGCATCATCACCCAGGGCGGACATCTCCTTTTTTTTCCCGAAGGGCACCGCAGCCGGGACGGCCAGATGCAGCGCTTCTATTCGGGGGCCTTCTGCCTGGCACGCCAACTCGGCTGCCCCGTCTACCCCCTCTGTATCACCGGCACCGATCGGCTCCTGCCGCCCGGCCGGCGCTGGCTGCGGCCGACCCAGGTGCGGTTACGGGCGCTGCCGCCGGTGGATTCGACTTCCTTCGAAAGCCATGGCGATCTGCGGCGAAAGGTTAAGGCGGACATGATGGAGAATTTGCAGAAAATGCGCGCGGATCGAGGCGAATAATGTTTTCCGCCGTCGACAATCCCGAATTCGAAATGGCGCCGCTTGCCACGCTGCAGGCGCATCAGGATGCTCTGCTGCTCGATCATCTGCGCTATCTGGCCGATCATTCCCCTTTTTATCGGCGGCGCTTTGCCGAAAACGGCATTGACCTGCGGCAGATTGCCGGCTGCAGCGACCTGCACCGCCTCCCCTTCACCGACAAAGGGGATCTGGGGGCGGCCCATCGCGAGTTCCTCTGTGTCGAGCCGGCGGCGATTGTCGATGTCTGCCTGACCTCGGGGACGACCGACGCGCCGGTTCCGCTTTTGCAGACCCGGCGCGATCTGGACCGCCTCACCGCCAATGAAGCGTCATCTTTTCGCCGCATGGGCATTGGCCCCGACGACCGGGTGCTGATCGCCGTCGCCCTCGACCGCTGCTTCATGGCCGGCCTTGCCTATTTTCTGGGTCTGGCGCACCTCGGCGCCACCGCCATCCGCGCCGGCGCCAGCAATCTCGCCCTGCTGGCGGAGCTGGTGCGCCAGCAAAAACCGACGGCCATCATCGGCGTCCCGACGCTGCTGCTCGCCCTGGCCGAGCGGCTGCAGGCCGAAGGGATCGATCCGGCGGCGACCGGAGTGCGCCGTCTGGTCGGTATCGGCGAACCGGTTCGCAGCCGCGAGCTGAATCTTTCGCCATTGGGGCAGCGGCTGGTGGAGCGCTGGCGGGCCCCCCTGTTCGGCACCTACGCCAGCACCGAAATGGCCACCGCTTTTTCCGATTGCGAAAGCGGCCGGGGAGGGCATCTGCATCCGGCTCTGGCGGCGGTCGAGATCGTCGACGAGGCGGGATCGCCGCTGCCGCCCGGAGCGCCGGGCGAGGTGGTGGTCACCCCGCTGCAGGTGACCGGCATGCCGCTTCTGCGCTTTCGCACCGGCGACATCGCCGTCCTCCATGCCGAGCCCTGCCCCTGTGGACTTCTTTGGCCGCGCCTCGGACCGGTCCTCGGCCGCAAGGCGCAGATGCTCAAGATTCGCGGCACCACCGTTTACCCGCCGGCCGTCTTCGCCGTGCTGCAGGAATTCGAGTCGATTTGTGGCTACTACCTGGAGGTTTTCGACGAATATCATCTTTCCGACCGCCTGCGGGTGACCGTTGCCTGCCGCGACAATTCCCTGAGCGCCGAGGCGATCGGCGAACGACTGACCGCACGGCTGCGGGTGACTCCCGAAGTCGTGATGGCCGCCGCCGAAACGGTAACCGCGCGCACCATGCCGGAAGGCAAACGCAAAGCGGTGGTTTTTTTCGATCACCGCAAAACCCGACCATAGGCTGGCCCGAAACAATATGGATTTCCCGAGATGGACACAGGCAACGCCGTGTTTCTCCAGGTCTTCTTATCCGACAGGCTGATTTTCCGCTTCGTTTCACTCTGAAAGGTCCTCATTATGGCTGATAAAGCTACTGTCATTCTCAACGGCAACGATCTGACCATCGAGGAGATCGTCGCCATCGGCGTCGGCGACCGGCAGGTGGCGCTCGACCCGGCCGCCCTGGAGCGCTGTCGCGCCAGTCGCCGGTTTCTTGAGGAGGAAGTTGCCGCCCGCCGCATCATCTACGGCGTCAATACCTCCTTCGGCCCGATGTGCAATAAAATTATCGGCGACAACGAAACCGAAACCTTGCAGATCAACCTGATTCGCAGCCACGCTGCCGGTCTCGGCGACCCGCTCAAGCCGTACATCGCCCTGGCCGTTTTGGTGGTGCGTCTGAACACGCTGGTCAAAGGCTACAGCGGTGTGCGCACCGAGTTGTTGGAATTCATGCGGGAGATGATCAACCGGGGCATTGCCCCTTTCATTCCCGAATGCGGCAGCGTCGGCGCCTCCGGCGATCTGATCCATCTCGCCCACATGTCGCTGGCGATCATCGGCGAGGGGCAGGTGTATTATCGCGAACAGCTGCGGCCCACCGCCGACGTTTTCGCCGAAATGGGCATCACCCCGATGCGCCTCTCCTACAAGGAGGGTATCGCACTGATGAACGGCACCAGCGCCATGACCGCCCTGGCCGCCTTCGCCCTCTTCGGCGCCCGTAAGCTGCTGCGCCTGTCCTGCGTCAGCGGCGCCTTTTCCCTGGAGATTTTCGGCGGCATCGACGATGCCTTCGACGAGGACCTGCACCGGGTGAAGCCGCACGCCGGGCAAATCGAGATTGCCGATACGATTCGCCGGCTCTATGAGGGGTCGCGCAACATCACCCGCCGCGCCGACATGCACGAGTTGATCCGCAAGCAGCAGCAGGACGGCCCGGTCTACGAGACGAGCATCAACGTGCAGGACGTCTACTCGGTGCGCTGCACGCCGCAGGTGCTGGCGCCGGTGGCCGAGGCGATCGCCATGGCGGTGCGTACGGTGGAAACCGAAGCGAACAGCACCAACGACAATCCGATCATTATTCCGGAGCAAAAAAAGATCATCCATGGCGGCAATTTTCACGGCCAGAGCATCAGCTTCAGCATGGACGCCCTGTGCATCGCCGTCGCCACTCTCTGCAACATTTCCGAGCGGCGGCTGAACAAATACCTTGACCGGAAGTTGAACGAGGGCCTCCCCGAGTTTCTCATCCCCGGCACCCCCGGGCTGACCATGGGCTTTATGGGTGCGCAGTATCTGGCCACCTCGACCACGGCGGAAAACCGGCAGTTGGCCGGCCCGGTGAGCACGAATTCCATTTCCTGCAACGCCTCCAACCAGGATGTGGTCAGCATGGGAACAGTCGCCGCGCGCAAGGCGTTCAAGTCGGTCAGCAACGCCAAACATGTCGTCACCATGGAAATCCTGGCCGATCTGCAGGCCCTGTCCTTCCGCAACGCGGCCGGCCTCGGCCGCGGAACGGGACGCATTTACGAAATTCTCAGCCGGGAATTTACCGTGTACAACAACGACCGGGTCTTCCATGACGACCTGGTGAAATTGCGCCGGATCCTTTTTTCCAGCCAGATTTTCGATGACCTGTCGATTTATTGGCGATGAGGAAAGCTGCGCCGCGATGATTGATCTCCCCCTTCCCCGGCCGGCCGAAGAACTGATCCCGCACCGTCTGCCGATGCGGCTCGTCGATGAGCTGTGCGCCTGCGCCGGGGGCGGCGCCACCGTCGCCGCGACGGTGCGCGGCGACGGCCCGTTGACCGACGCCGAAGGTCGCCTGGAGGCGGCCGGACTCATCGAGATGCTGGCGCAGTCCTTTGCCGCCTTGCAGGGCTATGAAGACCAGCGCCGGGGGCGGCCGGTCAGAAAAGGTTTTCTGGTCGGCGTCAGTTCCTTCGCTTTCACCGGGACGGCGCATGTGGGCGATCGGCTGCGGATCGAATTGCGCACGGTGGCAAATCTGGGCGGATTCGCCATGGCCGAGGGGGAGATCTGGCGCAAAGAGCGATCGATTGCCAGGGGCGCCCTCAAGCTCTGGATTGCCGATGAAAGCGAGGCGACCGACTGATGCGCCGAATCGTTGTCGTACTGTTTTTGCTGCTCACCACCGGCACGGTTGCCGCCGCGGCGGCCGAACCGAACCCGGAAGCGGTCCTTGAGCGCCTGCGCCGGCAGACCGCCGACGTCGCCACTCTGGCCAGCGACTTCGTACAGGAGAAACACCTGGCCGTTTTCCAGGAGGTTCTCACCTCGAAGGGACGTTTTTATTTCCAAAGGCCGAATCGTCTGCGCTGGGAATTGACCGAACCGGTGGCCACCGGCTTCGTCCTCGATGGTGACCAGGGTCGGCGCTGGCATGCCCGCACCGGCCAGAGCGAGGATTTCAATCTGGACCGCGAACCGGTGATGAAGCTGGTGGCCGAGCAGCTTCTCGCCTGGGCCGGCGGCGACTTCAGCCGACTGCGGCAGCAATTTCGCATCGCGATTGTCAGCGAACAGCCGGCGGTGCTGCGCCTGGAGCCGCTGGCCGCCGCCGGCGGCTTTCTCGATCATCTGCGCGTCGCCTTCGCCGGCGACGGACGGCATGTGCAATCGGTGGAAGTTCACGAGATCGACGGCGATTTCACCCGCATCCGGTTTTCCGCGGCGCGCGTCAACGCTCCCCTGCCGGCCGACGCGTTCTGAACAAGTGAGTTGATTTGCAGCTTTTTGCCCATATTCACCGATTTTTGGCCCCGCGCCGCCGGAGCCTTTTCGTCCTGACAGCAGCGGTGGTTCTCCTGAGCGTTCTCGCCTTTCGCGAAATACGCCTGGAGGAGAACATCGCCGCGATGTTGCCGGACGGTCCCGTGCGCAGCGATTTCGCCCTGCTGGAGCAGGCGCCCTTCGCCCGCAAGGTTCTGCTCTCCCTTGCGCTGGCGCCGGACGCCGATGCCGCGTTGCTGGCCACGGCGGTCGACCGGCTGCGGGGCGCCCTCGGCCCCCCCTGGTTCGACCGGGTGGTCGCCGGGCCGGCCGATATGGCGCAGGGAAATATCATCGCCTGGCTGACCGCCGCCCTGCCCAACCTGGTCGACGCAGCGGAACTGGAGTCTTTGGCCGCCGGCCTGGACGCGGCGGAAATCGAGAATCGCCTGCACCAGGTGCGCGACCGGTTGCTGTCGCCGGAGGGCTGGGTGCTCAAGGACGCCCTGCGGCGCGATCCGCTGGGCCTGAACCGTCTCGGCATGGCCAAGCTGCAGCATCTGAATCTGGTGCCGCAGGCGCAACTCGACAGCGGCCGGTTCGTCAGCGCCGACGGCCGGCACGCCCTGCTCATCGCCGACACCCCGGTCGCCATCACCGACTCGGGAGGGGCCGAGCAGATGTTGCGCGCCCTTGATGCGGCCCTGGCGCAACTGCCGCCGGAGGTGCGCGCCACGGTGGTCAGCGGCCATCGCTACACCGTCGCCAATGCCGGCGCCATCCAGCGGGACCTGGGCTTCACCCTGACCGCCTCGATGCTCGCCTTGCTCCTTCTCTTTCTGGTGTTTCTGCGCCACGGGCGGGCGCTGTTTCCCTTTCTGGTGCCGATTTCGGTCCTTTGCCTGGCCGCGCTGGCCGTCGCCGTCGGTTACGGAACGGTGTCGGCGGTCACCCTCGGTTTCGGCGCGGTTCTGCTCGGCATTTCCGTCGATTACGCCGTCCACGTCTATTTCGCCCTGCGCCACGGCGGACGAATGCCGGCCGAGATTATCGCCGAGGTGGCCCGCCCGGTGCTTTTCGGCGGCTTCACCACCATCGCCGCCTTTGCCGTCCTGCTCGCCTCCGAGCTGCCCGGCCAGCGACAACTGGCGATCTTCGCCATTTCCGGCCTGGGCGCCGCCCTGTTGTTGTCGCTGGTCGTGCTGCCGCAGTTGATTCCCCCGGCGGCGGCCGGCAACGTGCGTTCGCCGGCCGCATGGCTGCGCATCGGCGAACGCTTGCCGCGCAAATGGATCATCGGCGCCTGGGCGGCGATTCTCCTGCTTAGTTTATGGCCGGCCAGTCACCTGCGGATCGATGGCGACCTGCGCAGCCTGAGCCTGGTTCCGGCCGAAATCCGGGCGGCGGAACAGGAGGTGCAGGCGGTCTGGGGAGAGATGCGGGGCATGGCAATGGCCTTTGCCGAGGGGCCGGATCTGGAAAGCGCCTTGAGCGCCAACGCTCGGCTGTTCGATGCGCTTGGCGAAAAACCGGCCATGGCGGCGGTCAGCCTGGCGCCGCTGCTGCCCCCCGCCGGCGTGCAGGAACGCCACCGGCGCGCCTGGCGGGCGTTCTGGCAAGGGGAGCAGGGGCTGCGCATCCAGGACGAGTTGCGCAGCGCCGCCGGCCGCCTCGGTTTTGCCGCCGGCGCCTTCGATCCTTTCTTCCATGGCCTCGCGGCGCCCGTCGAAAAGATTACGCCCGCAGGACTGCGGCAGGCCGGCCTGGGCGAAATGGTGGAGGCGATGGTCCTGCCCACGCAGGAGGGCTACCGCGTCCTCACCCTGGTGCCGGACGGAGCGGCGACCATTGCTTTTTTCGACGACCGGCAGCAGGATTTGCCGACGGTCCGGCTGATCTCACAGGGGCGCTTCGGACGGCAGCTGAGCCAAGCGATCAGCGCCGATTTTTCCCGTTTTCTGACCCTGGCCATCCTGGTGGTGGCGCTTTTCGTCGGCTTTTTGTTCCGCCGGCCGAAGCCGGTTCTCCTCGCCCTGCTGCCGGTGGCGACGGGACTGGCGGTCATGTTCGGAATCATGGGCCTGACCGGTTTGAATTTCACCTTGCTCAACATCGTGGCCACCGCGCTGATCATCGGCCTGGGAGTCGATTACGGAATTTTCATGGTGTGCAAATTCGGCGAAGCATACGACCACGGCACCGACCAGGCGGTGCTGGTTTCCGGCTTGTCGACCATCGCCGGCTTCGGCGCCCTGATTCTGGCCCGCCATCCGGCGCTGCATTCAATCGGCGTCACGGTGCTGCTCGGCATCGGCGCCGCCATACCCGCCGCGTTGTTGGTCATTCCGGCTTTCTATCGCGGGGAGCGTCGATGAAGAAGATCGGCTGCCTGCTTTGGCTTACTTTGCTGCTGGCCGGCGGCTGCGCGTCCCCGCCCTTCGCGCCGATGCCGGCCACGCCGACCCGACCGCTGAGCGCGGCGGAGCTGCTGGAGAATCTGTGGACCGGCGGCGAGCGGGTCTGGCGCATCCGGCAAACGGTGCTCTTCGAAATTCGCGGGGCGAAGGTGCCGATGAGCGGTTTTCTCCGGTTCGACACCGGCCGCCGCGAGGCGCGCCTGATCGGCCTGAACGATCTCGGGGTGAAATTATTCGATATCGCCGTAACCCCCCAGACGCACGTGGAACATTATCTCTTCCCCGAACTGGCCCGCACCCCCGGGGTGAGCGGGGCCATTGCCGCTGCGGTGCGCCACGTGTTTCTCGATCCGCAGCCCTTGGTCACGGATCGACTCGCTATCGGCGCAACGGAGTACCGACTTACCCGCCGGGAGAAAGAACGGGTGCTTCTTTTCGTCTTCGGCGGTCCCGATGCCCAGCTGCTTGAAAAGCAGGCGCAGGGGGACGAGGAGGAGTGGCGGGTGCGCTACTTCGATTATCAACCGGCGGCCGAGACACCGGCGCCCGGCGGCATCCTTCTTGAGGACGCCCGCGGCGGCTACCGGCTTACCCTGTGGCTGGAGGAAGCAAGAGTTACCGATGAGTAAAATCACCAAAGCTATTCGAGCGGTCGCCATCGACCACCTGCGCCGGATCGCGCCGGGCGCAGTGCAGCAGCGCTTCTGTTTTCCGGCCGATTTTCCCGGCTTCGCCGGCCATTTCCCCGGCTATCCGATTTTGCCGGCGGTGGTGCAACTGCAGGCCGGCCTCTGCGTCGCCGAGGATGCCCTGGGCCAGCCACTGCGCCTGGTGGGGGTGGAAAACGCCAAGTTCCTGCAACAATTGCGGCCGCAGCAGGAAATCCGCATCGAGAGCCGGGAGCAGCACCGCGACGACCGACTCTTTTGCGCGACGCGGCTGTGGCGCGACGAGGACCTGGCGGCCTCATTCATCCTCGTTCTGACACCGGCGGAGGCGAGCCGATGCTGAAACCGTACTTCCCCCCCCGTGCCGGCGATCCGACACCGCTGCGGGCGGTTGTCGCGCGGCGGGTGCGCTTCGAGGAAGTCGATCCGCTGGGGATCGTCTGGCACGGCCGCTATCCCGGCTATTTCGAGGACGCCCGAGTGGCCTTGGGGGATCGCTACGGCCTCGGCTATATGGAGATGTACCGGCAGGGGGTGGTCGCTCCCCTGCGCAAGCTGCATTGCGATTACCACCGTCCCCTGCATTTTCAGGACGACTTCACCATCGAAGGGGTGCTGCACTGGTCGGACGCGGTGCGCCTCAACCATGAATTCATCATCCGCAATGCCGCCGGCCAGGTGACGACCACCGGCTATTCGGTGCAAATGCTTCTTGATCACGAGGAGAACGTCCTGCTGGTGCCGCCGCCCTTCATGGCGGCTTTTCGCGAGCGCTGGCAACGGGGGGAGCTGTCATGAGGCCGGTGTGGATTGTCGCCGCCGAGACGGTCACCGCCCTCGGCGACACTCTGGAGGCCAGCTGGCGTCGGCTGCTGGCGGGCGAATCGGGCATCCGCCCGGTGCGCCGGTTCGCCACGGACGGTTACATTTGCCGGCATGCGGCGGAGATCGACGGCCTGGCGGCGCAGGACGAAGCCTCCGGCGTGCGTCCCCTGCTCGACCGGCTTTTGCATGATTTCGGCCCGGTTCCCGCCGATGCCGCCGCCCTGACCGCCACCACAAAATGGGGAATCGACGCCCTGGAGCGCCAGCGGCGGGGGGCGACAGCCCACGAGGAGGATTTGCTCGCCGGCGGACTGCCCCAAGCCATCGGCCGCCGGTTCGGCCTGAGCACGCCGGGGCTGAACATCAATGCCGCCTGCGCCTCCTCGACCATTGCCCTGGCGCGGGGGGCGGCGATGATCGCCCACGGCCAGAGTGAAACGGTGCTGGTCTGCTGCGTCGATCTGGTTTCCGAATTCGTTTTCTCCGGTTTCTCCGCCCTCAAGGGACTCTCGGCCGAGCCCTGCCGCCCCTTCGACCGGCGCCGCAGCGGCCTGACCCTGGGCGAGGGCGCCGCCGCCCTGCTGCTGATGGCTCCGGAGCGGGCACGGCGCGAAGGGCGGGCGCCCCTCGGCGCGATTCTCGGCTGGGGGGTGGCCGGCGACGCCCACCACATCACCGCGCCGGCCCGGGACGGTTGCGGTCTCATCCAGGCGGTGCGGGGGGCGCTGCGGCAGGCGGATCTGCCGCCGGCCGCCGTGGCGGCGATCAACGCCCACGGCACCGGCACCATCTACAACGATGCTATGGAACTGACCGCTTTCCAACAGATTTTCGGACGCACCCTGCCGATTCATTCGGTAAAGGGCGCTCTTGGCCACACCTTGGGCGCGGCCGGCGGCATCGAGACGGCGCTGGCGCTGAAGAGCCTCCAGGAAACGATTCTGCCGCCCACCACCGGCTTCGCCGAAGCTGAGGAGAACGCGGCAGGCTGGGTCAGCGCCGAAGCCGTGCCCCTGCCAGGGGAATTTCTGCTCACCACCAACTCCGGCTTCGGCGGCATCAATGCCGCCCTGCTGCTGACCATGGCGGGAGGTGAGGGATGATCGGCGTTATTCTCGGCATCGGTTGGGTGACGACGGCCGGTTTCGGCCGGGGGCGGCAGGAGACGGCCTTCGCTCTGGAGTGCGGCGAGCTGCCGGCGGTGACCCGCAAGGACGTTTTCGCCGAGGTCGACCCGCGCTTTGGCCGCCTCGATCCCTTCTCCCGCATCGGCCTCGCCGGCATCGCGCTCGCGCTGCAGGATGCCGGCCTCGATGCCTGGCAGCAGAAGCGCCCGGTGGCTCTGATCGCCGGCAGCCGCTACGGCTGCCTGGCCACCGACAACGACTACTTCGATTCCGTTCTGCCGCAGCAGGGACGCCTGGCCAGTCCCAACCTCTTCGCCTACACCCTGCCGAACTGCTTTCTTGGCGAGGCGGCGATCCGCTTCGGCCTCACCGGCCCGGCCTATGTCGTCAGCGCCGCGGAAGAAAACGGTCTGACCCCCCTGCGCCTGGCCCTGGAGACGCTCGCCTGGGACGAGGCGGACCTGGCGGTGGCGGGCATCTGCGACTTGGCGCGGCCGGCTTCTCTGGCGCCGGCGGGAGAGGCGCCGCCCGGCGCGGTTTTCCTCGTTCTCGCCCGGCCGGGCGGCAAGCATGGTCAGGCGCTGGGGCAAATCGCGCTGCAAACGGGGAAAATACGGATGGCCGGCAAGGAGATACGCTCGTTGGCGGAGTTGGTCCCCCTTTTGCGCAGGCCGCTTTCAGAGTAATGGCAGCTAACTTTTTAATGTTCTGCGCCCTCCGCGCCCTGGTCGAGCGGCGGGAGATACGCTTCTTTCGGTGAAGAAAGGAAAATCGACATGCGCATGCACCTGATCTATCCCCGCTGGCCGAAGCTCGACCGGCAGACCGAGTTCCACCTGCCGCCGCACGGGCCCGTCGTCTTTGCCGCCACCGTGCCTCCCGAGGTGGAACTGAGCTTCACCGATGAAAACGTGCAGCCCCTCGACTTTGCCGCCCCGGCCGATCTGATTGCTCTTTCGGTGATGCTCACCTGTCAACTGCCGCGCGCCTTCGAAATCGCCGATCACTACCGGCGGCAAGGCGTGCCGGTGATCTTCGGCGGCATTGCCGTCATGCTGCACGCCGAAGAGGTCGCCGACCACGCCGACGCCGTTTTCCTCGGCGAAGCGGAGGGACGCTTCGCGGCGGTGGTGGAGGATTTTCGCAACGGCCGGCTGCGCAAGACCTACGATTACATGAACAATCCGCCGGATATCATGCTGGTCGGCACCGCCCGCCGCGAGATCCTCAACCGCGACCTCTACAACTACCGCGGCGTGCAGATGCTCGATCTGGTGCATGCGTCCCGGGGCTGCAAATTCGATTGCTTTCCCTGCTGCACCGGCTTTCTCGGCGGCACCCGGTTTCGCCCGCGGCCGATCGAGCAGGTGATCGCCGAAATGGAGGCGATCCAGAACAATCGGCTGTTCATCGTCGACAACTCCCTCGCCCAGGATCGCCAGTGGTTGAAAGAGCTGTTCACGGCCATGATCCCGCTGAAGAAGAAGTGGGTCTCCCACCCGATCCTCGACGATCCGGAAATTCTCAAGCTGGCCGCCGATGCCGGCGCCTGGTATGTCTATCAGGCGGTTTTCGATACCTCCGATGTTATCCGCAACCGCATCCGCCGCCTCAAGGATCACGGCATCGGCGTCGAGGGAACGATCCTGCTCGGCACCGACGACCAGGACGCGGATGACATCAAGCGGCTGGTCGATTTCCTCATCGAGGTGGAACTCGATGTCGCCGAGTTCACCATCCTCACCCCCTTCCCGCATTCGCCGGTGCGCACCCAGATGCAGAACGAGGGGCGGATTCTGAACAGCAACTGGCACGACTACAGCGCCGACAAGGTGGTCTTCCAGCCGAAGAAGATGACCCCGGAGAAGTTGCAGGAGATGTACCATTACGCCTGGGACACCTTCTACGCCGATGGCGGCTATCAGCTCAAAATGGGGGAGCTGTTCAAACGGGTCATCGGCCGCGAGATCGCCGACGGCACCTACCGGCGCTACGATCCGCGCACCCGGCGCAGTTTTCGTGGCGAGGCGGCTAGATGAGTCGCGTCTTTCTCGTCTCCAGCAACGTCACCTGCGAGCCGTTCCCGGTCTACCCGCTCGGCATGGCCATGGTCGCCGCCGCTTGCGCCGGTCGCGGCCATCAGGTGCGGCAATTCGATTTTCTTGCCGCCGGCCGCTCGGAGACGGCGCTGGAAGAGGCGGTGCGCGCCTTCGCCCCCGAGGTGGTCGGCCTGTCGCTGCGCAACATCGACAACGTCGACTCCTTCAGCGGCGAGAACGCCTGGTACCTCGCCCAGGCGCGGCAGCTGGTCTCCCGGGTGCGGCGGGCAACCGACGCCCCGGTTGTTCTCGGCGGCCCCGCCTTCTCCATCCTGCCGGAAGAAATTCTCGCCTACGTCGGCGCCGATTACGGCATCGTCGGCGAAGGGGAGCGGCGGTTTCCCGACCTGGTGGAGCGCCTCGGTCGAGGCGAGAAGCCGGCGACGCCGGTGCAGGCGAACGGCTCGCCCCTGGCCGGCAACGGCATCGGGGCGCCGCTGCTGGAACCGGAACTGGTGCGCTTCTATCTCGAACAAACCGGCATGCTCAATCTGCAGACCAAACGCGGCTGTCCCTTCGCCTGCACCTACTGCAGCTATCCGCAGCTGGAGGGATGCGGTTTCCGCGCCCGCCCGGCGGAGGCGGTGGTGGAGGAGCTGCGGCGCATCCGCGCCGAATTCGGGGCGGACACTTTTTTCTTCACCGACTCGGTCTTCAACGACCCCGCCGGCCACCATCTGGAGATCGCCGAGGAGTTGCTGCGGCAAGACGCCGGCATTCGCTGGTGCGCCTTCTTCCGGCCGCAAGGCATGGGTCGCGCCGACCTGGCCCTGATGAAGCGCTCCGGCCTCTACGCCCTGGAGCTCGGAACCGATGCGGCCAGCGACGCCACCCTGGCCGCCATCGGCAAGGGCTTCAGCTTCGCCGAGGTCGAGGCTGTCAGCCGGGCCTGCGTCGAGGAGCGGCTGCCCTGCGCCCATTACGTCATGTTCGGCGTGCCCGGCGAAACGCCGGCCACGGTAACCGAGGGGCTGGCGAACCTGGCCCGTCTCGAGCAGTGCGTCGTCTTCGCCTTCTCCGGCATCCGCATTCTCCCCGGCACCGACCTGCACGCCCAGGCGGTGCGCGAGGGGGTGCTCGCCGCCGAAATGTCCCTGCTGAAGCCGAGCTACTACTTCTCTCCGGCCGTGGATGCCGAATGGATGAACGCCGCCATTCTCGCCTCCTTCCGCCGCCGGCGCGACCGCATCTTCCCGCCATCCGAGGGACAGGCGCGCCTGACGGTGATGCATCGTTTCGGCTTCCGAGGGATTCTCTGGGACAGCCTGGTCCCCTTCGGCCCGCCGGGAGTCACCCTGAAATGAGCGCTCTCGACCCAGGCAAGATTCTGCTGCTGCATCCCCTCGGCTACCCGGCCGAGGCGGCCGGCCGGGACATTTCCCGCCTGGCCAATCTGATGCCCCCCCTCGGGCTGGCGAGCATCGCGGCGTGGCTGGAGAAAGAAGGGCTGCAGGCGGATATCCTCGACTGCTTCGCCCACCCGGATGCCGAAGCCAGCCTGCGCGAGCGCCTGCTCGCCGAGCGACCGGCCTGGCTCGGCATCTCCTGCACCACCTCCAGCTTTCTCGACGGGGTGCGTCTGGCGGAGCTGGCCAAAAGCCTGCTGCCCGGCATCCGCGCCGTTTTCGGCGGCCCGCACGCCTCGGCCCTGAAAGAACACGTGCTGCAGGGGTATCCGGCGGTCGACTTCGTCATCGCCGGCGAGGGGGAGCAGAGCCTCACCGAACTGATGCAGGGCGGCTGGGAGGAGCCGGAAAAGGTGCCGGGCATCGTCTGGCGCGACGGCGCGGAGGTGCGCTTCAGCGGCTATCGCGGCCGGGGCATCGATCTGGACCGCCTGCCTTTTCCCGCCTACGAAAAACTCGCCGGTTTTCCGCACGTCTACAAGCTGCCGATCTTCAACTACCCGAAGGCGCCCAACACCAGCTGCATCTCCAGCCGCGGCTGCCCCTACGCCTGCAGCTATTGCGACCGCTCGGTGTTCGGCCGCACGTTCCGTTTCAACTCGGCGGAGTACCTGTACGAACATCTGCGCTACCTGCGCATCCGCCACGTCAACTTCTACGACGACCAGTTCACCTTTCATCGCGATCGGGTGGAGGAGTTCTGCCGCCGGATGATCGACCGCCCCCTCGGCGTGACCTTCAACTGCGCGGTGCGCGCCGAGCATGTCGATGGCGAGCTGCTGCGGCTGATGAAGGCGGCGGGCTGCTGGATGGCAAGCCTCGGCATCGAGACCGGCGATCCGCAGCTGCTGGCGCAGCACCGGCAGAACGCCGACCTGGACATGCTGGCAACGAAGATCCGCCTGATCAAACAGGCCGGCATCCGGGTCAAGGGATTGCTGATGATGGGGTTGCCGGGAGAGAGCGAGGAGAGCATCCGCCGCAGCATGGAATATGTGTTTTCGCTGCCCATCGACGATTTCAATCTGGCGAAATTTACCCCTTTTCCCGGCTCGCCCCTTTATGAGAAGATCAGGGATTTGGGGAGCTTCGACGAGGACTGGCCGCGCATGGACTGCATGCATTTCCTCTTCGTGCCGCAGGGGATGACCCGGGAGCGCCTGGACCTGCTGTTCAACACCTTTTACCAGCGGCACTACAGCCGACCGAAGGTGCTCCTCGGCTATGCGGCGATGCTCTGGCGCTCCCCCGACAGCTGGCGGCGCTTTGCCGGCAATTTCGGCTCTTTCCTGCGCTTCACCCGTAGCAGCGAACGGATGGAAAGCTAGGGCCGTTATTAGCACGAATACCGACGAATTTATGACTGTTTGTGTTCATTTGTCTGTATTCGTGGCGAAAAATGGAATTTTCAGGCATTTATGAACGTTCTCATCGTCATTCCCCTGTATAACCACGCGGCCAGCGTGCGCGCCGTGGCCGAAGCCTGTCTGGCCGTCCACCCCGATGTTCTGGTCGTCGACGACGGCAGCAGCGACGGCGGCGCCGATCACGTCGCCGACCTGCCGGTGCGGATCGTCCGTCACCCTGGCAACCGCGGCAAAGGGGCGGCGATCATGACCGCCGCCGCCGAGGCGCGTCGCCTGGGGATGAGCCATATCGTCACCATCGATGCCGACGGTCAGCACGATGCCGCCGACTTCCCGGCCTTCCGGGTGGCCATCGAAGAACATCCGCAGGCGATCGTCGTCGGTTGCCGGGATTTCGCCACCGCCAACGTCCCCGGATCTTCCCGCTTCGGCCGCAGGTTTTCCAATTTCTGGCTGCGCCTGCAAACGGGAAAGAGCCTGGGCGATACGCAAAGCGGCTTTCGCGCCTATCCGCTGCGGGTGCTGGAGCGCCTGCCTCTCGGGCAACAGCATTACTCCTTCGAGGTGGAGGTCCTGGTCAAGGCCGCCTGGGCCGGCGTCGAACTGCGCGATGTGCCGATTTCCGTCTATTATCCGCCGGCGGACGAGCGGGTATCGCACTTTGGCGCCTTTCGCGACAATCTGCGCCTGACGCTGCTCAATACGCATCTGACCATGCGGTCCATTCTGCCCTGGCCGCATCGCAAGATCGTGGCCGATGGCGACGGCGGCGCCAAGGTGAGCGTGCTGCACCCGCTGCGCTCCATTCGCGTGCTGCTGACCGAAAACAGCTCGCCGGCCCAACTGGCCGCCGCCGGGGCGCTCGGCGTTTTTCTCGGCGCCTTGCCGCTGCTGGCGCTGCACACCATCGCCATCCTGTTCGCCGCCGGCTTTCTGCGCCTGAACAAGGTGGCGGCGGTCAGCGCCAGCCAACTGTGCATGCCGCCCCTGGTGCCGGCGCTCTGCATCGAAACCGGCTACTTCATGCGCAAGGGCGAGTTTCTCACTGAATTCAACCTGCAGACCCTCGGCCATCAGGGGCTGGAGCGGTTGTGGGAATGGCTCCTCGGCTCGCTTCTGCTCGCACCGTTGCTGGCGCTGCTGGTCGGCGCCCTGGTCTACGGCTCCGCCCGCGGCGTACGGGAGGCGATCCGTGCCGGCCGCTGAACGGGGGAGCGCCGGCTGGAGCAGCCGCAGCGTCGGCTCCCGGCTGCAGCACCGGATTTTTTATCTTCTGATCGGGCTCGGCGGCCGGCGGCCGGCTTACGCCCTTCTCTATTTGGTTGTTTTGTATTATGTTCTGTTCCGGCCGTCGCTGCGCCGCCGCTCGTATCCGTATCTGCGCCGGCGTTTTCCCCGGCAGCCGCCGCGGCTGGTCGACAGCTTCCGGATGAGTCTGGCCCTCGGCCAGGTGCTGGTCGACCGGGCGACGGTCGGCATCCTCGGCCCGGCGGCGCTGCGAGTCGGCCTTGAGGGGCGAAAAGAGCTCATCGATCTGGTCGCCGAGGGGCGCGGCCTGATCCTGATGACCGCCCACGTCGGCTGCTGGCAGGTGGCGATGTCCGCCTTCGACTTTCTCCAGGCGCCGGTCAACCTGCTGCTGCAGCGCGAGGACGGAGACATCGACCGGCATTATTTCGAGCACGCCGGCATCGAATCGCCCTACCGGATCATCGATCCGCGCGGCTTTCTCGGCGGCACCCTGGAGATGATCGCGGCCCTGAAGCGGGGCGAGGTATTGTCGGTAATGGGAGATCGGATGCTGGGCAACGATCGCAACGGCATCGAAGCCGATTTCCTCGGCGCTCCGGTGCGTTTCCCTTACAGCGCCTACAAGCTGGCATCGGCCACCGGCGCCCCGGTGGCGATCCTTCTCTCGGCCAAGACCGGGCCGGACGTCTACGCCCTGCGCCTGTGCAGCGTCCTTCGGGTCCCCGCCGGCCTGGGACGCAAGGCGGCCGATTTTGCCCCCTTCGCCGCGCGCTTCGCCGAAATTCTCGAGCAGTACTGCGGGGAGCACCCGTATCAGTTCTTTAATTTTTTCGACCTGTGGGAGCCCTCGCCGGCCTCCCCTGCCAACGCAAGGAGCAGAAAATGAGTGTCAAAGAGAATTTGAAGAAAATCCTGATCGAGGGCTTGAACCTGGAGGACATCACCGTGGACGACATCCAGGACGACATGCCGCTGTTCGGCGAGGGCCTCGGTCTCGATTCTCTCGACGTGGTCGAGCTGATCGTGCTGGTGCAGAAACACTTCGGGGTCGAGATCAAGGATATGGAAGAGGGCCGGCCGGCGCTGCAGACGGTGAACACCCTGGCCGACTTCATCGAAAAAAGGCGGGCGGCATGAGGTCTCCCCGTCCGGTCGCCGTGACCGGCCTCGGCTGCATCTGCGCCGCCGGGACAAACCTTGCGGCCTGCCTCGACACCCTTTATCGCGGCGAACGCGCGCCGCAGCCGCCGGCGCGCTTTCATAGCGACCACCCGGTGCGCTACCCGGTCTTCGCCGCAGCGGCCGAGCTGCCCGGCGGCGAGCGTCTCGGTCGCACCGCCCGGCTGGCCATCGTCGCCGCCCGCGAGGCGGTGGCCGATGCCGGCTGGTCGCCGGCGGCCCTCGCCGGCCGACGGGTCGGAGTCATCGTCGGCACCACGGTCGGCAGCGCCATGAACAACGAAGATTTTTACGCCGACTACCTGCGGGGCGGAGAACCGCCGTTGGCCCAGATCGAGCGTTTTCTCGGCAGCAATCCGGCGACGGCCGTCGCCCGCGATCTCGGCCTGACCGGTCCCTGCCAGACGGTGGTGAACGCCTGCTCCTCCGGCACCGACGCCGTCGGCATCGGCGCCGCCTGGATTCGCGCCGGCGAGTGCGATCTGGTGCTGGCCGGCGGCGCCGACGAACTCTGCCGGATCACCTACAACGGCTTCATCTCCCTGATGATCACCGACGACGCGCCGGTGCGCCCCTTCGACCGGCGGCGCAAGGGGCTCAATCTCGGCGAGGGCGCCGGCTTCCTGCTGCTGGAGGCGGATGGCCTGCGGGCGGACCGACCGCCCCGCGCCTTCGTCGCCGGCTACGGTTCGGCCTGCGACGCCCACCATCTGACGGCGCCGCACCCCGAAGGGGCGGGATTGAAGCGGGCGCTGGCCGAGGCCCTCGACCAATGCGGCGCGGCGGCGGCCGACCTCGCTTTCGTCAACGCCCATGGCACCGGCACCCCCGACAACGACCGGATCGAGAGCCGCACCCTGGCGGTGACCTTGCCCGGCGTCCCCTTCCTGTCGACCAAGGGGTACACCGGCCACACCCTGGGCGCCTCCGGCGCCATCGAGGCCGCCTTCACCGTCGCCGCCCTCGAACGGGGGGAAGTGCCGGCCAACGCCGGCTTCGGCGAGGCCGATCCGCAGTGTCCGGCGACGCCAGTGACCGCCAACACGCCGGTGCGGGGGGAGTTCGCGCTTTCCCAGTCCCTCGCCTTCGGCGGCAACAATGCGGTCGTCGTTTTCCGCAAAGGAGGCGCCCGATGAGCCGGCTGGCGATACAGGGACTCGGAGTGGTGGGCGGCTTCGGCTGCGGCGTCGACGCGCTGCGGCAAGCTCTCGCCGGCGCTCCGCCGACGCCGCAACCGGCGCCGGCCGGCGCGGGGGGGCCGCTGCCGGTTCTGCTCGCCGCAGACGACGCGCTGGAGGACTTCGTCCCCCGCCGCGCCCTGCGGCGCGTCGATCACTTTTCCCGGCTCGCCCTGCTCGGCGCCTCGCTGGCCCTGCGGGACGCCGACCGACTGGAGACCGACCGCAGCCGTCTCGGGGTGGTGATCGCCACCGGCTGGGGCGCGATGGCGACCACCTTCGCCTTTCTTCAGTCATTTATCCAGGGGGGCGATGTCTGCTCGTCGCCGACCCACTTCTCCAGCTCGCTGCACAATGCCGCCGCCGCCAATATTTCGATCCTGCTGCAGGTAACGGGGCCGAGCCTCACCGTCAGCCAGTTTGAAATGAGCTTTCCCTCGGCCCTGCTCACCGCCCGCCGCTGGCTCGCCGAAGAGCGGGTCGATGCCGTGCTGGTCGGCGGCGTCGACGAATACTGCCCCGAATTGGGCTACTGCTGGCGGCGCTTTTTCGGCGTTGCCGATGGGCCGCTGCAGCCCCTCGCCTTTGACCGGCAGAGCGCTCTTCCCGGCGAAGGCGCCGCCTTTGTGCTTCTGGAAAGGGGCGACCGGTCAGGGCGCTACGGCTACCTCACCGCCATCGGGCAGGGAAATCTGGCCGGCTCCCCGCCGGCGCTGCCGCAACGCCTGCTTCTCGGCGCCGATGGGCAAAAGGAATGCGGGGCCGGCTATCCCCGCCTGCTGCCCACCGGGGCGCGGGTGGCCGCCTACGCGCCCGCCTGGGGCAGCCTGCCCGTGGGCCAGGCCTTCGATCTGGCGGCGGCGGCGTTGGCGGCCGGCGACAATCGGCTCTACCCCGCCGCGCCCGCCCCGGCCGGCGGCCTCGAACTGCTCGGCGGGGAATCCTTCGGCGACGAACCGGTGGGCTGCCTGAAGCTGGGACGCTGCGGCGACTACGGCCTGCTGACGGTGGCGCGCCGATGAAGCGCCTTCTTTTCTTCCTGCTGCTGCTTTTTGCCGCTTTGCCGGCGGCCGCGCGGGGGGAGGAGAAGGTGGCCACGCGCTTCGGCGGGGCGGCGGCCTTCGGCCACGCCTACGACCCGGAAAATATCGACTTCCTTCTGGTCTCCGGCGTGGCGCTGTTCGATTACGACCGCGTCTGGCCGCACCGCGCGCCGCCGCCGCTGCGCTTCAAAGTGGAGGCGACTCTGGGCTTGACCACGGCGCCACGGTCCCGGGCCATGGCCTCGGGCAACATGATCGCTCTTTATTATCTCGATTCGCTGCGCACCGAAGCTCTGCGCCCCTACGCCGAAGCGGGGATCGGCCTGATTTACACCGATTATCGGGTGGCCGGGCAGGGGCTGCGCATCAACTTCAATCCACAGGCGGGGATCGGCACGGAGATCGGCGGCGACTGGTATGCCGCCTTTCGCATCCACCACCTGTCGAACGCCAATCTGCATCGCGACAACCGGGGGAGCAATTCGCTGCTGCTGCAGATCGGGCGCTATTTTTGACCGCCGGGCCAGCGAGGCCCGGAGACGCCGAGATTTTTCGGCTCGCTGCTTTTCCCGCTGCGTCCAGCACGGTATTACTGATTTCGAGGCTTTATGCGCAAAACCGAAGTGCCCCAAGACAGCTGTCTGCTCGACGGACAACAGGAAATCTGCTACGCCCTTGACGAAAACGGCCACTATGTCCTGGCGCCCACCGCCGGTTGGGAACCGAAGAATATCGTCAATCTTCAGGCCTGGGGGCTGATCCGCGAACAGGTCGAGCGCGCCTTCGCCGAGGTGCGGGCGGGGCGGCGCAGCCCCCTGGCCTATCATATGGCCCGCCACCAGATGGACGTGGGAATGCTCGCCGCCTATACCGGCCTCTCCCGCTGGCGGGTGCGCCGACACCTGCGCCCGGCGATCTTCGCCCGTCTGAAGCCGGCGCTCCTGGAACGCTACGCCTCGCTGCTGAAGATGAGCGTGGCCGAACTGGGCGCCCTTCCCGATCGCCCGCAGCTGACCACCCCGCATCTGGGTGAGCAAAAACTTTAACCTTCGCCGCCGAGGCGCGGAAAAACAGCGGAAGTTCTTCTGCACCCCCGCTTTTTTCGGTGGCAAAAGCTCTCATAAAGGATGTTGCGTGAAAATCGATTTTCCCCACAACCAATCCGCCCATTGCGAAAGCGGCGTAACCGCCAATCTGCTGACCCACGCGGGGGTCGGAATGTCCGAGGCAATGGCTTTCGGTATCGGCTCGGGGCTGTTCTTCGGCTATGTCCCCTTCATCAAGATGAACTACCTGCCGCTGATCACCTATCGCGGCGCGCCCGGCTGCATTTTCCGCAAGGCGACCAAGCGCCTGGGCATCGACATCGAGCAGAGTAAATTCCGCCGTCCCGCTGCCGCCCGGCAGGCCCTCGACCGCCTGCTGGCCGCCGGCACGCCGGTCGGCGCGCAAACCGGCGCCTACTGGCTCCCCTATTTTCCGCCGGCGCTGCGCTTTCATTTCAACGGCCACAATCTGGTGATCTGCGGCCGCGAAGGGGACGACTATCTGATCAGCGATCCGGTCTTTCCCGGCCTCGTCCGCTGTCCGGCCGAAGACCTCGAGCGCGCCCGTTTCTCCAAGGGCGCGCTGGCGCCGAAAGGCCGCCTGTACCATATCCGCCGGGCGCCGCAGCAGGTGGACCTGCCGGGCGCGATCAGCAAGGCGATCGCCGACGTCTGCCGGGTGATGCTCAAGACCCCGGTGCCCTACGCCGGCATTCGCGGCATGCACCTGCTTGCCCGCCATCTGGAAAAATGGCCGGCCAAACTCGGGGAGGAGAAAGCGGCGGTGCATCTGGGACACATGATCCGCATGCAGGAGGAGATCGGCACCGGCGGCGGCGGCTTTCGTTTTATTTACGCCGCCTTTTTGCAGGAAGCGACCGAAGTCCTCGGCCGCCCGTCCCTGCAGCCCCTGTCGGAGCGGATGACCGGCGCCGGCGACGCCTGGCGCGAATTCGCCGTCATCGGCGCCCGCATCTGCAAGACCCGTGGGTTGCCGAGCGACACCTACGGCGCCCTCGCCAACCGGCTGCGCGATATTGCCGCGCGCGAGCGGCGCATCTATCTCGATCTGGCGGCGGCGATCCCATGAAGCTCGATCTTCGCAACGACACCATGCCCGAAGAGAGCGACCTGTCCGAGCGGTCGCCGCTGGAAGTTGCGGCAAGCGACGAGATCCTGCTCGAAGCCGGGAATCTGGTCAAAATCTACCCCGGCGCCTCCCGCCCGGCGGTGGACGGGCTCAATCTCCAGATCCGGCAAGGGGAGGCCTTCGGCCTGCTCGGGCCCAACGGCGCCGGCAAGACCACGGCGATTTCCATCCTCTGCACTCTGCTGCGGCCCACTGGCGGCAGCGTCCGCTTCGCCGGCCGCGACACCCAGTGCCACGCCAAACAGGTGCGCCGGCAGATCGGCCTGGTGCCGCAGGAGATCGCCCTCTACCCGCGGCTGACCGGCCGGGAGAACCTGCGCTACTTCGCCCGCCTCTACGGCCTGAAGGGGTTGACGCTGGAGGAGCGGGTCGCCGAGGCTCTCGCCCTGGTGCAGCTTGCCGACCACGCCGACCGGCCGGTGGAGGTCTACTCCGGCGGCATGAAGCGGCGCGCCAATCTCGCCGCCGGCCTGCTGCACCGACCGCGGCTGCTGTTTCTCGACGAGCCGACGGTGGGCATCGACGCCCAGTCGCGCAACCTGATCCTGGAGAATCTGGCCCGGCTGAAGGATGAGGGATTGACCCTGGTCTACACCACCCACTACATGGAAGAGGCGGAGCAGCTCTGCGATCGCATCGGCATCATGGACCACGGCCGGATCATCGCCGAAGGACAGCCGGCGGCACTGATCGCCGACCGGCCCGAATGCGCCTCCCTCGAAGACCTGTTTCTGCACTTGACCGGCCGCCAACTGCGCGACCACTGACCGAAAGCGCCGATGTCGAAACTTCTCGCCACCCTCTACAAAGAACTGCTGCTCGTCTGGCGCGACCGGGCCGGCCTGCTCCTGCTCTTCGCCATGCCCGCCGCCCTGGTGCTGGTGGTTTCCCTGGTGCAGAACAACATCCTGGAGACCAGCTCCGCCAGCCTGCCGGTGCTGCTGGTCGATGAAGACGGCGGCGAGGTGGCCCGCCGGGTGGAAGAGCGCCTGCGGGAGCTCGGCGCCCTCTCCCTGGTGCGGGAGATTCCCGATCAGACCCTCGATGCGGCGGCCGCCCGCCAGGCGGTCAGCGGCGGCGATTTTCAATTTGCCATCGTCATTCCGGCCGGAACGACCGAAGGGGTTCGCGCCCACGCCCGCCGGCTGGCGGAGCAATCCCTTTCGGGGGCGGAGGATGCCGCGCCGGCGACCGAAGAGGCCGCCGAACTGGCGGTCTACTTCGATCCGACCGTTCAGGGCGCTTTCCGCACGGCGGTGGTCAGCTCCCTGCGGCTGGTGATCCTCGGCGTGGAAACGGAAGAAAAGCTGCATTTCATCGCCGAATTGCTGCCGGGAGAAATGGA
>Ga0265293_10000590_pt1 | contig 85272 bp, 77 predicted proteins | sample Munlanlewell138R_FD_192505 | JGI IMG/M metagenome (GOLD analysis project Ga0265293, IMG submission 192505) | Leachate microbial communities from a municipal landfill in Southern Ontario, Canada - Leachate well 138R | ecosystem: Engineered > Solid waste > Landfill > Unclassified | place: Canada... | reverse complement strand
ACTAGCTTGGCTGAAAGGGAAATACTAAATGGCCTGGGGGAAATCGTCAAGTATGGCATAATCTACGACTACGAACTTTTTAAATACATTGGAAAAAATATAGGGAAGATAAAGAATCTAGACAGGAAAATAATGCCCTATCTTATAGGTCGCTGCTGCCAGATTAAGGGAGAAATAGTAGCTAGGGATGAAAAGGAAGAAGGGCTTAGGAAGATACTCAATTTTGGCCATACTCTAGCCCATGGTCTCGAAAGCATCACAAACTTTTCAAAATATAGCCATGGCCAGGCAGTAATCATAGGTATGTATCAGGAAACCCTTTTAGCTAAAAGACTAGGGATAGTTGACAGCCACTATTCAGACCAACTACTAGAATTTTTGACCTCCCTGGGTGTAGACCTTTCCATAGGGGATTATCCCAGCTCCCAGCTCGTAGATTTCATGCTGAAGGATAAGAAAAATAGAGCCGGAAAAATATCCTTTATCCTGCCCATTGAAAAAGGTAGAGTAAAGGAATACCTCCTAGATAAAAATCAAATAGGATGGTAAGGACAAGGAGGTTGTTTATATGCTAATTAAACCGATAAAAAGATTTAGGGGAAGGATAGGTGTAGCCGGGGACAAATCCATATCCCATAGGGCTATTATGCTGTCTTCCATAGCAGGGGGCAGAAGCAGGATATTTAATTTTCTAAGGGGGGAAGACCCCCTAAATACCGTTAAATGCTTCCAGCAGATGGGGGTAGATATAGGTTTAGATGGTAGCTCAATTGTCGTCAAGGGTGTGGGCTTAAGGGGTCTGGTAAGACCCACTGATGTCTTAGATGTGGGCAACTCTGGGACCACCATCAGGCTAATGGCGGGAATCCTGACCGGACAGGACTTTGGGAGCACATTAAGCGGAGATGAATCCATTAGAAATAGGCCCATGGATAGGATAATCGACCCCCTTAGAAAGATGGGGGCCAATATATACGGCATAGATAGGGAAGGCTTTGCCCCCCTAAGGATTGAAGGCGGGGAAATACACGCCATTGAATACCAGTCCCCAGTGGCCAGTGCCCAGGTAAAGTCTGCCCTGCTCTTGGCCAGCCTTTATGCTAGGGGCGTGACTACCATAGTGGAGCCACAAAGGTCCCGGGACCATACAGAGCGAATGATGAATTATATGGGGGCTGATATTTGGACCAGCGGACTGACTATCGAGTCCAAGCCCATAGATAGATTATATGGGAGTGAAATACATATACCTGGGGATATATCCTCGGCTGCCTTCTTCCTCGTTCTGGGGGCCATAATTGGAGACGGGGAGGTCCTGATTGAAAACCTGGGACTAAACCCCACTAGAACTGGTATCCTAGATGTATTGAGGCAGATGGGAGCCAATATAGGAATAGAAAAACCCAGGACCTTAAATGGTGAGCCCAGGGGAGATGTCAGGGTCAAGAGTTCAAAGCTAAGGGGGATTTCCATTGGTGGGGCCATTGTACCCAGGCTAATCGACGAAATTCCCATCATAGCAGTGGCTGCTGCCCTGGCAGAGGGAAAAACTGTAATCTCCAATGCAGAGGAACTAAAGGTCAAGGAAAGCAATAGAATATCGGCCATGGTAAATGAACTTAAGAGTATAGGTGCCAATATAGAGGAAAGTCCAGACGGCATGATAATCTACGGAGGAGAAAAACTAAGGGGAGGAAGGATACATAGTTACAATGACCATAGGATTGCCATGGCCCTGGCCATTGCAGGTCTAGTTAGCGAGGAAGGGGTAGAAATTGACAACCCCAGTTGCGTAGATATATCCTTTCCAGATTTTTTCCACATCATAGATAGGGTGATAAAAAATGAATCATAATATTACAGGTAAAAGCAAGATTTACGGAGTCTTAGGTGACCCCATTGCCCATAGCATGTCCCCCCTCTTTCAAAACTACCTGCTCAGAAAAAAGGGCCTAGATAGCCTCTATATCCCCATCAAAATTCCACCAGCAAAGCTAGGAGCCGGCATGGACCTCCTGAGGGAAAACCTTGCAGGTTTCAACGTGACTATACCCCATAAGGAAAGCATAATGCCCTATCTGGACCAGATAGATCCCCTGGCATTGGAGTATGGGGCAGTAAATACGGTCAAGCTGGTGGACGGCAAACTCACGGGCTATAATACCGACGGGGTTGGATTTGTAAGGAGCCTTGAAAGATATAAGATGGATTTAGAGGGAAAGAAGGTCCTCCTTTTGGGGGCAGGAGGGGCAGCCAAGGTAATCGCCTTTGAAGTGGTAAAGGCTGGGGGCCTCCTAAGCATTGCCAATAGAAATATGTCTAGGGCCCATAGTATAAGGAGAGACATCTTAAAACACTATGACAGTAGGATAGATCTGGTCCAACTGGAATCCATAAGTCCCCCCTATGACATCGTAATTAACTCTACATCTGTGGGAATGGAGCCAAGATCTGGTGAATCCATAGTAGATGGGCATGTATTAGAAGGGGCAGGCCTGGTATACGACATTGTATACAATCCCCCAGAAAGCAGGCTGCTGAAATTGGGCAAGGAACAGGGTGCCATGACGATCAACGGCCTTTCCATGCTACTATATCAGGGACTGGAGTCCTTTGAAATATGGACGGGTGAGAAGACCAGTCGCCAAGATTATGAGGAAATATATGACCTGGTGAAAAACTTCGCTTACGACTAGGAGGTATTGTATGAAGGATTTAGAAAACATAAGGCGGACAATAGACTATTGCGATAGGAAGCTGGTTGAACTATTTGAAACTAGGCTAAGGGCAGTCTTGGAGGTCATGGACCATAAGAGGGAGCACAAACTTCCCATATTTCAGCCCCAAAGGGAGGCAGAGGTCCTAGACAAAATTGACTCCTATGTGGAGGAAAGGAAATTTGCGGGACAGGTGAAATCCCTCTATGGGGAGATAATGAGAATAAGCAGGGAGTTACAGTCCAGCCTGCTCTTTCCCTTTAACATAGTTCTCATAGGCTTCATGGGCAGCGGCAAGAGCTCTGTGGGAGAAAGGCTGTCCTCCCTCTTGGAAATGAAGGTGCTGGATACAGACAGGCTAATAGTCGAAAGGACTGGAATGACCATAGATCAAATATTTGCAGAAATGGGTGAGTCTGAATTTAGGAGACTGGAAAGGGAAACAGTCCTAGAAATACATGGAACTGCAAACTCCATCATATCCTGTGGTGGAGGTATGGTGTTGGACCCACAAAATATAGAACTTCTCAAAAATAAGGGGAAAATTATCTGGCTAAACACCTCTCCCCAGGAAATATATAATAGGCTTCTGGGAGATGAGTCTAGGCCCCTCCTATCCGATTTATCCTTAGAAGCAATCAGGACACTTTGGGAAAAAAGGCTGCCCCTATACGAGGCAGCCAGTGATATAGAAATTCAAACCGATGGAAAGACCCTAGATGAGATTGCAGAGGAGATATTGAGCCGCTGCTAATCTGTAATTTTCAAAATTCCTTCCTGAGATAGATGCTCTTTGATATTTGGAGGGATATGTAATAGGCGAAAATAGAAATTCCTAGGAAAATAATAGCTATCTTCTCGACATTTAAACCTATTATCTTGCTAAATATAAAACTTTGAGCCAAGAGTCCCCCAAATTTCTCAATCAATGCAGGGGCCAATATAATTAGTATATAAATTAGTTGATTTACGGTTGCCAAACCATTCTCCGATTTAAAATATAGGGGGTAGTATATTGAGTAAAATACCATGATAAGTACAAGGGTAGCAACTACATCCCAAATATTTGCCGTCCTTCCCCCATCTGCCAATCCCATTAGAACATATATATTGGTAATTGCGATTATAGATAGGGAATATAGGGCTGCGTAGATGAATATTACTAGATATTTTCCCCTCACCACATCCACTTTATTTATGGGAAAGGAATTTAGGACTAGATCAGAATTATTTTTATAGTCGAATCCATTGGAATACATGGAAGAAAAATAAGTTATCATAAAAATAGCTAATATATATAATATATTGAACCTAAGATTTAATTGGGCGGCTTTGACCCCTGCCAAGGATATAAATACTGGAAAGAAAAGCCCAAACAAGTTCATTTTACCTGAAAGCTTTAAATCTTTTACTATAAGATTAAACAATTGTCCCACCTCCTATAAATCCCTATTCTCGTATAGTCTCATGGATACAAGCAGGGATATGATATAAGCAACTGATATGACTAAAAGCAGGCTAGGCCCTTTCAGAAGGCCCATAATCCCCTTGTCCAAAGAACCAAGACCATTCCTAGACAAACTTATAGCTGCTACTGCTGTAAAGGAAAACAGAAAGGCATTTAGTATTTGGGCCAGCCTAGGACCAAACTTAAAGTTGGCCGGAAACATGATACTGACCGTGGCCAAAACATAGGGTAGAGCCTCTTTAATCATTTTAAGATTGAAATATTCTACATCCATCAAGCCTGTTTTCTTTATAACCCACAAATATATGCCAGAATAAACAATTGAGATTAGAAAGTAAATAAATACCGACAAATACCTGTATAAAACTGTATCTTTCCTCCTAAGAGGCAAGGAATTCATCATGCTGAGTGTCTGGGATTTCATGTCAAAGACAAAAGGCGTCATCACAAATATATATGTCATCATGACCAAGACCAAAAAATACATCCTTTCCATTTGATTTATATCCAGTACCAGTAGGTATATGGGAATTATGGACAAGATTATTATCATTTGTGACTTATTGGAAAAAATTAGTGTCAAATCCCTATTTATAGTTCCAAACATTTCATTCCCCCCTTATGCTATATACCATAATGTCTTCGAGGCTTGCTTTTTCAATCAATACGTCATTGTTAAAGGAACTTTCAATTTGATTTATATTGTTTGTCAAGCCCTCAAATCCTACATCGGTCTCCCTCAAACCTATGAATTTATCCCTATTGCCTTCTAGCATCTTGGTGCTCCCCTTTACAATCCTATAGCTGTCCAATATCTTGTCCTTGGCCTCTGAAAACAGGATTTCTCCGTCGTTAATGAAGGTTATGTAATCGGCAATCTTCTCCAGGTCCGTAGTTATATGAGTAGAAAAAAATATGCTTTTGTTTTCATCCTGGATGATATTGTATAGAATATCTAGTATTCCCCTTCTAAATACAGGGTCTAAACCCGATGTTGGCTCATCCATTATGATTAAATCTGCCTGGTGGGATAGGGCTATGGCCAGGGAAAATTTCATTTTCATACCCTTGGATAGGGTCTTAATCTTCGCCTTTGGGTTTAAGTCAAATTCATTGATATAGGAGTTAAATTGATTATCATCCCACTTGGAGTAAAATTTCGACACTATATTCTTCATCTGCCTAATCGATAAATCCTCGTAATAGTAATTTTCATCGTAAACAAATCCTATCCTATCTTTTATTTCCTTTTCAGCAGCCACATGATCCTTGCCAAATACCTTTATTTGGCCTCCATCTTTTTTAATCAAATTCATAATCAATTTTATGGTTGTAGTCTTACCCGCCCCATTGGGACCTATGAAGCCCATTATAAATCCTGGTTCCAATTTGATATTCAGGTCTTTTAGTGTAAATCCTTTAAATTCCTTCCTAAGATTCTTTATTTCCAAGCTGTAATTCATACTAAACCTCCTCAAATAAAATTTTAAGCATGGCCTCTACCTCTTCATAATTAAGCCCCAAGAGTTTACTTTCCTCAGCTATTTCCCAAAGTTTTTCCTCTATTATCTTTAGTTTTTTCTCCTTCATTAACTCCTTATTTTGCCCCGCCACATAGGATCCCTTTCCCTGCATGGTTTGGATAAAGCCCTCTCTCTCCAATTCATCATATGCCCGCTTTGTCGTAATGACGGAGATTTGGAGGTCCCTTGCCAAGCCTCGTATTGAGGGCAGCAAGTCTCCTTCGTCCAGTTCCCCCCTTAGGATAAGCTCCTTTATCTGGCTGGATATTTGCTCGTATATGGGCTCATTGGAAGAATTAGATATTATAATATTCATAAGCAACCCTCCACTGTTCTCTTGTGTATACTGTATATACTGTTTATGTACAGTATATCCCCCTCTATGATTTTTGTCAATATATAATTAAAATTTTCCATTTTACTATTGGCAGTACTATGCTTTCCAGGGCATAAAAATAGGAGGGCCCTTGGGCTAACCCTCCATTTCTCTTAATATTTATTTAATTGATTGTCTTTACCAAGGTCCTAGCCGGATAGCCTACATATCCAGGGAAGGATAGTATATCTCTATCCACTCCTCATAGCTGTCTTCTAGTCTGATATAGGTGTGGCTATTTATGGCCTCGACCATATTTTCATAGTGCCACATGCTAGGCAGGAGGTCGGGAAATTCCCTGATATCTGGCAGGATCTTCTCTTTTTTTACCCTCCTGTCCAATACGCTATTGACTAGTGTCACAAACTCAGCCCTAGTTATATACTGGTCTGGCTTAAAGCTACCGTCGGGGTATCCCCTTACCCAGCCCTTTGCGGCAGCGGAATTTATATATTTGTTGGCCCAGTGGCCGCCTATATCTGCAAAGGAGTCTCCACCTGCCATAGACAATTTATCGAATTTGGATGATATGGTTGCCAGCTCAGCCCTAGTTATATAGGCCCCTGGCCTAAAGCTCCCATCAGGATAACCGCTGATAATATTTCCATTGGCAAGGGTACTGATGTGTTTAATTGACCACCTACTGGCCTTAACATCTGGGAATCTTTGTCCTGTGGTCAATATGCCCTGTCTATAGTCACGGTCTAGGAGCCTATAGAATACTGTTGCAACTTCTTCCCTAGTTATTAATCCCTGGGGCCTCACTGTATTATCTGGGTAGCCCTGAATATACTGTATGTGATCCTCCTTGTTTAGGGCTGCCTGGACTGGTGGTTCCAGAAGGGACAGACCCCCATATGCAAGAGCCCCACCTGATCTGTCCTTCTCCTTATGGTCTATTATATCCTCCGCTAAGTTTAGGTAGATTGGCATACTTACAGTTATTGATTCGAGCTCATCTCCGCCTTGGGCAGCCATATGAAGGCTATATTTAAAATCTACAGTCTCCCCCCTTGGTATGGTAAACCTGTCTCCTTCCTCCAGCAGGTAACCCCTATGCTCCTGACTATCCCTTTCGTACAAAATATCCCCCAGCCTCTTGTAGTCTATTATGGTCTTGTTAAATATCAGAAGAAAACCCCTTTCAAGCTTTAAACTGACATTGTCAATGAATGAATCGTATACTTCTTTCTCTGAATAATCATTTCCTACAAGGAGGTCCCTTAATCCAATGGCAATGTTTTCCACAGCTATTGACTTGTATTGGTTGCTTACCCTTATGGTTCCATGAATGCCTCCAATTCCCCTCTCTGCATCCTCCACAGTGGCAGGATAGAGTTGACCTTGGAAGAGATCGCCTTCTTGGCTTATGCCGCCATCCTTGTTTATTGTGATAATCACATTGGGCACCCTATCTGTACTGCTGGCAAATGACCATTGAAGTATCATAGCAGTGAGAAGCCCACCAACTAGGGTCACTAGCAATGTCTGCAATAGTATTCTCATTATTTTCTTTTTAATCTTCACTTCAACCACCTCGAAATCCATAAAAGCCTTGGCACATCTAATGACTAAGTCTCCTAGCTAAAATTCTTCCTTTGATGGGAGTCCCTCTGTCCCCCCTGCCTTTTCGTGGGTCATTAGACCTTCCAAATCGAACAGGTAGCTTTCACTATTATTTACCAGGAAGAATTTGTTTATTTCCCTGTAATCCTCGCTGTAGCTATATAGAATTGGCCTGTTGACCTCATCGGCAAACCTGACTAGGTCCCCCATGGACCTGACTGGTGTGCAGTTTGATATGTCCATATGGCCATCTAGGGCAACCAGCCTATCTCCATGTTTTTTAAATATCCTGTTTAGCTCCCTTTCCAGTGGCCCCTTTTTAGGGGCTGCTATGGTGAAAAAAGCCAGGTAGACAAGACCCAGGGCAGCAAGCCCCGAAATAATTCCATAAAAGGCAAGCTTCCCCCTATCCGCGGGCAATTGGACTTCTATGGTCCTCTCTATTGCACCAGGCTTCTCTATGACCGGAGTACCCCCTATTTCAAACAGGGCTGTATTTAGGGGTATGGTTATATTTGGCTTAAGCTGCTCTTCGAAGTCTCCCTTATCTGTGCTGCCCTTTAGGTCTATGTCCATGGATATAAGCAGGGATGTATCAAAATTAATTTCAGTTTCCTCTGCCAGTTCCTCTAAAAATTCCCTATACTTACCAAAGTCTAGGAATAATGATTCTTCTATCCACAGTTCTTTTTCTAAGGCCTGAATCCTTTTATTCGCCAGGGGATATTTCTTTTTCCACACCAATACGCTTCCCTCTTCCTGACCTTTGTAAACAGAACCCAGTATTTCAGCACCTATTACATAATTCCCATAAAGATTTACCTCATCCTCTCCAACAAATTGATAACTAAAGTCCAGCCCTATCCCTTCTACGAATTTAGAAATATAAATTTGCCTATCTGATTCAATGGGACTATCATTTAGGATATTAGGTTTTTCAATGAGCTCATAGTCTATACTGGCTTGATTCTCGTAGCTATATATTTCTTCTACCCGCTCCCCCACCAATGGATCTTTTATTAGCCTATATAAAGCTATGAAAACTGATACCATAATGGCCAAAACAAGTAAAATAATACTGAGCCTTAGGCGTTTTTCAATACTTACCTTCATCCCTTTTCCCCACCCCTAATTTAAATATAGAGGAGTCAGCAAATTGCTGACCCGCCCTTCTATTATTCGTTGAACTGTTTCCAGTTAAATTTCAAGGTAAATCCAATATCCTGGCCCTGGGTTTCATTTGTGGAATCCTTGTCAATCCAATATCTAATGGAGGCTAACTCTGGATCCTCATTGCCAAACCAAATTGCCTCGCCTGGCAATAGCTCAACTGTCGATAAACCGCTTCCTAAGAGAAGTGTGTCCAAATCCTTGAGTTTACCCCTTAGGGGGTTAGTTCCGGTTAATGATTCTGAATTACCTAAAGATGTGCCATTGGGTAATCTAACTGTTCCCCTATGGATGTGAATTGATGCCTCTAGGTCATCCCACAATGGAGAATCAGGATTAATTAGTTCAAACTCTATATCTCCCAATTTTACAGGTATGGTGCCCCTGTTTTCCAGTGAAAAATGTATTTTGCCGAATGTTTTGTTGTCATTATTATTATATGCTGTCGGATACAAGTTTCCTGCAGTGAAGGTAATTAATTTCTCGTCTTCAGACTGCTCAATACTTCCCGTAGTGTGAGGGGGTTTGTGAATGTTAGCAAATCCCACTGACACATCCATGGTACCTGTGTTTATTTCGCCAGTAACTGTTGAGGCATCTGTCCACCATGCGTACCCTGCTCCCATTCCCATGATTACTACCACTAAAACTAATGCTAAAAACCTGGTTTTCTTCATTTAAATCTCTCCTTTTTTTTATTTATATAACATGTTTGTTATATTCTCCTTTTCCAACTCGTTAGAATCCCATTTCTTCAGGTCTGACATTCCTACTGCTTTTTATTAGAAGAGTTGGCCAACCCAGTTTAGGCAGTATATGTTTTATTTTTCCCTTCACATTTTCGGGACTCACCGTCTCCCTATCTATTTCCTTATTGTTATCACCCTTGGTGACAAACTTGATGTCCTTGTCTTTACTTCCTTCAATCCCCACAATCCTATGTGAAATTAAGATGCTAGCTTTTTTGAACTGAATTATATCTCCTTTTTTTAGCCTTTTTATATCCTCCATATCCGTAAGCCTTCTTACAAGTATAATGTCTCCTGGGCTCATAAAAGGTTCCATACTACCAGTTGCAATAACTGATGGATAAATTGGGAATACACCTACCGCAAACCATATCAAAGCTATTGATATAAGGGTGGTAGCTATCCAACTAAGGGTGCCTTCCCTTTCCCTCCTCCTTGTGCTCTTTTTTCCTTCATGAAAAAGAAGTATTTCCTCAAGTAATACCATAAAAAAGATTGGACCTAGTATCCCAATAAAGGCAGCCGTTATCCATTTTAGATTAGGCAATACGGGTGATAGCCAGTAAAAGGCCTCAATTAAACCAAGATATCTAATGGATGCCATTGCCCCTCCATTAAAAGCCAAATAGGATGCAAATATATTATTTGATAGGTCCGGTAAAAAATATTGTGCAGCAAACTGGACTAATCCCTCCCCCGTCTGTATTGACATATATCTGTTAAGAGGATATTTGACTAGGGTCATCAAGAATGCTATGAATATAAAAGCAATCGTGTTGTCCTTTTTACTACTACTCCTCACCAAAACACTTCTCACACGCTCCCTACCAAACAAATTGGCAGCCACTAGAAAGATATTGGTTGCTATTCCAAAGGGAGTATGGTTGTAGGGACTTTTTCCAAAGCCATCAATTAGACCGGCTAGTAGATTAACGACTATATATATTAATCCAAAATAAAATACCCAGAAGTTTAGGATTTTCATATTTCGTATCTTGATATTTGCCCTGATTTGCCTAGTATCTTTTAAGATGAGGAAGACTATTATCCAAATCATAGGCATTATCAAATAGGTAAATATGAAGCTATTAAAATACCCCTTAATTGGTGAATTTTCAATTGTATAAATAAGTATTATTGCGATTATCAGCAGTAATTTCCTTATATCTCGTCTTTTTGTAGGCAAATAATTATTTAGCATCAGCATTTTCCTCAGATATACCTAACTCTTCTTCTATCTCTATTTCTACTTCATCACCTTCTTGGCCAACGGATATAGGCTCAGTTGTTGGGTAATAATTTTCCATTTCCACGACTGAATCCTGTTTATGTACCACCTGTATTCTTTTCTTAGCTTCAAGCATTTGGATTTCCAACATATCCAGTTCTGCCTCCATTTCAGCTATTATATCAGGGTTGGGAATTATTCTTATAAGGCCTAGTATTGTCACATTATCATACCAACTCCCAAAGCCCGCAGGCATAAGCACGAGGGTAGCTGCAAAACTTAATGCCAGTATAGTCATCTTTTTTTTCATTTTTATACCTCCATATCCTTTAAGAATCAAAACTATGCTAGATTCCTTGCTCGAATAGGATATTATATTTAAATTCCTGCTCTTCATCTATTTGTTTATAGCTCTCAATTTCAGATCTTAGCTCTGAAATTCGTAACTCTAATTGACCCACCCCGCCTGATTTTGTTTCCACCGCATAGTTAGGTTCACCAATTCTATGATTCATATTTAAATAGTTGACTTCCTTGTAAATATGGCTTGGGTTAATCTGCAAACTAAGGGATTCTCTTATCTGATTTTGTCTTAAAATCTCCTCCTCCGTGCTTTCTTTGCTCTTTAATCCTCTTCCTCTGTTTCTCAATATAACGATTTCTGTCTCTTTTATTTCTTCCACCTTGCTAATGGCAAAGGGGATACTACCACCATCTAAAATGTTGATATCTATATAATTATTGAATTCTGGATATACCTGACCCTCGATAAACAAGGTCTTTCCATCTGTATCTAATACGAAATCTAAGTATTCTTCACCCTCCAAGGTTATCCTTCTTTCTAAAACTTCTATATCTGCATCAATATATCCAGTAGTAATGGACATATCAATTATCACTCTATCATTCCAGGCGGAATACCCTACACCCATGGATCCTAATGAAATAATAGAGGAGATACACAAAATTGCCACTCTTGGATTTACCCTCGACCTTTTCAAATATAAGACCTCCCTAGCCTTTCGAATGTGATATTCTCTTTTTAGAGGCAATTACATTAATTTACGTTATGCATTAGTGTATTATTTTAACTCTACAAATTATTCCCTTTTTTAGAAAAATAATTCATTTCTAGAAAAAAGTTCATTTTTGACAAAATAAAACCGCCCCGATAATCGGAGCGGATCTCAAAAACTATATAATCCTATATGAAGATATCATAACTGAAGTTTATTATTGCATGGGCAAGTGTAGGTGCTACTATGTTATTGTCTCTCCCAAATAAAAATACCAGATAGATATGTATGACTGATGTGTTAATTAGGTGGCCAAGGTCTTGCCCTATAAATTCCATAGGAGTCATATTTGCCTTAATCATTTGAAAGGGTATATGCATAATGGCAAACATTATGCCGACAACGATGGTTTTTAGCCATTTGGATTTTACTATCCCTCCCATTCTAGACTGTAGGTAGCCCCTAAAAACTAGTTCCTCTGTAAAGGAGATACATAATAGGTAATAGAGGAAGGTCCACAGATTGTCAGCCATATTTGGATTTATTACCTTCCCATTGGAAATTGGCCAGATTATATTCAATAGGGAGAAGGGGATTGAGCCTACTATGCCTACAGCAATTGATTTAAGACCCTTGTCTTTTTTTATCCCAACGGTTGCAATATCTTGCTTTCTAAATCTTAGAATTATAAATATTGGCATAATATTGATCATTGCATATGGTATGTTGAATGCTAGCCTGAAAAATGCCCTGCTATTGAAATTTTTAGCTAAACTCTCATATATGCTTGTATTGTAGACCAGCAAACCAAATAAATATACCATCAACATGTAGGACATATAGTAGCCTATGCCATAGAGGGCATCTTTTCTATTTAGCCCTTCCAGCAGTCCCTTATAATCTTCCTCCGAAAATGCCTCTTCCCTGCTCATTCTAATTCCCCCTCGAAATTCCCACCTGCTTTAATACTTGTCATTGCACTGCAAGGTCTAAATCTCTATGGTCCTGTCTATGTCATGGGTTTCAAACTTGAGGCTGAGATACTGGCTATTGACCTTTCAACTCCCCTATCCCCCTGACAAAGTCATTTTTCCCGCCCTGGGCAGGGTGCCGAACCTTTTCACAATTGATGCCTAGTTTTCTTAGGCTTTCCTCCGCCTTGTTGCCCACGGCCACCACTTTTTTTATGCTAAACATTTTAATCATCTGAAGGAGAAAATCCTGTCCTATGAGAAGTTCCTTTTTTAAGGGGGTTCGATTGCTATCTGGCTTGCCCTCCTTGTGCGGGTGAAATGGAAAGGCATTCCAACCTAGGGACTCTACCTTATATTGTAATAGGGTATTCCAGATTATAGTGGCTGTTGCCTCCTTCATGAGGTGCTCCTTTTCCAGGGCCAACCTGTAACCATTCTCTCTTCCAAATTGATCTAGGCCCTCGACATTATTCATGAGTAGATGCTCACTGGTAAAGGGGACTCCGGTGAGCCTACATCCCCTGTATCCCGGTGCTTCACCCACCAATAAAATCTCAGGCCTTATTTCATACATCTGCTTTAGATATATTAGTAGGTTATCTCTTCTTATGGAATTCTCCTCATGCCCATAGGAATACTGATTGTATACGTTTGCTGTAACCTTTGCAAGAGCTAATCTATCTATGAAAGCTTCAAATACCTTTTCCATTTAACCGACCTCTGTCTTTCTAATTTATATGATTGTATGTCAATAGTATATTATTACGATTATAGCATATCTTTGGAGGCTGGTTCAATATCTAGGATAATCATGTGACCAAATGCTCATGTATTCTATACTCCTACCTAGGTGCAGTAATTGTTACCCTTTTAGTCAATCCATCCCAATCCACTTCACAGTCAAGGTTTTCCGCAATGAACCTCAATGGTAACATCGTGCGGCCCGTATCTGAGATATAGGGTGCAACATCGCTTTCCCTGTTGGCTCCATTTACTTTAGCCAGTTTATTGTTAATCCAAAGTTGGATTGTATTCCTCTTTAAATATATACTAACCCTTTTATCCGACTCTCTCCACTGGACATCCCCACCCAATGCCTCGATAACTGCCCTAATTGGGAGAAATGTCCTGCCATTCTTTATTATGACTACTGTATTATTTCCCGGATCAATGTCCTTTCTCTGTCCGTTTACATACATGTACCTGCTTCCCACTTCCAATAGGACGGTGCTGACCCTGGTACCTGATTTTGCGTATGTTTCCTTTGATGCGGCACCAAGGGTTTTATCCTTGTAAACCGGCTTTAGAATATAATAGTAGTTGGTGTTTTCCTCAACATTTTTGTCATTGTATTGTGTCCCCTCTATGGGAAAATCTGTAATGGGCGTAGTAGACTGTCTACCTGAAGCAGTTGCCCTATAGAGATAGTAGCCCACAATATTTTTGGATTCAGTGGGCTTGTTCCAGTACAAGTATATTCCCTCTGCTGCAGTTTCCGATTTTAATGTGATTTTGGACCCAAGTGCTACAGATACTTCATTCGATGGGCTCCCCAGGACATTATTTTTATATACTACTCTCAATACATAGTAGTAGTTGGTGTCGACATTGATATTATAATCTGTATAACTTGTTTTCTCTATGGGAAAGTCTGTGATTGGCGTGCTGGATTCCTTCCCTGATGCAGTCCCTCTGTATAAATTATAGCCTATGATGTTTTTTGTTGAGCTGGGCTTGTTCCAGGAAAATACTACGGCCTTGTCACCTGCCAGGGCTGTTAGCTGTAACCTATCGGAAGCTGTCGGTTCAATCATTAGCAATTCAAAGGTTTCCCATTCTCCTATATTATCCCTGTCCGCTGTTAGTTTCCCTCCACCCCCATCTTCGGCACATAGGTATTTTTTATCGTATGTCATAAATGCCAGCTTGTCGTCTTTTAATGCTATTAGCTTAAAGGTCTCTCTGTTGCCTATCTTGCTGCTATCTGAGTATACCCCCTTGCCATCCTTTGTCGTCCTTATATAGCTTCCGTCATGGCTCCTCAGGGCAGCATACCCCTTGCCTAGATTAATGATTTCAAAGGTTTCCCATTCTCCCACGGTTTCCCTTGTAGCATTGATTTCCTTGCCTCCACCGTCCTCAGAACATAAGAAGTTGCCCTTTGCCGTCTTGATGGCTGCCACATATCCTTCGTTCCCTGAATGACCATAATTTGGGGCAATAAGCTGTAATGCCAATAAGGTAAATACAAGTAAAAAAACCAAAAAAACTCTGGTATTTCTGCATAAACAATTTTTTCTCATTTTTCCATTTCCCCCTTACGATAACTTAGCCTATACTTCTATAGTATTACTAATATTGTTCAATCCATAATATTCTCAATCTACAAAACTGTAACCAAATTGAGATATTTGTGGTGGAAAAATGAGAATTACTTGTGATAGGGTTCACCGAATCATATGAACCTTATAAAGATTATAAAAGGGCAACAAACCTATTTGTTAGATTTATTGCCTAGTATCACATTAGTTTATATATACCTCAATTCCTGTTTTCAATACTTCCTCTACTATTCCTACTCCCTCTGCGTAGTCTTGCTTTGTAAAGGAAATAGGTTGTAAGTCCACACCCCTATATTTCCTAGCCCTTTTCAATAAATATTTAATACTTTCTACACGTTCCATTTCTTTAAATGAATCAGAAAATATAGCCAGATCAATGTCACTATCTGCATCATAATTACCTTTAGCATAAGATCCGAATAGAATAGCCTTATCTATATCTATTTCAGAGCTTAAATCCTTTAAATAGTTCTCTATTATAATTCTGATGTTTTCAGGGATTTCAACCATAAAAACACCTCCCTTGTTTTGGTTAATACTTCTGTCGCCTTCTCCTTGGTTACAGTATATCATATTAACAATTACGAGAGGTACTTAATTTAGATTGCAATTCACTTGATTAACTATTACAAGGCCTTTTATAGAGTCACTTGTGATAGGGTTCACCGTATCGCCTTAACTGCGGTTTTTATTAATTATACAAAAACACTAGGATTAAAATGTAAGCTCCTAGTGTTAATATAACATTAATGTGGACAGGCTATACTAAATAGGACAGATCTTTACTTAACATGGTACAATAAAAACAGGAGGAGATTTTAGTGACCAGAAAAAGATATGATGAAGATTTTAAGAAACAATTAGTAAAGATCTACAACATAGGTAATCACAGCTACAGAAGCCTAGCAGAAGAATATGGTGTATCTGCACCAACTATTAGAAGTTGGGTAATTAGATATAATAATTCTAGCTCCTTTGATATTAACGATAATAGAACCGATGAAGATAAAGAGCTAATTGAGCTTAGAAAGAAAGTTAAACAGTTAGAGATGGAGAATGATATTTTAAAGCAAGCGGCACTACTACTAGGCAAAAAGTAGACCTAATTATTTCAAATAAAGAGAAGTACAGTGTTAGTGCCATGTGTAAATTTTTAAAGGTCTCAAAAGGCCTAGTCTACTACCACATAAATAGAGTTTCTGCAGCTTCTAATAGGAGCGAAAATATGATTCTAGAAGATTATATCAAGGAAATATTTAGGCGAAGCCGCAATAACTATGGCAGTAGAAAAATTAAGATTGAGCTGGCAAAACTAGGATATCAAGTCTCCAGAAGAAGAATCTCAAGAATAATGAAAGAAAACAGCCTGGTATCCAATTACACAGTTGCCCAGTACAAGCTCCATCCACAGACCTGCAACCAATCTTTTACACCTGATCTAGTAGATAGAAAATTCGATAATAGAGTCAAGCTAAAAGTAGCTGTAAGCGATTTAACCTACGTTAGAGTAGCTAATAGTTGGAATTATATCTGTACCTTGATAGACCTATTTAATAGAGAAATTATTGGCTATTCTGTAGGTGCAAATAAAGATGCCAAACTCATAGAGCAAGCTCTCCTAACATGCAAATATTCCTTAAAAGACATCGATATTTTCCACTCTGATCGTGGAAACGAATATGATAACGAATTAATAGATAATGTTCTTAAAAGCTTTAAAATTCAGCGTTCCTTGAGTAGTAAAGGTAATCCTTATGACAATGCAGTTAGTGAAGCTACCAACAAAATACTAAAGACGGAATTTATTTATCAGAAAAACTTCGAGAGCCTGGACCAGCTAAAGCTGGAGCTGGCAGAATATATTTACTGGTATAACAACTTAAGAATCCACGGCTCTATAGGTTATATGTCACCAGTTGAATATAGACTTTTGAAAACTAACAAAATCAATAAAGCATCATAGTAATAAACTTAAGCTGTGTTAAGTAGACTTTTGTCTAAAAAAGGGTTGCCAATCCATTATCTCACTTTAAGGTGGTAGTTTAAACCCATGATTTTATTGGACGCTTACATTGAGCAGATACAAGACTGTATTGATAATTGGAATAGTTATGATTTTGATAGAAAAAAGGAAATTGCTCAACTGTTTATCAAAGTTGTTACTATAACAAATGAGGAAATACAGATTGTATTTAATTAAATTTGAAACATTATGGAAAAATGATATAATTATTTAAGGGTATTTTAGTTGAGAATTTAAAACTTAAAGTACCCTTAAATTATTTTGGGAGGATAGATAATATGAACGGATTTACATATAATTTATCATTTACAAATAAGAGATTTTAGAAGGAATTATATATTCTTTAAAAGAACAGGACCAGTATGACATCGCAAATATGCTAAAAGGAGCAAATGTAAGTGTCGAAGAAGATGGATACTCATATTATGATGGTCATTGGGGTAGAAGTAATGCATATGCGGCATATATTAAATTTCAAGTTAATCCATCTTATAAAAAATTACTTGATACTGATGGAAACAAGAAACTATTATCTAATATATGCGAGGAATTAATCCCTCCAGAAGTTGGATATGATATAAAAAGCATTTCATTTTCAATAGACTTACCCAAAGACTTTGATTTAGAAGATGATTTAATTTTAGATTTAGAAAAAAATACGAACTCAATATCTTATAAAATTATTCATGAAATTTTGCCTGAAGATGTTAAAACTAAAGGGTATCATATGGCGGAGACGCATACATATCTTTATGCTGTTGAGAATTCATTAAGATTATTTATAGAAAAGGTGTATAAAACAACTTATGGAGAGGACTACTTTACAAAAATTAATGTAACAAAATCACTGAGAGGTACAATTGAAAATAGAAAAGAAAAGGCAGCAAATAATAAATGGTTAAGCGTAAGAGGTAATGAATTGTTTTATTTGGACTTTAAAGATTTGGGAAGTCTTATAGATAATAATTGGGAATTGTTTAAGGCATATTTTTCTAACAGAGATTTTATTATTCCCAAATTAAATGAAATGGCAGAGTGTAGAAATCTAATAGCTCACAACAGTTATATTGGAGATACTGAAAGAAACTTGATTAAAACGTATCATAATGTGATATTAAAACAAATTGTAGAAGGATTTAATGGGCAACAAGGCTCTATTTATGAATCAGAAGATTAGCTAAAATTACATTTAAAATAATCGGAAAATTTTAAAAATGAGTTGGGATAATAATATGATGGTGGATAAGTTTGGTAAAATGGTAGATGAACAAAAAAGATATGGCAGTGATTTGTCAAATATTATTTCATTTGATGAGTTTGATAGAATCATTGAAAAAAATAGAGAATTGTTAGATTTTCTCGGTGATAGTGCTTGTAGAAGTCCAATAACAAATATTATAGATGAAAATACATATATTTTAACAGCAGATTTTTTGATTGCTACAAGTAAAACCTTGGAGAGTATTTCTGCTTGCTGTAGGCTTGGAAGTTTTGCAGATTCGAATATGCTTATAAGAAAATATAAAGACGATATTTTCTTGTATCTTTATATTATTGAGACCTCAAATAATAGAAAAGGGCTAATTGATAAGGAACTCAATGAAATATTGGGTGAGAAAATGACAGAAGAAAAATTTATTGAAGCTATTACTCTAAGTTTTAGCATTCAGTCTTTAGGTATTAGAAAAGACCAACAAGATAAAGCGATAGATGCATGGTTTAACAATAATGCTGAAAGTGGTGAATTTTATAGATTATTAGATATAAAAAATTACTTAAATTATCTAAAAAGAAATAAGTTGGTTGAAAGTTGTATTACAAAGCACGGGTTGGAAAATATGTGGAAACTCATGTCTCGAAAACAGAATAATTATACTCATAGTAATGATAGAAGTTTTTTAATTGATAACATAATATCCTTTAACGAGAGTGAGAAAGTCGAATTTTTATTAAAACACGTACATAGGGATATTACTTATATTACATCATATTTCTTAGTGGTATTAATACTTATAAAACCAGATTATATATCTTCATTTGATTATGTGAATTTTTTAGAGGTGGGAATGACACCACCAGAAGGTAGTCAATATTGGGTTGCATCAATTGTTCAAGATTACTTAGATGAGTTTGTGGTTGAAATTCATCCCGATTTAAAGGCATATCTAAGAGATAATAATCCTTACGGTATGGAAATAGAATAAAGTTTAGAATTGCAGAGAGGAAGCGATAACCATAAATATGTTAGCTGGGATTATGGGGGCTATTTGCTATATCACTGGTAGCATTGTAGCAATCATGCACTCAATAGTTGAATTAAAGAAGATGTTTAAAAAGATTAAGGTTTTTAAGCGAATAAAAGATAGACAATTCCAAGAATTAATTTTAGATAATAATACAGATGATTTAATTGGGGCAGTAGTAATATTTTTAATGTTCATTATGCCTATATTTGTTTCATATGTATTGATGTATGAATTTTATAATAAAGCAGGTTTTAATTGGATACTTTTTATCTATTATATATGCCTTTTTGCTTTGGGAATAAGATGGACAAAGATATGGTGGCATTATATATCTGAAGATAAAAATGAATATAATTATAGTCAAGTTCCTTATGGAGAATTTAGAAGTATTGTAGAAGAAATGTGTATTAATGCAGGTATTTATAATTTAGAATTTTATTTTTTAGAAGTTAATAAAATTGGGGCGTTAGCTTTTCAGGGTAGTAAGAAAAGACGAAGAGGAATTCTTTTCTATCAACCATGTGAAACATTACCATCCGATGAACTTGCAGCCTTAGTTGCTTATGAAATAGCTCATTTTAAAAATGGAGATTTTAATAAGATTGAAAAATTTAGAAGATTGATAGGCTTAGTTTTGGTACTTGTTGGATTTTATGTGAGTATGTTATTACTCTATTTTCTTTCTAATATTTACATATTAGACAATTTAATTGTTATTATTATTTCACCCATTGTATTAGTATATGGAATTGCCATGGTGATTTTTTTCTCTATAGATGATAGACGTTTATGGAAACAAATTCAAGAGATTAGAGCTGATAGGATTGCATGTACATATGAGGGTGTAACTCATGAAGCTATGATAAATTTATTAACGAGATTAAAAAAACAAGGTAATGAGAAGATGCCATGGTATAAGGCACTCTATAGTAAGTACTTTAAGGTGAAAGAACATCCCTGTTTAGACAGAAGAATTTATTTAATCAAAAATTATAAAAAATGGTTAATTTTTGATTATTATGTTCATGCATGGCAGATGTTTAAATGGTTTGTAACTGGTAAGGGTTGGATTGGTGAATAAGTAACTCTTGAGATTTTAAAATACTGTTATTATCAAGAATTAGATAATACTGAGAAGGTTATAAAACTATGAAGTACTAGTATAAAGATTTATTCTGCCCTTTCACATACAGAAACGGTTGAAATATACCCATTTCTTTTTGTTACATTATATGACGGCAATGGACGAACGGGGCGGCTGATTTTAAACTTGATGCTGATGCAGGCGGGTTACCCGCCAATCGATGTAAAATTTGTGGACAGGAGAAAATATTACGCCTGCTTTGACAGCTATTATCGGGATGGTGACGCGTCACCGATGGTGAACATGGTGGGAGAGTATGTAAAGGAAAGGCTTTCTCAATATTTAAACTTGTTACAATACTAAAAATGTCCTAGAGAAAAACCGCGAAGTTGTTTTTTATAGCATTTAGAATTAGGCATATTCCCAAAGACGGGTCATATATGTCAAGTTTAAATGCTATTTGGCTCGGCAAGACGAATTAAATCCACCTCCCTGCAACATAATAATTGATCATTCAAGGCATACAGAATATATTTGTAGATTAGAAAAACTATGGGCCATTGCAATAGCAATGCCTTATTTATACAAGAATAGGTATAATACAGGAGGCTAGGTTATGGGGATAAAAGTTAGGGCTGCTAGAAAAGAAGATGCTGGTCACTTAGCAGATATTATAGTTAAAAGTTGGAAATCAGCATATAGTGAATTAATACCTGAAGATGAGATAACTAGATATTTGGATAAGGACAGGAGGAAGGTGCAATTTGAAAAATTTATAGAAGATGGTGAAATTGTTTTAATTGGAATATTTAATGAAGTACCATGTGGATTAGTATTTGCGAATAAGGATAATGATGAAGGATTAGAAAGCTGCGGTTCAATCTATTCAATATATCTACTTGAAGAAACTTGGGGCAAGGGTATTTCCGCCAAATTAATGGAGCAAACCGTAGAATTATTAAAAAAACAAGGGTGTAAGAAAATATCTCTATGGGTTTATGAGGAAAACCTACGAGCAAGGAAGTTTTATGAAAAGCATGGTTTTACCTTTGATGGGAGTAAAAAATATAGTAGGTTTTCCAACAAACCATTGGAATTAAGGTATATAAAATGTTTATAATATACAAAGATATTGAATTTAGAATAATTAGTGGTAATGAAAGGAAAGGGGTCAACATTTTGGGAAGATATACTTTATAATCCAGAATTTTTTATCCTTAGAGGATTATATGTAATGTTTATATAGAATGAATATCTGATACAATTAGCTCAGAATATAATTTAAATGCCGAAGAATGGAGCTATGAATATAGGCGAGAATTTCAAATCAAGGTACTAGCTAAAAATTGAATAAGTATTTTTTAGAGTCACCCATAGGGTGGCTTCTTCACTTTTTATGTCCCCTACACCCAAAAAGGACAAATAAAAATAATAGCGGTATAATGATAACAAATAGGAATTTATAAATTTTCAATAAATAAGTGTAACCTAGTTTATTTTCATTCGTTTATATATTGGAGGGGGTGTCAGCCAGTGTGGTAAATAATCAAATGGAAAAACTTTATATTAAGTATCATAAAGAATTATATCTATATGCATTTTCACTTTGCAAAAACCATCACTTGGCACAGGATTTGACAAGTGACACCTTTTTCAAGGCATATTTATCTGTAGACAATGTAAATCATATTAAATACTGGTTGTTTAGAGTATGTAAGAATCTTTACTTGGATTATATTAAGCTAAATAGGGAATATGGTAGTCACGATATTATCGAAAATACCTTATCGAATTACGAGACCACTTTAGATAAGATTATTGAATCTGAAAGCAGCAAGAATTTATATAATTTAATAATAAATCTCAATGAGTCATACAAAGAAATTCTTATTCTCTATTATTTTTGCGATTTTTCTTTAGAAGAAATTAGCAAATCAAGAAACACCACAGAAGGGGCAGCTAAGACAATGTTATATAGAGCTAGGAAGAAGCTTAAGAAGGAAATGGAGGGGAGTAAATGAACTATAAAGATCTGTTAGATAGATATAAGAAGGGGAAGGTTACCGAAGAAGAAAAGCAGCTAATCGAACAAGAGCTAGAAAAACAGGAAGCATTTGAAGAATACATGGCGGAAACATTTGATGAGGAAATTAGTCATATCAGTGGATTATCCAGTGATGAGATATGCGATGAAGAAACAAGAAAAATTAAAAAAAGTGTTAATAGTAAGCTGAGAAGGGTCGTGGTGAAATCTGTTTTGATAATGACCTTGCTTTATCTTAGTATCTTTTATGGGGTGTCAAATATTATTAATTCCATCTACTATAACCCTAAATCGGTTACTATGTCAGAGAAAGAAGAATATAAAAGATCAGATTTTTTCTATGACATGCAGGCCTACCTTAGTCTTAATAAACCAGGTTTTTCACTTGGCTCATGGGCAAGCCCAGAGGCCAAGGGGTTTGGGAAATATGAAATAATGTATTCTATGAAAGACCTTTTTGCAAAAGATGAGACAATGCATTTCATGAACCTTTCAAAAGGTAGATTGTCCTATGGAATAGATGGCATATTTGGGTCTAAAAGCTATTGGCTATTTGAAGGCTTTAAAAAGATAAAATATGAACTCCCAGAGAATAAAAGTGGGTCAAATATAGGGTGGGATAGAGAAATCGAAAGTAAGAATAAAGAGACAATTCGGTATTTAAAAGAGCTCAACCCCTTATCATATATTTCTGTGAGTATTGTTTTTAAAGAAGACCTTACTATGGAAGAGTTTTATTACATGAGTAATGAGGAATATCCTTCAATTAATTTTAAATGGGTGGGTATCAGGACTATTAAGCCTAGCAGCCAAATACAAGAACCCGACATTACACCAGAGGCAATAGATTTGATAGGATTTAATCCCAATACCAATGACGAAGGGTCCCACACTCAAAGGCCAAATTTAAAGAAATACCCCTTATTTTATTTGTCGGATTGGAGGACAGATGCGGCCCTGTCTGACCTACGGGATAAAGACTATCCAGAGGTCATGGCAGAAGCCTATGAAATACACTTTACCTCACGCCTCCAATATCTAAGGGATCGTGAGAAATTTGTAAAATTATTCGATTACAAAACAGAATTTTATGACGATGCACTAACATATATTAGCGAGAATGGCGTCAAGACCTACGGGGCTCTAGCATATGGAACAGCTGAGGAATTTTTAAAGTATATATATGAAATTCAATATGATACAATTTTCATTAATCAAGTTTTACCAACTAAGCCGAATATTTATAGCAATTAAGTTTCCAGAAAATATTTACCTTGCAACAGATCTATTGGCCTTGTTTTAGATTTCATCAATAGATATATTGACATCTGCAAATTTAGTCCCATCAAGGGGTTGATTTTTAGTCAATAATTTTTCTATATCTTTTCTTTTTTCGAAATTGTTGGCAAAAAGGATAGCAAGAGGATAATTATTGTTGTCAACATAAGCAACTGCAAATTCTTTTTTATTTAAAGAACCCCTGATGATAGTTTTATCCCAAGTTCTTGCATTCCCTAGATATTCGAAGGTTTCATCGTATTGATCTGTCCAGAAATAGGGATTTACATTATATTTATTGCTCTTTTCATTTATGATATTTTTAGCAATTGATATTCCTTGCCCCCATGCAGTTTCCCAGTGTTCTATGTGGATTAAACGATTTTTATAGGGCCATTTAACAATATCTCCACCTGCATAAACATTTGGTAATGAACTCTCTCCATACTCATTAACAATAATACCATGATCTATATCTAGAGAATCAACCTTAAAAGATAAGTTAGGTTCAACTCCCACTGCTATTATAACCATATCAGTTTTAATATTTTTACCGCTTTTGGTGAGAATAGAGCCTATATTGCCTTCGCTATCCTTAATAAATTCTTTTGTTTCTTCATTAAAAATAAAATTCACATTATGTGATTGGTGCATTTTTGTGAAATATTCAGATACTTCTTCGCCAAGGACTTTTTCAAGGGGTTTCCCAGAGCGTACCAATACTGAAACTTTTTTATCCAATTGGGCAAAGGTTGATGCCAACTCTAGGCCAATAAAACCTGTTCCAATTATGGCAACATTTTCAATATCCCCTACCCATTGCTTAATTTTCTTTGCATCCTTAAACTCACGAAGATAAAAAATCCCACCAGCATCATCACCAGGTAATTTCACCTTACGAGCTTTAGAACCTGTTGCAATGATTAGGTGGTCATAGGGGATTATTTCCTCAAGATGGGTTGTTACAGTTTGTTCTTCCCAATTAATGAAATCTACTCTTGTATTTAACCTCATATCAATATTATGCTTTTTATAGTATTCCCTATCTTTTAAAAAAGGAGGGTCCATATCGTCCATATCCATCATCCACTCTTTTGAGAGGGGATATGTATTATAAGGATAGACATCCTTCTTATCGACAATAGTTATATCTCCATCAAACTTATTTTTGACTAACTCACCCATTGCATAAATTCCTGTAATAGAAGCACCTATTATAACTACCTTATCCTTCACCTTATTTCACTCCCTGTAAAATTTAAATATACATCATAATGATTATACCCATTTTTGTATTCTTTCCCCAATTCTAGATATCCCTCCTGTCATTTAATACCTGATTATGTCCACAATATCACTGAATCCTCCATATTTCTCAACTGTATTTAACCTAAATTGCCTCTCGTACCACTGCAATATTGCTAAAAACCTGTCCTATCCAGTGTAACCTATTTATAAGATGATAGGTTCCATTTTACAATCACATATAATTACCTAAGGTGTTAAAAGTTTATTTATATAGAATTCATATATGATATAATTGAGATATAAGAAGTGTAGCTAAGTATCTAAGGACGGGAATAGAGGAGGGGTTATATCATGGGAAGCATTTTATCTTCAATGGGTAGTCTTAGATTTACAAGGTCTTCCCTTACAAGGGTTTTCAATACCCCTTGATATCAAGTGAAAGGATCTATGATAAATGAAGAATATTGTAAATCATAAATGGCTTAAAGATAATTTAGATAAGAATAGTTTAGTGATTTTGGATGTAAGGGAGGAAATAGAAGAAGCAAGTGGACAAAGTTTATATAATAAAGGGCATATCAAGGGGGCACAATATGTATCTTTTAATGATGTAATGGTAAAAGAGGCAAGCAAACACGGAGGTAGAAGCCCCTTGCCAGATTTGGAAACATTTACCCAAGATATGAGAGCTTTTGGAATTGATGATAATTCTATAGTTGTAATTTATGATGATGGCAATATAACAAGGGCAGGCAGATTGTGGTGGATGCTTAAATTAATAGGTAAGGACAAGGTGTTTGTCTTGGATGGTGGATACGATAAATGGATTGATATCAATGGGGAAATAACAAGGGAAATACCAGCAGTAGAAAAATCAGCTTCACTGTCATTAAATACAAATAAGGAAATTATTGTAGATATGGAATATGTGAAAGATGCAATTGGCTCAAATACAGCTGCCATAGTAGACGCAAGGGCGTATGAAAGATATACAGGAGAAGTAGAGCCCATAGATAGACTGCCAGGTCATATACCCAGTGCACTGAATTTCCCATGGGCAAATCTAATAAAAGATGGAGAACTACTTTCCCTAAATGAGGCTAGGGAATACTTTAAAGAGTTGGAAGATTATGAGGAAATAATAGTATACTGCGGCTCTGGGATAACTGCTTCTGTCAGCATATTATTATTGGATGAAATGGGGCTCAATCCCAAGCATTATGCCGGTGGATATAGCGACTGGATAAGTTATAAAGGCAATGAGTCAGTAAGTGAATAATGGAGATTTTAGTAGAAAGGTTTAACCGCATAGTCACAATTGACTATGACATTATTATACTAGGAGATGAGTCTATGAAAATTACAACCTACAAGGAGGATTTTACAATTAGATTTGCTGATGAAAGCGATTTGGGCCTAATACTGGATTTTATCAAGGAATTAGCCGATTATGAAAAGCTTCTACATGAAGTGGTCGCTACAGAGGAAATCTTAAGGGAATCCCTGTTTGTTAGAAAGGCCGCTGAAGTAATAATAGGGGAGTACAAGGGGGAAGCAGTAGGATTTGCACTATTCTTCCACAACTTTTCTACATTTTTGGGAAGGCCTGGGATTTATTTGGAGGATCTGTACGTAAGGCCTGAGATGAGAGGCAAGGGATATGGAAAGCTTCTGCTGGCTTTTTTAGCAAGACTGGCAAAGGAAAGAAATTGCGGCAGGTTTGAATGGTGGTGCATCGACTGGAACCAACCATCAATTGACTTTTACAAGTCAATAGGAGCTGTAGCTATGGACGAATGGACAGTTTACAGGGTAACAGGTAAGGCACTAGACGATTTGGCTGATGAATTCAAATAGGTAGGCAAGTAGTAGTATCATTGGCCCTTTATTACTCTTTCCAGTAGATTTTTAGGCAGGGCATTGGTCAGCATCAGGATAAATATATAGGATAATAGTGCCACACAAAGGCTAAATACAAAGCTAGCTGGATTTACATATTTTAGTTTTTCCAGGTCAAATACGGTAAACCTTAGGTAGCCTATCGCAAAGAGGGAGGCTAAGATGGGCTTACCCACCATATCAATATAGTTGAAGCTTATGGGAAGAGCAGTTCTTAAAATCAGCATGTCAAATAAGAGGGTTAGGATACTGGATACAAAGAAAGCTATAAAAAATCCATAGATTTCAAATCTGGGATTTCCAACTAGTATGTATATTAGGTAGACCCTCAGGAGCATGGCAAACATCCTAGCAACTGTCGCCTGAAACTGCCTATTTAGGCCAAAGAGTATGCCGGAAAGGGTATGCTGCAGGGCTAGGAGGGCAGTAGCAGGGCCCATTATACCTATAAAACCAGCCACCAACAAGTCATCGTACAAGAATATGGCAAGGGGCTCAGATAGCACCACATAAAAAATGCTTAGGGGTATAGAGACCAGGAGGGTGACTTTAACAGCAAGCTGTATATCTGCCCTCATACTGCTGCTTTTTTTCAGGGCTATTTGTTCAGATAGACTAGGTACAATATTTACCACCAGACCTGAAGTCACAACAAAAGGCAAGTGAATCAAGGGCATTGCCATACCTGTAATCCTGCCAAAGCTTGCAACTGCAAGGCTCTTGGTATATCCAGCTGACATGAGCCTAGATGGAATTAATATGGCATTGAGAAAGTTAAGACCTACATTAAAAAAACCCAATATAGTCAGGGGCAGGGCAAGCAAGAGGACCTTTGATAGTGCTTCCAAGCTAGTCCATTTTTCCCTGCAGGTCAGGGGACTGGCATAATATAATCTTTTTTTTGACAAAAGTGACCATGCCAGGTCAATGAGTTCGCCAATGCTTATTCCCATTATGGCAATGATTGTGCCGTAAAGGGGTTTAAGAGGAGAGAAATAAGATAGAAGGCCAAGAACAATTACAAACCTAGCAAGGTGTTCAAGGGTCTGAGAGATGCTGGGTGTAACCATATTTTGCCTTCCATAAAAATAGGCTCTCAATATATTGCTGGTGGAAATGATAATTATAGCAGGGGCCAAGAAATAAACCTCCATTAATAAGTCCCCATTCCTAAATACTCTGCTGGCTATGAATTTGGACGACAAGAGAAGGCCTATAGACAGGAATATCCCAAGGAATAGATTGAAAAACAAGCTAGACTTGTATATCTTCTCCATATTGTATTGATTGCCATTGGAATATTCCTGTGCAACTAGCTTGGTAACAGAGCTAGGTATACCTGAAATGGTAAATACTAAAAAGATCATAAGGGTAGACATGGCAATTTGAAACCAGCCCATAGCTTCTGCCCCAAGGGACTTGGACAGGAGAACCTCATAGGTAAATCCAATTGCCCTAGTGAAGGTATTCATTAGAATCATTATTATGGAACCGTGGATAAACTTATTTCTAGACAATATATCACCTCGTAAACATCCTATATAATAATCTATATGAATTAAAGGCGATATAATTCTAAAATAGGCCTTCATATAATTTCATTCTCTCCCAGACCTATGCACCTATGTTACAGGGGAGACATTTCTTGGACAGTAGGCCACCCATGTTTTCACCCTCTCTTAACAGCTAGTCTCCTAATGTTTATATCCAATGAGCTAGGAAATTTAGGAAAGTTGATTTTAAAATAGAAAATAGACCGACCTTTATGGTACAATACAGGTAATCCAAATTCTCAAGTGGAGACATTTGGTAGGAAACAGAAAAATTGATAGGCTACAGTATCTAGCTATCAATTTTATGCAATATGGAGAAGGGAGGATTTATATTGAAGTTTATATCATGGAATATCGATTCATTAAATGCAGCATTGACATCTGATTCTGCAAGGGCAATCCTATCTAGGGAGGTTTTAGACAGGATTAGAGACCATAATCCAGATGTCATCGCACTACAAGAGACCAAGCTGTCAAGCAATGGCCCTAGCAAGAAACAAGCAGAAATCCTAAAAGATTGGTTTCCGGACTATAAGGTCGTTTGGAATAGCTCGGTAGAGCCAGCACGCAAGGGTTATGCTGGGACCATGTTTCTATATAAAGATCATTTGGAGGCCCTAGTCACCTATCCAAAAATCGGTGCACCTACTACCATGGATTTAGAGGGGAGAATAATTACACTGGAATTTGAGGACTACTACCTAACACAGGTATATACGCCAAATGCCGGAGATGGGTTGAGGCGTCTAGAGGAACGCCAGATTTGGGATATAAAATATGCAGAGTATTTAGAGGGACTGGACAGAGATAAGCCCGTAATAGCAACAGGAGACTTTAATGTAGCCCATAGGGAGATCGATTTAGCCCACCCCGACAGCAATCGTGGTTCAGCTGGCTTTACAGATGAGGAGAGAGAGGGATTTACAAATCTTTTGGCCAAGGGATTTACAGATAGCTTCAGGAAGATCCACGGAGACGTGGAGGGAGTATATAGTTGGTGGGCCCAGAGAGCCAAGACCAGCAAGATAAACAATTCTGGCTGGAGGATTGACTACTGGTTGGTTAGCAACTCCATAGCAGACAAGGTGATAAAATCTGAAATGATCGACTCGGGGCCAAGACAGGATCATGCTCCCCTATTGTTAGAAATAAACATATAGAATATAGGGTTTATCAGATTTAATAGGAAATACTAGCAGTTCCTACCCATGTGGAAAGGAATTTACCATAGCTCAATTTTCATTTAAGTTTACAAAACGAAATTAAATACATGGAGGCTGAATATGATAAAGATATTAAGTAGAAAAAGGATTAAATTAGGATTAATATTAGGAGCTATTATACTTATTACCTTGGCAGTGTCGGGCTGCACCAAAAGCGAAGAAGAAATAGTGGCAAAGGTAAATGATAAGGTGATTACCAAGGATGACTTGTACAATGTACTTGTGGCACAAGGGGGACAAGAGACCCTAGAATCCTTGATTAATGAGATAATCATAAATGAGGAAATTGAAAAGGCAAAGATTCAGATTGAAGATGAGCAAATAGAGGAAGAGATAGACAAGATGATTGAAAGTTCCGGCGGAGAAGATGCATTTTATGAGGCCATGTATTACTATGGATATAGCATAGAAGACTTAAAGAAAAGCATAGATATGAACCTTAAGATAAAGGAACTGCTGATGCCGACAATTGACATAAGCGATGATGAGATTGAGGAATATTTTGAATACTATAAGGATGACCTTTCCCAGAAAGAGGAAGTAAGGGCTAGCCATATTCTGGTAGATGAAGAAGAGGAAGCTAATGCCATCTACGACAAACTTTCCAATGGGGAAAGTTTTGAGGATTTGGCAGCGGAACATTCAAAAGACGGCAGTGCCCACTATGGTGGAGACCTGGGTTACTTTGGCAGAGGCCAGATGGTCAAGGAGTTTGAAGAAGCCTCCTTTAGCTTGGATATTGGGGAGATTAGCACACCTGTTAAATCTGAATTCGGATATCATATAATTATGGTAACGGGAAAAAACGAGGCCAAGGAAGCAGATATGAATGAAAACAAGGAAAAGATTAAAGAGCTAATACTGGAAGAAAAGATTCCCTATGCCTATGAAACTTGGTTTGCAGAAATTGTTGAGGATTATAAAATAGACAATAGACTGTTGAATCCCTAGTAGAAAAAAAGAATAGTCACAGATTTAAAATACCTTGTATTGATTGGAAGAGCAAGAATTTAATCAAGCCAAGGTATTTTTGTGGCCATTTCAAAAATTCTATATGGACAATAGGGAAAAGATCCTAAAAATACTATTGACAACACATAGATAACCGTCTATATTATATATAGACGGTTATCTATATAGGGAGGGAAAAAAATGTTAAATTATGATGAAAAGGCAAGGGTGTTTAAGGCTCTGTCCGATGGAAACAGGCTAAAAATAATCGATATCCTATCCTGTGGTGAGAGATGCGCCTTTGATATTTTAGAGCACTTTGAGTTTACTCAACCTACGCTTTCACACCACATGAAGGTTTTGGCTGACTTGGGTATGGTCAAGATCAGAAAAGAGGGTATTTGCAATTACTATTCCTTAAACATGGAAAAGTTTCATGAGATGCTGGGCTTCCTAACCCACACATTTAATGAAAAAGAAGACTGTATCTGTAGAATCATAGATAGGGGTAAAGATACAAAGACTAAGCTATAGATTATACTCAATACTGAACAAAGGACAGGTGACTTAGTTATGAAGGACAGGGAATTAAAATCAGGAATTAGTTTTTTTGAAAGATATCTTACCATATGGGTAGGGATATGTATGATAATAGGCGTAGTTATTGGTGTCTATATACCCGGTATACCAAAATTTTTAGGGAATTTCGAATATGCAAATGTATCGGTACCAGTGGCAGTTTTGATATGGTTAATGATTTACCCCATGATGTTAAAGGTCGACTTTAACAGTATAAGGAAAGTAGGCGAGAGGCCAAGGGGGCTTATAATTACATGGGTTACTAATTGGCTTATAAAGCCGTTTACAATGTATGGAATTGCCCTGTTTTTCTTCAATATAGTATTTAAGGATCTAATATCTGCACAATTAGCCAAGGAATACCTTGCAGGGGCAGTGCTTCTTGGGGCAGCACCATGTACGGCTATGGTATTTGTATGGAGTCATTTAACCAAGGGAGACCCTGCATATACCCTTGTTCAGGTAGCTACCAATGACCTGATAATATTGATTGCCTTTGTTCCCATAGTAGCACTTTTACTGGGGATGAGTAATATATCTATACCTTGGGAAACCCTGTTTTTATCTGTAATATTGTTTGTAGTTATACCCTTGGCTGCTGGATGGATTTCCAGATCACTTATAACAAAGAATAAGGGACGGGAATACTTTGAGAAAGAGTTTATCCCAAAATTCAGCAATATTACCATTATAGGGCTTTTACTGACCCTAATAATTATATTTTCATTCCAAGGTCAAATAATTGTAGACAATCCCATAAATATAATATTAATAGGAGTACCGCTGATAATTCAGACATTTTTCATATTCCTTCTCGCCTATTTTTGGGCAAGGGCCTGGAAACTACCACACAATATAGCCGCACCTGCTGGCATGATAGGGGCATCGAACTTCTTTGAATTAGCAGTGGCTGTTGCCATATCATTATTTGGACTCGATTCAGGTGCAACACTTGCAACTGTAGTAGGGGTACTGGTTGAGGTACCTGTAATGCTGACCCTTGTCAGAATTGCCAACAATACTAAAGCGTGGTTTAAATAGTATGGAAGGCGGGGCCATAGCAGAGCCTAAGCCTTCTACTAAATAAAATAAGTTTGAAATGGAGGATATATATATGTTATCTAAGACAAAATTGTACTTGCTTACAGGTTTTCTGGGGGCAGGAAAAACTACTTTTCTAACAAATGTGTTAAAGGATTTGGAAGATAAGAAGATTTCAGTAATAATGAATGAATTTGGCAAGGTGGGAATAGACGGCAGCATAATTAAGAAGGAAGGGATGGAATTAGTAGAGTTGAACAAGGGGTCAATATTTTGTTCCTGTCTAAAACTCTCCTTTGTATCTGCACTGGTGGAAATGGCAGATAGGAATATGGAATATGTCTTTGTTGAGAGTTCAGGACTGGCAGACCCCTCCAATATAGATGAGTTTCTTGAGGCTGTAGAGGTTGTAAAAGGAGACGTGTACGACTATAGTGGGGCAATTTGTATAGTAGATGGCCTCAATTTCCTAGAGCAGATAGGGGACGTGGAAACCATAGAGAGACAATTAAGGTTTAGCCACCTAGTGATTATATCAAAGGTAGATTTAATCCATAGTGAAAAACTGAAGGAAATAAAGGAAAAAATAAGGGAGATAAATAATAGGGCAGACATTGTTGAATCAATCAATGGAGTCATTGATTATGATTTTCTGGATAGGGACCTGATGATTTATGACTGGGGAGCCTATGAGGATACCAGCAATAGCCCGGAAAATAGGCCTAAAACCCTAACCCTGACTTTCGAGGGAGAGCTGGCCAAGGAAAAACTTACAGATTTTCTGAATATCATAAAGGAGGACAGCTACAGGATAAAAGGTTTCTTTAGACTCCAGGATGGATGGAATCAAGTAGATGTCGTCAACAGGACTATAGACTATAGTCCAAGTGACAAGGGTGAAGATATATCTGAATTGGTAATTATATCTAAGATAGGGGCCCAGATAATAAGGCCAATATTTAGTGCCTGGGAAAGGATAGTAGGCAAAGAAATGAAATTGAGATAAGCTCTAAACAAGCATAGGAGGTAGCATAATGAATATATTTACCTGGTTAAATGCTCAGTTTTTAAAGATGAGATGGCTCTGGGATTTAGTGGAATTATTACTTGTAAAGGCATTTAGAATATCCATGGACACGAGAATAGGTGCTAGTATTCATTTCTTTATCTATGATGTAATAAAGATATTTATACTCCTGACAGTGATGATATTTTTTATATCATATATACAATCTTATTTTCCGCCGGAGAGGACAAGGAAGCTCTTGGGCGGGATAAGGGGGATAAAGGGCAATATACTAGGTGCCCTATTGGGAATCTTGACCCCCTTTTGCTCCTGCTCTAGCATACCCATCTTCATAGGGTTTGTATCTGCAGGCCTGCCCTTGGGGGCAACATTTTCCTTCCTAATAGCCTCGCCCATGGTTGATTTGGCAGCATTTTTATTATTAGTCTCAACATTTGGGGCGAGAATCGGAATAATATATGTAGCTACAGGTGTGATTATTGCAGTGATTGGCGGACTTATAATTGAAATGTTGGATATGAAGGAAGATGTGGAGCCCTATGTATGGGGTGTGGAATCCAGGGAGATGGAAGCTGAAGAAATGTCCAATAGGGATAGGATTGATTTCGCAAAAAGTCAGGTGAAGGAAATATTTAACAGGGTATGGATATATATTCTGATTGGAGTTGCCATAGGGGCGGGAATCCACAACTGGTTGCCTCAGTCTATTATTGAAAGGACACTGGGGAGCGGGAACCCATTTTCTGTTTTAATAGCCACCTTTATTGGCATACCAATATATGCGGATATATTTGGGACAATTCCCATAGCAGAGGCCCTGGTTGCAAAAAATGTAGCTATAGGTACGGTAATTTCCTTTATGATGGGTGTGACCACCATGTCCATACCATCCTTGGTCATGCTAAGCAAGGTAGTCAAGCCAAAACTATTGGGGACCTTTATACTGGTAGCTGCACTTGGCATAATAATTGTAGGATATGGGCTTAATTCTATTTCATCATTATTCATATAGGGGGTTAGTCAATGGTTATCAAGATATTGGGAACTGGATGTTCCAAGTGCGACAAACTTGAGAAGAATTTGGAAAAATTTTTGCATCAATCAAAGATAGATGCAAGGGTGGAAAAGGTAGAGAGTTTAGCAGAAATAGTCAGATATGGGGTCATGACGACTCCAGCCTTAGTTGTAGATGAAGAGCTAGTTTCAGTTGGCAAGGTCTTGTCTGTTAATGAGTTAAAGAAGATATTAAAAGTTTAGGATGGTCAATTCAATTTTGATAAAGAGACCTGACCTGTCCTTGTGGGCCTTAAATGGCCTAGTGTCATAGATTCACTAGATAAGGAAAAGATGTATTGAGAGATTCTCCCAATTGCTTGGCAATATAGGGAGAATTTTTTATTTCCCAATTATATTATATAAAAGTATCAAATATGTATTTTTTTCTATCTGATACAAATAATAAAGACTGTTAGCAAAGAGATAGGAGGAGTGATTTAGATTAAAGGGATAATTATGTCAGGCGGCATTGGAAAGAGATTGAGGCCCCTAACCTGTCATTTACCAAAACCCATGGTACCAGTATTGAACAGGCCGGTGATGGAACACGCCATAGACCTGCTAAAGAGACACGGTATCAGGGATATAGGTGTAACGCTTCATTATCTGCCCTCAATGATTTCTGAATACTTCGGGAATGGGGAAAGATTTGGCGTAGATATAAGATACTATACAGAGGATAGGCCCCTGGGGACAGGAGGCAGCGTAAAGAATGCAGAGGAAATGCTGGATGGTAGCTTTGTAGTCATAAGCGGAGATGGTTTTACAGACATGGATTTGTCAAGGGCCTTTGACTACCATAGGGAGAAGGGATCAAAGGCTACACTGCTATTAAAAAGAGAGCCTATTCCCCTGGAGTATGGCCTAGTAATAACAGATGAGGAGGGCAGGATAAGGAAGTTTTTAGAAAAACCTAGCTGGGGGGAGGTTTTTTCTGACACCATAAACACGGGCATATATATCTTGGAACCGGAGGTCTTGAACTACTATAAAAGGGGAGACAACTTTGATTTTAGCAAGGATTTGTTTCCAAGGCTTCTAAGGGACGACATTCCCATGTATGGATATGTGGCCGAGGGCTACTGGTGTGATATAGGCGATTTAAACACCTATATACAGGTTCAGGAGGATATATTCAAGGGCCAAGGCAATTATCAACCTATGTCCACAGCATCGGAGGGGATATGGATAGGAAAGAATAGTTTAATTGAAGAGGGCTGCAGGCTTATAGCCCCCCTATTTATTGGCGACAATTGCACCATAAGGAATGGAGCTGTCATAGGCGAGTACTCGGTCATAGGAGACAATTGTCTCATAGGTGGGGGGACGTCTATTAAGAGAAGTATCATTTGGAACAATAGCACCATATCTAGAAACTGTGAAATCAGAAGGTCCATAATATGTAACAATTCTAACCTAGACGAGAGGGTTCGCGTATTTGAGGGGGCCGTGGTAGGACCCTATTCTAGGATTTTACAGGATTCGACCATAAAGCCAGGGGTCAAGATATGGCCCTATAAAATAGTGGAGGAGGGGTCAGTTCTGAGAAAGGACCTGGTCTGGGAGGAAAAGCAGACCAGGAGGCTTTTCGGAAGCAGGAATATATCTGGAAAATTCAATGTAGATCTTGGACCGGAAATAGCCCTGGGGATTGGAAGCAGCTTCTCCACCGTCATGGCCAAGAAGGGCAGTTTTGTGGTAAGCTCTGACGGCCAAGGCACATCAAAGACCATCAAGGGCTCCCTTATTTCAGCTATGATGTCAACTGGTGCACAGGTAATAGACATCAAAGAGGCCACCCTGCCAATATGCAGATTTGGGGTCAGGCACTACGGGGCAGATGGTGGAATACACATTTATGGAGATCCCAGGGTGGAGGGTCAGGTCAATATAGAACTACTAGACGGGAATGGAGCCAACCTAGACAAGGATAGACAGAGGAAGGTCGAAAACTCTCTGGCTATTAAAGACTTTAAAAGGTGTAAATCCAATGAACTTAAAGAACCCATCGATATAAATAACTTTTCCCTCCTATACCTGAATGAGGGGATAGGGGGCATGAAAAACTTGGATAGGATTAGGGAAAGGGCGGCAAAGATTGTCATTAGCTCCCCGTCAAGGAGCATGGCAAATCTCGCGGAAAGCCTTTTTAGGCGAATAAATTGCAATGTAGAGTTATTGGACTACAGGGGCAATATGGAGATAGAGGAGTTTCAAAATATAATATTTGAGGGAGCTGCTGACTTGGGCTTTATCTACGGGTGTGACGGTGAAAGGCTTATTGTGGCAGATAGCAAGGATGTAATTAATGACGACAAGTATTTTCTACTTACCCTCTTAATTGGCTTTAGAAGCGGAAATTTAAAGAAGGCCATTGTACCCTACAATCTACCTAGAATAGCAGAGGAGATTGCAAGTAAATATGGAGGGGATATTATATATTCAAAGACAAATATATGGAGCCTCCTGGGGGAAATGAAAAAAAACAAGGCAGATTTTCAGTATGTTCTAAATTTTGACAATGTCCTAGCCTCGGGTATGATACTAGACTATATAGTAGGAGAGGGCATCAGCCTTAGGGAATTAGTCGATGAAATACCCCGCTACCATTATCTAAAAAAGGAAATACCATGTAGCTGGGACAATAGGGGGTCCATCATCAGAAAACTAGGGGAGGCTGGCGAGGAAAAGGTTGAAATGGAAGAGGGCATTAGAATTGTAGATGATAGGGGCTGGGCCCTTATTATTCCAGATGAAAAAGACCCCCACCTAAATATTTATGTAGAGTCCCTAGAGGAGGAGTATGCAGAGGAATTATTTGCATTCTACCATGACAAGATTAAGAAGATGACAATGCCTTAGACTAAGTAAGGGGAGGGGAAGGAATATGTGGCCAATAATAAGAGATGATAAAAGAAACTTAGACCTGTCCCTATACAGGACAAAGAAGAAGGCAAATGTAAGAAACTTTCTGATAAATAACTTGGAGGCTTCCTTTAAGGATATTAGGAGAATTTACAAGATTCTAAATAGGGAACTGGTCAGGGGCAAAAAGCTTCCAGTTGGAAGCCAGTGGATATTGGATAATTTCTACTATATAGAGCAGAAGTATATAGACTTAAAAAACAGCATAAGGAGGGATAAGAGACTTGTAGTACATGTTGTAGACGATGGGATTTTCAAGGGCTATCCCAGGGCCTATCTCCTGGCCCTTGACAATATCTCAAATATCAATGCCAATATCACTGAGGACAGCCTGATTGAATTTATAAATTTAATTCAAAAAGATGAAATACTTACACTGGAGGAAATATATCATCTCCCAAGTTTTATAAATTTGGGTCTGCTCCAGCATATACAAAATGTTCTCTTGGATATTCTCGACCTATATAGGAAATGGGAAAAGGTAGAGGCTTTAGATATATTATCAGAGTCCAATTTAGAGGATATCATAGGCAATATCCACCTTATGACCTCAACAGAAGTTGAAAGGCTGAGAAGGAGGATTAAGGAAGAGGCAAATTCCTCCAAGGATATATTGGAGAGGATTGACGAAAAGCTGGATTACCTGGGCAGCAGCGTCAGTGACCTGCTGGAAAGGGAGTATAGGAGGCTTTCCCAGTTTCAAATAGGTTTGAAATACGGCATCACTGGCCTAAGGACCATCTATGACCTAAATTGGGAGAGGATATTTGAGAATATATCTTTAGTAGAAAAAGCTATTGAAAAAGACCCTTTGGACGTCTACAGGCATATGGACCGGGCTTCAAAGAACCTATACAGGTTTAGGATACAGGAATTGGCAGATAAGTTTAAGGTGCAGGAGATATATGTTGCGAAAAAGTTAGTTGAACTTGCGGGGAAGGAATTTGACAGGGGAAATAGGGACAAGGGCTGCCATATAGGATACTACTTACTAGATGAAGGACTGGAAAAGCTATACCAAGAGTTTAATTACAGGGGAAGTATAGGAAGGGCGACAAAGATGGACCAGGGCCTGTACATACTTTCCCTTGTAGGCCTATCCCTTGTATTTTCCCTTTTATTTTCACATCTGGCCTATAGGGAGGGGAAACTAGAGGCCTTTATCCTGTCCCTAGTAGCTGTAACGTCAATTTCGGTAAACCTGATAAACGACATATTAATGAAGGTGCACGGGCCCACCACTATTCCAAAGATTGACTTTGAGGATATCCCAAAGGAGTATTCTACATTTGTCATAGTTCCCTGCCTACTGCCAAATCCAGAGAGGATAGACCAATTGGCAGAGACCCTTGAAACCCATTACCTATCCAACAGGGATGAAAACATTTACTTTGGGATACTGGGAGATTATAAGGACGGGCAGGAGGAGAAGGCCCAGGGCGACCAGGAGATAGTAGCCAGGGGACTGGCCGCTGTAGAGGAGCTGAACCGCAAATACGCCGGTGGGCTTCCAAGATTTTATTATTTTCACAGGAGGCGGACCCTTTCAAAGACCCAGGGGAGATGGATGGGCTGGGAAAGGAAAAGGGGTGCACTGATTGAGTTTAATAGCCTGCTACTGGACCAGGATACAACATTTGAAATTGTATCAAATGAAGTGTCTGAGCTAGACATAAAATACGTTATAACCTTAGACGCCGATACCAAACTTCCAATAAATGCGGCCAAGAAGCTCATAGGCAGTTTGGCACACCCCCTTAATCAGGCAGTCCTAGGAGACGAGGGGAGGACTGTAGAATCGGGCTATGGCATAATCCAGCCTAGGATTGTAGTCGACGGGGAGACCGGCAATAGGTCCTTCTTTAGCAGGGTATTTGCCGCTGAAGGAGGAATAGATTCCTATAGCGGGGCTATTTCTGATATATATCAGGATCTCTTTTGCCAGGCTATATTTACCGGCAAGGGAATATATGACCTGAGGACTTTTCAGCATATTCTAAAGGACACTATTCCTGAAAACAGCGTCCTAAGCCATGACCTCTTGGAAGGCAGTTACCTGAGGACGGGGCTTGCCACAGATATTTTTCTCATGGACGGTTTTCCCGACAAATACGACTCTTACATAATGAGGCAGCATAGATGGGTAAGGGGTGACTGGCAGCTTATCAAATGGCTATACGGATCAAGGGGCAGGGATATGAGTCTCCTATCAAAGTGGAAGATAGCAGACAATATGAGAAGATCGCTCCTGCCCCTTTCCCTGCTGATGCTAATGCTGAGCACAGCTATCTATCCTATTAGGATGTCTATATGGGCAGCCTTTGTTTTTCCAATGTTCTTTTACCCCCTTCTGGCCATGGCGGTGAAGAATATCCTTGTCCGAGATTCAGGCAGGCAAGGTATAAGGCTCCACGGCAATCAAATTAGGGGGTACAGACTTCCCCTATACAGGGGACTATTGTCCCTTATCTTCCTTCCCTATGAGGGAGTCAAGATGCTGGATGCCATTTCCAGGAGCCTATACAGGGTCTTTATATCCAAGAGAAATCTGCTGGAATGGACCACCTCTTTTGAGCTTGAAAATAGGTCTGGCCATAGGCTGTCAGCCTATTTTAAGAGGATGAGGGCAAATATCATAATAGGGCTCCTCTTTATTGGGTCCAGCTACCTTTTAAGGGGAGAGAATGCCGCTATCATCCTGCCCCTATCCTCCTTCTGGCTTTTAGGCCCCCTAGTGGCCTTTTATATTAGCAGGGAGGATAGGGAGGAAACTGTGGCAGTGAAAAAGGAGGATATAGAATTACTCCGCTCCATTGGTCAAAAGACATGGGATTTTTACAGGGAGATTACCGATGAAAAAAACAACTACCTGCCCCCTGACAATTTTCAGGAATACCCCTACAATGGTAGTGCCAACCGTACCTCTCCAACCAATATAGGATTTTATCTCCTGTCTATCCTATCTAGCTGTGATTTGGGATATATAGATGCAGACCAAATGATAGACCTGGTAGACCGGACCATTACAAGTCTGGAGAAGTTAGACAAATGGGAGGGCAATCTCTATAACTGGTATGATACAGAAAGCTTGCAAGCCCTAAGGCCTATTTTTGTATCTACAGTTGATAGTGGCAATCTCTTGGCCTACCTAATAGTCCTAAGGGAGGGCCTAGGTGAATATATGGGCAGCCCTGAATCAGATGAAAAGAACTTGCTTAGGAGGATTGATAGCCTAATAGACAACACAAAGCTCAAGCCCCTATACAATGCAGAGAAGCAATTGTTTCATATAGGCTACGATTTGGAGGGTGAAAAAAAACTGGCCATATACTATGACCTATTGGCATCAGAGGCGAGAACCAGCTCCTATATAGCCATATCCAGGGGGGAAATAGGGCCAGAACACTGGCATAGGCTGGATAAACCCCTGGTGAAAGAAGGGGGCTACATTTCCCTGGCTTCTTGGTCCGGAACCATGTTTGAATACCTGATGCCCGCCCTAAATATGAAGAACTTTAAAAATACCCTGCTTGACGAAAGCTATAGGAGCTCCGTTGACATACAAAGAAATTATGGGCACATCAAGGGCGTTCCCTGGGGTATATCCGAGTCGGCCTACTTTGCCTTTGACTCTGACTTCAACTATCAATACAAGGCCTTTGGCGTGGCAAAGCTGGGATTTAAAAGGGGTTTGAAAGATGAGTTGGTCATATCCCCCTATTCGACATTTTTGGCCTTAAGTGTCGATTATCCAAGGGCCATGAACAATATAAGGAGAATGATATCGGAGGGATTTGAGGGGAAATATGGCTTTTATGAGTCCATAGACTATACCAAGAAAAGACTTCCCAAACACCTTGAAATGGGTATAGTAAAATCCTACATGAGTCATCATCAGGGTATGATACTGACTGCCATAAATAACTTCCTAAACGACAATATAACCGTGAAAAGGTTTCATAAAAATCCATCTATGAAGTGCGGGGAGTATTTGCTGCAGGAAAAGGTCCCCCAAAAATTCCACCTGTCCAATGAATACGAAAACCCAAATGAATTCGCATTTTATAAGGACAATGACATCCTTTGGAACAATAGGCAGTATGGGATGGAAGCCCTAGAGGACATAAAATGCCATATCCTATCCTCTGCCAGCTATTCCACCATGATAAATAGTTTTGGGGAAGGCTTTTCAAAGAATAGGGACATATTTATCAATAGGTGGAGAAAGGATTTTTTAGCCAAGCCCTATGGACAATTTATTTATCTGAAGGATTTAAAAAACAACAGGATTTGGTCAACTAGTTTTGCCCCCACCTTTGTCCTGCCAGATAGCTATAGTGTATCCTTTTCGACGGATAAGGCAAGTTTTACTAGGAGAGATGGAAAGATTGAATCCCTTATGGAGATTTTTCTCCTGCCGGGGGACCTGGGTGAGATGAGGAAGATAAGACTGAAAAACCTAGGCTCAGAGGAGGCCCTATTGGAGGTCATAAGCTACTTTGAGTTAACGGGAACCAGCTACCAGGCCGATTTAGCCCATATGGCCTTTAGCAACCTATTTGTCAAAACAGAGCTCTTAGAAAATAGGGAGGGACTGGTTGCCCATAGGAGGAAGAGGGAGGGGGAGTCCGACTCTAGCATCATCTTCCACGGGCTCAAGGTATTCGGACAGGAAGACAATATAATGACCTATGAAACCAACAGAAGCAATTTCATAGGAAGGGGAAATAGCTTGAGAAAGCCCCAGGCATTGGAAAAGGGCAATTCCAATACAGTTGGAATAGTGCTGGACCCCATAATGAGCATTGGGAAAAAGCTAAGCATAGGACCGGGGGAAAGTGTAGAAATATACTATATTACGGGCATATCGACCAGCAAGGAAGAGGTAGTAGACATATTAAATAAATACGATAGCAGGGAAAACATAAATATGGCCATGGACCTAATCAGCAGCAAGAGCCAGACAGAAATAGGCTATTTAAATTTGGATCACGCCAATATTGAGCTATATGAAGAGCTACTGCCCTATATTTTCTATCTCAAGGGCAATAAGAATAAGTACAAAGGCATTCTGGCCAGAAAGGGTAGGGGTAAGGAAGGCCTGTGGGCACATGGAATATCCGGTGACAATCCAATAGTCCTAGTTAGGATAGGGAGCCTAGAAAACCTAGATAACCTCATAAAAGTTCTCCACGCCCATGAATACTGGACATATAAGGGACTGACTGTTGACCTAATAGTAGTGTATGAAGAGGAGGATAAGTATTACAGGCCCCTAAATCAAAAGATACTGGAGCTAATCTATGAAATAAGGGGGAACTTGTTAAATGTTCAAGGGGGCATCTACCCTAGAAATATTGGAAGCCTAGACCAAGACGATATTAGCCTTTTCTATAAGCGGGCAGCTTTGATTATCAACGCCCAGGAGGGATTTACATTTGACGATAGCAAGATATATGGTCAGGTAAAGGGCGGGCCTAGGATTAAAACCCCGGCGGAGCCCATAAGGTCAAGGGAGTTGGAATTAGATTTTTTCAACGGTTATGGCGGATTCTCAAAGAATGGGGAGGAATACGTAATCAGGCTTCAGAAGGGGCTCAATACCCCAATGCCATGGGTAAATGTCGTAGCCAACGAGGAATTTGGCTTCATAATAAGTGAAAGGGGAACGGGCTTTACCTGGTCTGTAAACAGCAGGGAGAATAAGCTGACCCCCTGGTACAATGACCTGATAAATGATTTGCCGAGTGAAATCGTTTATATAAGGGATAGGGACAGCAATGAGCTGTTTTCTATCACCCCAGAACCCATCAGGGGAGAGGAAGATTATATAATCTCCTATGGCAAGGGCTATGTCAACTTTGAACACAATAGCCATGACCTGGAGCAGGAGCTCACAATCTTTGTCCCAAGGGAGGAAAAGGTCAAGATCAACCTTATAAAACTTAAAAATACTGCAGACAGGGAGAGGAAACTGAAGATCTACTACTATATCAGGCCAGTAATAGGGGTGACGGACGAGGAGACCCAGTTGTTTCTGGAAAGCTCCATGGACCAGGGGGAAATATTTACAGTGGAAAACACCTCTAATTCAGAATTCGAGGGAAGCAGCATATTTATATCCTCCTCCAAAAAAATAAACTCATATACTGGGGATAGGTTGGAATTTTTAGGCTATATACCCGACTATGAAAATCCAAGGGGAGCAAGGTTAGAGAAATTATCAAACAGGGTTGGGGCAGGATACAACCCCTGCGGTGTATTAGAGCTTGAGCTTTGCATTCCCCCTGGGGGACAGGAAGATATAGTATTCTTGCTGGCGGAAGAAAGGGACGGTGAAAAGGGAAGGGAGACCGTCAACAAGTACAGGGACCTGGATAGTGTTACCACTGCTCTCCGGGAGGTCAAGGACTTTTGGGATAGGACTGTAAAGACCATAGAAGTATCTACTAAGGATAAGGCCCTAAACTATCTGATGAATTCCTGGCTCATATACCAGACCATCAGCAGCAGATTATGGGCAAGGGCTGGGTACTATCAGGTAGGTGGAGCCTTTGGTGCAAGGGATCAGATACAGGACGTTTCAAATATTCTCTACCATAGACCAGGGGAGGCTAGGAGGCAGATATTGGAGAATTGTGCCCACCAATATCTTGAAGGAGATATCCAGCACTGGTGGCATCCAGCCTATGACAATGAGGTCAATAAGGGAATTAGGAGCAGGTGCTCAGATGACATGCTTTGGCTTCCCTACTGCCTGGCTAAGTATATAGAGGCTACTGAAGACTATGGCATACTAGATGAAGAAGTAAACTATATAGAATCGGATAAGTTAAGGGAGGGAGAATATGAGAGATATGAGCTGCCAAGGAGATCTGCAGAAAAATCCACAGTATATGAACACTGTATAAGGGCCATTAGAAGGGGGATAAACCTTAGTGAGAGAAATATCCCCCTCATAGGCACAGGTGATTGGAATGACGGCATGGGCAAGGTTGGTTACAAGGGCAAGGGCGAAAGTATCTGGCTGGGGTGGTTTTTGGGAGCTGTGCTTCAGGCCTTTATACCGATTTGCAGAATAAGGAATGACCTGGAACAGGTCAAGGAGTTTGAAGATCTAATTCCCAAATTAAGGGAGGCAGTAGAGGAAGGCGGTTGGGACGGTGAATGGTATATGAGAGCCTTCTTCGATGACGGAAGCCCAATTGGCTCCAAGCACAGTGAGGAATGTATAATCGATTCCATTTCCCAGTCATGGTCAGTAATATCCGGCCTAGGCAGGGAAGACAGGATAAGGCCTGCCCTAAGTGCAGCAGAAAAGCACCTTGTAAATGAGGAAGATGGGATTATAGCCCTTCTATCCCCTCCCTTTGAAAATACAGAACTCAACCCTGGCTATATAAAGTCCTATGTAGCAGGAGTCAGGGAAAACGGAGGTCAGTATACCCATGCAGCCGCCTGGCTCATAAAGGCCTTTGCCCTCCTAGGAGAAGGGGATAAGGCATATAATTTATTTAAATTGATAAATCCAATAAACCACACGAGGACACAGATTGAATGTGCTAGGTACAAGGTAGAGCCATATGTATTGGCCGCCGACGTATATACAAATCCACAGCACCTGGGCAGGGGTGGCTGGACCTGGTATACAGGTTCATCAGGCTGGATATATAGTGTGGTCTTAGAAGACATACTAGGATTTAGAAAAGAAGGTAAGAGGATCTTTATAAATCCGTCAATACCCAAGGATTGGGACCAGTATAGCATCAAGTACAGGTACGGAAAGTCCACCTACCATATAGAGGTGAAAAACTCAAAAGACCCGGATGAGGCTGGCTACCAGGTACTGGTAAATGGCAGGCCCTTGGAGGGTGACTATATAGAATTGACCGATTGAGCCAAAATGAGCCACCGGGGACGGTTCTCCCTGGCACACTGAGCCACCGGGGACGGTTCTCGGTGGCTCACTATGGTGTCTAGGTGTGTGAATATGAGGTATAAAAAAGCACAAATAGCAAAAAGTAAGGTAAATTATATATTTGGAGGTAATCATGAATACTAAGAAATCTGACGAGTTTAAACTAATAAATCAAAAGCCAAAATCCTACTGGACAGCTTCTACAGATGATACAGATTATCCCAGACTAGATCAGGATACAGAGGTAGATGTAGCCATAGTAGGAGGGGGCATTGTCGGGATTGCAACTGCCTATCAATTACAAAGCAGTGGCATGAAAATCGCCATATTGGAGGGAGATAGGATTGCCCGGGGCACCACAGGTCATACGACGGGAAAGATTACATCTCAACACAATCTTATCTATGGTAAGCTAATAAGGGATTTTGGAAAGAACCAGGCCCAGCAGTATGCAGCAGCCAATGAACTGGCCATAAAGGAAATAAAAAGGATTGCAGATGAGAACAAGATAGACTGCGATTACAGCAGCCAGTCGGCATATGTATATACCCAAGATGAGACCTACCTACAGCAAATCAAGGAGGAGGTTGAAGCGGCAAAATCCCTTGGAATCGAGGCAACCTATGTGGAGGAAATCCCCTTTTCCATGTCCATTAAGGGAGGAGTGCGATTTGACAACCAGGCACAATTCCACCCTAGAAAATTTTTGCTGCCAATAGCGGCAATAGTTCACAAGGCAGGTGTGGAAATTTACGAGCAAAGTAGGATAGTAAAATTGGATGAAAAAGAGGATGGGAGGTATCTGCTGACTACAGACAAGAACTACTCTGTCACAGCCAAGATAGTTATAATCGCATCCCACTATCCCTTTTATAACAAGCTAGGTGCATATTTTGCCCGTATCTCCCAATCCAGGACCTATGCCATAGCCATCAAGGCAAAGGAGAAGTTTCCAGATGGGGTATTTATCAATGCAGAGTACCCCAATAGGTCCCTTAGAAGCATCAGCACAGAGTCGGGGGAATACATTTTGCTAGTGGGAGACAGCCATGAAACAGGCCATGGACATGATACCAATATCCACTATCAGGCATTGGCAGATTTTGCAGATAGCCTGTTTACCGTAGAGGATATTCCCTATAGGTGGTCCACCCAAGACTGTATAGCCATAGACGGGATTCCCTACATAGGCCGCTTTTCACAGGAGACTCCCAATCTCTACCTAGCCACTGCCTTTGGAAAATGGGGTATAAGCAATGGCCTTGTCTCTTCTGTCCTTCTAAGGGATTTAATCGTCAATGGCTCCAGCCCCTGGGAAGAAGTATATAATCCATCTAGAAATAAGAATATATCCGCCATAGAGGAGACTAAGAAGCAAAGCCAAAGGGCCAATGAAAGCTTAGGGCGGGCAGAAGGAGAAAAACCGCTGACCCCTACAGATGTAAAAAAAGGAGAGGGAAAAATCATAGAGGTGGATGGTAAAAAGGTCGGGGCCTATAGAGATGAAGGGGGAGGGCTGCACTTTGTCAACCCCATATGTGCCCATATGGGCTGCCAGGTAAATTGGAACCCTGCAGAAAGGTCCTGGGACTGCCCATGTCACGGCTCTAGATATGACATAGATGGAAATGTCATCAACGGTCCAGCCGTGAACCCCCTCAGTTTTCAGAAGGATACAAATATAATTGATAGGCTGACAAAGGAAGACTTTTAGGAGGAAGAACTAGCCCATGTTTCCCTTGTAAATAATTCTACGAGTTCAGGGTCGAACTGTGATCCTGAACTATTTTTAATCTCATCTAGGGCCTCCTCTTTAGAAAGCAGTGGCCTATATGGCCTAGGGTGGGTCATTACATCGAAGGCCTCGATTATGGCAAACAACCTAGAAATATAGGGAATTTCCTCCCCCTTTAATCCTTGGGGATAGCCGCTTCCATCCCACCGCTCACGGAGGGCGAGAATACCTTTTCCAATATGGGAGAGCTTGGTAGAGCCGCTGACTATCTTAAATCCCAGCTCTGGCAATCTCTTTACACCCTGCCACTCTTCAGGGGAAAGGGGGCCTTCCTTCAGGAGGATTTTATCGTCAATGCCGACCTTGCCTATATCGTGTAGGTCTGCCAATAGCATCAAATTATCTACCATACCCTTGTCCAAACCTAGGGCAAAGCCCATATCCCTAGAAGCAGAAATTAATCTTTCGTGGTGTTCCTGGCTTTCGTATTTATTTTTGTAGAGGTTGTTTTTGATGGAGCTAATTATCATACCATAGCTGACCTCACTGCTGTCCATCTTGTTTGCATACATCCTATCCTCTGCCAGTTTAAATAAGGAGCTATAGTCATAGTGCTCACGGTCAGAAGTGGCGTATCCCAAGGCTACCAGGGGTTTGATGGGGTCTTCTTCAGCTGAAAGGCTGGATTCCCTAATATTGTCAAGGATCTCAATACATTCCTCCTTGGAAGTGGAGGGCATAAAAACTAGGATTTCGTCTCCTCCAATCCTACAGGCAACGTGATTGGGCCATATATTATCCTTAATTATCTTAGACACCCTAATTAATAATTGGTCTCCTATATGGTGACCAAAGGTATCATTTGTGATTTTCAGTCCATTTAAATCCGCTACAACAATGGAGAAGGGCAGGGGATTTTCCTCTTCGTATCGCTCTAGGAGCTCGGTCATATATACCCTGTTGTAGAGGCCTGTCAATTCGTCATGGTAGGTCTTAAACATCAGCTCTTTCTTGGACTCCTCAAGGGCCCTGGTCTTTTCCCTGACTGCCAATTGTAGACTGGAATTCCATATTGAAATAACGATAATAACCACAACTAGGGCCATTACAAAGCCCAATAAGGCCACCCAAAAATACTTATTTTGCAGGATGCCCTTCTGCTGCAGGGGCAGCCATTTTTGCTCAATAAGTTTTCTTTCATGGTCTGTAATTTGTGCCAGACCCTTGTTGAATATCTGATTTAAGATTGGCCAATCGTTTCTGCTGGCTATGGATAGATTAGACTCATAGGGAGTCTCCACATTGACCATAAGGTTTGATATGTTATCCCTTTCGATCTCCGCAGTTGCACTCATTATCTCAATTATCATGGCATCTGCCTCGCCAAAGGCAACCATTCTGATGCCTTCACTGGGTGATTTTACAGTCCTATACTCAAGCTTGGGAAATTTTTCGTTGAGAAATTCAATAATGTCATAACCCTCTATGGCCAGTATATCCATGCTGGTATTGGCTAATTTTTCAAAGGTAAGATTTTCTGAAAAGTTCTTTCGAGTAATTATGACATTGGGATTATCTATGTAGGGAATTGTAAAGTCCAGGTACTTGCTCCTTTCAGGGGTCTTGGTAGCTGCTGTAATTCCCGTCAACTCCCTATTTTGGACCTTGCTTATGAGTTCGTCAAAGTTATCAAATTCTACCATCTGAATGCTGATGCCCAGCTTTTGCTCCAGGAGCCTAAAATAATCGGCTGAAATACCTGCGTATTTGCCATTACTCAAAAATTCTACTGGTGGATAATCCGTAGTATATCCAATTTTTATCTGGTCCCTGTGGTCGTGGAGCCATGATTTTTCCTCTTCGGTCAGGAAAATTTCCGCCTCACTACTATCCTTAGCGTTAAATATAAGTAAGGCTGCAATGCTGCCGATAATAACTACCAATACCAATATCAATATATTGGATTTTTTTAATTTAGACATGAATAATCCCCTCCATGCTAATTTTCAGATAGACCCTATGATAATATTATCATTATACTATAAAGGCATATAAAAAACATTACATAATGGGAATTAATCAAAATTAAGAGTTTCCCAAGCCTATCTAGGGCTACAGGGAGACAAACTGTATTGAAAGGGGGCTAGCCTCAAGGGGGATATCGGAGCTTTTTAGGACCAGAATACCTCTTCCAATCTCATAATTGACCCTTGGCTGAAGCAGGCCATTTACAAAAAGGAGGTAGAAGCTGACTTCTGCTGGGTCGAGAATACCCTCATTTCCATACATGTTTATCTCATCTAAGTCCTCATATATCTTTCCGCCATGGGCATAGGCATTGTACTGGTAGGTCCTAGCTTTCAGGAGCCTATTGTCCCCATCTAGGACTCTTACAGACTCTAGGGTGATTGGCACCCCGTCTAGGGGTGTATCGATTGTCGTAATCTCCAGCAGGTTTTCTTTGACAAGGTAGTTGGTCTCAGGTTGGAGAACGCCGTTTATGAATAAACTAAAATAGGAAACATGGTCGCGATTGGGTATCCGACCATTTCCATAGATTGCTATCTGGTCCTCGTCGGTGAACTTTTTTTTGCCTCCATGGGAACTGGTGCTGAATTGGTGGTTTTCTGCCCTCAATATATTGCCATCATTGGCCCCAATATGGGCACATACCTCTGCTATCATAAGGGCCATATCCGTTGACCCTAGGTTTCCTACCTTCCATATGATTTGACCCCCCTGGACAGATGCCTGGCCCTGTGAGATATGGACAAGGTCTATATGGATTAGGCCCTCGACTTTCAGGGTATCGACCATGACTACATTGCTAATGGGTCCATGGCCCACATTGGAAACCCTAAATTCTATGGTCCAGGAGTAATCCCTTCCGGGAACTACTGTCAGGGGGCCGGATAAAATGGTTTTCTGGATACAAAAGTCACCAAATATAGGGGGACAAGATATTTTTCCAATTGGGAGCTGGGGTATATAGGGTCCAGTGCCTATCCTGTCAGGATAGAAGTTCGAATAGGTCATTTTTTCCAAGGATTCATGGGCATGGCTGGGCATATTATTGCAGCTAGCTAGTTTCTCCTGTAAGTTTAGATAGGGCACTGAGAGTTCCACCTTTCCTACAGCCTTTATAATAATAAAGACCCCCACTGTCAGAGCTGATTGGCCATTGGCCCTTGAGTCAATATTTAGGAGCCTTGAATTGCTTTCAAGGAGGATGTCAAATTCTTGCTCGTCTGAATTGTCAGGTATATAGACGACAATATCCTTATCTATGTTTGGCAGATAGGCCCTTACTGTGCCCTTGTCCTCGCTAGTGATTTTATAGGGTATCCTGATGGTGAGCCTTACCCTCTTGTGGTCTGGCCTTGACTCAATATCCTCAATATCTAGGCTGGACCTTACAATGAAGCCGTTGCCGAAGGTGATCTTAGACAGGTCACACCTGTCCATATGGACTATTAGATTCTTGAAACAAACCCTGTCCTTATATTGGGAAAACACCTTATGGACGACAAGGGTGCACCTTTTAATATCAGAGGTCCTTCCTATCCTAATGGGGGGGCTGGATACTAGACCAGATATGATGCATAGGGAGGCATCTGGGACGAGGGCCTTCCCTATTGCCCTGTTTAAATAGCCTAGTCCAGTTCGGAGAAAGGTCCCACAACTAGTAAATGTAGCCATGGCACTTTCGCCGGCTCTAAGCTGGTCAATCCTCCACATAATAGTATCACTGAATATGGAAGTAGAGCCAAGGGAAGTCCACAAACACCTGATATAGGTGACCTTATCCAGAAGGATATAGTCTGTAATGATTATATCTTTTAACAATCTATCTGTGTGGTTTGTGACCTTTAAGGAGAACTTCCAGGTCTTGGGGATTTGGGCAAAGGCAAGTAGATTTTTGCCATCTATGTTTTTTTCTATAGCAAGAATATCCGTCACTGGCCTGTGGCTGGGCAAGACATCTACTTGAAAATCGACTGACTTATTTGAAAACACCTTTCTGTCCCTAAGCTTTCCCATGGCTGTGGCAAGGCTTAAACTCCTAGCACCTGCCTTGTTGAAGCTAGCCTCAAGCTCAATTGTCAGGCTGCAAACTTCCCAGGGATTTAGCACATCAATTTTCCATAGGAGTTTTTTCTTCTCAAAACAGGTTAGACCTTTTGATATGCTGACAACTTCTGCCCTGGCTATGCTCTTGGGAAATAGGGTATTTGTTAGCAAGACATCGGATATATCCTGGCTGCTAAGATTCCATACATTTACCTCTATCTTCCATTTATTGTATTTGAGAAGGTTGACACTTGTGGGTCCAGACACTATTACATTTTTGACATAGAGTCCACCATCTACATTGATGGGACTACTGCAAACAAGGTCAGACATGGTATTTTCACCAAGGACTCTGGCCGTGGCAAAGGCATTGGCCAAATAATTTCTTCCTTGATTTCTGATACAGGCCTCTATTTCAAAGGTGGCAGTCAGGGATTCCCCAGGCATCATGCTATCGATTTTCCAAAGGATTAAAGGTCCATAGCTGTCGATGATACCGGCTTCAATTGATTTTATCTCAATATTCATTATTTCATGGAGTAAAATTCTATTGTGCAGGTATATCTCATTTAGCTCTGACTGGCCTATATTTTCAATTCTTATCCTACAGGTCCACTGTCCAATTTGCCCAGTGAAGATTTCAGTGGGACCAGACAGGATGGATATTTCCAGCTTGAAATGCTGAACAAAACTAGGTGCAATATTTATACCTTTATCCACAACAGGCCCACTGGCAATATGGCCTTCAGGTATTTGCCCCCTTACCCTAGCTGAATTTAGTTTAAGGGTTTTTTTATCCACAAAGGTAATGAAAGAAAGGATTATAGTTGAACCCTCCAGGGGGATATCCTCTGTTTTTAGGGTAAGCAATCCCCGCTGAATTTCATAGTTAGTTTTTGCCTGCAGGACTCCATTGATAAACAAACTATAATAAGAGACATCATTGGGGTCTAGAATACCCTGACTGCCATAGGTTGACAGCTCATCTTCATCCCTATATATTCTTTTTTTCCCATCAGATAGGGTATTGTACTGGTAGACATAGGCGGACACAAGGTCAGTGTAATTGCTTATATTCATTTCTTTCACTCCAAACTAGAAATTCTTTTCCAAGCCAAACGGGGCTTTCCATATATAAATTTGGGATGTGCAAAACTCGCACATCCCAAGATAGGGTCTTAAGTCTCTACTAGGGTATCTGAATCTGAATCAGGATCAAATCTCGTCACCACTAGGATAATTGGCGTGCCCGGGAGTATACTCTCAACGTCGTTAACAGTAACTTCAGAACCATCTCCTTCGACAGTGTACAAATCTGATTGTTGTAACACTCCGTTTACAAACAGGAGATAGTATCCATCTACAGCAGTGACAGTTTCTATCGCAGTGGAAGCACTTCCTTCGTCGTCAACAAAGGCTGCTGCTTCAATGGTAAGCACATCTTCTATTACATCTCCATCGTCAAATTCATAAAAATACCTGTATATTTCGGGATTAACTGTAGTCGTTGTACTGGTGTCTGCGTCGATTACAAGTTTAAATAGTTTTACTGCCATTTTAACTCTCCTTCCCTTAATAGTGGTTTGTTTGGGAAAAAACATGTCTATCCTAATATCATTTTATGTACAAGTACCTAATTGGTGACTAATAAATCCTAGTCTTAGCTAGTTAGATAAGGTCCTAATGAAGAGTCTTTATTGAAATTCAAGGGAAAGAATAGTACAATGAATATGAGTAATAATCCTAAAAACCCAGTTAAAATGATAAATTTAATGAAATTTTAATCTTTCTTAAATTGCATTTAAACTTTTCAATACTATAATGAGAGCATAGTAAATATTGGGGGGTAGGGAAAATGATAAGTCTACAAATGGTTGAAGAATTGAGGGCCTATGCGAATATAAGCTTTAGTGAAGCAAAAGAGGCCTTGGAAGAAACAAACGGCGATATCCTCGAGGCCATAATAAGGCTTGAGGAAAGGGGACAGGTAAAGAAACCTAAATATGATGGCTATTACAGTACAAGGGACAAATCTGAGGATGGGAAAGAAGACCAATCAGAGAATAGAAAGAGCTCTAAATCCAATGAAGAACATACCGGCTCTTTTCAGGAAACGCTAAAAAAACTTATGGCATTTGCAAAAAAGATGTTTGATAAGGGAAATAGAAACCTATTCCAGGTAACAAGGGCTGGTGACAGGGTGATGTCATTTCCAGTGACAATTTTACTCTTGCTCATAATCCTTACATTCTGGTTTACCATTCCACTAATGATTTTAGGGCTCTTCATGGGTTATAAATACGAATTTACCGGCCCTGATCTAGGAAAGGAATCCGTAAATAGGGCAATGGACGGTGCTTCCAATGTAGCTGAAAATATAAAGAATGAATTTAAAGGTGATGGGCTTGACCACTAAAATTTTAATAGTAGAAGACGAGGAAAAGATAGCCCGTTTCGTAGAACTAGAATTGAAATACGAGGGCTATGAAGTAGAAAAAGCATATGATGGAAGGGCTGGATTGGAGGTCTTTAAATCCAGCTCCTTTGATATTGTCCTGCTAGACATCATGTTGCCGGGCATCAATGGCATAGAGGTCCTTAGGAGGATAAGGCAAATGTCTGACATACCAGTTATACTGCTCACTGCCAGAGATGCCGTAGTTGACAAGGTAATGGGATTGGATGGCGGGGCAGACGATTATATTACAAAACCCTTTGCCATCGAAGAATTGCTGGCTAGGATTAGGGCCATACTTCGAAAAAGAGAAACAAGTGGAAATAAATCCGGTCACTTATTGGGCCTTGGTGAATTAAGCTTGGATTCCCAAAAAAGAGAAGTCTATATAGGTAAGAGTCTCATACATCTGACAAAGAAGGAATTTGATTTACTGGAACTCCTCCTAGAGAATAAAAATATAGTCCTGACCAGGGAGACAATATTGGAAAGGATTTGGGGATATGATTTTTCAGGTGGTACCAATGCAGTAGATGTATATATTAGCTATCTCCGTGCAAAGTTGGAGGAGCCTCATGGATTGAAGATATTCTATACTGTCCGGGGAGTGGGGTATGTAATCAAAGATGAGGGATAGGTTGGAAGAAAATTCAAGTAGTTTTTCAAAAAAAATACGTTCGTCGCTGGTTTTAAAGCTCAATCTAGGGATTTTTAAGAGCCTATTATCCGGCTTTTTGGCCATAAATACCCTTATATTCCTGATGGGTTTTTTCTTTATATTTTGGGAAACGGAAGTAGATATTCAGGCCATAGTAGGGGCACTGGAAATATCTGAAACAGGCGGACAGGACCTTGTACATGGAGACAAATACGAGATAATATATGCCAGGCCTTCAAAGGGGATTGTTTTGCCCCAGAGCCTGCAAAATATCCTGCCGTCCCAGCTAGGGACTGCCAGGAGGAATATCCTCATAGATAAGTCTATAGGCAAGGGCCAATGGAGTGAGAAATTAAGATCCATAAACTACTCTCTGGACTTTTCTTTGAAAGGCAGGGACTATCAGATAATATATTCAGTCGGCCCTGCAATCCTAAGATTTTTAAAGCTTTTGGCAATCCTATTGGCAGTAGAACTAGCAATCTTGCTTCAAAATATAATCAAGGGTCAAAAATCCATAAGAAGGACCCTCAAGCCCCTTGCAGAATTGGCTGAAAAGACTAGGACCTTAAACACTCTGGAGTCCTTTGACGATAAGAACCTAAGGGATCTGGCAGGGGAAATCAGCAGCATAGATGCCAGTAAATTGGATAAGAGAATATCAGTGGACAGTTCTCAGAATGAATTGAAAGATCTGGCCTATGCAATAAATGGCATGTTGAACAGGATAAATCAGTCCTATCAATCTCAAATTAGGTTTGTATCAGACGCATCCCATGAGCTAAGGACCCCCATATCTGTCATACAGGGCTATATAAACCTGCTGGACCGTTGGGGTAAGGAAGATGAAAAGGCACTGCAGGAATCCATAGATGCCATTAAGGATGAAGTTGAATCTATGAAAAACCTAGTAGAAAAACTCCTATTCTTGGCCAGGGGAGATAACGAAAGCATACAATTACATAAGGAAAGCTTTGATTCCTGTCAGATAGTAGGTGAAATAATCCGAGAGACAGAGATGATTCACAAGGAACACCTACTGAGGTCAGAATTAGATGCTCCAGCATATATAGAGGCAGACAGGCAGCTCTTCAAGCAAGCCATCAGGATACTGGTAGATAATAGTCTCAAATACTCTCCCCAGGGCAAGGAAATTATACTGAGGGTAAAGAAGGAAGAAGAGACCATCAGACTTATGGTAGAGGACAGGGGAATCGGTATAGATGGCGAAGACCTGCCCCAGATTTTCGATAGATTTTACCGGTCAGATGAATCTAGGGCTAGGAAAAGTGGGGGTTCAGGTCTTGGACTATCCATAGCCAAGTGGATTGTAGAAAAGCATGGAGCCTACTTTGAAATAATCAGCAGGTTAAATATAGGGACCCGCATAACCATAATATTCCCCATGGCAGAGGTCGACATAGCTGAGGGCCATACTATCTCTTAAGTATGGCCCTTTCCATATTCTCCAAGCTCTTTATGCTTTCAGGACTAAGTCTCTCATAGAGTCCCTTCCTGTAGTTTTTTGAATCTTCCGCCTTGGTTTTTCTGTTTTTAGGATCTCTCACTTCATTCCAATAAACCTTTTTATTTTTGTAATAGAGGTCAAAGTCTATTAGCCTCTGCCCGTCTAAACTATACTCTAGGGCTACCAGTATCTTTTTAACCTCTAGGGGCTCCAAAAATGTATAGAGTCTAACCTGATAAACTAGGACTGAGTAGAGCATGACGGCATAGTCCTTGGTCCAGCTCTCTCCTAGTATCATACCCATTTCAAGCTTAGATAGTATAAATATAAGCCTGTTATAATGGTCTTCGTATTTACCATAGGAGTCGTAAATGTTGATTCTTAGCTCATACCACTGGCTTTCCTCAAGGCTTTGGGTAATGAGCCTAAAGCCTTCTAGCCTCAGCCTATCCTTCACGAGTCTTGCAGGCTGCTCTATGAGTAGCTTTGGTTTCTTTAATTGGGATACTGTGTGCCTAAGCTCCCTATTGGTAAAGGAAATAATGGTGTCGTCTTTTTCTCCAACTCCAATAGCCTCCGCCCAATCTACTACTAGACCACTAAATATTTCCTGCAGCCTTGTAACCAATTTAGCCTCATCACCGGGTATGCGCATCAGTATTGAAGTAGGGCCAAAATCAATCCTGTGGATTAGCTTACAGGCCTGATTGTTTAGAATAGTAGACAGGATAATAGAAGAACCGTCATGAACCAGTACAATTTTCCTGGCGTCTTCAATATAGGTTTTTTCGGGAAGGCTGTCGGTTATAAAGCAGATGGTGCTATATTCTGAAGCATCAGCCATTCCTTTTTCAAAATCAGTCAACTGCCCTCCTAGATTTGACACCAGAAAGTCGGCAATCCCCTCTATATTATTGCTCCTAATGAACAAATAACGTGGGCCCATCCGAAATAGCAACATAGTATATCCCCCTTTACAATTTTATTCGCTTAAATTCCATGCCCCTTGCAGAATTCGTACCTATGGGATAGTTTATATGAAATACATTACCATTGGATAAGTCGATTATATTTATATTTACAAGCCCATTTAATCCGTTAATACCTTCTCTTTGATAGTGACTTGGATTTGGGCTGTGACCATAGAGGTTAAAATCGGCCTTATAGGGATATTCCTTGAAATAATGGCTGACAATCAGGTGGTAATTATCTAGCTTCAGGGAACCCTCATCTACGATTATACCCCTTTTCGTCACCCTCTTAACAGTTTTCAAGTGGTCGTGATTGCCCATGAGATAAAAAACCTTTGAAGCTTTGTCGCTTTCAAGGCCCTCTGTAAGCCTTTCAATTCCCTGACGGTAACAGTCCAGCCTGTTTCTTCTAATCTCCAGCTTTATGTTGTCAACCATGTCCCCTGTATGTATAATATATTTGGGTTTTAGAATTTTTATTAACCTAAAAATGTAACTGTAAGAAGTCACAGGGGTATCGCTGATATGAAGGATAATTGGGCCCTTAATTTGGTCTAGGACTTCCTTATTTACATAGGGATAGTTAAAAAATGATAGGATTTTTTCATGGCTATTTTCTATAAAGTTCATTAAATTTGCCCCCAAACCTGACATGAATTCTCTTTACTTTACTATAATACAAAAGCAGGATTACATCAACCAAAGAAAAAATAGGCAGGGTGACTGAAATCAGTAAATTTGGGTAAAAGTTAAGCATATCAATGTAGAGGAGGTAGTAAATATGGGATTAATTAAAGCGGGCCTAGGGGCTGCAGGTGGTACCCTAGCCGATCAATGGAAGGAGTTTTTCTACTGCGAATCCATGCCAAAGGAGGTCATGGTAGTCAAGGGGGAAAAACGTATTGGAAGGAGGTCCTCAAATACCAAGGGCAATGACAATATCATATCAAATGGGTCCGGCATTGCAGTAGCAGATGGACAATGTATGATAATAGTGGAGCAGGGGAAGGTGGTAGAAGTTTGCGCCGAGCCCGGAGAATATACATATGATAGTTCATCTGAGCCCAGTATATTTACGGGTCCCTTGGGTCAGGGTATAAAAAATACCTTCAAGACCATGGGCAAGAGATTTGCCTATGGGGGGGATACGGGAAAGGACCAGAGAGTATATTACTTCAACACTAAGGAACTGCTGGATAATAAATTCGGCACTCCAAACCCCATACCCTTCAGGGTAGTAGATGCTAATATTGGCCTGGATATAGATGTAGCAGTTAGATGCTCAGGGACCTATTCCTTTAAAATTGAGGATCCAATCCTCTTCTATACCAATGTCAGCGGAAATGTAGAATCCGAATATACAAGGAGTGAAATCGAGGGCCAATTAAAGACAGAATTCATTACAGCACTACAGCCTGCCTTTGCAGAAATTTCAAGATTGGGTGTAAGGCCCAGTGCCCTGCCAGGCTATGCTGAGGAACTATCAAATGCAATGAATGCAGTGCTGTCACAAAAATGGGGAGAAATAAGGGGCCTAAGGGTAGTGTCCATAGGTCTAAATCCTATTACCCTGCCAGAAGAAGACGCAGAGATGATTAAACAGGCCCAGAGAACTGCAATAATGAGGGATCCTACCATGGCTGCAGCAACCCTAGTCGGGGCACAGGCAGATGCCATGAAGGGTGCAGCTAAGAACGAGGGCGGAGCTATGATGGGCTTTATGGGCATGGGCATGGCCCAGCAGGCAGGTGGCATGAATGCTCAAAACCTATTTGCCATGGGTCAGAAGCAAGGGGCTCAGCAAAACCAAGGAAATCAAGAAAGCCAGCAAACGACCTGGACCTGTAGCTGTGGCACCGCAAATTCGGGGAAATTCTGTACTGAATGCGGCAGTCCAAGGCCAGCAAAATGCTCTAATTGTGGCTATGAACCAGAAGATCCAGGAAATCCGCCAAAATTCTGCCCTGAATGCGGAAATAAATTTTAGACTATCTACTTAAGGGGGCTAAAAACGATGTTACAGGAATATAAGTGCCCTGCTTGTGGCGGGGCTATAGGCTTCGACTCCAGCATTCAAAAGATGAAGTGTCCCTATTGTGATACAGAATTTGAAATGGAGACCCTCAAGGCCTTTGATGAGCAATTAAAAAAAGAAAGGCCAGAGGAGATGAACTGGGAATCAAAGGCAGGTGGACAGTGGGAAGAAGGGGAGACCGAGGGCCTGCTAGTCTATGGCTGTAAATCCTGCGGTGGAGAAATCCTTGCAGATGCCAATACTGCGGCAACATCCTGCCCATATTGCGACAACCCAGTTGTCATCATGGGGCAATTCAAGGGTAGCCTAAAGCCAGACTATGTAATACCCTTTAAACTGAATAAGGGATTGGCTAAGGCCTTTTTCAAAAGACATCTAATGGGGAAGAAATTGTTACCAAAGGTATTCAAGGATCAGAACCATATAGAAGAGGTAAAGGGCATATATGTCCCATTTTGGTTGTTTGATACTGATGCAGACGCCAATATAAGGTACAGGGCTACTAGGGTAACGACTTGGAGCGACAAGAACTATACTTACACAAAGACCAGCTTTTACTCCGTTATCAGGGAGGGAAGCATAGGTTTTGAAAAGATACCAGTAGACGGTTCTTCAAATATGGACGACGACCTGATGGAGTCCATCGAACCCTTTGATTTTAAGGATGCAGTTGATTTTCAAACAGCATATTTGGCGGGATACCTAGCAGATAAATACGACGTTACGGAAGAGGAAAGCGTAGAGAGGGCCAATCAAAGGGTAAGGCAAAGTACTGAGGATACCTTTCGATTTACAGTTTCCGGCTATTCAACAGTGACACCTGAAAACACCAGCATAAGGCTGAGAAATGGAAGGGCAAAATATGCCCTCTACCCTGTATGGATATTAAATACTAAGTGGAAAGGCAAGACTTATACATTTGCCATGAATGGGCAGACAGGGAAATTCGTAGGCAACCTGCCTCTGGACAAAGTTGCCTACCTGAAATATTTAACCCTTTATACGGCAATTAGCAGCATAATAATATATACAATCGCAAGAATAGTGCTATAGGAGGGAAAGCGATGAAAGCAAAACTACAACTATCCATGCTCTTACTTCTAATAATTACAATATTGTTGCCTGGCCTTGGATTTGCCAGGGAGATTCCAGAGGAAAGGCTCTTGCCTAGGCTAGTAGATGATGCAGGATTATTAACCAGGGATCAAGAGATGAGTCTAGTAGAAAAACTTGATGAAATAAGCGAAAGGCAAAAACTCGACATAGTGGTTGCTACAGTTGACTCTCTGGGGCAGAGTACGCCGACAGAATATGCAGACGACTTTTTCGACTATAATGGCTATGGATTTGGAGACAATGCCGATGGCATACTATTGCTCTTGAGCATGGAGGAAAGGGATTGGGCAGTCTCCACTACAGGCTATGGCATTACGGTCTTTACTGATGCAGGACAAGAATACTTAATGGGCAAGGTTCTTGAAGAATTAAGAGAGGGAAATTACTACAAGGGATTTGACCTATATGCAGATCTCTGTGATGATTTTATAAATCAGGCAAAGGATAAAAAGCCCTACGACAATGGTAATATGCCAAAGGAGCCTCTATCTCCCAAATGGATACCTATTTCAATCTTCCTAGGGGCAATAGTTTCATTTATCATTACGGGGTCCATGAAGAGAAAATTAAAATCTGTGTCTATGCAAAGGGCAGCTTCCAGTTATTTGAAGGACGACAGCCTAAAATTAGGAGCAAGCAGGGATTTATTTCTCTATACTGTGGTCAGCAAGAGGGAAAGGCCCAAGGAAAGCAGTTCTTCCACAGGCTCAAGTACCCATACCTCTTCTTCTGGGCGAAGCCATGGCGGTTCTTCGGGGAAATTTTAATCTATGATAAGACTGGAAAATCTATCAAAGAGTTTTATGATAAACGGCAGAGAGACCAAGATAATCGACCAGATATATTTGCATGTTGAAAAAGGGGACATATTTGGCTTGGTAGGGGAAACGGGCAGTGGAAAATCCACCATATTGAGATTGATGAATGGATTTATGAAGGCCGATGAGGGGGACATATACCTGATGGGCCAGAGGCTGGATGAGGGTACAAGATACAGGCTAGTAAAGGACAGCTCCATGATATTTCAAGATTTCAATTTACTGGGCAATCTAAATGTAATAGACAATGTCCTCTTGCCCAGTAGGTTGAGAAAGGGTGATAGGAAGGAAAATATTAAAAGGGCTAGGGAACTCCTATCTTTTGTAGGCCTTTCCAATTTTGAAAGGTCCTATATTAGAAACCTATCAGGGGGAGAAAAGCAAAGAGTAGCCATAGCTCGCACACTGATGACCAGGCCAAGGGTAATATTCTGTGATGAACCAACATCTGCCCTAGATGAAAAGATGAGCTATGAGATACTAAAGCTATTGAGGGAAATCAATGAGAAATTTGACAGCACAATAGTAGTGGTATCCCATGACATATCTGTAATCAAGGCCCTATGCAATAGGGTAGCAATTTTAGATAGGGGCAGGATCAAGGACATTATTTCCCTAGATGTGAAGGAACTAAAGCCCCTATCCTACAAGGAGGCTTTACTAGGTGATTAGCCAATATATGGACATATTTAGAACATTTAGGATAGATATATTTAGATCCCTATATGAGACAGTAGACATGATGTTTTTTGCCATGTTAGCCTCCCTTATCTTGGGGCTGCTCTTGGGATTTATTCTATTTGCCACAGGCTCGGAGGGCATATATAGAAACAGGGCCGTATACTTCCTAGTATCTAGCCTGATAAATATTACCAGATCAATCCCCTTTATATTATTCATCATAGTTATTATCCCTTTTAACAGGCTAATACTTGGGACAGGCTTTGGCGTCAATGCATCAAAAATTCCCCTGAGCTTCATAGGCATAGCGACATTTTCGCGTTTTACAGAGAAGGACTTATTAGACCTAGACAAGAACTTATATGAGACCTCCTATGCCCTAGGTTCCAATGCATTTCAGTATTTTATTTTCTTCCTGCTTAGGGAGGCCCGTTCGGGCTTGGTCCTGAGCTTTACCTCCACCACCATTAGTCTCTTATCCTATTCAACGGTAATGGGGATAATAGGCGGTGGAGGCTTGGGTTATTTGGCCATAAGCGAAGGATATTACAATTTTAATTACAAGCTGATGTGGATTATAATTGTATTTATGATTTTAATTGTCCAATTCATTCAGGCCATAGGCAATGCTATTGCCAAAAAAATAGACAAAAGATAAGGAGATATGTAAAAATGAAAAGAATTTTATTGTTATCAGTAGCACTAATACTTGTCCTGTCCCTGGCAGCATGCAGCAAGACAGAAAAAGAAAGCAGCGAAATAAATGTAGGAGTATCATTTTATCCAATGAAGGATATACTGCTCTTAATTCAAGACGACTTAAAAGAAGAGGGCTATGAATTAAATATTCACGAGTTTTCCGACTATCAAACTCCAAATAACCTGCTCCAGAATGAAGAACTTGACGCAAATATGATACAACACGATTATTTTCTTCAGGCCTTTAATGAGGCCAACGATGCAGATTTGGTAACTATTCAGCCCATCTACCATGCTACCTACGCCCTCTATTCCAAGGATTACAAGAGCCTTGAAGAGATAGAAAGTGGCAGTAGCATAACCCTTCCAGACGATGGAACTAATTTGAGTAGGGCCCTGTACTTGTTGGGGCAGGCTGGACTGCTTAGTTTTAAAGATGATAAGACAACGGGATTGGATCTAGGGGATATAGAGGAAAACCACAAAAACCTAGTCCTAGATGACCAAGTACCCCTGACTAGTCTGGCACAAAGATATACAGAAACAGGCATGGCAGTCATGTATCCAACCTATGCCAAGAGTCTGGAGCTAGTAGGAGATGAGGAGAGGCTATATGTAGAGGAGCAGGACAGTATAACTGAGGGCTATGCCATTTCACTAGTGGCTAGGCAGGACAATAGGGACAGCGACAAGATAGAGGCCCTAATCAGGCATATAAGCAGCGACAAGGTCAGGCAGTTCTTAATTGACGAATACAGTTGGGCAAGTAGCCCTGCATTTTAACCGATGGCGGTCATAGACCGCCATCTACTTTGGAGGTGAGAATATGTCAGATAAGGAATCTCCGTCCATGGACCGATGGATAGAAGAGGCAAAAAACGATCCCAATGCTGGGCAGGTGGGCATGTATTTATTCCACAATGGAGTAGTCAGGGAGACGCCAAGGGCCTATGTCAGGGAGGGAATAGATAGGGGAGCCCTGGTCAAAGGCATGGAATTTAGCTATGATGAGGAAAAAGTCCAGAAGGCTATAGAAGAGGCCTATAAATTGCAGGGTGTTTATTATGTGAAGGTATGGCTTAATCAGGGGATATTAAGTCTTGGAGACGATATCATGTATGTGCTCATAGGAGGAGATATTAGACCAAATGTCATAGATGCCCTTCAAGTCCTTGTGGAGAAAATCAAGACCCAGTGCGTGGTAGAAAAGGAGCTATAAAAATATTGTCGAATTTTCAAAAATAGTAGTTTAGTCCTAGTTACTAGGGGTATAAATAAATCAACATTTAATATAGGCTATGAGCATAAGTCTTGTAATTCTATTGGAATTATAAGACTTATCTACACACCACAGAATGTGTTAGGATGCTTTAATCAAGCTATTAAGATGTAAATATTTTTGCTATAAGGGAGAGTGATCCTATGGAAGTGCATACGGGGGCCCCACATGAAACAGGCAGTCAGACAAAAATGGTAGAAATATTCGTAAAGAGAGTTAATATTACATTTTTTCTAATTATGTTCTTCGGTGCAGTTGCGATTTTTTCACTTATTTATTTACCTCTTAGCAGGAGTTTGGAGAAAAGTATAACAGATAACTTTAGCCAGTCCTTTACAGTGAAATATGCCTCCCTCCAAGGTGACATGGAGAGGGCATTGGAGGGGGCAAAAAGTCTTAGAAGCAGAACAATGATCAAGAATGCCCTCGTGGAATACGAATCAGACCTCATAGGTCTTGGGGAGCTAAAAGAATATACCCAGTCAAAATATCAGGATGGAGCTAGTATATTAGAACATTTGCTCAGGGCGGACAGGGTCATAGGTAGGGAGCTCATAGCTAGATATAGTTCAAAGGAAGAACTGACCGAGGGCTGCAATTTGGAGGCTTATTCAGCAGAAGGTGAAGCCATGGAATCCGAGATATGTAGGATAGATGACAAGATTTACTTTATGGTAAGATCGCCCATAGTCCATAATGGAAAAGTTTTGGCCAATGACTCCCTTATATTTGACTTTACAAATCAGATACACAACTTATGTACTGCTACCGTAAAGCTAGGCTTGTTAGACCGAGATGAGTTTGATGACCTAGTCTCGGGGGGAAGGATATTAAGAGAAGAAGATAATATATATTCCTTTACAAATGAAGGCTATTATTATCAGGCAGTAGCTATTCAAAATGATTTCTACTACTATTCAAGGGTAAAGGAAGATTTATTATTTGCCCCCATTAAGCAGTTGGATACCCAGCTATTTGCAGCAGCTTTTGTTATTCTGCTGACATTCATCGCCATCATATACCTATATGTGGTGAGCTTTGCCAAAGGAGTCTTGATGAACTTAGAGGACAGTCACTATTCACTTAGTAGGGCAGTCAGGGAAGCCCAATACGATCCCTTGACCAGGATAGGCAGCAGAAGGTATGGAGAAAGATTGCTGATAGAGGCCTTTAGTGAGTTTAAGATAAGGGGAGTATCTCCGGCTATTATGATGTTCGATATAGACAATCTCAAGGATATAAACGATAGCTATGGACATTTTGCAGGGGATCAGGTACTCAAGCAAAAAGTAGATATGGTCAAGAAAAATATTAGAAAAGACGACAGCCTATTTCGCTGGGGCGGTGACGAGTTTATTGGAATTCTCAAGGACCTGGAGGAAAACTCTGTAAAACCATTTTCCAGAAAGATCCTGGAGGCCGTATCCGATGCAAAGGTGGATTTGGGTATGAAGGAAATAAGGGCAACCATTTCCATGGGAGTATCCTACTTCAGGGAAGGGGATTCAAGCTTCTTTGATGCACTTAATCGTGCAGATGAGGCCATGTATAAGTCAAAGTCTAAGGGGAAAAATGACATAGAAATCCTATAAAAAAATGCTACAAGCTTAGTTGTAGCATTTTTTTATATTAATCTTCTTTTTCATCGCTGGCTAGGGCATAGTAACACCTTTTGGGTGAATCGATAAGACCATCTTTTTTAAGGTTTTTTATGGCCTTATCCACATCCTTCTTATCTAATCCAGTTTGCTCAACTAGTTCACCACTTCTCATGGGTTTTCCTTCACTCTTCAAGGCTTCTAATACTTTTTCATTTAAATCCATTTAAATCATCCTCCTATATTATATATTTTACCTGTATCCTAGTATCTTGTCTATCTTTTCCACGAAAAGTCTACTATTCATGAATAGATAGGTAGTTATCTAGGGCAAGGGAAAAACTAGACAAAAAGATCTTTATGAGGTCAAAGTCAAAACTCTCATTGGCACCCTCGATAAATATGAAATTATTTACCCTGGAAGCACCTAAACTTTTAACTATAAAGCCCTTGCTAAGGGGCAGGATAATATCCCTGGCATCTCCTGAGCTTTGAATACTAGCATAGATCTCGTCGTAATTGGGCAACTTGTCTATATGCTCCCCTACATAGACCTCATATTTACCTGTGGCAGAGACTATTATGTGTTCATTATTTTGTTTCAGGGAGGCAAAGCCATTTGACGGTCTAGTATCTTTTTCCCTGATATAGACCATGGGATAATTGTCTTCCTGAAAGTTGGATAATTCCTCCAGTATACTTTTGAGAAAATCATCTAGGGAATTATGGGCAAACAATCTTGAAGAAGCTTCTAAGATTTTCTGCAGTCCCCTTCTATGTTTTTCTATGCTTGTCAGGTCCCTGTAGTTTCTGAGGGTAGTATATAGGGTAGTGTGCAATCTTCTCATGGTCAGTTCCGTTTTTAGCCTATAGTCATTAATGTCGTATTTTTTAATGACCTCGTCTTCGGGGGCCTCTCCAGGCTGTCCAGTCCTAAGAATTATGCGAATGAGCTTGTTTTTATCTTCATTGCGCAGGGTTTCTACTACCTTAAGGCCGCTGTGATTGCTTTCCATGACTACATCTAAAAACAATATTGCAATATCAGGATTTTCCCTGCAAACCCTTAGGGTTTCCTCGCCAGAATAGGCGTGGAGAATTTCAATACCCCTTCCTTCAAATTCGAAGTCCTTGAGCATAAGCCTAGAAACCTTGTGTACCTCCTCATCGTCATCGGCAACGAGCAGCTTATATGGAGGACCCTTCATAGGCCTATAGTCTTCCCTATCTTCCTTTAAAAAATCTAGTCCTGCCTGGTCTAAATCCCAGTCCTTCATTAATATCACCCTTTCATATCGATTTTGGCAATATAATAGTAAATACCGTTCCTATATCTAATTGACTGTCACAAGTGATACTAGCTCCTAGGCTACTGGTAATTGTATTATAGACAATACTTAAACCTAGGCCGCTCCCACCTTCATTCCTCCTAGTGGTGAAAAAAGGATCAAAGATATGCTTTAAATTCTCACTTGAGATGCCCCTTCCATTATCCTTAAATTTAATTACAATATCATCGCCCACTTCTTCAACATCTATGTCTATGACCAAGGTGCCCTTGGCCTTAAAAGCATGATTTAATGAGTTCATAATCAAGTTGGTAAATACGTGTGATATAGCACCCGGATAGGCAAATATATCCAGGTCCTCAGGGCAGTGGATATTGTATTGAAAATCCTTGTTCTTATATTCGTGCTTGAGGGTCAAAAATATGGACTCAATATATTCCCCAAGGAAAAACCTACTAGCTATGGAGGCTGACTGGTCCACAGAAACCTGCTTAAATGTGCTAATGAGTTCTGCGGCCCGAGTAAGGTTTACATCCATTATATCAAGACTTTCCCTGGTGTTTTCTAGGAAGTCAACAAAATCGACCTTGGTTAGTTTTTTCTCCCTGAGGGACCTTGTCAGCTTTTGGTTCTGTTCTCTCAGGTAGGAACATGCTGATACTGCAGTGCCCAGAGGCGTATTGATTTCATGAGATATACCTGCGACTAAACTACCCAAAGACGCTAATTTTTCCTTTTCCAAAAGTTCGATATAGGTTTTTTCAAGCTCGGCAGTCTTCTCAATGACCTTGGCCTCTAATAAATGTTCATTTGCCTTAACCAGAGAGAATGCCTGTTTTAGCTCCGAGGTCATATAGTTAAAGGCATGTACCAAATCGTAGGTTTCGCTAATATATAAACTGTCCTCGTCGACAGTGGCGGAAAAATCGCTGTTAGAGAGAGCCTTAGCCAAGTTTGTAACCTTGTTCACTGGTTTTATTATGATACTTAGAAGCCATAGGCCCAATACGATACTCAGGCTCACAGAGGCAAAGATCCCCATGAGCGATTGGTATTGCTGGTTTTTCACATCTGCCATTATATCCTCTTCGGGAATGACGATAACCGAGCGAAGGCCAAAATCATTGGTTTTATTCAACTCGCCAACATATCCATAGTATCCAGCCCTGTCCAAGTCAAATGTAAAGGTGTCATTTTGTATATGCTTATCTACTATCTGGCTTATACTGGCCGATATAATTGGATTATCCACATTAAGGGCCGTCAGGGGTGCATACCTAGGGCTATTGCCCTGTATAAGATAAAAGTGGCTTCCCTGACCTGAATGGGCCAAGATATTATTGTCCCTATCTATGATAAAGACAAGGCCCATGCCTATGGATTCGTCTTTTTTTAAAAAGTCGTTTATTATATTTAGGGATAGGTCAGATGTTACAATTCCAGCAAAATCCCCCTTGTGAAAGACCGGACTCATTACAGTGATTGTAAGGTCCATTATTTCATCGTAGTTCACATAGACATCGGACCACTGGGTTACAGGGTTTTCCCTTACTGGGGCATACCAGGGCCTGTCCTCAATAATATAGTCGTCAAAAACTGCATTTTCATTAGATTCCATAGTGTCAGAGGAGTAAATAATCAACTTGTCCTCCGTCCTCTTGTCCTTGAGCATTAAGTTAATTGTCCTATCGGGGTTAATCCTAAAGCCGACAAACCTTCCCTGCTGGTCGCCATATCCAATGGCACTAATTTGAGGGTGCCTATGCTTGGCATTTTCTATGATATAATGGGTATGCTTCTCTATAGAGCCTAGGTCCCCATCCAAATAAGAGTCATTAAGTACAATTTGATCTCTTAGGAGCCTATTAAAATTGGAGGCATCCTTTAAAAGTTCATTAAAATAATTTTCTGTGCGTTCAAATATAAGAGACAAGAGTTTTGCACTTTGCTTCCTTGCCATATTATTGTAGGAGGATTGACTATTTATGGCAATAATACCTATAACCATAAGATTCAATATAAAGATAATAGAAACCATGGCAGCTACAAGGGATATTCGCCTATGCTTCAAAAGATTCACCTCCGTACCCATAAAAGTTCCAGATATATATGAATGATATTATATCATAGTTGGAAATGAAATAAACACCTATTCGATAAAAAGAAAAAATATATTTAGAAGGGTTATTGACATATGTCATAAATGGAGTATAATAATAATTGAAAGGGACATATGTCATAAACTTTAGGAGGTGAAATTATGCCAAGAGGAGACGGTAGAGGCCCAATGGGTTATGGTCCAATGAGTGGAAGAGGCATGGGTTACTGTGCTAGAGCCTATGGTCCTGGCCCCAGAATGGGATTTGGCAGAGGACGAGGTTTTGGTCCAGGTTTTGGTCCAGGATACAATGCAGAACCATATTATTCAAGAACAGACAAGGAATTGTTGGAAGAGCAAAAAGAAATATTAAAAGATCAGTTAGAATATATTGAAAAGCAACTAGAAGATCTATAAAATAGAATATAAGTAAAAATAACCGGGGGACGCTCCGGTTATTTCTACTTATCCCTGTGCCACCGTGCCACCGGGGACGGTTCTCGCTGGCACAGGGGTGTGGATAAGTTTGGAAAAGATCAGGCTATGGAGGTGATAGAAGACATGCCCAGACCGATGAAATGGAGAAAGGTTTGCGGTTTGCCAGAAAGTAATAGATTTGGCCCTTTGGATCAGTCAGCAGAAGGAAAGAGACTTATAAATATGACCGTAGATGAATACGAGGCCATAAGACTAATAGATTTAGAGGGATTTACTCAGGAAGAGTGTGCAAAACAAATGGATATTGCCCGTACCACTGTCCAGGGCATTTACAAGGAAGCCAGGCGAAAGCTTGCCCAATCCCTAGTGGAATGCAAGGTACTCCATATAGAAGGTGGAGAATACAAGCTATGCGAGGGAATGGGTGAGGGATTTGGAAATGGCTGTGGGCCTGGATGCCATAGGCACAGACGAGGTATGAGATTTCACAAGAGGGGAAATCCATAGAAAAGATTATCAATTGAATGGAGGATATTTATGAAAATAGCAATGCCCGTAGGCAAAAAAGACATAGAAAGCAATGTAGGCACGTCCTTTGGAAGAAGCCCATATTTTTTAGTATACGACACAGAAAGTAAGGAAAGCGAATTTATTGAAAACAAGGCTGCAATGAGTTCAGGAGGGGCGGGAGTCAAGGCGGCACAAACAGTCATAGACTCGGATTCAACTGTACTCCTAACTCCACAGTGTGGAGAAAATGCTGCCAATACCCTGAAATCCGCCAGCGTAGAAATATACAAGACCACATTAAAATCCATAAGGGAAAATATAGATGCCTACATGGCAGGAGAACTTCAACCACTTTCTGAAATCCACGATGGATTTCACGACCACGGAGGGCATTAAGATGAAAATAGCAGTACTTAGCGGCAAGGGAGGCACGGGAAAGACCTTGGTTTCAGTAAACCTAGCTGCGGCAGCAGAAGACTCCATCTATATAGATTGTGATGTAGAGGAGCCCAATGGACATCTCTTCTTCAAGCCTAAGGATTTAGTGGAAGAGGACGTGACGGTAAAAATACCTGAGGTAGATAACCAACTCTGTAATGGCTGTAAAAAATGCGTCGAGTTTTGTAGATTCAATGCCCTGGCCTATGCCAAGGATAGGTTGATTGTATTTGACGATATTTGCCACTCCTGCGGCGGCTGCATGATGGTTTGCCCAGTCAAGGCCTTGACTGAGAAGGATAAGTCCATAGGAAAGGTACAAATGGGTAGGTCAGAAGATGTACAGGTGTATACTGGAATACTAAATACTGGGGAGCCCTCAGGTATTCCCATAATAGAAAGGCTTCTGGAAGAAAGCAAGGCAGGGGACGACAAAATTATTTTAATAGATAGTCCTCCGGGAAGTTCCTGCACTGTAATGGAAACTATCAGGGATGCAGACTACTGTATCTTGGTAGCAGAGCCTACAGTATTTGGAGTTCACAACCTCAACATGGTTTATGAGCTGGTGCAATTGTTTAAGAAACCCTTTGGAGTGGTACTAAATAAGTCCCTAGAAGGGGAAAATCCAGCAGAGGATTTTTGCCTGGAAAGGGGAATAAATATCCTAGGGAAAATACCCTTTGACAGCGAATTGGGTACCTTAAATTCAAATGCTGAAATTGTCGTCAGAAAAAGTGAAAAGTACAAGGAACTATTTACCGACCTGCTGGATAGGGTAAAAAAGGAGGTGCGTCATGAAACAACTACTAATTCTTAGTGGAAAGGGAGGCACAGGCAAGACTACCATAGCCAGTGCATTTATCAAACTTTCCGATGCTAGAGCCTATGCAGATTGTGATGTAGATGCACCAAACTTGCACCTCATAACAGATCAGGAGATAGAGGCGGAGAAAAGCGACTACTATGCCCTGCAAAAGGCAGAGATAAATCCAGACTTGTGTATAGACTGTGACCTATGCAAGCAAAGTTGTAGGTTTAATGCCATCTATGTAGATGACAGTTATAGGGTGGACCCCTTTGCGTGCGAAGGATGTGCTGTTTGTGAATTAGTGTGTCCAGTAGGGGCAATTACTATGGAGGATACAGTGGCAGGGGAGCTGGCCCTATATAAAAACAAGGGCAAGGTCTTTTCCACAGCCCACCTAAAAATGGGAGAGGGTACATCTGGACTCTTGGTCACAGAAGTGAAGAAACAAATGCACTCAGAAGCAAAGGACGCAGAGTTTGCCATCATAGATGGTTCACCGGGGATTGGCTGTCCTGTCATAGCTTCACTCAGCGGTGTTGATATGGTTCTAGTAGTGGCAGAGCCCTCCATATCGGGTATTAGCGACATGGAACGTATTATAAAGACGGCATCTAGATTTGGAACAAAAACTGCCGTCTGCGTCAACAAATACGACACCAATATTGAAAATACGAAAAAAATAGAGGAATACTGCAGGGAAAAGGGCCTGGCCCTAGTGGGGAAAATACCCTTTGATTCACAGGCAGTAAAGGCCATTAACATGGGCAAGACCATAGTAGATGTTGATTGTTCATCAGGCAGAGCTACAAGGGAGCTTTATGAAAAGACAAGGAAAATATTGTTAGAGGAACAAGAAGGACCTAGCCTGTAGAATATATTTAAATATTGAGGAGGTAATGATTATGGTCAAGATAGCTGTAGCAAGTGAAGGTCAAAATATAACAGAGCACTTTGGATATTGTGCCAACTTCAATATTTTTGATATTGAAGACAAGTCAATAGTAAGGGAAGAATCCATAGCAAACCCGGGCCATCAACCGGGTTATCTTCCAGTTTTCCTCAAGGACATGGGAGTAGAGGTCATCATGTCAGGCAGTATGGGCGGTAGTGCCATCAAGATATTTGAGGAAAATGGGATAGAAGTAATAGTAGGGGTATCTGGTGAAGCCCAGGCAGCAGTTACCGCATACTTAGAGGGAGATTTGGAGGGAAACAGCCAACCCTGTAAAGACGATCACCATCACGAGGACAACTAAATGTAACAGATAACACCTCTCTGAATAAAATGTAATAGTTTATATAATAGAGAGGTGTTTATATGCAAAGCCTAATATTAGCATTGTCACTATCTTTAGACGCCTTTGTAGTCAGTCTGGCCTATGGGACAAATAAGATAAAGATACCATTTATATCCCTAGTGATAATAAATGGTATTTGCTCTATATTCCTAGGTTCAGCCATCTTGTTTGGCTCTCAAATAAGAAAAATCCTTCCCCAATGCATCACATCTATATTGAGTTTTGTCATACTATTTGTCTTGGGGGTCTACTATTTATTGGAGAGCATAATCAAATCCTATCTAAGGGCAAAGCTAAGAAACAATGAAAAGGTTAAAATCAAGCTATTTGATTTTTGGTTTATAATAGATATCTATGTAGATGCTACAAAAGCGGACCTCAATGATTCCAAGATACTAGATTCAAGGGAGGCACTATATCTGGCCCTAGCCCTTTCCCTGGACTCATTGGCAGTAGGATTTGGAAGCAGTCTGGGAGGGATTAATTTTATTCAGGCCATTCTCCTATCCTTTCTAATAGGCATGGCCTTTGTCAGGATTGGCCTAGGGCTTGGAAAAAGGTTTGCACAGAAGACCAACATAGATTTGTCCTGGCTAATAGGTGTTCTCCTTATGGTCTTGGGGATATTAAAGTTGGTATAGGCAGATATTTGTCGAAATATGAGTAATTTACCTTGATTTTACAAATGAAATAATAGATAATATACTTAAGAAGCAGGGAGGGTAAGCTGATGAAATATAATTTTGATGAAATAGTAGATAGAAGACATACAGATAGCGTCAAATGGGGCCCCATGGAAGGAGACTACAATGTTGATGACATATTGCCAGTATGGATAGCTGACATGGATTTCAAGACCAGCCCTGAAATAATTGAAGCCCTGGGGAAAAGAGTTGAACACGGCGTTTTTGGATATAATTATGTAGAAGATACAGTATATGATGCCATTATTAATTGGGTCAAAGATAGGTATAATTGGGAGATTAAAAAGGAATGGATATTATTTACCCCTGGAGTCGTGGCAGGATTTAATCTGGGAATCAAGGTATTTACAGAGAAAAACGATCAAATTGTCATCCAGACTCCAGCCTATCCACCCTTTTATAGGGTAATTGACAACAATGAGAAGGACTTGGTGTCCAATCCCCTCATAATAAAAGATGGCAAGTATGCCATAGACTTTGACGATTTGGAGAAAAAACTAAGGACAGCCAAAACCTTGATGTTTTGCAGCCCTCACAATCCAGTGGGCAGGGTCTGGACTGAAGAGGAGCTGATGAAGCTTTCTAAGCTATGCGAAGAAAACGACGTTTCCATCATCTCCGATGAAATACATTGTGATCTCTTATTCCAGGGGCATAGGCACATAAATATAGCATCTCTTTCGGATTATATGAGGGACAACAGCATAACCCTAATAGCTCCAAGCAAGACCTTTAACATTGCTGGCCTATCCACATCAGTTGCAATCATTCCCAATGAAGAGATAAGGGACAAGTTTAGTCAAAGATTTGCAAAATCAGAATTGGGTCATAGCTCCCTATTTGGTGTAGTAGCCTTAGAGGCAGCTTATAATCATAGTAGGGACTGGCTTTCAGAAGTTTTAAAATATCTAGAGGCCAACATGGAGTTCGCCCTTGAATATATAGAGAAGAATATAAGGGGGATTAAGGTGATTAAGCCAGAGGGCACCCACCTGCTTTGGTTGGATTGCAGGGGACTTGGACTTGAGGCAGAAGAATTATTTAAGTTGATGATAGAAGAGGGAAAGGTATACCTAAACGATGGTTCCATGTTTGGGGAAGAGGGGCGTGGCTTTTTAAGACTTAATATAGGGACAGCAAGATCCGTAATAGAAGATGCTTTAAAGAGAATAGAATATGCAGTTAAACAAATAAAATAGATAGGTTGACCTATCTATTTTTTGCAATGCTCGCATATTCCACCTAGGAAAATCTGCACCTCTTTTATTTGGAAGCCCTCATATCCTTCCGGCAGCAATTGGATATTTTCATAGGGAATATCGTAAATATTGCCGCAAAGTTCGCATTTAAAATGCGAATGATCGTGAATAATGATTTCGTATCTCTTTTCGTTTTCATCTAGGTTCAAAGAAGTCACTAGATGGGCGTCAATAAAGAGATTTAAGGTATTATAGACTGTAGTCTTGGACAGGGTTGGTATTTCCTTAACTAGACTGTTGTAAATGGTATCCACCGTTGGGTGATTTCGTTTCATATAGAGGTATTTATATATTTGTAGTCTAGGGTAAGAGGGTTTTATTCCATGATTTAACAATTGCTCTGCAATCGCTTGTGAATCCATATTATCCTCACCTTTATATTATATTTCACTTTGAGCTAATTATATTAAGAAGAGCAGCTATTGTCAAGCTTATATGAAAGAAAAGTCATATAAAGTCATTTCTATTTTATCTTGACATTATATTATGATGTGGTATCATATATGTAATGAATACATGCTACAAAGAATAGGGGGGAGTAGATGGGCGAGAAGATTAAGGTTGGCTGTAACAGGCCAAAACTAACCAAGGTCCAACAAACCAAAGAAGAACAAGTAGAAGGTAGTATAATTGAAAAAGAGGAGGAACAAGTAATGATTAAAGTTGGCAAACCGGCACCATTATTTTCAGCACCAGCATTTCACAAGGGAGACTTTGTAAATGTAAATCTAGAGGATTACAAGGGAAAATGGGTATTATTATGTTTCTATCCAGGCGACTTCACCTTCGTCTGAGCCACGGAAGTATCAGCAGTTGCTGAAAAATTCCCAGAGCTACAAGAACTAGGTGTAGAGGTATTATCAGTGAGTGTGGACTCTGTTTTCGTTCATAAAATGTGGAATGACAATGAATTGTCCAAGATGATAGGTAAGGATATACCATTCCCCATGCTATCAGACCAAGATGGAAGTATAGGAAAACTATACGGAATCTATGACGAGGAAAGCGGAGTAGAGACTAGGGGCAGATTCATTATAGACCCAGATGGAGTAGTACAGGGATTTGAAGTTCTCACACCTCCAGTAGGCAGAAATGTTGAGGAGAGCATCAGACAAGTCAAGGCCTTCCAATTAGTTAGGGAAACAGAAGGAGCAGAGGTTACACCTTCAGGCTGGAAACCAGGTAAGACTACCCTAAAACCAGGACCACATCTAGTGGGGAACGTATGGAAAGAGTGGAAGGTAAGCGAGGCATTTGAAGACTAGCATATGATTAAAACCCGTATCTTATAGGTACGGGTTTTTTGTGTCCAGAACCATAAAAAAATATAGTAAATTTTAATAAATAGAATAAGTTGAAAACATTGGGGTATCATTATATTGTGAAAAGCAAGTGAATACTTGAAAGGAGGTGTTCTTCAATGACAAATTGGGAAGATGCCAGTTATTCTGAAATCATAGAAAATATTTTAAGGAACCACCACGCTTATTTAAAGAGGGAGCTGCCTGAAATAGAGAGACTAGGCTTCACACTTTACAAGGTCCATTTTTTTGACAGTGGGGAAGTTTTAGAGAGGGTACATAAGCTTTTTGGATGTTTAAAGACTACTTTGGAATCCCATATTATCAAAGAAGAAAGGTCATTATTTCACATGATAAGGGATTATGAAAAGGAACCCTCCATGGAATTATTGGACAGTATACTGGACGGGATCCAAAGTGCAGAGAGGGACAATTTAGAGTCTATGAACATACTGAAGGAGCTCAGGCAAGTAACCGATGGCTACAAGCTTCCGCCTACCAGTTGTCAGACCTATGAAACCACATATAAAAAGCTGAAGGAATTGGAATCTGGGCTACACAAACATATAGGCCTAGAGAATGATATTTTATTTGAAAGGTTGAGGAATGAAAAATAGGCTCATATTCTTGACAAAAAAATTTAAATATGGTACATTTTTCTTATTAGCACTCTATCCTATAGAGTGCTAATAAATTTGGAAAAAGGAAGGAAAGATATTATGGAGAAGAAAGAGTTTAAAGCGGAGTCTAAACGCCTGTTAGACCTGATGATCAATTCCATCTATACCCACAAGGAAATATTTTTGAGGGAGTTGATTTCTAACGGTTCTGATGCCATAGACAAGATCTACTATAAAGCCTTGACTGATGAGAATATAGACTTCAAAAAGGAAGATTATTATATAAAAATAGAAGTAGATAAGGAAAAAAGGCTTTTAAAGGTAATAGATACGGGCATAGGGATGACAAGGGAAGAGCTTGAAGATAACTTGGGAGTCATAGCCCAGTCAGGCTCCTTTGCCTTCAAGGAGGAGAACCAGCTAAAGGATGGATTCGATATAATCGGTCAATTTGGTGTAGGATTTTATTCAGCCTTTATGGTGGCCGACAAGGTTACGGTAATATCCAGGAGTCATGGAGACGACATGGCATATAAGTGGGAGTCCGAGGGGGCAGAAGGCTATACCATTGAGGCCTATGCAAAGGAGGAGCTGGGAACAGAAATAATACTAAAGATCAAGGAAAATACAGAGGAAGAAGACTATGACCAGTTTTTAGAAGAATATAGGTTAAAGTCCATAGTCAAGAGATACTCTGACTTCATTAGATACCCAATCAAGATGGATATAGAGAAGTCTAGGTTAAAGGAAGGTTCCACAGATGAATACGAGGACTATATAGAAGAAGAAACTGTAAATACCATGATTCCCATTTGGAGAAGAAATAAGAGCGAATTGACTGAAGAAGAATACGAAAACTTTTATTCGGAGAAGCATTTTGGCTTTGACAAGCCCCTAAAATCAATACACCTTAGCATAGAGGGGGCACTGAGGTACAATGCCATACTCTATATTCCCAGTAAAACGCCCTATGATTTCTATACAAAGGAATATGAAAAGGGCCTAGAGCTCTACTCATCAGGAGTGCTGATAATGGAAAAATCAGCAGACCTGCTGCCAGATTACTTTAGCTTTGTAAAGGGCGTAGTTGACTCAGAAGACCTGTCCCTCAATATATCTAGGGAAATGTTGCAGCACACAAGGCAGCTTCAATTAATAGCAAAGAAAATTGAAGACAAGATAAAGGGTGAATTGATGGGACTTCTGAAAAATGATAGGGAAAAGTACAAGTCATTTTTTGAAGAGTTTGGAAGGCAATTGAAGTTTGGAGTCTACAATGATTTTGGAATGCACAAGGAAGTATTGCAGGACCTCCTACTATTTTATTCCTCAAAGGAAAAGGACATGGTGACACTGGAAGAATACCTTGAGAGAATGGCCGAGGACCAAAAATATATCTACTATGCGGCAGGGGAATCCATCTCAAGAATAGATAAGCTACCCCAGACAGAGCTGGTAAAAGACAAGGGCTATGAGATTCTCTACCTGACAGATGACATCGACGAATTTGCCATAAAGGTCCTGATGCAGTATGGAGACAAGGAATTCAAGTCAGTATCCAGCGGCGATCTGGGCATAGAAACAGAGGAAAAGGAAGGAAAAGAGGAAATAGAAGAAAACAAGGATTTGTTTGAATATATGAAGGAGATATTAAAGGACAAGGTAGTGGATATACAGCCTTCAAAGAGATTAAAGATGCATCCAGTGTGTTTGTCAGCCAAGGGGGACTTGTCCATTGAGATGGAGAAGATACTAAGTCAGATGCCCGACGGCCAAGAGGTAAATGCAGAGAAGGTACTGGAAATAAATATCCACCATCATGTATTTGACAAACTAAAGGAATCCTATGAAAACGATAGGGAAAAGATAAGCTTATATACAAATCTACTATATAATCAGGCCCTACTAATAGAGGGACTGCCCATAGAAGATCCTGTCGAATTTACAAACAATATATGGGAGCTAATGTAAGGAGCCTTGGCTCCTTTTTTTCTAGGCCTTTGGTCCCTTAATGGGAATAATATATTAATTTATCTTAATTTGATTTTTCATATCTTCTTTGATATATTGGTATATGTAGTAGGGAGGGCCGTAAATACATACTATATATAGTGAACTACTTAAAAATCCACTATCCTTGGGATAGGGGATTTTTACACCAATACATAAAGAGGGGGATAAAATGTTAAACGTAGAAAAGCGAAATGGCGACATAGTCGTATTTGAAGAGGAGAAAATTGAAAATGCCGTAAAAAAGGCAATGGCAGAGTCGGAAATAGGCGTAGACGAGGAATTGGCAAAGGAAATCGCCAACAAGGCCTATATAGACCTCAAGGAACTAGAAGTCGTAAATATAGAAAAAATACAAGATTTTGTAGAAATAGAGCTGATGAAGACCAGGCCGGATGTGGCAAAACTCTACATCATTTATAGGGAGGAAAGAACCAGGCTTAGGGAACAAGGCTGGATTATGACGGACCTACAAAGGGATATTTACGAGAAGAAATACCGGTTCGACTACGAGAGTTTCGACAATTTCCTAGACAGGGTAAGTGGTGGCAACAACTCCATCAAAAAGGCCATAAAGGACAAGAAATTTATGCCTGCTGGACGGATACTAGCAGGTAGGGGCTTGGACAAGTTGGGAAGGAAGATTACCCTGTCCAACTGCTATGTCCTTCCAAAGGTAGAGGACAATATAGAGTCCATATTCGATACTGCCAAGCAGCTAGCTAGGACATATTCCTATGGCGGAGGAGTGGGACTTAGTATAAGCAAGCTAAGGCCAAAGGGCTCCAAGGTCAACAATGCCGCCGTGACAACAACGGGAGCTGTGTCCTTCATGGACCTTTTCTCCATGGTAACGGGCCTGATTGGCATGAGGGGGAGACGGGGGGCCTTGATGCTAAATATGGACATAAGCCATCCGGATATAGAGGACTTTATCGATGTAAAAAACGACCTAAAGAAGGTAAACTATGCAAATATATCTGTAAATATAGATGACGACTTTATAAGGGCTATACATGAGGACCTAGAATACAAGCTATATTTTAAGGTAGAGTCTACAGGTGAAGAAATGGAGAAGACAGTCAAGGCCAGGGAGCTCTTCAGGAAGATAGCTAAAAATAATTGGAATATGGCGGAGCCGGGAGTACTCTATACAGATCGTATAAATAGCTGGCACCTGATGAGTGAAGATGAGAACTTTGAATTTGCAGGGGTTAATCCATGTGCAGAGGAAACCCTGCCTGCCTTTGGAAGCTGCAACCTGTCCTCCATCAACCTATCAGAGTTTGTCAAGAATCCCTTTACCAAGTTTGCCTACTTTGAATACGAGAAATTTGGCCAAATGGTAAGGGAAGGGGTCATATATTTGAATGAAGTACTAGATGAAAATATGGAACTCCACCCCCTAGAGCAGCAAAGAGAAATGTCCAGGGAGCTTAGGCAAATAGGTTTGGGCATCATGGGATTGGCAGATATGTTTATTAAGATGGGGGTAAAATACGGAGATAAGGAATCCATATCCCTGATACACAAGATAGGCCATACCATGGTGAATGAGGCCTTGAGGCAATCGGCCCTATTGGCAGCAGAAAATGGACCATTCCCAAGATACAAGAGGGAAGGGATAATGAAGTCCCCATTTTTGCTATCCAATGTAAATGAGGAAGTAATGGCATTGATAGAGGAGCATGGTCTGAGAAATAGCCAACTGCTCACCATACCCCCAACGGGAAGCATATCGACATTAATAGGCTGTAGCAATGGGGTAGAACCCATATTTCAAATATCCTATACCAGAAAGTCAGAGTCCCTACACCATATAGATACTTACTACAAGGTATTTACTCCAATTGTAAAGGAGTATATGGATATGAACAATCTATCCAGGGAAGAGGATTTACCTGATTTCTTCATCACCACATCTAATCTAAACTACAAGGATAGGATAGATGTACAGTCGGCCTGGCAGCAGTATATAGATGCCAGCATATCGTCCACAGTCAATGTGCCCAACGAATTTACAGTAGAAGAGGTAGAGGATCTCTACCTATATGCCTGGGAAAAAGGTATAAAGGGGGTCACCATATATAGGGACGGCTGTGCAAGAGCAGGAATCTTGATTACAGACAAATCACAGGAAACTAGGATTGAAAAAATAGATAGGTTAAAGAATGAAATCAATGAACTGGCAGCGGAACAAATAAAAGAAGATCCTGAAAACTGCCCAATGTGCGGAGGCAGGTTAATTCACAGCGGAGGATGCTCCGAATGTCAAGATTGTGGATATAGTCCATGTTCTTTTTAAGATAATTAGGATATAATCTTTATAGAGGAGATGGTTTTATGCAGTCAAGAAATTTAAAGTCGAGGATTATACTTTTGGGCCTAGCAGTGATTATGCTATTATCAGCCATGGCTTGCTCCAAAACAGAGGACACTCCCCATAAGGATGAAAAAATTACAATCAAGGATCAATTGGGAAGGGAAGTAACACTGGATAAGGAAGCTGAAAGAATAGTAAGTGGCTACTATATATCAACATCAATGCTCATAGCCCTTGGACTAAAGGATAGAGTAGTGGGCGTGGAAGCCAATGCCAATACTAGGCCAATCTATGCCATGGCAGCAGCAGAGTTTTTAGACCTGCCCAATGTAGGCACTGCCAAAGACTTTAACCTAGAGGGGACCTTGGCCCTTGAGCCAGACCTAGTTATAGTTCCAGTCAGGTTAAAGGATACCATAAGTACTTTAGAGGATATGGGAATAAAGGTTATTGCCATAGATCCAGAAGATATGGATTTACTCAAAGAAAGTTTACAAATTATCGGCAAGGCCACTGGGACCGAAGACAGGGCAGAAAAATTAATATCCTACTATGACGAGAAGACTCAAAAGATAAAAGAAATAGCCAAGAACAATGAAGAAAGTAAGAAAAGAATTTATTTCGGAGGCAACAGCGACTTTTTATCTACAGCTACTAAGAGAATGTATCAAAACTATATGATTGAAACAGCAGGCGGCGAAAATGTGGCAGATATAGACGATAATTATTGGGCTATAATCTCCTATGAGCAGCTTATTTCCTACAATCCAGATATGATTGTAATAGCTCCAGGGGCCAAGTATTCAAAGGAGGATATACTTGAGGACTATAAATTGTCGGGTATCGATGCCATAAAGAACAAGCAGGTATATGCCATGCCCAGCAATATAGAGTTATGGGATTCCCCCATACCATCTAGTATATTGGGCACCATGTGGCTAAATAGTATCCTACACGAAGACGAGTACAGCTATGAAGAATTTCTAGATGACCTAGTGGAGTTTTATCAGGAATTCTACGAGATAAGCATAGAAAAAGAGAAGATAAGTAAGTAATGAAAGCCAAAAAGGAGCTTTATCAATACACAACAGCCGCCATCTTGCTTATAATAGCCTTTGTCCTGTCAATATCCGTTGGAAGATACCATATCTCCCTAGGGGATATAATTAGGATTGTCACAGGACAGAGGGTAGATGATTTGACAAAAATGGTATTCTTCCACCTCAGACTTTCAAGGACCATTATGGTGGTTTTGGCAGGCATGGGTCTGAGTATATCTGGAAGCATATACCAGAATATATTTAAAAATCCCCTGGCTACACCTGATATAATGGGAGTGTCATCAGGTGCAAATCTAGGGGCAGCAATTGCCATAATATTTTTATCCGGCAGCATATATGCCATAAGCATAAGCGCATTTCTTGGAGGGTTAATAGCAGTATTCACTGCTATTGCCCTCACAAATATGTCAAGGGACAGGGGTATATCCACCATAGTACTGGCCGGGATTATCATCGGCTCTATAACCCAAGGTGCCATAATGCTACTCAAGTTTTTTGCAGATCCGGAAAGGCAGCTTGCCGCCATAGAATTTTGGTCCATGGGGACATTTGCAGGGGTCACATCTGACAAGCTCATATCTATCCTGCCCTTTTTTGCCCTGGGCCTAATTATTTTATTCCTCTTGAGATGGCAGATAAATCTCTTATCTCTTAGCGACGAGGAGGGGAGGAGCCTGGGACTAAATGTGAAAAGGGTAAGACTCCTAGTCATAATAGCTGCCACCTTGGTAGTAGCCAGCATAGTCAGCATTACAGGCCTCATATCTTTTGTAGGGCTCATAGCAGCCCATATGGGAAGAATAATCAGGAAAAAAAATGATTTCAGCACAGCTATCTTTTCAGGAATACTTGGAGCCATCATACTTATAATCGCCGATTGCTTGGCAAGGAGCATCTCTAGCAGTGAAATCCCCATCAGCATACTGACAACCTTCATAGGTGCGCCATATTTGGCCTATTTGATGAGCAGATATAGATAGGAGGAATATATGGAATTGTTAAAGGTAGAGGAAATAAATGCAGGCTATGGCAGGGAATTAGTTTTGAAAGACATAGACTTTTCCATGGAAAGCGGAAGTTTATTGGGCCTTCTGGGCCTGAATGGAGCTGGAAAGACCACTCTTTTGAGGGTAATTGGAGGTCTATTAAATCCCCTGAGGGGGCAGGTCCTTGTCCATGGCAAGGACATATTTACATACAGGGAAAAAGAAAGAGCCAAGCATATTAGCTTTATGCCCCAAAGGCATAGCATAGTCTATGACACCGAGGTCATAGACATTGTACTCATGGGTATAAATCCTTATTTGGGTATATTTGACAGCCCCTCCAAGGAAGATAGGGAAAAAGCCTATGAGGCATTAAAATATGTAGGCATGGAAGATAAGCACCTATCAAATTTTCTGCACCTCAGCGAAGGGCAGAGGCAATTGGTAATCGTTGCCCGTGCCCTTCTTCAAAATTCAGAAATTATGTTGTTTGATGAACCCAATAGTACACTAGATTTTAATAATAGTCATATGGTATTATCAAAGATAAGGGAAATAATTAAGAGTAGGGGAAAATCTGGAATTATCACCCTCCACGACCCAAATATGGTACTGAACTACTGCGATAGTATAATATTGTTAAAGGATGGAGAAGTATTTGGACACTTTCAGGTGGAGGACATAGACAGAGCCTTTGTCCAAGATGTATTTAGTAAGATTTACGATGACATAGAAACCATTGAGTATAAAAAACAATTTTTCATATTGAGAAAATCCTAGGAGGCAGAAAAATGAAGAGAAAAGCCCTCATATTTATACTGGTTGCCCTGATCCTGTTTACATCCTCTGAGATATTTACCGAAGACAGCCAAGAGATAATGGAAATAAAGGAAAAGCTAGTCAATATAAGTGAAGAGGAAAAGGAGATACTAAAGAAGCTCTTTGTCCAGGTCCAGGAAATAGAGGAAATGGAAAGGGAAAGCAAGAGAATAGACAGTGAAATAGGGGATATATCCAGGGGCATAGAAAGCCTGGACCTTAGGATAAGGGAGCAGGAGAAAGAATATGAAAAAAACCTGGATGCCTTGGAAGCAGTGCTGAAGACATATCAAAGAATGGGCCCTGGCTCCTATCTTGAAATAATTTTGAGCTCAGATAGTTTGACCTCCCTGATAAGGCGGATAAATATATTGAAGGATTTGACTAAAAATACAGAAGGTCTACTGGGAAACATAGAGGAGAAAAAGAGGGAATTAAGTGAAGAGAAACTTAAACTCGATGAAAGCAAAAGACTATTGGGAGATAAGCAGGCAGAACTGGAAGAAAATATAGCTAGAAAACAAGTAATCGTAAAAAACCAGGAGGACTATCTTGCCTCCCTCCTAAGCCATAGGGAGCTTTACTTAGAGAGATTGGAATATATATCCATCATGATGGCGGAGCTTAAAAAGCTAATTGGAGAATTCACCCAGGGCTTTACAAAGATAATTGAAGAGGGAAACTTTCCCAGCAGTGGAATAAAGCAGAACCTGACCCTGAGGGGAATTAAGGCTACAATAGAAGAAGAAGTCTTTAACGATATAATAAATAGTTATGAATGGATTCCCAAGATGGAAATAAGGTTTAGGGATGGGCAAATAGAGTTAAATGCCCCGGATAAGGGATTATTTTTAACTGGAAACTTTAGCATCGAAGAGGGACAGCTACTGAAGTTTCTGGCAGAAAGCGGAAGTTTCCTGGACATGCCTCTAGAGGCTGGAACCCTAAGTGAATTATTTGAGGCCGGAGATTTCCTACTAGATTTTGAACCTATCATTGGAAGCAACATAATAAAAACTGTGGAAGCTAGAGAGGGATATTTGGAAATTTTAGTAGCCATAAAACTATTTTGACGGGGTGATTTAGGTGATTGAAGCAAAAAACATTTCGCTGATATATGGAGATGGTACCAGGGCATTAAAAGATGTAAACTTGACAATAGAAATGGGGGAATTAGCCTATATCATCGGCCCCAGTGGCTCAGGCAAGACAAGCCTCCTAAAGCTATTTATGGGCATGGAATATCCTACAGAGGGACAATTAAAGGTCCTGGGCCTAGCCATGAAAAAAGAAGAGGAAGCAAATATAAGAAGGCTAAGGAGGCTGGTAGGACCTGTATTTCAGGAATTCAAGTTAATAAAGGGGAGGACAGCCTTAGAAAATGTCATACTAGGACTCAGATTTCTAGATATACCCTCAAGGGCCATTAAGGAGGAGGCAAAAAACTCCCTGGAGAAGGTGGGGCTGGGCCACAAGATAGATACCCTAGTAGAACACCTTTCCTATGGAGAGACCCAAAGGGTAGCCATAGCCAGAGCCGTAGCGCGGAAGCCAGTCCTTATACTAGCAGATGAGCCAACGGGCAACCTAGACATGGACAATGCCATGAAGATAATGAAACTACTGGCCTCATTTAGAAGTGAGGATACAGCAGTAGTCATTACAACCCATGCCACCCACCTACTGGAGGAAATAGAAGAAGGAAAACTTATAAGGGTGGACAAGGGCAGTGTAGGAGTGGAAAGCAGAGGTGGAGTTCAGTGAAAAACCTAGGATATTTTTTCAAGGAAGCCAAGACCATATTTCGGATAGATTTCCTCTCCAATCTCCTGTCCATATTTAGTATAGGGCTCATATTTTTCATCCTATCTTCCATAGTATCAGCCTGGTGGATAAGCCAGGACCTAGTGGATATGCTGAAAAAAGAGGCTGAAATAAATATTTATTTTGATGAAAAGATGACAGATAGTGAAATAAACAACCTAATAGAGGGAATTAGAATGATCAGGGAGGTAGGCCAGGTAAAGCTAGTAGATAAGGAAGAGTCCCATGACAGAATGGTAGATATATTGGGCAAGGAGGCCAAGGTATTGGAACTATTTGACTCCAACCCCTTTCAGGCCTTTATCGAGGTAAAAATCAATATGGAAAAGTTAGACAGTATCTTGGAAAAGCTAGAGCTGTTTAAAGATATAGATTACATAAGGGATAATAGGGATATAATAGATAAGCTTCAGAGCCTAATAGGCCTGCTCACCCTAGTTGGCATATTGGTGGTTACAGCGACGGGAATATCCACTCTAGTTGTCATATCCCATATTATTAGGCAGGGAATATACAATAACAGGGAGCAAATCAATACCCTAAGGCTCCTAGGAGCACCAGATAGCTTTATAGGATTTCCATTCCTATTAGAAGGATTATTTTTGACTATGGCAGGTGGACTAATGGCCCTTGGGCTGGTATACTTAACTATTAGAATGGGATACGGCCAAATAT
>Ga0265293_10000589_pt1 | contig 85403 bp, 81 predicted proteins | sample Munlanlewell138R_FD_192505 | JGI IMG/M metagenome (GOLD analysis project Ga0265293, IMG submission 192505) | Leachate microbial communities from a municipal landfill in Southern Ontario, Canada - Leachate well 138R | ecosystem: Engineered > Solid waste > Landfill > Unclassified | place: Canada... | reverse complement strand
GCGCGATAAGCTATGCCGTTTCCCGACCTGTGGAGCGCCTGCGTGGCCGTCTCACCTGCTGATGATCCCGCGCTGCGGGCGCTGTTCTGGCCATTTCACAACGCGGCGCTGGTGCTGCCGGCGGCGCTGGTGCTGTTTCTGGGTGCGCGCATCGGCGATTGGCCGTTCGTGCATCCGCATGTGACATGGCGGTGCGAACAGCCCTTCCTGCCGTTCGCCCGGCCACTGCGGGAGCGTGGCATCGCGGTGGAGCCGCAGCTTCAGGACAGCGGCTTTGCGATGACGCTGTTGCTGCCACCGCGCCAGCGTGATGCATCCCGCGCCCTGCTGGCGCGCGCGTTGACCGCCACCGCGCCGGGTGGATGGATCGTGGCGGCGGCCACCAACAATGAAGGCGCACGCTCGCTGGAGGCGGATCTGCGCGCATTGGCCGGGCCGGTACAGAGCCTGTCCAAGCACAAGAGCCGGGTGGTGTTCGTGCGCGTTGATCCGGACAACTGCGACGCGCGCCTGCACGAGGAATGGCTGGCGCTGGATGCGGTGCGCGAAGTGCAATCCGGCGACGAACGCTTCTGGACCCGGCCCGGCCTGTTCGCATGGGACCGCGTTGATCCGGCCTCGGCGCTGCTGGCATCCGAGCTGCCCGCCGAGCTGCGCGGCCGTGTCGCCGATCCGGGTGGCGGCTGGGGCTATCTGTCGATGCAGCTGCTGCGGCGCTGCGCCGGCATCGAAACGCTGGATCTGTTCGAGGCCGACGCGCGCGCGCTGGACGCGGCGCAGCGCAATCTGGATGCGGCGCGCAGCGCGCATGCACCGCAGGTCGCCTGCCGCGTGCACTGGCACGATGTCAGTACCGGATTGCCGGGGCAGTTCGATGTGATCGTCAGCAATCCGCCGTTCCATCTGGGCCGTGCCGATGCGCCGCAACTGGGGCGCAGCTTCATCGCCAGCGCCGCCGATGCGCTGGCCGATGACGGCCAGATCTGGCTGGTCGCCAACCGCCATCTGCCCTACGAAGACCTGCTGCGCGAGCGTTTTTCCCAGGTGCGGATGCCGGTGCAGCGCGATGGCTACAAGATTCTTCACGGTTCAGGGGTAAAGCGATGAAACTGGTCAGGCTGATCGCCAATCTGGGCTACGGCAGCCGCCGCGAGGTGGCGTTGATGTTCCGCGAAGGCCGCATCACCGACGCCCAGGGCGAGGTGCTCTACGCCGATGACCGGGTGCCGCACGAGACGGTCCGCGTGGATGGCGAAGCGCTGGATCCGCCAGCGGGTCTGGTCATCGCGCTGCACAAACCGACCGGCTACACCTGTTCCACGCGCGACCCTGCGCGCATGGTCTACGACCTGCTGCCACCGCGTTTCCGGCTGCGCAACCCGCTACTGTCCACCGTCGGCCGGCTGGATCGCGACACTTCCGGCCTGCTGCTGCTGACCGATGACGGGCAATTGCTGCACCGGATCATTTCACCGAAATCCCGCGTGCCCAAGATCTACGAAGCCCGGCTGGCGCAGGACCTGCGCGGCGACGAGGCTGAACTGTTCGCCTCCGGCACGCTGGTGCTGGAATCGGAAACCACGCCGCTGGTCCCGGCCAGCCTCGATATTCTCGGCCCGCGCCACGCCCGCCTGACCATCACCGAAGGCCGCTACCACCAGGTGCGACGCATGTTCGCCGCCACCGGCAACGCCGTCACCCAGCTGCAACGCGTCGCTGTCGGCGCGCTGGCACTGGACGAACTCGCGCTGGAACCGGGCCAGTGGTGCGCGCTGGATGAGGTGCAGGTGGCGCGGGTGTTTGGCTGAGCCATAACCCGCGCGGATGTGGTGGCCGCCGGCCATGCGGCGTGTGGATGACATTGGCTCCAGGGCCTCCGTCGACGGCCAGCGCGTACGCTGGCCGGGACAGCGGCTGTTACCTGTCCTCGATTTCATACACCGGCAGTTTCTTTTCCACCGGGGTGTTTTTCAGCGTCACGTACTTGGGCAGGCCATCCTTGCCGTAGGGCGGCGGGTCTTCGCCGCGGATCAGCGGCTCAAGGTAAGAGCGGGCCTTGTCGGTGATGCCGTAACCGTCCTTGCGGATGAAGCTTTTCGGCAGGGTTTTCTCGTGGTTGGCGACCTTGGACAGTGGCGCGGCCTCGATCTTCCAGCGATACGGCGCATCGGAGCTGCGGATGATCGCCGGCATCACCGCGTTGCGGCCCGCCAGCGCAAAATCCACCGCCGCTTCGCCGACGGCCCAGGCGTGTTCCACGTCGGTCTTGCTGGCCAGGTGGCGGGCTGAGCGTTGCAGGTAGTCGGGCACCGCCCAGTGCTGTTTGTAGCCGAGCTTTTCCTTCACCAGCTGCGCGATTGCCGGGCCGACGCCGCCGAGCTGGACGTGACCAAACGCATCCTTGCCGCCGGCTTCCGCGAGGAACTTGCCGTCTGCCGTGCGCAAGCCTTCCGACACCGCGACCGCACACCAGCCGACGCGCTTGACCGTGGCATCGACCGTGGCGAGGAACTTCGCTTCATCGAACGGCACTTCCGGGAACAGGATGATGTGCGGTGCATCGTCCGGGCCCTTGCCGGCCAAGCCGGCGGCGGCGGCGAGCCAGCCGGCGTGGCGGCCCATCACTTCCAGCACGAAGACCTTGGTTGAGGATTCGGCCATCGAGGCCACGTCCAGCGCGGCTTCGCGCAGGGACACGGCGGTGTACTTGGCGGCCGAACCGAAACCCGGGCAGCAGTCGGTGACGGCCAGATCGTTGTCCACGGTCTTGGGCACGCCGATGCAGGTCAGCGGGTAATCGAACTGTTTGGCGATCTGCGACACCTTGTTCGCGGTATCGGCCGAGTCGTTGCCGCCGTTGTAGAGGAAATAGCGGATGTCGTGCGCGCGGAACACGTCGATCAGGCGTTCATAGCGGGCGCGATCGGCCTGGATGTCCTTGAGCTTGAAGCGGCAGGAACCGAAGGCACCGCCGGGGGTGTGCGCCAGCGCGCGGATCGCGCTGATCGGTTCCTTGCTGGTGTCGATCAGGTCTTCGCGCAGGGCGCCGATGATGCCGTTGCGCGCGGCCAGCACTTTCACTTTCTGGGCGCGAGCGGTGGTGATGACCGCGGCGGCGGTGGTGTTGATGACGGCGGTGACGCCGCCGGACTGGGCGTACAGCAGTTTGCCTTGGCTCATGGTGCGTGGATCTCGTCGAAAAAGGTGCGTCACGCTGTCGGGAGCGCGCTGCACGGTCATCAGGTGGGAGGCAGACCCGCAGCGCCGGGTGAACCCCGGTTGCCACGGTGGGCCGGCCTGTGGCTGGCGTCTGCAACGGAGTCTAGCGGAAGCACGGGTGATTCCGGGGCATGGCGGTACGGTGCGGCGCAGGCCGAACGACAGCTCAGGGTGCGGTGCTGTTGGCTCGTGCTTGGTCGATGCGGCCGCGTAGTTCTTCCACTGCTTCCTTCATGTAGGCGGTGTCGGGGTGATGACGCAGGCGCCAGGCCTCCACATCACGCCAGAGCGCCTCGGCTTCATCGATTCGCCCGAGTTTCAGCAGGGCACGCAATTCGTGAAAGCGCAGCACAAGAACATCGTTGTGGTGCTCACCGGAGAAGTGCAGCACATCGTGGTGCGTCTGACGGAGCAGGGTCAATGCGTCTTCCGGGCGTGCGTAGTCGATCCAGATGCTGGCCTGGATCAGGTTGGCCTGGGTGAGATAGAAGTGCGAGGTGCCGTGACGCTGCAGGGTGCGTTTGCGGGCTTCGGCGATTGTCGCCAGTGCCTTGTCCTGCTGGTGTCCCCAGCTGGCAACTTCAGCCATCTTGAGAAGGGAGACGAGCAGCTCGTCGCGGTCCGGATAGTGGGTGCGCATCAGGCGTGTGGCACGGCTGAAGAAATCGAGGGCATCCGTTGGCAGAACATCGCGATCCATGTCCGCGTGAAAGGCCAAGATGGCGTTGTAATGGAGCCACAGAGCGCGACTCATCGAACGCTCGTCGCCGACGGCATCGAGCAGGTTCCCGGCGCGCGCCAGCAGGGCGGGAACCTCGCCCAACTGTTCGTGATTGAGATACACGCCCGCAAGCATCAGCAACGCCGGTACCACGCGCGGATTGTTGTGTCCAAAGGCGTTTTCAGCCATCTCCACGCGTTCTTGCGCCAATGCCATGGAGCGCTCGCCCTGGTTGTTGGCATCGTAGATTTCCACCAGCACGGTGTAGATCTCGTCGCGCAACGCCGGCTGGTCCTGCAGATCCTGTTTCAGGCGCGCGGCGCTGGCATCCAGCATGTCGATCACGCGCTGTTCCAGCATGCCGGTGCCACCGCTGTTGGTGCGACCGGCATCGAACAGGCTGATCAGGTAATCCTTGACGGTGTTGGCACGCTGCGCTTCTTCGGTGGCGCGCTGTGCCTGCCACAGGCTGATGCCGGTACCGGCCAGCATCGCGAACATAGCCAGCAGCAGGCCGGCGCTGGCCAGACGGTTGCGCCGGATCCAGCGGGAAAGGCGATAACCGAAGCCATCCGGTCGCGCCATCACCGGCCGGCCGTCCAGATGGCGCTGGACATCATCGGCCAAGGCCTCGGCGCTGCCATAACGGCGCGCAGGATCCGGCGCCAGCGCGCGCATCGCGATGGCGTCCAGATCGCCTCTGAGCTGCGCGGCGGGGATCGCGGTCTGCGGGCCTTCCGTGATCGCATGGGCCTGCGAGGCGCGGGTGGGCGTGTCACCGCCATGATGCAGATTGCCGTAACGCTGGGTGGTCAGCAGTTCGAACAGGATCGCTCCGAGGCCGTAGACATCGGTGGCGGTACTGATCTGGCCGCCATTGAGCTGTTCGGGCGCGGCATAACCGGGGCTGGCGAAACGGTCGATGGTGGCGGCGCTGTCGGAGGGTTCGCGTTGCAGGATCTTCGCGATGCCGAAATCCAGCAGGCAGGGCGTTTCATCGGGTTGCACGATCACGTTGCCGGGCTTGATATCGCGATGGACCACCAGCTGGCGGTGGGCATGCGCGACCGTGCGGCACAGCGAAACGAACAACATCAGGCGCGTTTTCAGCGACGGATTCCGCAGCAGCCACTGGTCCAGCGTCTCGCCTTCCACATGACGCATCGCGTACCAGGGCCGGCCGGTGGCATCCACGCCACCGTCGATCAGATGCGCGATGCCGGGATGTTCCAGCCGCGCCACCAGATCCCTTTCGCGGTTGAATGCGGTCAGCACGGCGGTGCTGTCCATGCCGGGCCGGATCATCTTCAGCGCGACATGCTGTACGAAGGCGCCATCGGCGCGCTTGGCCAGCCAGACGCTGCCCATGCCGCCAGAGCCCAGCCGGCGCAGCATGCGCCACGGGCCGACCATCATGTCCGGATGCAGCGGGTCTGCGGATGCCTCGTCGCTGTCGGTGCCGGCGGAGGGGGCCAGCAATGCGACCGCGACCTGGTCGATGTCGGCATCCAGCAGCGTGTGCCGGGCCGCGTCCAGTGCCAGCAGCCGATGCAGTTCATCACGCAGCGCCGTGTTTTCGGCACAGGCCTGATCCACGAAGGCGGCCCGCGCGGACGGTTCCAGTTCGAGCACCTGGCGCAATGCGCTGATGCGGGAAAGGCTCATGCGCTGTCGGTCATGTGCAGGCGCAGCAGGGCACGTGCGGCGCGCCAATCGCGTGCGACGGTGCGCTCGGACAGATCAAGCAGCTGTGCGATTTCGGAAAATCCCAGACCGGCGAAGAAGTGCAGTTCCACCACCTGCGCCAGCCGCGCGTCCTGACTGCCGAGCGCGGTCAGGGCTTCGTCCAGCGACAGCAGTTCGAGCAGATCCGGCCCTTCGCCATCGCCCACCGCGCCGAGTGTGACCCGGTCCAGATCGCCACCACGTTTGATTGCATTGCGATCCCGGGCGGCATTCATCAAGACCTGCCGCATGGCGCAGGCGGCGATGGAGAAAAAATGCATGCGATCCTGCAATGCGAGGCGGCTGCCGGACAGTTTGAGATAGGTCTCGTGTACCAGCGCCGTGGTGGAAAGCGTCGAGCCCGCGTTGCTGCGCAACATGCGCCGCGCACGTTGATGCAGATCGTTGTAGATGGCGCTGAACAGCTGGTCGTAGGCGACCGGATCGCCGGCGGCGCAGCGCTGCGTCAGTTGCGCCGTATGCAGCGCTGGACCGCTTCCGTCTGACATCGTCAACGCGCACTCCTCTTGCCGCCAGCGCAGCGCCCGGTGGGGTCTGCATGTTTGGCGTCGAGTATGCGTTGCGGTGGTGACAGCGGCAAATCCGGATGACATCGGTAGAAGTGGCGTCAACACAGCTCCCGCCTGCGGCGCGAATAGCACCGCAGGCGGGAAGTCGGATGCCATTGATCAGTCTTCGAAGCCGTCGGAGAAGAGCGGCTTTTCCTTCAGCGCGCTGATCAACGCCACGCCGCGCCAGCCGGCGCCGACCGTGAACTGCGAACCGTTTCCGACCGCCATCAAACGGTTACGGGTGGGATGCCGGGCAATCGCGTTGAAGCCGTAGGAGGGTGCGACTGGTCCGGAGCCGCCACCAAGGAGGGTCTGCACATCCTGTGAGTCGTTGAGGGTGTCCGGATTGAAGGTTAACAACATGGCAGCATCCTTGCTGAGAAGGCCCGCAGATCGATAGGTTCCGGCGACCGCCAATCGATTGCCACGGGTCAACACCATGTCCCTGGCTTGGATCGAATCGCAAGCAGGCTCGGTTGCACTGCCACCATGGGTGAAGGTGCGGGAAATCTGGCTTCCGTCGGATGAACTGCGCCGGTAAACGATGATGCCTTCGCCACAGGCGCGCTCAATGGCGCTCAGTGTCAGTACATCATGCGTGCCCAGCAGCAGTTGTCCGGTCAGGAGCAATTGCATGCCGGCCATATGTTCATCGTTCTCGGTGCCCCACGTGGCCAGGCCGTTGTTGGCGAAGCTGGTGACGCGTGCACCGTTGGCATCCAGTTTCAGCAGGAACAGGTCGTAGCTGGCTGGGGTGTTGCGGGTGAGTTTCACCGAGCCGCCGATGTAGAAGCCGCCCGGCGCTGATGGGGGAATGGTGAAGGGGCGGGGAATCCTGGCAAGGTGCTGCGGCTTGACGCTGCATATCAGAGGCAACGCAGGAGTGCCGCACAGCAACAGGGTGTGTGATTGCCGGCCACTGGATCCCCAGCTGGTGTCCAGCGCAGGCGGAGCGCCTTCGTTCAATGTCCATGCGGATAGCTGGATGAAGCCGGCTCCGGTGGCCAGGATATAGAGGCGGTCGTTTTCAGCCAGTATCTGGCCGCCCGTCTGGTTTGACGAAGCCACATACACCTGGTTGATGCCCCGCAGTTCCCCGTTGGATTGAACCGACTGCATCCAGACATCCGAGTTGGTCTTGCCGTTGGCGCGGACATCCAGCAGCAGGTGGATATCGCCGTGGTGGTCGACCTTGATGTCGCGTACCGCCAGGATCGACGCCAGCAGGATGCTCGGTCCGAGAATCGGCAGATGGGTGGGCGATCCTGAGAAGCCGTTCCAAGGCTTGAGTTGCCCACTGGCGTTGTAGCGCAGCAGTTCCACATCCACTTCGTCGCTGCCGGAAACCGTGGTGGTGACGGCGACGATAGTGTCCTCGCCATCCATGGCCAGTTTCTGCGCGCCGCTGGCGGCCTGGGTGTCGTAGCCGTTGTCGCTGAAATCGGTGTCCAGCACATAAGGCCATTTGACCTCGGCCTGGGCGGTGCTCAGGGGCAGCAGTGCCGCCAGCAGGGTGAAAGCAAGGATTCTCTTGAAAAACATGATGGTTTACTCCGGATCCGAGAGGCAGATGCGCGGTATTCGTGCCGCCGCATACAGGTAGAACCCGGTTTGCCGGGAGAACATGACATCCGTTCTCCGGTGCGTGATCCGAAGTCGAAGCGGCGCAGCCGTTGCCGGAATGGCATCGGCATCTGCGGAGTACTTGGAAACGGCGCGCGATGCGGATTCGGATATACCGCGCGTGCCTGGGGTCCGATGCGCCCGCTCGGCGCGGATGAAAGGCCGCAGCACAGCCCTGCACGTGGCACATTCCGCCGCATCCACGTGCGTGGTGGATGCTTGCCGGTGGAGGAAATCCCGGTTTGACAGCGCCGCCGGGCAACGGTTAGGTTTGCGGCGCTGCACTATTCCCGCCGCGCCCGCGCGCGTGCCGACGGGTGCCAGGCCATCTTGGCCGTGTGGCCTTTTTTCGTCTTTGGGGCTCCAGCAATCATGCGACTCGTACTCCTCGGCGCTCCCGGCTCCGGCAAGGGAACCCAGGCCACCCGTCTGAAGGACGCGTTGGCCGTGCCACATATTTCCACTGGTGATCTGCTGCGCGCCGCAGTGGCCGCCGGTACGCCGCTCGGCGTGCAGGCCAAGGCGGTGATGGATCGCGGCGAACTGGTGTCCGACGACATCGTGCTGGGCATGCTGGAAGAGCGCCTGACCGCCGGCGACACCGGCAACGGTTTCATCCTCGATGGCTACCCGCGCAATCTGGTGCAGGCGCGTGCGCTGGACGAACTGCTGGCGCGTCTGCAGCAGCCGGTGGACATCGCGGTGCTGCTGGACGTGGACGTGGAACTGCTGATCGAGCGTCTGGCCGGCCGTGCCCAGGCCGAAGGCCGCAGCGACGACACCCCGGAAACCGTACGCAACCGCTTGCGGGTCTACACCGAGCAGACCGCACCGGTCATCGATTTCTACGAGAGCGACAACCGCCTTGCGCGCATTGACGGCGTGGGCGAGGTCGAAGACATCACCGGGCGTGTGCTGGCGGTGGTGCAGGACGCGCCGGCGGCCTGACCCGAGGTTGGCGTGCCCGTCAGGGCACTGCCGGCGCAGCATGAAACCGGCCCGTTTCGCATCCCGGATTCTCGACCTGCTGCGCTTGCGCAGCGGGCCGCAGGATTTGCCGTATTCAGTGCCGCTGCTGTACCGGCTGGCGATCCTCGCGCTGCTGGTGGATCTGGTCGCGGCATGGGCACTGGAAGTCAACGAGGCCTCGACACTGCGTCTGCTGGTGTCGTTCGCGCTGACCTTCGCGCTGCCGTGGCTGGTACTGCGCTGGCGCGGACACGAAGCGCGTTATGTGCAGACGATGCTGGCGCTGCTGGGCACCGGCATTGCGTTCTCGCTGCTGTTCCTGCCGTTGGCGATGTCGGCGCTGGCGCACGGGATGGTGACGCCGGAGGCGGTGCCGACCGCGCGGCAGGCCCTGTTCGCGTGGCTGATCCTGGCGATGGTGGTGTGGAAGATCACCGTCACTGCCAGCATCTGGCGGCATGCGCTGGACTGGTCGCTGCCGGCCGGGGTCGGGGTGGCGCTGCTGTTGTTCGTGGCCGAATTCGGCCTGGACCGGCTGCTGTTCGCGGGGACGGGCGGCGCTTGAACCGCGCCGGCTTGCGCGTCCGGCTGTGGCCGGGCAGGCTGGTGGTTTTCCCTGCGCGTGGCGGTTGATCGATGAAACTTCACATCCTCGGAATCTGCGGCACCTTCATGGGTGGCGTGGCGGCGCTGGCGCGCGAACTGGGCCAGCAGGTGGAAGGCTCGGACCAGAACGTCTATCCGCCGATGAGCACCCAGCTGGAGGCGCTCGGCATCGCGCTGAAATCCGGTTATCTGGCCGCCCATCTGGGCGCGGATATCGATGAAGTGGTGATCGGCAATGCGCTTTCGCGCGGCAATGAGGCGGTCGAGGCGGTGCTGGCGCGCGGCATGCGCTATACCTCCGGTGCGCAATGGCTGGCGCAACATGTGCTGCCCGGTCGCACCACGCTGGCGGTCGCCGGCACCCACGGCAAGACCACGACCAGCAGCCTGCTGGCTTTCCTCATCGACCGTCTTGGTGGTGAACCCGGATTCCTGATCGGCGGTGTGCCCGGCGATTTCCCGGTATCGGCGCGGCTCGGGCAGGGTGCGTGTTTCGTGGTGGAGGCGGACGAATACGACACCGCGTTTTTCGACAAGCGCAGCAAGTTCGTGCACTACCGTCCGCAGATCGCGGTACTGAACAACCTGGAATTCGACCACGCCGACATCTTCCCGGATCTGGCCGCGATCGAGCGCCAGTTCCACCATCTGGTGCGCACCGTGCCGGGCAATGGCCGGCTGATCGTCAATGCCGAGGACGCCCATCTGGCGCGGGTGCTGGAGATGGGCTGCTGGACGCCGGTGGAACGTTTCGGCATCGATGTGCCGGCGAACTGGCAGGCGCGGCTGGAAAGCGCCGATGGTTCCGATTTCACCCTGCTGCGCGAGGGCCGCGAGCTGGGCCGGGTGCGTTGGCCCATGGCCGGTCGCCACAATGTGATGAATGCGCTGGCGGCGATTGCGGCCACGGCCGCCGCCGGGTTCGATCCGGCCAAGGCACTGGCGCTGCTGGCGCAGTTCCGTGGTGCCCGGCGCCGGCTGGAAGTACTGCTGGATCGTGAGGATTTGCGCGTCTACGACGATTTCGCGCATCACCCCACCGCGATTGCGACCACGCTCGAAGGCCTGCGCGCGCGCCATGCGCAGGGCCGGCTGGTGGTGGTGCTGGAGCCACGCAGCAATTCGATGCGGCTGGGCGCGCATGCCGATCAGCTCGCGCCTTCTTTGCAGCAGGCCGATCTGGTGCTGTTCCTGGCACGTCCGGAACTGCCCTGGGATGCCGCGCGCGTGATCGCGGCGTTGCGCGGTGAAGGTCACGCCGAGGCCAGCGTCGATGCGCTGCTGGCGCGACTGCGGGATCAGGTACGCCCGGGTGACACCGTGGTCTTCATGTCCAATGGCGGATTCGAAGGCGCGCCCCGGCGTTTCGCTGCACAGCCCGGCGGCCCCAGTGATAATGGTGCGGCAGGTTGAGGCAAGGAGAACCCATGGACATGCGCGAACGCATCGAACACGCGGCGCAGGCGCTGACACCGGTACATCTTGAGGTGCACGACGAAAGCCATATGCACAGCCGCGGTCAGCAGACGCACTACAAGGCGGTGATCGTCAGCGAGCAGTTCGCCGGGTTGTCGCCGGTGCGCCGCCATCAGGCGGTGTACGGCGCGCTGGGCGGGCTGATGGCGCAGTTCCACGCACTGGCACTGCATACCTACACCCCGGACGAATGGCAGCGCGAAGCGGCGGTACCCGATTCGCCCACCTGCCGCGGTGGCAGCAAGCACGACCGCTGATCGGGCGGCTTGCTGGCGGATTTTTCACTGCAATCCGAATCCTGAAACACGACAACCCGACGTCATCGCGACGCCGGGTTGCCGTGTTTTCCGGTGATTTCGGCTCATTCGGACTTGTTGCCGATGCGGATGCGCTCGCGGTTCTTTTCCACCGTGGCCAGACCGATGCCCTTGACCGAGGCGAGCTGGTCGGCGCTCTTGAACGGGCCGTTGGCCTGACGGTATTCGACGATGGCCTGGGCCTTGGCCTGGCCGACGCCATGCAGATTGGCGGCCAGTGTGGTGGCATCGGCGGTATTGATGTCGACCGGGCCGGCGGCGAAGGCGGAGAAGCTCAGCAGCAGCGACAGCAGCAGGGCCTTCAGGGACAGGGTGATGGTGTTCATGGCGGTGACTCCGTTGTGGTGACTGGGAAATCCGCCGTGGCGTGGTTGCCAGGCGGTGGAGACAGTCTCCGCATCGGGGCATTTGGCCGACATCGCTGAACACGGGAAAAGCGCTTGCGGGTTTCCAGCAGCGTGGCCTCGGAAATCTCCGAGGCCGCTCGATGCAAGCCGCGCGTGCTTCTCATTCGTACGCGAGCGCCGCCACCGGATCCATGTGTGCGGCCTTGCGCGCCGGCAGGAAGCCGAACACCACGCCGGTCAGGAAGGCACAGGTGAAGGCCAGCAGCGCCGGCCCGGGGGTGAAGGCCACCGGCATGCCCAGATGCTGCACCAGATGGCCCACCGCCACGCCCAGCCCGACGCCGAGCAGTCCGCCTATGCCGCAGACCACGATGGCCTCGATGTTGAACTGCATCAGGATGTCGCGCCGGCGCGCGCCGGTGGCCATGCGGATGCCGATCTCGCGGGTGCGCTCGGTGACGCTGACCAGCATGATGTTCATGACCCCGATGCCGCCGACGATCAGTGAGATCGCCGCGACTGAGCCGAGCAGCGCGGTCATGGTGTCGGCGGTGGCCGATACCGCTTCCTGCAGCGAGGCGGTGTTGCGCACCTGGAAGTCCACGGTGCGGTGCCGCTCGGTCAGCAGTGCGGTGATCGCAGCCTCGGTCGCATCCATCGCATCGGCGCTGTCGACCTTGACCGTGATGCCGCTGAGGAAAGATTGGCCGAACAGCCGCATGAGGCCGGTCGACAGTGGGATCAATGCCACATCGTCCTGGTCCTGGCCCCAGCTGGATGCGCCCTTGGGCGCGAGCACGCCGATGATTTCGAACGGCACATTGCGCACCAGCACGAAGGTGCCGACCGGATCGCGTCCGTCCGGGTACAGGTTCTGCACCACGGTCTGGCCCAGCACGATCACCGGCGCGTAGCCGCGCACGTCTTCTTCGGTGATGAAGCTGCCGCTGGCCAGGCTCCAGTCGCGCAACGCCTGGATGTCGGGCCAGACGCCCTGCACCGAACTGCGGTAATCCAGACTGCCGGCGCGCAGCACCTGGCTGCCGGATCGTTCCGGCGACACCAGCTGCACGTTCGGAATCGCACGCAAGGCCTCGGCATCCTCCGGTGTCAGCGTGGCGATGTCGCCGGCGCCACGGAAGCCGGCCGCGCCGGGGCGGATCGACAGCTGGTTGCTGCCCATCGCGGCGATGCGTTCCAGCACCGACTGCTTGCTGCCATCGCCGATCGCCAGCATCGCAACCACGGCGGCCACGCCGATAACCACGCCCAGCAGCGTCAATGCGGTGCGGAACAGGTTGCTGCGCATCGAGCGCAGCGCCATCTTGACCGCTTCGGCGGCATCGCCCAGCAGCTGCGAGGCGCGGATCTGGCCGAGTGTGGCGGCGGGGCGATGGTGTGCGCCGGCAGCCGTGCCGGCGGCGTTGATGCGGTCCGCCACGACGCGCCCATCACGCAATTCCACCACGCGCTGCGCGTGCGCGGCGATGCCTGGATCGTGGGTGATAAGGATCACGGTGCGGCCTTCGGCATGCAGGCTCTTGAGCAGCGCGAGCACGTCCTGCCCGCTCTGGCTGTCGAGCGCGCCGGTGGGTTCGTCGGCCAGGATTACCGGCGCATCATTCATCAGCGCGCGGGCGATCGCCACGCGTTGCTGCTGGCCGCCGGAAAGCTGCCCGGGCCGGTGCCCGGCGCGGTCACCCAGGCCGAGGCGTTCGAGCAGCTGCACCGCGCGTTCATGCCGTTCACGCCGACCCAGCCCAGCGTAGGCGGCGGGGATTTCGACGTTCTCGGCGGCGCTGACATCGGACAGCAGGTTGTAGCGCTGGAACACGAAACCGAAGGCGTCGCGGCGCAGTGCCGCCAGTTCGTCCGGCGTGAGTGTTGCCACATCGCGACCCAGCACCTGGTAGCGGCCGGCGGTGGGGCGGTCGAGGCAGCCGAGGATGTTCATCATGGTGCTTTTGCCCGAACCGGACTGCCCGACGATGGCGATGAATTCGCCGGCGTGGATGTCCAGATCGACCGCGTCCAGCGCCACCACGCGGGCTTCGCCGCTGCCGTAATGACGCCCGACCTGCGACAGCCGCAGCAGCGGCGCGCCGCCATCGCGCGTGGGAGTGGTTGCGGCAGCGGTATCCGGTGCGTTCATCGGCGCGGCCCGCCCATCATGCCCATCGGCGGACGTGCGCCGGCGCTGGCATTGGGACGTTGTGTGGTGCTGGCAGCTGGCAGCAGCACGGTGTCACCAGCGGCCAGTCCGGAGACGATTTCGACGTTCTCGCGATCGCGCAGGCCGGTCTGCACCGGGTGCGGCGAGCTGCCCTCTGGGCCGGGTATGCGCACGAAGCTCTGGCCACCGGATTGCGGCGGACTGAACACCGCCGCGACCGGCACCGTGACCACGCCGCGCGCCTGCGACACGGTGAAGAACACCTGCGCGGTCATGTCCGGCAGCAGCGCGCCGTCGCTGTTGTCGACATCGATCAGCACCTTGAACAGCACCACCTCGTTGACGATATCCGGCGTCGGCTGGATCTGCCGCACCGTGCCCTGCCAGCGGCGATCCGGCTGGCCGAGCGTGGTGAACCAGGCCGGCATGTCGACGCTGATGCGCCCGATATCGGCTTCGGCCACCTGCGCGGTGACGGTCATCGTGTCCAGATCGGCGATGCGCAGGATCGTGGGCGCGGTCTGGTTGGCGTTGAGGGTCTGGCCTTCCAGTGCGGTCAGCGATACCACGGTGCCGGCCATCGGCGCATAGATGCGTGAATAGCCCAGGGTCGCGGTATTGCCGTCCAGCGTGGACTGGGCCTCCTTGAGCTGGGCGCGCAGCGAGACGATCTGGGCCTGGGCCTGCTTGAGCTGGGCCGCGCTGGTATCCAGCACCTCGCGTGCGATCAGGCCGCGTTCGGCCACGCTTTCATTGCGCGCATGCGTGGCCTGGGCCAGTTCCAGCGTGGCCAGACGTTCGGCCAGTTGTGCCTTGAGGCTGTCCACGCGGGCGCGGTTGCCTTCCACCTGGCTTTCGAAGATGCGCGGATCGATCTCGGCCAGCAGGGCGTCCTGCTCGACCCGGTCACCGACATCCACATGCAGTTTTTCCAGTTGCCCGGACAGCTGCGCGCCGACATCGACATAGGTTTTGGGGCCGATCTTGCCCAGCGCCGAGACGCTGTTTTCAATGTTGCCGATGGCGGCCACGGCGGTGGCCGGCGGTGCGGCCGATTGGCCGGAACTGCCGGATTTCCACCAGACCACGGCGCCGATCGCGGCGATGGCCAGGAGGATGAGGATGGGAATGAGCCGGCGGCGGGTGCTCGACATGGGGGTTCCTCGGAAAACGATGCGTGATGTGGAAATGGGAATTCGGGTGGCGATGATGTCAGCGCGGAGTTTCACGCGGCGGGCGTTGTCCGCGCCGGCCCGGATGGGTGAACAGGCCGGACAGCTGCGCGCGCTCTTCCGGCGTGAGTTGCTGCAGCAGATCGCCGATCAGGGCCTGGGCTTCCTGCGCGGTGTGGCGTTCGGATTCGCGCAGGTCGGCGAAGGCGGCATCCAGCGCGTTGCGGTCGAAGGGTTCGTGTTGCACCGCTTCGCGCACCGCTTCGCGCGCGCCCGCCAGTTCGGTCAGGCGCACGCGCATGCCGGCGCGGTGCGCAGCCAGCACGCTGTCGATCAGCTCGCTGCGTTCGGCCGGCAGCGCGCGGCGCAGTTGTTCGGGATGGAACATCGGGCGCCCTTCGCGGGCGCGCATTTCGCCGCGCGTGGGCTGCGGCTGCAATACCATCCACGCAAGGCTGGCGCCCAGTGCAATGTTGAGCGCCAGCGATACCAGCAGCACGGTACGGACCAGGGAATTCATGCGGTGTCCTCCGCTCACGGGTTCAGGGCCAGGTAGCGTTCGTCGATCTGGGCCAGGCTCAGCACGTCCTCGACGCTCGCCTCGGGTTGGTGCAGCAGCGGTGACAGGCCGCCACCCAGCGTCAATCCGGCCACCAGTGCAAGCGCGAAGGCAGGTGCCGCCAGGCGCGCGCCGCCCAGTTCCTGCCATAGCCACAGCAGCGCGTCGCGCAGGTTGTTCCTCGGAAGCGGCGGCGCCGCACGGGCGGCTGCGGCGGCCTGCATCAGGATCGCGGCACGCAGCGCGGCTGGGGCCGGCGGTGCGCTGGAACTGGCGAGCCAATCGTCCAACTGCGCTTCGGCGGCAAGTTGATGCGGGTCGCACTCCGCCAGCAGGGCGCGTGCGTCGGCCGGCCAGTGCGCCGGATCGGCGCCGTGGATGGCCAGCAGTTCGTCGCGGCGGGATGGGGAAATCGGGCGCTTCATGGGGTCAGCTCCGGTGTGCGGTGAGTGTGGCCGGAAGGGCACTTCGACGGTGTGGCGATCAGGCGGGCGGCGGATTCAGTCATGTGCCAGCTCCGCACGCAACTGGCGCCGGGCGCGGGCCAGCAGCGATTCCAGTGCGTCCACCGAAACGCCCAGCACCTGCGCGGCCTGGGCATTGGACTGGCCTTCGAAATGGCACAGCAGCAGGGCCTCGCGCTGGCGCTGCGGCAGGGCCCGCAGGGCCTGTTCCACGCGCTGCCGGCGTTGGTCCTGTTCCAGTGTCCGATCCGGTGCGGCGCCGGGATCGGCCAGATCCAGATCCTCGACCGGCACCTGTTCGCGCCGCCGTCGCAGCCGGTCCTGGCACAGGTTCAGCGCGACCCGGTAGAGCCAGGTGGAAAAGCGCGCCTTGCCCGGGGTCCAGTCCGGCAACTGGCCGAAGGCGCGCAGAAAGGTTTCCTGCGCGACTTCTTCGGCATCGGCGCGCGAATCCAGCGAGCGCCAGGCCAGGCGGTGGATGCGGTCCAGATGGCGGTCCACGATCCGCGCGAACGCCTGCTGGTCACCGTGCGCGGCACGCACGATATCGGCCGCATCCGGGTCCGGATGCGGGACGGAAGTGGCGGTATCCGGCGCCGTCATCAGTGACGGCGCCGGAGTGGTTGGCCAGGGCAGGCAGGCATCCATCGACAGTATCAGAGCCGGTGCCCGGATCAGCGCGTGCCGCGGCGTTCGCCACGGGGCCCGTGCGGGCCGCGCTTGCCATGTCGGGCGTTGCGGAACTCCTCGGCCGTGACGATGCCATCACCGTCGACATCCAGACGCGCCAGCCGGGCTTCCTGCGCGGCGACGAATTCGACCGTGGTGACGTTGCCATCGGCGTTTGTATCGAACATCGCCAGGCGCTTTTCCATCATCTGCGCGTGGCGGGCCTGCCGTTCGGCGGATACGGGCGGGCGCTTGGCTTCGGCTTCCGTATTGGCTTTGGCGTGGTGCGGACGGCCGCGCTGTTGGCGCGCGCTGGCGAACTCGGCGGCGTCGATGATGCCGTCGCCATTGGCATCCAGTTGCGCGCCGCGTTCGATGAAACGGGCGCTGGCTTCGCTCAGCACCAGCGGTTTGGATTCACGCGGGAAGTGGCGGCGGCTTTCGTCCGATGCGGTGGCGCTGGCGCAGATGCCAAGACCGGCGAGCGCAAGGCCGAACAGGGAAAGGCGGGGAATCGACATGGGAACGCTCCTTGTTGGTCGGTGTGAGGCGCACGGCTGCGAAATTGCCGGCCTCGGAAGCGTTCAACGCAGGCCGGACAGGTTTCCGTCGCACGCGCTGAAAAGGAACCTGGCAGCGTTCAGCTTGTCCAAGGCCGGAACATCGTGATGCCGCATCCGAACCGGAGTCCGGCCCGGCCGTCGGGTTCAGGCAACGGCCGGCATGCTGGCCGCCGACCCACTCCATTCATCGACAAAGAAGAATCCCATGAGCCAACCGCAGCGCGTCCTGATCTGGATGCTCGCCGTCATCGCCGCCATCGCGCTGGCTGCCGCTGTGCTGCACGCACCGCTGCTGCGCGCGTTTTCCGCCACGCCGGTGTTCAATCTGCTGATCCTGGGCGTGTTCGTTTTCGGTGTATTGGTCAATGTGGTACAGGTGATCCGGCTGCAGCGCGAGGTCAACTGGATCGAGGCCTATCGCCGTTCCAGCCCGGAGCGTGCGCTCGGCACGCCGGTGCTGTTGGCGCCGATGGCGCGGATGCTGGCGCAGGGCGGGCGCAAGCCGCAGACGCTGTCGACCCAGTCGATGCGTTCGATCCTGGACAGCATCCATCTGCGGCTGGAGGAGCAGCGCGATCTGTCTCGCTATCTGGTCGGTCTGCTGATCTTCCTCGGCCTGCTGGGCACGTTCTGGGGTTTGCTGATCACCATCGCCTCGATCAGCGAGATCATCGCCGGGCTGTCGGCCGGGACCGACGCGGTGGCGATGTTCGAAGCGCTCAAGGCGCGTCTGCAACAGCCGCTGTCGGGTATGGCGACGAGCTTTTCCACCTCGCTGTTCGGCCTGGCCGGTTCGCTGGTGCTGGGCCTGATCGATCTGTTCGCCGCGCGTACGGCCAACCGGTTCTACACCGAAGTGGAGGACTGGCTGTCGGGCATCACCCGGCTGTCCAGCGGCAGCGCCTTGGGCGATGCCGAAACCAGCGTGCCGGCCTATGTCCAGGCGCTGCTGGAACAGACCGCCGACGGGCTGGAGCGGATGCAGCGCGCGCTGGTCGAATCCGAGCGTGAGCGACGCGGCAACGCGCAGCAGATGGCCGAACTCAACGGCCATCTGGCAAAACTGTCCGAGCACCTCGGGCGCGATTCGCGCGTGCTGTCGGATCTGGCCGAAACCCAGGCCGGGCTGAAGACCGCGCTCACGGCACTGGCCCGCGATGAACACGCCGGCGAACGTTTCACCGATGAGCTGCGCAACGAATTCCGGCTGCTGTCGCGCACCCTGGCCGCCGCCGTCGAAGGGCGTCGCGGCGCATGAGCCTGGCCGCCCGCCGCCGTCGCGGCATCGACTTCTGGCCCGGCTTCGTCGATGCCCTCAGCGCCCTGTTGATGGTGCTGGTGTTCATGCTGCTGATCTTCACCGTCGGCCAGTTCGTGCTGTCCGATGCGCTGTCCGGGCGCGACAAGGCGCTGGCCCAGCTCAATGCCGAGTTGGCGCAACTGGCGCGCACGCTGTCGATGGAGCAGGAGGCCAAGGTTGCCGCGCTGGGCCAGGTCAACGAGCTGTCGGCCTCGCTCGCGCAGACCCAGGGCGAACGCGACGCGCTGCGCCTGAATCTGGACGCCACCACGGCCGCACTGACCCGTTCGCAGGCGCAGAACGAGGAGGACCAGGCGCAGATTGCACGCCTTTCCACCGACATCAGCGCGCTGGCCGAACTCAAGCGTCAGCTTGAAGCCGAGATCGCCACGCGTCTGGCCGAACTGGAAGGCGAGCGCGAAAAGCTGGTCGTGCAGACCGAACTTTCCGCACAGTCCGCCGCGCAGGTGGAACTGCTGAACCGGCAGATGGCGGCCTTGCGCGAACAGCTGGATGAAATCACCGCTGCACTGGAATTGCAGCGCGCCCAGTCCACTGCCAAGGATGTCCGGATCGAGGAGCTGGGCAAGGAGTTGAATCTGGCGCTGGCCCAGCGCGTGGGTGAACTTCAGCGTTACCGCTCGGATTTCTTCGGCAAGCTGCGTGAAGTGCTGGGCGGGCGCTCGGACATCCAGATCGTCGGCGACCGTTTCGTGGTGCCAAGCGAACTGCTGTTCGCCTCCGGCACCGACGAGCTGACGCCGGTGGCGCTGGCGCAACTGGATTCGCTGGCCGACACCCTGACCCAGGTGGCTTCCGAAATCCCCAGCGACATCGACTGGGTGCTGCGCATCGACGGCCATACAGACCGCCGCCCGATCGCCACCGCGCGCTTCCCGTCGAACTGGGAACTGTCCAGCGCGCGTGCGATTGCCATCGTCAAATACCTGGTCACGCGCGGAGTGCCGGCCAACCGGCTGTCGGCCAATGGTTTCGGTGAATTCCGGCCGCTCGACTCGGCCGACACCGAGGCCGCGCACGCGATCAACCGCCGCATTGAAATCCAGCTCACCAACCGCTGAAATCCGGGCGTTGCGCCGGCCAAGCGTCGCGCCGGGTGCTGCCTGTCCCTCCAGCAGACGGCACCCGGCGCCTTTCCAGACCACTCCGGCACGCTGGCAGCAGACCCCCTGCGCCAGCGTCATCTTTACGGAGCGGTGACGCGCACCGGCTGGCGGGCAATGACCTGCCCACCCATGTGATAGATCAGTTCCCAGTCGCCGACTTCGGCGGGCGCGCGCAGCGTGAGGCTGTCGCCGTGCTCGGGGACATAGGCCCAGCCTTCGTAGGAACTGCCATCGCCGCCCACCGGCACGAAACCGATCCAGTGGCCGCCACCACGCGGGCCGCTGAAACCGACCACGACCTGGCTGCCGGCCACATGGCTGGCGTGCACTTCCAGGTGGGCGCGGGCCGGCTGTACCGTCAGCGGCTGCGATGCGACCACGGCGGCGGATTCATACAGCACATAGCGGTATTCGTACGCGCCGGGCTCCAGTGGTGCAGTAACCGTGACGCTGGATTGCGCGCCTTGCGGCCGGGCGTAGCCGTTGGCCACGTAGCTGCCGGCGTCGCCGCCTGCGGGCGCCACGCCGATCCAGTGGCTGCCGTGAGCCGGGCCCTGCGCCTGGATCGTGATCCGGTCCCCGGCCATCACTTCGGCCGGACCGCTGACGCTGGCCCTGGCCGGCTCCACCCGGATCGGGCGGCTGGCGATCACGCGTTCGCTTTCGTTGAGCACATAGCGCAGTTCGTATTCGCCGGGCGTGGCCGGCACCTTGAGTCGCAGCTCGCTGCGCGGCCCGGACAGCCGTGCGTAATGGTTGTTGATGTACGAAGCGGCATCGGCACCGGTTTGCACGAAACCGACCCAGTGGCGCGGGCCTTCCGGGCCTTCGGCGATGACCCGGATCTGATCGCCGGCCATCGCGGTATCCGGCGCTTCGAGGCGGGCTTCCGCATCGCCGACCTGCAACGCGTGGCGCGCCAGCACGGATGGTGTCCGGCCAGGGCTGACGTAGCGCAGTTCATAGTTGCCGGCCTCGGCGGGCATCATCAGGGCAAGCTGGCCACGGGCCTGCTCGGCGGAGGACTCGGGCACATTGGTGTAGTGGATATAGCGGTGCTCGTCCGCGTCCGGCTGCGCCACGGCGATGTAATCGCGGGCATCGGCCGGGCCACTCCATTCCACTTCCAGCGGCAGCGTGATGCGCGCGCTGCCCTGCGGAGCCAGACTGGCGTTGGCAGGGGGCAGCGCTTCTGCCGCCGTGCTGGCCTGCACCGCACCACGGATCGCGGTGCCCAGTTCGCCGGCATCACGCGCGTTAAAATAGCGCCCGCCGGTGTTTTCGGCCAGGCAGCGCAGCTGCGCCTGATGGGTCGGGTCGTTCACATCGAAACCGATCACGTGCGCGGTGAAATCCACGCCGCTGCGCGCCAGTTCGGTGCCGACCGCGCACGGGTCCATGTCGCAGGTTTCCTCGCCGTCGCTGACCAGCACCACGGTGGCTTTCTGTTCGCTCGCGCGCAGGGCCTGCGCGGCGTTGATGGTGGCCTGTGACAGCGGCGTCATGCCCTTCGGGTTGAGCGCATTGACCTGCGCCATGAACGCGCCGGCGTCGAGCGGGCCGAGCGGAATCAGGGTCTGGATGTCGCCGCAGTCGCCCTTGCGGGTATGGCCGTAGGCGACCAGTGCGATGTGGTTGTCCGGCTCCCAGTCCGCGACGATGCCGGCGACCGCTTCGCGCGCGATTTCGATCTTGCTGCGGCCGTCGATCTGGCCCCACATGGAGCCGGAGGCATCCAGCACGATGGCGACGTTTTCAGCGGCCACGGCCGGGCCGGTGGCAAGCAGGGACAACAGCAACAGGCGTGACGGATACATCGGCGCGGCTCCACTCAATGGAAAGTGGAGGGATACGCGCATCCGGGTGAAAAGCGGACATGCCGGCATCAAGGCGCCGGCATGTCTGTCAGCGGGCGGGCTTTCGGGCGCGTGCGCTGATGAAGGCCAATAGCGAGCCACCGGCGGCGAGCCAGGCGCTGGCCGGCAGCCCGAGCCAGCGCGGGCCGGCCTGGTCGAAAGCGTAAAGCAGTGCGGCGGTGACCAGCAGGCCGCTGCCGAGCACTGCGCGCACCAGACGCCGTGGTGTGTCGCGCGCGGCGTCGGCCAGCGCGGCCAGATCCTGCGAACGCAGGTTGACCGCGTGCGCGCCGTCAACCTGTTGCACGAACCAGGCATGTACCAGCCGTGGCATGTCCGGTGCGCTGGACATCAGTTCCGGCAGGCGTTGGCGGAACTCGCGCCGCAGCCGCGCCGGGCTGTAACGCTCGCGCAGGATGCGTTCCAGCACCGGGCGTGCAATCGCCCACAGGTCCAGGGTCGGATCCAGCAGGCGGCCCAGGCCTTCGATGTTGAACAGGGTCTTCTGCATCAGGATCAGTTGCGGCTGCAACGTCAGTTCGTGCCGCTGCGCGGTGCGGAATAATTTCAGCAGCACTTCGCCGAGCGAAAATTCGGACAGCGGGCGGGTGAAGTAGGGCTCGCATACCGCGCGCGCGGCCGCTTCCAGCTCTTCGACACGGATGTGCGGCGGCATCCAGCCGGCGGCCACATGCAGCTCGGCGATGCGGCGGTAATCGCGGCGGAAGATCGCCATGAAGTTTTCCGCCAGCCAGTACTGGTCGCGCGGTGAGAGCTGGCCGACGATGCCAAAATCCAGCGCGATGAAGCGCGGATCGGCGGCGCGCGCCGGGTCCGGATCGACCCAGATGTTGCCGGCGTGCGCATCGGCGTGGAAGAAGTTGTCGCGGAACACCTGTTCGTAGAAGACGCGAACCGCCTTGGCCGCCAGCGCCTTGCGGTCGATGCCGGCGGCATCCAGCGCGGCGACGTCATCAGACGGGATGCCGCGTACCCGTTCCAGCGTAAGCACGCTTTCACGCGTATGGCTCCAGACGATGTCCGGGATGTAGAGATCGGCTGAATGCTCCCAGTTGCGGCGCAGCACGCTGGCGTTGGCACCTTCACGCTGAAGATCCAGTTCGGCCTGCAAAGTGGCGGCGATCTCGTCGACCACGTCGCCGGGGCGGATGCGATGCGCACGCGGATGGTGGCGCTGCACCAGCCCGGCGAGGGTGCGCAACAGCGCGATGTCTCCGTCGATGCGGGCGTGGATGCCGGGGCGCAGCACCTTGATCACGACTTCGCGGCCGCCTTCCAGCGTGGCGGCGTGCACCTGCGCGATCGAGGCCGAGGCCAGCGGTGTGTCATCGAAACTGGCGAACAGGCTGTCGACCGGCGCCCCGAGTGCGGCTTCGATCTGTTGGCGCGCGATGCCGGCATCGAACGGTGCGACCTGGTCCTGCAGCAGTGCCAGCTCTTCCGCGATGTCAGGCGGCACCAGATCGCGCCGGGTCGACAGGATCTGCCCGAATTTGACGAAGATCGGCCCCAGTTCCTGCAGTGCCAGGCGCAGCCGCGCACCGCGTGGCTGGTCGGCGGAAACGCGCGGTGCGAGCGGGCGCAGCAGCGCCAGCCGGCGTTCCAGTGGGGTGCCTTCCAGCAGTACATCGAGGCGGTAACGCAGCAGGGTGCGGCCGACCTGCCACAGACGGCGGCTGCCACGCAGGCGTTTCAGCATCAGCGCGGTACTCCGGCAGGCAGGGTCAGATTCACGCGCGTCGCCCCATTGCCAGGGCCAGTGCTTCGAGCACGCGATCCACGGCTTCAGGACGGCTGGAGGCGCCCATCAGCCCGATGCGCCAGATCTTGCCGGCCAGCGGTCCGAGACCGGCGCCGATTTCGATGCTGTGGGTGTCCAGCAGGGTGCGGCGCACGCCGGCTTCGTCGACACCTTCGGGCACGACCACGGCATTGAGTTGCGGCAGCCGATGGCGCTCGTCCACCAGCAGTTCCAGACCGAGCGCCTGAAGACCATCGCGCAGCCGTTCGTGGTTGGCACGGTGACGCGCCCACGCGGCTGTCAGGCTTTCTTCCTTCAGCATCGTCAGCGATTCATGTAGTGCGTAGGCCATGTTGACCGGCGCGGTGTGGTGGTAGCTGCGCCCGCCGCTACCGTCCCAGTAGCCCATCACCAGACTCAGGTCCAGGAACCAGCTCTGCACCGGGGACTTGCGTGCCTTCAGCGTATCAGTGGCACGGGCGCTGAAGCTCAGCGGTGAAAGCCCCGGCGGTGCCGAAAGGCATTTCTGCGAACCCGAATAAATCGCATCGATGCCCCAGCCATCGACATCGACCTCGGTGCCGCCCAGGCTGGTGACCGCATCCACGATCGACAGCGCGCCGTGTTCGCGCGCCAGCCGGCACAGCGTGGCGGCATCGGAGGCGGCGCCGGTGGAGGTTTCAGCGTGCACGAAGGCCAGCGCCTTGGCGCCGGGGTTGGCGCGCAGTGCGGCTTCGACCTTGTCCGGATCGACCGGCTGTCCGAAATCGTCTTCGACCATCACCGGCGTGGCGCCCACGCGCAGCACGTTTTCGCGCATGCGCCCGCCGAACACGCCGTTGCGGCAGACGATGACGGTATCGCCGGGTTCGATCAGATTGACGAAGCAGGTTTCCATGCCGGCCGAACCGGGCGCCGAGACCGGAATCGTCAGCGTGTTGGCGGTCTGGAAGGCGTAGCGCAGCAGCTCCTTGAGCTCATCCATCATGCCGACGAAGGCGGGATCCAGATGGCCGATCGTGGGGCGGGCCAAGGCATCGAGGATGCGCTGCGGCACATCGGACGGGCCGGGACCGAGCAGCAGGCGACGGGGCGGGTGGAAGCTGGGCATGGCGGACGTACCTGTGGGAGGGGACCGTCCGCTAGTTTACGCGGTGCAGCGCACAATGCCCGGGTCGGGCGGACAAGCTTGCAGGAGGCACAAAAGAAAAGCCCCGCAGGCCAGGGGGGAGACCTGCGGGGCCGGGCTGGAATCGGGGCCAGGGGAGAGCCAGGGATTCCAGCGGATCCACCCGAGGGGGGCAGGTGGATCACGGGTGGCGTTGCGTCCACCGTGGGCATAGATTATCAAAACAGCCTGAAGGTTCCCTGAGTTTTGCATTGGGGCAAAGGACAATTCAGGACGCATTCATTGCTTCGCGACGAAGCCGGCCAATTGTGCCAATGGCCATGTGTTTTCAGTGACTTATGGCCAGTCGCCCGATCTCTTGGGAGTCGGGATTGAAAACCAATGAAACAGTGTGGGGAATATGTCGCCATATTCAAGTGCCACTGGTCACGGCGCGGTTGCGGAAGCTGGTGGCGGCGCGCCGGTAGACATGATTCCGGGCGGCATCAATGCGCTTGATCCCAGTTGTCGCCCACGCCCGCATCCACGATCAGCGGCACTCGCAGTGAGGCGGCGTCCTGCATGCGCTGGCGCACCTGGGAGATGAGTGTTTCGATGAAGCCGGTATCGGCCTCGAACACCAGTTCGTCGTGCACCTGCATGATCATCCGCGCCTGCTCGGCATGGGGTTCGAGCCAGTCGTGCACCTGTCGCATCGCGCGCTTGATGATGTCCGCCGCAGTGCCCTGCATCGGCGCATTGATCGCGGCGCGTTCGGCGCCGGCGCGCTGGTTGGCGTTGCGCGAACGGATCTCGGCCAGATACAGGCGGCGGCCGAATACGGTTTCGACATAGCCGCGCTCGCGTGCCTCCTCGCGGGTGCGTTCCATGAAATCGTGCACGCCCGGATAGCGGCTGAAGTACAGGCTGATGTAGTCCTGCGCCTGGTTGCGCGGCACATCCAGCTGGCGCGCCAGGCCGAACGCGCCCATGCCGTAGATCAGGCCGAAGTTGATCGCCTTGGCAGCGCGGCGCTGGTTGGCATCGACCGCGTCCAGTTCCACTCCGAAGACCTCGGCGGCGGTGGCGCGGTGGATGTCCTGGCCCTGTTCAAAGGCGCTGATCAGGCCGGCGTCGCCGGACAGGTGGGCCATGATGCGCAGTTCGATCTGGGAATAGTCGAATGCCACGATCGCGCGCCCCGGCGGCGCGACGAAGGCGCAGCGGATGCGGCGGCCGTCCTCGCTGCGGATCGGGATGTTCTGCAGGTTCGGGTCGCTGGAGGACAGCCGTCCGGTGGCGGCGCCGCCCTGGTGGTAGCTGGTGTGCACCCGGCCGGTGTCCGGGTTGATCATTTCCACCAGCTTTTCGGTGTAGGTGCTGCGCAGCTTGGTCAGCGCGCGGTAGTCCAGGATCAGGCGCGGCAGCTCGTGCTTGTCGGCGATGGCTTCCAGCGCGTCCTCGTTGGTGGAGGGCTGGCCCGTAGGGGTTTTCACTACGATCGGCAGGTCCAGCTCCTCGAACAGCAGCGCCTGCAACTGCTTGGGCGAGTCCAGGTTGAACTTGCGCCCGGCGATCTCGAAGGTGCGGGTCTGGATCGCCAGCATCCGCGCGGCCAGGTCGCGGCTCTGGCGGCGCAGTTCGTCGGCGTCGATCAGCACGCCGTTTTCCTCGATCCGGGTCAGCACCTCGACCAGCGGCATTTCGATTTCGTTGTAGACCTTCAGCAGCGACGGCTCGGCGCCGAGTTTTTCAGCCAGCACTTGGTACAGGCGCAGGCAGATGTCGGCGTCCTCGGCGGCGTAGCGCGTGGCGGTTTCGATATCCACCTGCGAGAACGGAATCTGCTTGGCGCCCTTGCCGGCGATTTCCTCGTAGCGCAGCGTGCTGTAGCCCAGATAGCGCAGCGCCAGCGAATCCAGATCGTGGCGGGTGGCGGTCGAGTTCAGCACGAAGCTCTGCAGCAGGGTGTCCTGTGCATAGCCGCGCATCTGCACGCCGTGGCGGCGCATCACGTGGAGATCGTATTTGCCGTGCTGGCCGAGCTTGGGCTTGGCTGCATCCTCCAGCACCGGGCGCAGCGCATCCAGCACCTGTTCGCGTGGCAACTGGGCCGGCGCGCCGGGGTGGTCGTGCGCCAGCGGCACGTAGGCGGCGCGGCCGGATTCGACCGCAAAACTCAGGCCGATGAGGTTGGCGCGCATCGGGTCGAGCGAGTCGGTTTCGGTGTCGAAGGCGATCAGCTCGGCGCCGCGCAGGCGTTCGATCCAGCCGGCCAGCGCGTCGGCATCCAGAATGGTTTCGTATTCACCCGGTGCCGCCAGGGCCGGATCCAGCCCGTGTTCGGGTGCGGCCGCTGCGCTGATGTGGCCACGGCCGCGCACCTTGCCTGGTTCGGTCAGCGCATCGCGGGAGCCATCGTGCGGCGGCGGGGGTTCCACGTCATTGCCATTGCCGGCGCCCAGTTCGCGCAGCGCCTGGTTGAAGCCGTAGCGGGTGTAGAGCGTACGCAAGGTGTCGGTGTCGCGTTCGCGCAGGGCGAGATCGTCCGGGTTCTGCGGCAGTGGCACATCGAGGCGGATTGTCACCAGTTCGCGGTTCAGCGGCAGGCGTGGCAGGGCGGCACGCAGGTTGTCGCCGACCTTGCCCTTGATCTGGTCGGCCTGTTCGATCACCGCGTCCAGCGAGCCGAACTGGTGCAGCCATTTGGCGGCGGTCTTGGGGCCGCACTTTTCCACACCGGGCACGTTGTCGACGGCGTCACCCATCAGCGCCAGATAATCGACGATGCGTTCGGGTGGCACGCCGAACTTTTCCTCGACATCGGCCGCGCTCGCGGTGCGGCTGCCGCTCATGGTGTTGACCAGCGCAATACCGGGCCGCACCAGCTGCGCGAAATCCTTGTCCGAGGTGGAGATTTCGACCTCGATGCCGTCCTTTTGCGCCGCCACCGCCAGGGTGCCGATCACATCGTCGGCTTCGACCCCGGATTCGCGCAGGATCGGCAGCCCGAGCGCTTCGACAATGGCCAGCATCGGTTCCACCTGGGCACGCAGGTCGTCCGGCATCGGTGGCCGGTTGGCCTTGTAGTCCGCATACAGCTCGTCACGGAAGGTGGGGCCGGGGGCGTCGATGACGAAGGCGGCGTAGTCGGGTTTTTCCTTCAGCGTGGTGCGCAGCATGTTGACCACGCCGAACAGCGCGCCGGTGGGTGATCCGTCTGGCCCGGTCAGCGGCGGCAGCGCGTGGAAGGCGCGATACAGGTAGGAGGAGCCATCGATCAGTACGAGCTTTTTCACGGCGTATGCGCCCTGCCATCAGGTGATGGCCGCTAGTTTAGTCGCGCCGCTGCGCACAGGTTCGACGGCGTGGCTGCCGCTTGCCGGTGGTCCGGTTATTCTGGAGGCCCCGCCACGGAGATGTGTCATGCGAATCATTGTCCTGACCCTCAGCGCATTGCTGGCCTGCGGTGCCGCGTTCGCACAGGAAACGGAAACCACGCCCGCACCGCGAGCCGAGCCGCCGCTGCCGGAAAAGATCACCCTGCCGGAAACGCCGGGCGAAGGCCCGATCGTGACGATCCGCCGCCAGGAAAACGGTGATTCGGTGCAGGAATACCGCGAGAACGGGCGCCTGACGATGGTCAAAGTCACGACCCCGGCCGGCATCACCTACAGCCTGCTGGATACCAACGGCGACGGCCTGCTCGACAAGAGCGACCACGATGGCCCGGTCGGCCCGGTGTACTACACGATCTACAAGTGGAACTGAGATTTTTCGTGCTGCGGTCGGCCGTTCTCCTGCCGACCGCAGCCGTGGATCGGATTCAGCGAGTCAGGAACTTCACCAGACGATCAGCCAGCCCGCGATAGGGCGGCTTGAACAGCGCCATGCTGCTCAGCCGTGCCTGGTGGAACACCGGCTTGCGCTTGCTGAAGGTCAGGAAGCCCTCGTGCCCGTGATAGGCGCCCATGCCGCTGGGGCCGACGCCGCCGAACGGCAGGCTGGACTGGGCGATATGCAACACGGTGTCGTTGACGCACACCCCGCCCGAGATGGTGCGTTCCAGCACGCGCTCGGTCCGTGCCCGATCCAGATCGAAGTGGTACAGCGCCAGCGGACGGTCGCGCGCGTTGATGTAATCGATCGCCGCATCGACCGAGTCGCAGCCGACCAGCGGCAGGACCGGGCCGAAGATTTCCTCGCGCATCAAACGGCAGTCTTCCGGCGCATCCAGCACCAGCGTCGGCGGGATCAGGCGTTGCGCCTGCGCCTGTTCCGCATCCACTTCCAGCAATGGCAGCACCGTCGCACCGCGCGCGGCGGCTTCGTCGAGCCAGTCGCACAGGCGGCGGTACTGGGCCGGATTGATGATGCGGGTGTAGTCCGGGTTGTTGTCCAGGCTCGGATAACGCGCCGCCACTTCGGCCTTCAGCGCCTGCACGAATTCCTCGCGCGCGGCGTGCGGCAGCAGGATGTAATCGGGCGCGATGCAGGTTTGCCCGGCATTGAGCCATTTGCCGGTGGTGATGCGGGCAGCGGCTGTGGCCAGCGGATAGCCGGGCGCGATGATGGCCGGGGATTTGCCGCCCAGTTCCAGCGTCACCGGGGTCAGGTTTGGCGCGGCGGCGGCCATCACATGGCGCCCGACCGCGGTGGAGCCGGTGAAGAACAGGTGATCGAACGGCAAGGCCGAAAACGCCGCCGCGACATCGGCTTCGCCCAGCGCCACCGCGACGCGTTCGGGCGGGAACACCTGCGCCAGCAGCGATTGCAGGAAGGCACTGGTGTGCGGTGCGTGTTCGGAGGGCTTCAGGTAGGCATGGTTGCCGGCGGCAATGGCTGAAATCAGCGGTATCAGCGCCAGATTCACCGGATAATTCCACGGCGCAATGATGCCGACCACGCCCAGCGGCTGGAAACGGATCTGCGCGCGCCCCGGCAGGAACAGCCAGTCCACTGGCCGCCGCTGCGGCTTCATCCAGCGCTTCAGCCGGCGCCGGGTGTGATCGATTTCGGACAGCACCGTCATCGCATCGGTCAGCAGGCTCTCATGCCGAGAACGGTTGCCGAAATCGGCGTTCAAGGCATCCAGCATGTCCTGCTGGCGGGCCTTGAAGGCGGCTCGCAGGCGCAGCAGATCGTCGCGGCGCTGCGCCAGATCCGGCGGATTCGCGGCCTGTGCGGCGCGCAGGCGTTCCAGCGTCGGGGCCAGATCGGAGAGTGGAGTGGCGGCGGGCAGGTTCATGTGCGCCAGTGTACCGGCCTGTCTGCCGGGTTGCGCCGGCTGCAACGGTCTGGAACCGGTGAGGTGATCCACCTGTGCGAACACTCTTGTCGCCAAGGGCGTGAGCGCCCCGCTGGCGCAGGGACAGAGCGGCGTGGAAACGGGCAAATCAACGTGCGTGGGATACCCCGTCAGCGTATTGCAGACCGGCCTGGTGCAAGGGCCAAGTCAAGACTGGTACGCGCATCTGACGGTGTGCTATCAATGCTCGGATTTGTTGCCTTCCGGCGACTTCCACTTGGAGAAAACGCTCTATGTTGCGTCCAGTTCGCTTGGCTTTCCTTCTGCTGTCCCTGTTCTGGGCGGCGTCCTCTTTTGCGGCGGATTACTACGTCGACATTACCAACAAGACCGGCCACACCATCTGGTACCTGCACGTCAGTCCGGGCAAGGCCAAGAGTTGGGAAGAAGATGTGTTGGGCGACGAGGTTCTGGCCGACGGCGAGCGCAGGCGCGTCACCCTCACGGGCTACTCCAGCTCCATTTTCGATATCCGCCTGACCGATGAGGACGGCGACACCTACACCTTCTGGAATGTCGACGTGGCCACCCAGGATCTGGAAGTGACGCTGGCTGACCTGGATTGATGCAGCCACTTGAAACCGTCCCGTGATCGAAAGCGAAGACGCAGACGGGAACGGGGCAAACCCGCTTGGAGCCGGGTGGTCATCGTGGCGTGACCACCCGGTCCTGATTCACATAAGTACGAAGCCGCGGCCTCAGCCGCCCGCCTCGCGCAGCCAGCGTGCCGCATCCAGTGCGAAATAGGTCAGGATGCCATCCGCCCCAGCGCGCTTGAACGCCAGCAGGGTTTCGAGCGCGACCTCCTTTTCATTGATCCAGCCGTTGCCGGCGGCAGCCTTGATCATCGCGTACTCGCCGCTGACCTGGTACACGAAGGTCGGGCGCCCGAAACGCTGCTTCACCCGATACACGATGTCCAGATACGGCAGGCCGGGTTTGACCATCACCATGTCGGCGCCTTCGGCCAGATCCAGCGCCACCTCGTGCAGCGCCTCGTCGGAATTGGCCGGGTCCATCTGGTAGGTGTGCTTGCTGCCCTTGCCGAGGCTGGCGGCGCTGCCGACCGCGCTGCGGAACGGGCCGTAGAACGAACTGGCGTACTTGGCGCTGTAGGCCATGATGCGGGTATGGGTGAAACCGGCTGATTCCAGCGCGTTGCGGATCGCGCCGATGCGTCCGTCCATCATGTCGCTGGGCGACAGCACATCGACCCCGGCGGCGGCGTGCGCCAGCGATTGCCTGATCAATGCCTCGACGGTTTCGTCGTTGAGGATGTAGCCGGCCTCGTCGATCAGCCCGTCCTGGCCATGCGAGGTGTACGGATCCAGCGCTTGGTCGCTCATCACGCCCAGTTCCGGGAAACGCGACTTCAGCGCGCGGATGGCGCGCGGCACGATGCCGTTTTCGTCCCATGCGATGGCGCCGTCGTCGGTCTTGGCGGCTGCATCGGGCACGCCGAACAGGTCGATCAGCGGGATGCCCAGTTCCAGCGCCTGTTCGCCAACCTTCAGCAGCTCGTCGATCGAGAGCCGCTCCACGCCCGGCATCGAAGGCACCGGCGCGCGGCCTTTTTCCTCGTGCACGAACACCGGCAGGATCAGGTCGTTGGCGGTCAGCACGTTCTCGCGCATCAGGCGGCGGGAGAAATCATCGTGGCGCATGCGGCGCGGGCGGCTGGCGGGAAAGGACATGGCGCGAACGGCTTTGCAGGGAAGGGCCAGCCATTCTACCGCCGCAGGGTTTTCCCGCCCCGGATGAGCGTGCCGGCGCAACGGAAACGGGGCGCCGCAGCGCCCCGTTGGTTCCAGCCTCGATGTGCGAGGTTCCGGCGTACGCGGCTTCAATCGCGCGATTGCAGCTTGGCCAGCAGGCGCAGGAATTCCACGTACAGCCAGATCAGCGTCACCAGCAGCGCGAAGCCGCCGAACCATTCCATGTACTTGGGCGCGCCGTGGCTGACGCCGGTTTCGATCAGATCGAAATCCAGCACCAGATTCATCGCCGCGATCACCACCACGAACAGGCTGAAGCCGATGCCGATCAGGCCCGATTCGTGGATGTACGGAATGTTGATGCCGAAAAAGCCCAGCCCGATCGTGGCCAGATAGATCAGCATGATGCCGCCGGTGGCCGCGACCACGCCGGCGCGGAACTTCTGCGTCACCTTGATCATGCCGCTGCGATAGGCGAACAGCATCGCGAACAGGGTGCCGAAGGTCAGCATCACCGCCTGCATCACGATGCCTTCGTAAAGATGCGCGAACACCGCCGAGATCGCGCCCAGGAAAAACCCTTCCAGCAACGCATACAGCGGTGCGGTGACCGGCGACCACTGCTTCTTGAAGATCGTGATGAAGGCCACGATCAGCCCGCCGATCACGCCGCCCCACATGTAGATCGGTGCGGCCGCAGTCGGGCCGGCCGGCGAAATCGACTGGTTCCACGCGAAGGCGGCGGTCAGAACGGTCAGAAACAGCAGGAAGCCGGTCTTGGCGATGGTGCCGTTGAGCGTCATCGCATCGGCCGGGCGCGACAGCACCGCGCCGCTGCCCAGATCAAGGAAGGTGGAGTCGCTGAGGACGGGGTTGCCGCTGCGCATGGGAAGGTCCGGAAAGGGAAACGGTCGCGACGATAGAGGCAGCTGTCGCCGAGTTTGTTAACCGGAAGTTAAACGGCCGTGTGCATAATGTTCACCAACGTGCTGAATCGTTTGCAGCGAAGTGCTAGATTCGAGCGCAACATGTTCAGCCAAAAGGCTGAAATCACTGGAAAACCCAATTGCCTGGTGAATGGTCATGATGTTTCTTCTGGTTCTGCTGCCGCTGCTCGCCGTGATGATGGCCGGTTTGCGCTGGGTGCCTGAAGACACAGTGCTGACCGTGCACCGCTTCGGACGCTACGTCCGCACCCTGACGCCGGGCCTGCGCTTCACCCTGCCGCTGGTGGATCAGGTTGCGCACCGCGTGCGGCTGGTCGGGCATCAGCTCGAAGTGCCGCTGGCAGGCGAGGACGCCGCACGCGCCGATGTCTACTACCAGATCCTGGAGCCCAAGCGCACCGGCAACGCACTGGAAAATGTCGATGCCGTGGTCCAGCGCCATGTCGTGCAGGCACTGTCGCAGCTGGGTGGCGCCGAGAACGCCGATCACGGCCCGCGTCTGGCGGTGCACCTGCATGATCTGAACCAGGACCTGTCCGAATTCGGTCTGCGGGTCACCCGCTGCCAGGTCCACCCCGGCACTTCGGCCTGACGCACGGAAACCCGCGCGGCGTTGCCAGCATCGGCGCTGCTGCCGATACTGGACGGCTTCCCCGCTTTCGGTGGTGCGCGTGAACCCGCTTTCCTCTCTGACGCCCGAACTCGATGCCGGCCTGGCCGAACTGGGCATCACCACGCCCGGCCTGACGCCGCGCCTGCTGGACTATCTGGCGCTGCTGGTGCAGTGGAACCGGGCCTACAACCTCACCGCGATCCGCGATCCGCAGGAAATGCTGGTCAAGCACCTGCTCGATTCGCTGTCGATCGCGCCCTTCGTGCAGGGCCGCGTGGCCGATATCGGCACCGGCGCCGGCCTGCCCGGCATTCCTCTGGCGCTGAATGATCCGCAGCTGCGCGTGAGCCTGGTGGAAACCGCCGGCAAGAAGGCCCGTTTCCTGCGTGAAGCGGTGCGCCAGCTCGGGCTTTCACAGGTCACCGTGCACGATTGCCGCGCCGAGGATGTGCCCGAAAGCGGCCAGCACGACCAGTTGATCGCGCGCGCTTTGGCCACACTTGAAGGTATCCTGACGCTCGGGGGGCACCTGCTGCGGCCCGGCGGCCGCCTGCTGGCGATGAAGGGGCGCGTGCCGGACGAAGAGATTGCCGCGCTGCCGCAAGGCTACCGGCATATCGCCACCCATCCGCTCGTGGTGCCCGGCCTGGCGGCCGAACGGCATCTGGTCGTTGTTGAGAAACTCTAGAAAGAATCCCATGTCGCGCATCATCGCAGTGGTCAACCAGAAGGGCGGGGTCGGCAAGACCACCACGGCCGTCAACCTCTCGGCCGCACTGGCGGAAATCGGCCGCCGCGTGCTGCTGGTGGACCTTGACCCGCAGGGCAACGCCACCATGGCCTCGGGCATCGACAAGCGCGAGGCACATCCTTCCGGCTGCGAAGTGCTGCTGGGCGAGTCGCCCGCCGAACAGGCGATCCAGAGCACGGCCGGCAAATACGATCTTCTGCCCAGCAACACCGACCTGATCGCGGCCGAACTGCAACTGATGGACCTTTCCGACCGCGAAACCCGCCTCAAGCAGGCGCTGGAACCGGTGGCACGCAACTATCAGTACGTGATCATCGATTGCCCGCCCTCGCTCAGCCTGCTGACGCTCAATGCGCTGACCGCCGCCGACAGCGTGCTGGTGCCGATGCAGTGCGAATACTTTGCGCTGGAAGGCATCGCCGCGCTCACCGACACCATGGACGTGGTCAAGCGCCGGCTCAATCCTACGCTGGAAATCGAAGGCATCGTGCGCACCATGTACGACGTGCGCAACGGCCTGACCAACGCCGTTTCGGCCGAACTGCAACGCCACTTCGGCGACAAGGTCTACCGCACCGTGATCCCGCGCAACGTGCGTCTGGCCGAAGCACCCAGCCACGGGCAAAGCATCATCGACTACGACCGCGCCTCGCGCGGCGGCGTCGCCTATCTGGGCCTGGCCGGCGAAGTGATCGGGCGCGAACGCCAGTACATGGCGCGAATGGAGGCACATTGATGGCCAGAAAACCCGCACTGGGGCGCGGCCTCAGCTCCCTGATCCGCGAAGTGGACGCGGCCGCGACTGAAACCGTCAGCGCCGGTGATCGCCTCGCCACGCTGCCGATCGAAAAACTCCAGCCTGGCAAATACCAGCCGCGCCGCCACATGGATGCGGAAAAGCTGGAGGAACTGGCCGAATCGATCAAGGCCCAGGGCCTGATCCAGCCGATCATCGTGCGCGCGGTCGCCAAGGACCGCTACGAGATCATCGCCGGCGAACGCCGCTGGCGCGCCTCACAACAGGCCTCGCTGCGCGAAGTGCCGGTGGTGATCCGCGCCATCGACGACACCACCGCGCTGGCGATGGCGCTGATCGAAAACATCCAGCGCGAAGACCTGAATCCGCTGGAAGTGGCCACCGCATTGCAGCGCCTGATCGATGAATTCGACCTCACCCACCAGCAGGCCGCCGAAACCGTCGGCCGCTCGCGCGCTGCGGTCAGCAACCTGCTGCGCCTGCTGGAACTGCCCGAAGCGATCCGCGTCTTGGTGGACCGTCGTGAACTGGAAATGGGCCACGCCCGCGCCCTGCTCACGCTGCCGCAGGCCCAGGCCATCGCGCTGGCGCAGCAGGCCGCCGCCGAACAATGGTCGGTGCGTGAAACCGAACGCCGCGTGCAGGCCCTGCAGAAGGGCATCGCCGCTCCGCCCAAGCCCGCCGCGCGCAAACCCGATGCCGATATCGCCGCGCTGGAACGCGAACTGTCCGAATCGCTTGGCGCCCGCGTCAGCCTGCAATCAGGCCGTGGCGGTCGCGGCAAACTGGTGATCGCCTACCACAGCCACGACGAACTGGACGGCATCCTGGAACGCATGCGGCGCTGAGCCCCGGGCGCTACGCGAACGCGTAACGCACCACATGGAAGAAGATCGGCGCGGCAAACGTCACCGAATCCAGCCGGTCCAGCATGCCGCCGTGGCCTTCGATCATCTGGCCCCAGTCCTTCGCGCCAAGGCTGCGTTTGACCGCCGAAAGCGCCAGCCCGCCAAGAAAACCACAGATCACGATCAGCAGTGCCATCAGACCCGACTGCAAGGGCGTGAAGGGCGTGATCCACCACAGCGCGGCACCCACGGCCGCCGCCGCCAGGCCGCCACCGACCAGCCCTTCGACGGTTTTGGACGGGCTGACGCTCGGTGCCAGCTTGTGCTTGCCGAACAGTTTGCCGAACACGTACTGCAATACGTCGGAGAGCTGCACCACCAGCAGCAGGTACAGCAACAGCAGCAGGTTGCCGCCCTCGTAGCCGGGGATGTCGAGCAGCAACAGTGCCGGCGCGTAACTGATGCAGTACACCGTCAGCATCAGGCCCCACTGGATCTTGGTGTTGCGTGCGAGGAAGTCCTCGGTATCGCCGGCCAGCGCCGACACCGCCGGCAGCAGCAGGAAGCCGTACACCGGAATGCACATCACGAACAGGCCGTACCAGTCGATCCCGATCAGGAAATACTGCAACGGAATCGCCACATAGAAACACAGGCACAGCACCAGATGGTCGCCGCGCCGGGTCGGGGTCAGCGTGACGAATTCGCGCAAGGCCAGAAACGAAGCGATGGCGAACAACATCAGCGTCGCCACCGGCCCGAGCAGAAAGCACGCGCCCAGCACCGCGACCATCGCCCACCAGGCATTGATCCGCGCCACGAGATTGCCCACCGTCGCGCCGGGCTTGCGGCGCTTCAGCAGCGCAGCAATCGTGCTGGCGATCAGCAGCAGCACCAGCACGCCGCCCATCACCTGCCAGAACTCTTCCGGCGTGCGCCGCAGCAATGCTTCAAACCAGATCAGGATCGAATCGCTCATGCCCGTCAAACCGTCCAATGTGTTTCAAGGCGCGAAGTGTACCCATACATTGTTTGACAATGTTGAACATCGGTTCTAGCCTGACGGACGTGCAACACTGCAAAACAGGTATCCCGATGGAACTGGTCCTGCGCAAATACGGCAACAGCACGGTGGCGGTGCTGCCGCCTGCGGTATTGCGGGAACTGAACCTGGCCGCCGGCCAGACGATGACGCTGGGCACCACCGCCGAAGGCGATATCGTGCTCTCGCCCAGGCACAAATACACACTGGCCGACCTGATCGCGCAATGCGATCCGAAGGCACCGCCGCCCGCCGACCTCGCCCTCTGGGATGCGGCACGGCCCGTGGGCGGCGAGGTCTGGTGATGGCGGTGTTCGAGCGCGGCGACGTGGTGAGCGTGCCGCTCGACCCGGCCTTCGGCCACGAACAGCGCGGTACCCGCCCGGCCCTGGTGCTGACACCGCGCGCCTTCAACCGCTTCGGCGATACGCTGGTGGCACCCATTTCCCAGGGCGGCGACTACGCGCGCTTCGCCGGATTCGCGGTGAGCCTTTCCGGCAGCGGCTGCAAGACCCAAGGTGTAGCCCTGCTCAACAAGGTGCGGATGCTCGATCTGGCAGCACGCAAGGCGCGCAGGATCGAGCGTGTTCCGGCAGCGGTGATCGACGATGCGCTGATGCGGCTGGCGGCGATGCTCGAACTGGCGTGAGGCCTGCGAGCAGGGCGCATGGAATTGCACCCTGCGCAAAGTTAAGCCAACTCCATCACCGCCGCGCGGGCGCGTTGCAGGTATTCGTCTTTCGATTCGCCCGGTGCCGGTTTCACCACCGCACCGAAACGCGCGGTGCAGATCAGCGGAACCGGCAGCAGGCTGCCTTTGGGCAGGCTGCGGCGGGCGTTGTCCAGATACACCGCGACCGGTTCCACCTGCGGATGGGCACAGGCCAGGTGGTAGATGCCGGACTTGAAGCGGCCCGGGGTTTCGTCCGGATTGCGCGTGCCTTCGGGGAAGATGATCAGCGAATCGCCTTGCGCCAGTGCCGCATGCAGCGGCGCGAGCGGGTCGTCCTGCGGATTCTTGCGTTCACGGTCGATCAGCACGGCATTCAGGCCACGATGCGCGACCAGCGCGCGCAGGCCACCGCCCCAGTAATCCTTCGCCGCCACCGGCCGGGTACGGCGGCGCAGATGCGGGGGCAGCGCCGCCCACAGCGTCACGGTATCCAGATGGCTGCCGTGATTGGCGAAGTAGATGCGCTGGCGTGGCTCCGGCCGCACCCCGACCCAGCGCGGATAGGCGCCGAACAGCAGTTTCGCCAGCGCCACCAGTGCCCGCGCCAGCATCAGTCGCGCCCCCGCAACTGCGCCGCGATCGCGCGGCTGCGCAGCACGCAGGTCAGCACCGAACCTGCCGCGATCAGCACCGATGCCGCCAGCAGTGCGTGCACGCTGCCGCGCCAGTGCAGCTCTGCCGCACCGATCAGCAGCGCCGCCGTCATCACCGCCATGCGATGCGGTTTGGCCTGTGGTCCGCGAAAATCCTGCGCCAACCCGAGACTGCCGCCGGTGACGCGGATATAGGCCGTCAACGCCGCGAGCAGGGCCATCAGCCAACCCAGCCAGCCATATCCGGCCACATGGCCGAGCGCGACCAGCAACACCGAATCGGCGATCCGGTCGGGAAACTCGTTGTACAGCGCGCCCACCGGCGACTGCTTGCCGCCTTCGATCGCGACCATGCCGTCGAGCAGGTTGCACAGCAGCCGCAACTGCACGCACAGCGCCGCCAGCACGAAACCGATCGGTGTCGGCCAGTACAGCAGCAGACCCGCGCCGATCAGCGCGAACAGGATGCTCAGCACCGAAATCTGGTTTGGCGTCACCGCACTTTTCACCAGCGCACTGGCCAAGGCCCTGGCCCAGCCGGCGCTGCGCGTGGTCAGCGGGCGGCGGTTTTCGTTGTTGTGCGTATCGGCTTCGGTCATGGCGGTGTGGTTTCGATGGCAGGTGTGGCCGCAGGTGCGGGAAGGCGCGTCGGCAATGCCGGAATCGCATCACCGCGCCAGCGCCGTAGCGTGCGCTGGAAGAACAGGTTGTTGGGAATCTGCACCATGCTGCCATTCTGCAGATCGCCGCTTTCCACCAGCGTGGTGTAGATCAGGTTGATGTCGATGACGCGGCCCCTGATGCCGGGTTTCTCGCCATTTTCCAGCAGTTCGACGGTGTCATTGAGGCGGAACGGACGCGTGGTGAAGATCAGCAGCGTGCAGAAGATGTTGGACAGTACGCTCCAGGCCGCGAAGAACGCCACCGCGCCGACCGTGGCAAAGCCGGTGAAAGCCGTCCACAACACCGTGCCGGAGACGCCCAGCAGGTCCAGGGTCAGGAACAGCGCCGCCGCGCCAATCAGAAACCCCAGGATGCGCCGTGCCGCCATCGCCAGCGCGAACGGCAGATCGTAGCGCCGACACAGGCGTTCGATCACGCGCCGCAACAGGTACTGCAACAGCGCGGCCAGCAACAGGATCAGCACGATCTGCGCCAGTGGCAGCAGCACCTCGAACCATTCCTGCACCCACAGCGGCATCCGCTCCTTCATCGCCCACACATCCATCAACAAGGAATCGCCGCATGCTAGTTGGAAACAGGCGCGGCACCAATGGTCAGGGTGAAAAGACAGGCAGGAGGTTCACCTTCTGACCATCTGCTTGTTTCTGCCGTCAATCTCATCCTGTGAGACTGACGTGTGGCATGGTTGGAATTACGCACAGTGGGACAGGAGGGGGTAATGTTCTTGCGGAGTTCTTCGGCGGGAAAATTGTTTGCCGGTGCTGTGATGCCATTCCAGCAGTGTCCGGCGAAGACATTTTTATGTGAGGACGGCAGTAAGAAATTGGGGAGATCTGTCCCCGAGCATTGCCAGATTGTGGGCGAAGTGGCCCGAGCGCTCATCAAACGCTACCCGCCGCTGTTGCGGGAGCGACTGTTTCCAGCCAACGCTGCCTTCGCAGCTGCCTGTCACGACATTGGCAAGGTCAGCCCGACGTTTGTGGAAAAGCTGCGTCAGGCCTGCAGCGCACCGCCCGAAGGCGTGCCCGCCCAAAACATCAACCCCGAGCTGGAAAGGCTGTGGGGCGGCCATGCCGGGGTTAGCCAAGCGGCTGCCCAGGGCATGGCGGTGCCGCGCTGGATACCGGAGATACTGGGTCAGCACCACGGCTTTACTCCGTCGTTGATGGGTAAGCGCGCCGAGGCCGAACTATTCGGTGGCTCGGCTTGGCAGGCGCAGCGCGTGGCGCTGGTGGATGAGTTGAAAACGTGCCTGGGCATGGATTGGCCTCAGATTGATTCGCCCGAACAGGCGCGGCTGGTGGCCGGGTTGACCTCGGTGGCGGACTGGATCGGCTCGGGCCAGCATTTTGAAAACCCTGATGAGCCCTGGCAAGACAAGATCGAGCTGGCACTGGATGAAGCCGGTTTCATTCCACCCCGCTACCGCCAAGGTTCGAGCTTTGAGCGGGTGTTCGGCTTTGCCCGGCGCCCGGCGCAAAGCCAGCTGATCGAAGCGGCCAGCCAGCCCGGCGTGTATGTGCTGGAAGCGCCGATGGGCTTGGGCAAGACGGAAGCTGCGCTGTATGCCGCCTACCGGTTGCTGGAACAGGGCCAGGCCAGCGGCATTTACTTTGCCCTGCCCACCCAGCTCACTTCAAACAAGATTTTTGAGCGTTTCAACGAGTTTTTGAAAGCAGTGCTGGCCGAGGATTGTCGGCATCGCTCCCTGCTGCTGCACAGCTCGGCCTGGTTGCTGGATACCGAAATGGGCGAGGAAGGCCGCCCCGGCGGCGCATGGTTCAATCAGGCCAAGCGCGGACTGCTGGCACCCTTTGCCGTGGGCACCATCGATCAGGCGCTGATGGCGGCGATGAACGTCAAACATGGCTTTGTGCGTGCCTTCGGTCTGGCTGGCAAGGTGGTCATCCTTGACGAGGTGCATTCCTACGACGCCTATACCGGCACCCTGCTTGACGCGCTGGTGAAATTGCTGCGTAGCCTGCATTGCACAGTGGTCATCCTGAGTGCCACGCTCAATCAGTCGCGGCGCAGCCAGTTGCTGGGTGTGGACTTGCGTGCGCAGGCCTACCCTTTGATCACTGCTGCCGCACAGGGCCAGCCGGTGCAGGAATTAGCCGTGCCGGTGAATGTGCCGCCGCAGCAGGTGGCCGTGCAGCTGCAGCAAGACGAGACGGCTGCCGTGGCCGAGGCACTGACGCGCGCCGAATCCGGCCAGCAGGTGCTGTGGATTGAAAACACGGTTAAAGAGGCGCAACAGCGTTATCTCGACCTGGCTGCTCGCGCGGCCGAGCTTGGCATCGAATGCGGTCTGCTGCATTCGCGCTTCACCGTGGTCGACCGTGCCTGCATCGAGGCGCATTGGGTGAATGCCTTCGGCAAACCAGGCTGGGGCAGGCGCGGTGAGCGTGGGCGCATTCTTGTTGGTACGCAGGTGTTGGAGCAGTCGCTGGATATCGACGCCGACTTTCTGGTCAGCCGCTTCGCGCCAACCGATATGTTGCTGCAGCGCCTGGGACGGTTGTGGCGCCATGCCGATGCGCCGCGCTCAGCTGGCGCCGTCTGTGAAACCTGGTTGCTGGTCCCAGAGCTGGAGGATGCCATCGAAGCACCACGTTCCGCCTTTGGTGACAGTGCGTATGTCTACAGCCCCTATGTATTGTGCCGCAGCCTGGAGGTTTGGCAGGAACGCATGGCGGTCAATTTGCCGAAGGATATCCGCCTACTGATCGAAGCCACCTATGCCGATCGGGACGAAGACAGCCAGATGGCGCGCTGGCTGCACGAGCTGGACAACGGCACGACCCAGCCCAAACGTGTGGGCCGCAAGGCGTTGCAGCAACTGGCGCGCATTGGTCTGGCCACAGACGGCAAAACGTTGCCGGAGGCGCAGGCGCAAACCCGCTACAGCGAGAGCGACAGCTTTGAGGTCCTCTTGCTACGCAATGTGCAGATCATCCCAGGCGAGCAGGTCACCCGGCTGGCCTTGCTCGATGGCAGCGAGTTGTGCCTGCCACACCGACGTCATGAATTGGACAAGCCACAGTGGCGAAAACTCACAGCCCAGTTGATGCAGCAAATCGTGTTGGTGCCTCCGGGCGAAGCGCCCGCGGGCGTGGTGCGCGACACCTTGGAGAAATACGGTCTGCAGCACTGCTTTTATCTGGGGGACCCGAACTGGGTCGATGACGAAAGTTTGTTGCGTGTGGCGTTGGTGGATGACACGAGCATCCTGCGCGGCTTGCATGGTGCATCGGCGCACGAAAAGTACACGCTGGAATATCGCGATGACTTGGGTTATCGAGTGGTCAAGGTTTGACAAGGAGAGGGTATGGACAGCCGTTTCAATCTGATTGACGAGCCATGGGTCCCGGTGGCCGGCGCCGGCCGGGTGAGCCTGGCGCAGATTTTTGAGAATCCCGATTACCGCGCTCTGGGTGGCAATCCGGTACAGAAAATCGCCTTGATGAAGCTGCTGTTGGCGATTGCTCAAGCCGCCTGCACGCCCGCCGATGAAGACGAGTGGCGAGCATTGGGCGCGCAAGGCTTGGCTGAACAATGCCGGGCCTATCTGAAGCAATGGCACGACCGGTTTTATCTATATGGCGAACGGCCGTTTTTGCAGATGCCGGCAATCAAGGCGGCGGCCCTGCAACGTTATGGTGCGGTGTTGCCTGAAGTAGCCACCGGCAATACCACGGTACTCAACCAAGGGCAAGTCGAACGTAGCTTGAGCGATGCCGACAAGGCCTTGCTGCTGGTTGCGCTGATGGGCTTTGCCTTGGGTGGCAAGAAGACTGACAACAGCGTCTGCCTGAGCGCAGGCTATGCAGGTAAACGCAATGACAAGGGCAAGCCCTCGACCGGCAAGCCCGGCCCGGCGGTGGCGCATATGGGCCTGCTGCACAACCTGTTGCTGGGCGAGAACCTCTGGCAAAGCCTGTGGCTCAATCTGCTGACGGCCGAGCAAGTCGAGCACAGCCAGCGCTATTCCGGCGGTATCGGCACGGCACCTTGGGAGCAGATGCCAGCCGGTGAAGCCTGCCCCGTGGCGCGTGCTTTGCAAGACAGCTTGATGGGACGCCTTGTGCCGCTGTGTCGGTTCTGCCTGCTGGCCGAGGATGGCCTGCACTATTCCGAAGGCATTGCCCACGGCAGCTACAAGGAAGGTCGCTGCGATCCCAGCGTGGCAGTCAACTGGTCGGGCAAGGATCCCAAGGCACTGTGGTGCAACCCGGAAAAACGCCCCTGGCGAGAACTGACGGCACTGCTTGGTTTTATTGCGCAACAGCAGGGCGCGGGGTTTGATTGCTTGCAGCTGCGGGCGGGGATAGGCCGGGCCTGTGAAACGGTGGAGTCCTTTGCCATCTGGTCAGGCGGCCTGCGCGTCAGTAGCAATGCGGGTGAGCAGTATGCGTCAGGCAGTGATGATTTCGTTGAGTCCAGATTGGAGCTGCACAGCGCCGCGTTGGGAGATATTTGGTTTGCGCATCTACAAGGCGAAATGGTCGGTCTCGATGAGTTGGCCAAGGGTCTATACGGTCGGGTGATGGGCTACTTCAAAGCGCAGCTGGTCGATGGCACGGATCTGGCGGCACAGGCCACGCACTTGTTCTGGCAACTCTGCGAACGCGACTTTCAGGCCCTGCTCGATCATTGCGAAACAGGTGAGGCCCACCAGCAAGCCCGCCAGCAATTGCGCCGCCGTTTTGCCGGTTATGCGCAACAGGCCTACAACCACTATTGCCCCAAGGACACCGCACGCCAGCTCGATGCATGGGCCAGCTGCCGACCTAATCACGGTAAATATCTCGCACAGGAGGTTTGAGAGATGGAAACGCAATCGCAATCCGGCCGCGAAGCCAGCTTCGTGGCCCGGGTAATCAAGCGCTGCGGTGAGGACAAGGGCTTGGCTGCGCGCCTGCGCCGTGCTGACAACCCTGCCACCGAATACCAGAGCTGGGAATTTCTGGCCGACTGCGGCATCAAGCTGGACTACGCTGCAGAGCGACTGCCGTTTGCCACCGTGGCGGCCTATATCGCCAAGGCCAAGCTGCAGGCCAACGGCAGCCAGAGCTTGGGCCGCGCGATTGCCGCCTGTTTCGAGGATGGCAGCCAGAGTGACCAGGCAAAGGCGCGATTGCGCCGCCTGCTGGCCTGCGATGAACTGGGGGAGCTGTGTCGAATCCTGCGCCCACTGCTCACCTTGATCGACAGCCGCGGCCAGACGCTCGACTGCACTTGTCTGCTCAAGCAATTGCGCCAGTTTGCCAGCGCCGCACACAAGGGCGATGACCTCTGGCTGCAAAACATCAAGGCGCAATGGGCGCAGGAGTTCTACGGCCACAAGGTGGAGGTCGAATCTCAGGCCGAAGCCGAGGAGGGCGCATGAATCTGACCGCCAGCGTGTTGCATCTGGATCGGGCGGCGATTCACGCCCTGCGCATCACCGATCCTTATTCCCTGCACCGCGTCGTCTATGGGTTGTACCCCGATGTGCGCGATGAGGCGGCCAAAGCGGCCGGCCAGTCCAGTGGCATCTTGTGGGCCGATCAGGGGGGCGATATCCGTGGCCGCAAAATCCTGCTTTTAGCGGACCGTGCTCCGGCTGAGCAGACCGAATGCGGTCACGGCCATGTGCAAAGCCGAACTATTGCCGATGGCTTCATGGGCCATGAGCACTATCGCTTCAAAGTCATCGTCAACCCCACGCTGCGCGATTCGGCCAGCGGCAAGCTCGTGCCGATCAAGGGGCGCGAAGCGGTGGCGGCCTGGTTTGCCGAGCGCGGCCCGGCCAGCTGGGGCTTTGCCGTGAAGCCTGACGTGCTGCAAGTCGAGCGCATCGACGTGCTGCAGTTCAAAGACAAAGCTCAGCGCCCAGTGACCTTGGCGCAAGCCCATGTCAGCGGGCAGTTGCAGGTCACCGACCGAACCCAATTCCAGAACAGTTTTGCTAAAGGCATCGGCCGTGGTCGCAGCTTTGGCTGCGGCTTGTTGCAGATCGTGCCCCTGCTCGATTCCCCCTTCGCCTGAACATTTCTCCATAAGGATATTTGCCATGACCAACATCTATACCAACACCCGCATCGAATTCCACATCCTGCAATCCTTCCCCGTCACCTGCCTGAACCGCGACGATGTGGGCGCACCCAAAACCGCCGTAGTCGGCGGCGTCACCCGCGCGCGCGTCAGTTCGCAGTGCTGGAAACGGCAGGTGCGGCTGGCGATGCCGGGTTTTGGCGTCAAGCTCGCCACTCGCACCAAACAAGCACAAACCCTGTTCACGGCTGCCTGCAAGGCCGCTGGCGCGGCCGATGATGCTGCGCTTGCTTGTGGTCAGAAAATGGCCGAGTTGCTGGCCGATGACACCTTACTGTTCATCAGCCAAAGCGAAGCCGATGCTTTTGCCGCATATGCGCAGGAGCAAGGTTTCGATGCCGCCAAGCTCAAGGACAAGGAGCTGGCCAAGGTCGCCAAGAAAGCGTTGACTCCCGCCACCGATGCGCTGGATATCGCTTTGTTCGGGCGCATGGTAGCCAAGGCTGCTGATATGAACGTCGAAGCCGCCGCCTCGTTTGCCCACGCCATCTCCACCCACAAGGTCAGCAACGAGGTGGAGTTTTTTACCGCACTGGACGACTTGGCCGAAGAACCCGGCTCGGCGCATATGGGCAGCCTGGAGTTCAACTCCGCTACCTACTACCGCTACGTCAGTCTCGATCTGGGACAACTGGCGCAGAGCTTGGGCACGGATGATCTCAAGCAGGCCATTGCGGCCTTCACCCAAGCCCTGTTCGTGGCTGTGCCCAATGCCCGTCAAACGACGCAATCGGGTGCCAGCCCCTGGGAGTTTGCCCGTGTGCTGGTGCGCAAAGGCCAGCGTTTGCAGGTGCCGTTTGAGCAGCCGGTGAAAGCGCGTGGTGACGGCTTCTTGGCGCCCAGCATCGAGGCGCTGAAAACCTATCTGGATAAAAAGGAAAAACTTGCCGGCAGCCTGTTCGGCAAGCAAGCGGCTTACGAGTGGGGCGAGAACGAGAACTACAGCATCGATGCCTTGATCGCCGACCTGCAAAGTCACGTGGCCTGAGGTGGGTTATGAGTAACCCGTATCTATTGCTGTGGCTGGAAGCGCCGCTGCAGGCCTGGGGGCATGACTCGCGCTTTGGCCGCCGGGACAGCCTGGATTTCCCCACCAAATCTGGCGTGCTCGGCCTGATCTGCTGCGCACGCGGTGCGGGCGGCGCGCAAACCGAATGGCTGGCCGACTGGGCCGATGGCGATATGCAGGTGGAGGCCTTCGTGTTGCAGAATACCAAGGACCAGCCCTCGCCGCGCCCGCCGTTGCTGCGTGACTTCCATATGGTCGGCAGCGGCTATGACGACCAAGACCCTTGGCAGAATCTGCTGATACCAAAGACCAGCGAAGGCAAGAAAGCAGTCGGTGGCGGCACCAAGATGACCTACCGCTACTACCTGCAAGACATGGCTTTTGCTGTGGCATTGCAAGCGCCGCAAAGCTGGGCCGATGACGCGGTGGCTGCCCTGCAAGCCCCCGTGTGGGATGTGTACTTGGGCCGCAAAAACTGCGTGCCCAGCGAGTTCATCTACCAAGGCATGTTCGACAGCGCCGAAGCAGCCCTAACCGCCGGGCGTGAAATGGCCACCGCCAAACATCGCAGCCTGGCCTTGCGTGTGCTGCAGGGCGAACACGAAGGCGAAGTATTCAGTCTCAACGACGTGCCGCTGCAGCTGGGCGAGCACAAGCTGTATCGCGACCGGCGCGTCACGGTGCAGCAGGGGTAGTAACCATGGGGGACGGCCAACGCTTATTCGTCAAGGTCACGCGGGAATCGCTGCCGCAGGTGAAAGACAAGTACCCCTTCATCTACCTCGAGCGTGGACGGCTGGAGATCGACGACAGCAGCGTCAAATGGATTGATGCCAGCAACAACGTGGTACCGCTGCCGGTGGCGACGCTCAACGCTTTGCTGTTGGGGCCCGGCACCACCGTCACCCATGATGCTGTGCGCACCGCCGCCGCCGCCAACTGCGCGGTGTGCTGGGTAGGGGAGGACAGCCTGTTGTTTTATGCAGCAGGCATTCTGCCCACAGCCGATACCCACAATATGAAAAGGCAGATCGAACTGTCCGCTGATCCTAAAAAATCCATCGAAGTAGCGCGGCGCATGTTTGCTCGCCGCTTTCCTGATGCAGACCTAGCCGGAAAAAGTCTGCAGGAAATGATGGGAATGGAGGGAAATCGCGTACGCGCGCTTTATCAAGCCAAGGCAGAGCAGTACTAGGTAGGTTGGAAGGGTCGCAAATTCACCCCCGGAAAGTTTGAAACCAGCGATCTGACCAACCAGATTCTTACTTCCACCAATGCTGCGCTCTACGGCATCCTGTGCTCGGGCGTGCACAGCATGGGGTACTCACCGCATATCGGCTTCATCCATTCCGGCAGCCCGTTGCCGTTCGTTTACGATCTGGCTGATCTTTACAAGGCCGAGCTCTGCATTGATCTGGCTTTCCATCTCACGCGTGAACTGGCCGGTCGCTACGACAAGCACAAAGTGGCTGCTGCTTTTCGCCAGCGTGTGATTGAGGCGGATCTTCTTGCCAAACTTGGAGATGACATCGTGGCCATGCTGGGAGCTGCTCATGCTCGTCGTCCTCGCCAATGATCTCCCGCCCGCGGTGCGCGGCCGCATGAAGCTGTGGTTCATCGAGCCGCGACCGAATGTGTTTGTTTCAGGTGTTAAGGATTCGGTGGCACAGACGGTGGTCAACTATCTCTACAAGCACTGTCCACCCGAGTCTGGCCTGCTGATGGCGCGCTCAACCAGCAAGCCCCCGGGATTTGAGTTGCGCTACGTTGGCACGCCGCGCAAGCCGATGATTGAAGTCAGTGGTCTGCAGTTGATAGTGGAAACCCTGCGACGGCTGGAAACCACAGGATCTTGTGTGGAGGACTGATCTGCAGGGCAACATGTTGGTGTCTTCCCCACGTCCGTGGGGGTGTTTCCGCCCTTGGTGAGGTTGGTCAGCTCGGCGCGCAGTCTTCCCCACGTCCGTGGGGGTGTTTCCGCCTGCACCTGCGCGACGAAATCAGCAAGGGCGTCTTCCCCACGTCCGTGGGGGTGTTTCACTTCCCGAATGCGACCGCGCTTCCCGTTTTCCGTCTTCCCCACGTCCGTGGGGGTGTTTCTCTGGAATACGCCAGCACACGGGGTAACACGCGGTCTTCCCCACGTCCGTGGGGGTGTTTCTCCTTGGGCCGTCTTGCCGGCCACTGCTCCGCGGTCTTCCCCACGTCCGTGGGGGTGTTTCCAGCCGCAGCGGCGCCCGCATCGTGGACGAAGGGTCTTCCCCACGTCCGTGGGGGTGTTTCCCCGTTCGATCTGCACCGCAGGGATCAGGCTTTGTCTTCCCCACGTCCGTGGGGGTGTTTCCGACAGACAAGAGAGTTCTGGACCCGTGCTGCGGTCTTCCCCACGTCCGTGGGGGTGTTTCTATCCAGCAGCACCGGCACCGGTGCGCTGGGCGGTCTTCCCCACGTCCGTGGGGGTGTTTCCCAATTTGTCACCACCGGGCACACCGATACCTCGTCTTCCCCACGTCCGTGGGGGTGTTTCCTACGCCTACGCCTACGGCCAGATCGCGATGTCGTCTTCCCCACGTCCGTGGGGGTGTTTCCATTCGGCGCGGCCACGACTACACCATCGGTTTGTCTTCCCCACGTCCGTGGGGGTGTTTCTCAGCCGTCCGCTTGAACGCCGCAAAGATGCGAGTCTTCCCCACGTCCGTGGGGGTGTTTCCAACAGCGCATGGTCTGCGGCCTTGTCGTCCAGGTCTTCCCCACGTCCGTGGGGGTGTTTCCTTGGTTTCGCTGACTTCGACAACGGCACGGCGGTCTTCCCCACGTCCGTGGGGGTGTTTCTATCCGGGGCAATCGTCATACTTCAGTCGGCCAGTCTTCCCCACGTCCGTGGGGGTGTTTCTTACTCGCCCGGTGCTGTGCTGCGACCAGAACGGTCTTCCCCACGTCCGTGGGGGTGTTTCCATCAGATGTCATCCCACGATTTAGCGGTTTCGGTCTTCCCCACGTCCGTGGGGGTGTTTCCAGGTCCTCCCGGGTGAGGGCGAACCAGACCAGGTCTTCCCCACGTCCGTGGGGGTGTTTCCGACCGAAGGCGTACCGGCATGACCTGCGCCCTGTCTTCCCCACGTCCGTGGGGGTGTTTCCGTCCACCGCGACGCCAGGGCACTGGCCAACTAGTCTTCCCCACGTCCGTGGGGGTGTTTCCGGCGCGCAGTGCGCCAGCATCAAGAGCTGGAAGTCTTCCCCACGTCCGTGGGGGTGTTTCCAACGGAGGTAATCAGAATGGACCACGTCGTGAGTCTTCCCCACGTCCGTGGGGGTGTTTCCAGGTCACCGTTCTCGACGACTCCGCTACCGGCGTCTTCCCCACGTCCGTGGGGGTGTTTCTGACGTGTTTACTACCGTCTTCTGCGGCCACCAGTCTTCCCCACGTCCGTGGGGGTGTTTCCGGGCGCCGGACAAGATCGATGACATGGCTGCGGTCTTCCCCACGTCCGTGGGGGTGTTTCCCATCAACGCGTCGCTGAAGCAAGTAGGCGACCGTCTTCCCCACGTCCGTGGGGGTGTTTCTCACGATCATCCTGCGTGGCGATCGACAGGCTGAGTCTTCCCCACGTCCGTGGGGGTGTTTCTGCATGGCACAGTTCGATCAGCTCAGACATTTCGTCTTCCCCACGTCCGTGGGGGTGTTTCTGAAAGAAGAGGAGGCCCGTCATGTCTGACGGCGTCTTCCCCACGTCCGTGGGGGTGTTTCCTCCGGGCCTGGGCACGCTGGCAAGCCGGCGCCGTCTTCCCCACGTCCGTGGGGGTGTTTCTTAGACGGGGACCACCTAAACCACCCGCCTAAAGTCTTCCCCACGTCCGTGGGGGTGTTTCCGGTTGTTTCCAGGGATGGCGGCAGCCTCAAGGGTCTTCCCCACGTCCGTGGGGGTGTTTCTAACTTTGCCACCGAAGAACACAAGTTCGCGGTGTCTTCCCCACGTCCGTGGGGGTGTTTCCGTAGCCCACGCCACCGCACCGCTACAGGCCGAGGTCTTCCCCACGTCCGTGGGGGTGTTTCCACCTGCCGGGCGAGGCCGTATTCGATGGTGATGTCTTCCCCACGTCCGTGGGGGTGTTTCTAAGACGAGACTGAAGACCAGAGAGAATCAACTGTCTTCCCCACGTCCGTGGGGGTGTTTCTCTTAGACATTTCGTTGGTTCCTTGTTGGAATGGTCTTCCCCACGTCCGTGGGGGTGTTTCCGGCCACGTGTTCACCGGCATCATTGAGAGCTGGTCTTCCCCACGTCCGTGGGGGTGTTTCCGGACATAGTGTTGTCTCACAGGGACGGAAGAAGTCTTCCCCACGTCCGTGGGGGTGTTTCCGTGATGTTGTCGCCCACGTTCGGCGTCATCGAGTCTTCCCCACGTCCGTGGGGGTGTTTCTGTGTGCTGGGAGCCGTCAGCCATGCCCGTCAGGTCTTCCCCACGTCCGTGGGGGTGTTTCCCTAGGCGGTGCGCCAGCTCGCGCCGAAACTCCGTCTTCCCCACGTCCGTGGGGGTGTTTCTTGTATCGAACCCTTCACCGCGTGCGCCGGAAAGTCTTCCCCACGTCCGTGGGGGTGTTTCCGAGTTTCTGACCGAGTGGTGCTTGCGAGGCAGGTCTTCCCCACGTCCGTGGGGGTGTTTCCGGCCGTCGCGTATTCAGTGAGCTTGTATGTGAGTCTTCCCCACGTCCGTGGGGGTGTTTCCCCGCGACGCTATCAGGAGCTACCGCTATGTACGTCTTCCCCACGCTCGTGGGGGTGTTTCCACCGTTTAGGCGGTGACCATCTAAACCGACCGGTCTTCCCCACGCTCGTGGGGGTGTTTTCGCCAGAGAAGCTGCGCGATGTCCAGCGTGAAATTGGGTGTGAACCCGGATCATCCGCCTCAGGCGGCAGTGCGGGACTGCTGCACTTCCCAGCCGAGCAGAGCCAGGCCGACGGTTTTCGGGATGGCTTTTTCACCGCTGCGGTAATAGGCCAGCATCCGGCGGCTCAGGCCCAGGGCCTCGGCGGCGGTGGAAAGGGAGAGTCTGTGCCGCGCCATCCAGGCGATGATCTGCTGATGTGAAAACTCGCCGGCCTGTTCCAGGATCAGGGCGCGAAGATTGTCGCTGGCCAGTGCCAGTTCGTCGTCGGCGGCGAACACCACGCCGCGGCTCCACTCGTCAACGGCAACCTGTGCGAAAACCCCGGGTTCACGTAGCCGCGCCAGCGTGGGGTGGTGGGCGATGACACCGGACAAATCGGCTTCTCCACTGAATCCGTCGGCGAAGGAAAGTAGCAGTCGCGCCGGTGCCCGTGCGGCGACACGGGTGATCAGGAATTGAGGCTGGTTCATGGGTTTCCTTCCATTTCACGCCAAGCATGATCCTGTTGGCTGCTGCCCAGGCGATGGCCGGCGCCCGCTCGCGTGCCTTGAGACTGCTGGAGATGGGCCGCAAGGTTTCGATTTCCACCAGAGCCTCGCGGCCATCGCTCATCCGGACATGGAAATGCGGTGGCAGGTGGTCATTGGCGTACTTCGTGACCGTGGCGATGGACAGGCGGACCAATGTCGGCATGAAGGCATGGTGGTGCAACCATTGCTCCATTCAACCCCGGCAAACATGGCCATCGGGGCGCGCTGTCCAGCCATGTCCACGGCTATCCACCAATGCCGCGATAATCCCCGCCACCACACGCGGGCGGGGGAAGACGATGCAGGTGTTCGATGCGGTCATCATCGGCGGCGGCCACAACGGGCTGGTGTGCGCGGCGTATCTGGCCGGGGCCGGATTGAAGGTGGCGGTGCTGGAACGCCGTGCGGTGCTGGGCGGCGCGGCGGTGACCGAGGAATTCCATCCGGGCTTCCGCAATTCCACCGCCAGCTACACGGTCAGTCTGTTGAATCCGGAAGTGATCGCCGATCTGCGCCTGCACCAGCATGGTTTGCGCGTGGTCGAGCGCCCCTTTGCAAATTTCCTGCCGCTGCCCGATGGCACCGCGTTCCGCCTCGGCGGCGAGGACGGCATGGCGGAACTGGCACGACGCTGGCCGCGCGATGCGCAGCGTCTGCCGGACTATTACGCGATGCTCGAACGCGTGGTCGCGGTGCTGCGTGAGCTGATGCGCCAGACCCCGCCGAATGTGTCGGAGCGCTTCGTGCTGGCCGACTGGCTGGCCTCATGGCAGGTGGGCAGGCGGTTGAAGCAATTGGACATGCGCGGGCGGCGTGATCTGCTCGATCTGTTCACCAAATCCGCCGGCGAGATGCTCGACCACTGGTTCGAATCCGAACCGCTGAAAGCGGCCCTGGGCTGGGATTCGGTGGTCGGCAATTTCGCCAGCCCCTACACGCCGGGCAGCGCCTATGTGCTGCTGCATCACGTGTTCGGCGAAACCAATGGCAAGCCCGGCGTCTGGGGCCACGCGATCGGCGGCATGGGCGCGATCACGCAGGCGATGGCGGCCGAATGCCGGATGCGTGGCGTGGAGCTGTTCACCGATGCGGCGGTGGCGCAGGTGCGGGTCGGTCAGGGGCGGGCCAATGGTGTGGAACTGGAAGACGGCCGCTGGTTCGCGGCGCGATGCGTGGTCGCCAACGTCAATCCGAAACTGCTCTACACGCGTCTGGTGGAGGCGGCCGAGCTGGATACCGATACGCGCGAACGCATCGCCCGCTACCGCTGCGGTTCCGGCACCTTCCGCATGAACGTGGCGCTGTCCGACCTGCCGGATTTCAGTGCTGCGCCCGGTGCCGCGCTGCAGGCGCATCATCAGAGCGGCATCCTGATCGCGCCGTCGCTGGGCTATATGGAACGCGCCTGGTTCGATGCCAAATCGCGCGAACATAACCCCGGCTGGGCGCGCGAACCGATTGTCGAACTGGTGATCTCCTCCACCCTGGACGACAGCCTGGCGCCGTCCGGGCAGCATGTGGCCAGCCTGTTCTGTCAGCACGTCCATCCCGATATGCCGGATGGCTGGGATACGCACCGCGATGCCGTGGCGCGGCTGATGATCGACACCGTCGACCGCGTCGCGCCGAATTTCGCTGCCAGCGTGCTGGGCTGGAGCGCGCTGACGCCGCTGGATCTGGAACGCGAATTCGGCTTGGTCGGCGGTGATATCTTCCACGGCGCGCTGGGGCTGGACCAGCTGTTCAGTGCGCGTCCGCTGCTGGGCCAGGGTAACTATCGCGGCGCATTTCCCGGCCTTTACCTGTGCGGCTCGGGCACCCACCCGGGTGGCGGCGTCACCGGCCTGCCGGGGCGCAATGCGGCACGCGAAATCCTGCGCGACCTGCGCCGGCGCTGACATGTCGCGCTGCTCGGGCAGGGCCGGCATCGGGTACATTCGGCCGCTGCGCCCGGTTGCGGGCCGAGGATGATCCCGGATGGATGACACCCAGACCCTGCTGACCCGGCTGGCGCAACTGGATCCACGCAGCGGCGCCGACCTGCTCGACCACCTGCCCGACGCGCGGATCGCGGATCTGCTCAGCCGCCTGCACATTGGCCTGGCGGTGGAAGTGCTGGAGGAATTCGAACCGGCCCGGCGCGAACGCATCGCCGCCGCCGTGCCGTTCGGCCGTGAGCCGCTGTGGCTGCTCGGCCACACCTATCCGGAAGGCACGGTCGGGCGTCTGATGGAACGCCCGGCGGCGGTGTTTCCACCCGGCGCGAGCGTGGCCAGCGTGCTGGAAACCCTGCGCCAGATCGTGCGCCAGCGCATGGTGGTCTATGTCTTCGTGGTCGAAGCCGATGGCGCGCTGGTCGGCGTGGTGGCGTTCCGCGAACTGGTGTTCGCCGAGGCCGATGCCACGCTGGAGAAGATCATGCTGCGCGAGCCGTTCCGGCTGCGGCCGGAGCAGAAGTTCGTCGAGGCCATGCGCCAGGTGGTGACGCATCATTTCCCGGTCTATCCGGTCTGCGACGAGGCCGGCCGGCTGCTGGGCATGGTGCGTGGGCAGGCATTGTTCGAGCAGCAGGCCTTCGAGATTTCCGCGCAGGCCGGCAGCATGGTGGGTGTGGAGAAGGAGGAGCGCTTGGCCACGCCGTGGTCGCGCAGCTTCCGTTTCCGCCATCCGTGGCTGTTGTTGAACATGCTGATCGCCTTCGGTGCCGCCACTGTCGTCGGGCTGTTTGAATCCACCATCGACAAACTCGTGGTGCTCGCTGCGTTCCTGCCGGTGATGTCGGGCCAATGCAGCAATCTGGGCGCGCAGGCGCTGGCGGTGACGATCCGCGGCATGACCCTGGGTGAACTGCGCGACACGCCGCGCTGGCGGGTGCTGGCCAAGGAAGCCTGGCTGGGGCTGCTAAATGGCGCGGTCAGCGGCCTGATCGCCGGGGTGGTGCTGTATTTCGTCGCGCAATCGCAGGATCTGGTGTCACCGCTGTGGCTGGCCGGCGCGATCTTCCTGGCGTTGTCGCTGAGCTGCATGTTCGCCGGCCTGTCCGGCGCCGCGATCCCGATGCTGCTGCGCCGCCTCGGCGCCGACCCGGCCACAGCCTCGGCGATCTTCCTGTCGGTGGCCACCGACATCAGCAGCATGGGCCTGTTCCTCGGGCTGGTGGCCTTGCTGCTGCATTGAGCCGGATCAGGTCCGCCTTCCGCATCCGCTGATGCGGCCGTGCGTCGCGCCGGCACAGCGCGTCGATGCCCGATTATCGGGTCGCCCCTGATGGGCAGCCGCATGGCGCTGCCCTAACGTTGAAGCGTGATCGGCACCGCATCGCGGCTGCCATGCAACACGTCGCGCGCAGCAGCGTGACGCAGGGGAAAAGGGATGCTGGCACTGAACGGACTCCGGGTGGAGGGGCTCGCGCGCCACCTGCTGTTTCGCACCATCGATCTGGACGTGACCGCACCGGGATTGTTGTTTCTGGTGGGCGCGGCCGGCATCGGCAAATCGCGCCTGTTGCAGGCGCTGGCCGCAGCGGCGAAGGATCCGGGTTCGCGGCCGCGTGCCACGCTGCACGGCATGGCGCCGTTCCTGCTGCGACATCTGGGGCAGCGCGAAGTGCTGCCGGGTGTGGGCACGTTGGCTTCCTGCCTCGTGCAGCAGGGCATCGACCCGAACCATTTTTCCGTACTGAACCCATCGCTTCAGTTGGACGAGCCAATGGCCGAAGCCTCGGATGCACGACGCCGGCTGCTGGCGGTGCTCGCGAATCTGGCGGCGCCGGTTCCCTGCCATCTGCTGGACGAGCCCACGGCCGGACTGGACGCGGTCGATATCCGCAGCGTGCATGAGGCGATCGCCCGGCGCGCCCGCGAGGCGATGCTGGTGGTTGTCACGCACAACCGGCGTGACTGCCTGGCGCTGGGCGGTCAGGTCGCGCTGTTGGCCGGTGGCGCTTTGTCGATGCCGGAGCGGACGTCATGCCGATCTGGCACGACGCCCGGCCGGCGATCAGTCGAAACGCAGGTGCTTGACCGACTTGCCGTTGCGGCGGATCAGCTTCAACGCTTCGATGCCGATCTGGATGTGGCGTTCGACGAAATGCGTGGTGATCTTGGCATCGCTGGCCTCGGTCTTGACGCCTTCGGGAATCATCGGCTGGTCCGAAACCAGCAGCAGCGCACCGGACGGAATCGAATTGGCGAAACCGGCCGCGAAGATCGTCGCGGTTTCCATGTCCACCGCCATGCAGCGCATCTGCCGCAGGCGCTCCTTGAACGCGTCATCGTGCTCCCAGACGCGGCGGTTGGTGGTGTAGACGGTGCCGGTCCAGTAGTCGTGGCCGAGGTCGCGGATCATCGTGGACACCGCGCGCTGCAACGCGAACGCCGGCAGCGCCGGAACCTCCGGCGGCAGATAATCGTTGGAAGTGCCTTCGCCACGGATCGCGGCAATCGGCAGGATCAGATCGCCCAGCTCGTTCTTCTTCTTCAGCCCACCGGTCTTGCCCAGGAACAGCACCGCCTTGGGCGAAATGGCCGAGAGCAGATCCATCATCGTGGCGGCATTGGGGCTGCCCATGCCGAAGTTGATCATGGTGATGCCGTCCACCGTGCAACTGGACATCGGCCGGTCACGCCCGACCACCTCGCCGCCCATCATGCGGGCGAAATTGTCGACGTAACCGCCGAAGTTGGTCAGCAGGATGTGCTCCCCGAACTGATCCAGCGGCACGCCGGTGTAACGCGGCAGCCAGTTGTTGACGATGTCTTCTTTTTCCTTCATGTGAACACCTTGGAGTTGGAGCAGGGCAGGCACGGATGTGCGGATGCCCATTCTAGCGGGAGCCGTCGCGGGTTCCGTTGCAGTGTGGAGCACGGCATGGGGGATGCAGGGTGGCATCCGGGCGGCGGGGCGGATTTAATGCACGTCCCTGCATGGTGACGGATCAACTGATGGGCAACGCTTCGAGCATCGCGTTCCGGGTGACGGGCTGGGCGGCATGGGCGCCGGGGCTGGAGACTGCCGAGGACTGGCAGGCGTGGGCGCGGCAACCTTTTGCGCCAACGGGTGAAGCGATGCCGGCACTGGAAAAGGTGCCGGCGATGCAGCGCCGCCGTATCGACCGGCTCGGCCGTGCCGCGATCCAGGCGCTGGGCGGGTGCCGGCTTGCGGAGGATGCGGGACAGCCACTGGTGTTCGTGTCGCGCCACGGGGATGTGGGCCGGTCCTATGCGTTGCTGGAGGCGCTTGGCGGGCAGGAGTCGATGTCGCCAACGCAGTTCGGGTTGTCGGTGCACAACGCGATCGCGGCGCTGTATTCGATCGTGCACGGCGAGCGTGCCAACTACACCGCCTTGGCCGGTGGCTGTGCCAGCGTCGAAACCGCGCTGGTCGAGGCAGTGGGGCTGCTGGCCGATGGCGCCGCGTCGGTGTCACTGATGGTATGCGATTCGCAGGCGCCGCAGGCCTATGCATCCTTTCTTGATGAGCCGGACGCGTTTTTCGGTTTCGCCTGGCGGCTGGTTGCGGACGATGCGGGTGCCGCTGTCGACGCGCCGGGTGAACTGCTGTCGCTGCACTGGGGTGAAGCCTCCGCGCTGCCGGATCAGGCCGCCGATGCCGACACGCTTCCCAATGCCCTTGCCGCGCATCATTTCCTGCTGTCGGGTGCTTCGCGGCGCCGGGAGCAGGCCGAAGGTGTGCAGTGGTGCTGGAAGCGCCATGCGTGAATGGCTGGATCACGGCTGGCGGGTGATCGCCACCGGCATCAGTTTCGCCGCCTTCGGTATCGGTGGGCTGTTGCTGGGCCTTTTCGTGTTCCCGTTGCTGCGCCTACTGGTGCGCGACCGTGCACGCTGCCGACGCATATCGCGGCGCCTGGTGCAGGTCAGTTTCCGTTTCCATGTCGAATTGATGCGGCTGCTGGGCGTGCTCACTTACGAGTTGCATGACGTCGAGCGGCTGCGCGAGCCGGGCCGGCTGGTGCTGGCCAACCATCCGACCCTGATCGATGTGGTGTTCCTGATATCGCTGATGCCCAATGCTGATTGCATCGTCAGGTCCGGGCTGGCGCGCAATCCCTTCACCCGCGGGCCAATCCTCGCCTGCGGATACATCTGCAACGACGATGGTGCCGCGCTCGTGGACGACTGCATTGCCGCGTTGCGGGAAGGCAGCACCCTGCTGATCTTTCCCGAGGGCACGCGCACCCGGCGCGATACGCCAATGCGATTGCAGCGCGGTGCGGCGAACATCGCGGTGCGGGGAGGCGTGGATGTCACGCCGGTGCGATTGCGCTGCTCGCCGCTGACCTTGGGCAAGGGGGATAAGTGGTATCGTGTGCCGTCGCAGCGCTTTCATTACAGCGTCGAGGTGGGGGAAAATCTCGACGTCACGCCATATTTGGCGGATGGGCAGGGCGAAGCCCTCGCCGCGCGACGCTTTACCGAGTATCTCACCCACTACTTTTCGAACGAGGCCCGCCGTGCAGGCGGTTGATGCTCCATTGGAAAACCAAGCCACATCCGAACTGAAAGACGAAATCAAGGCACTGATCATCCAGACCCTGGCGCTGGAGGATATTGCTCCCGATGACATCGATGCCGCGGCGCCGCTGTTCAACGAGGGCCTGGGGCTGGACTCGATCGATGCGCTGGAGCTTGGCCTGGCGTTGCAGAAACGCTATGGCATCGTGCTGTCCGCTGATTCCCAGGAAACCCGGCGGCATTTCGCCAGCGTGGATGCGCTGGCCAGCCTGGTGGCGGCCGGAAGGCCGGCCTGAGACCGGTTTCGTTCCATTTCAACCATCGGCCGAATTACGACGGCAAGGATTCTGTCGCCATGACTCCCCAAGAACTTTTCGCGCATATCTCCACCATTCTCCAGGACACCTTCCAGATCGAGGCCGAGCGCATCACGCCGCAGGCCCGTCTCGGCGAGGATTTGGATATCGACAGCATCGATGCGGTCGATCTGATCGTGCAACTAAAGCCGCTGCTGGGCAGCAACCTGCAACCGGATGCGTTCAAGTCGGTGCGCACGGTGCAGGATGTGGTCGATGTGCTGCACGGCCTGATCCGGGAAACCGCCTGAGCGGGAACCGGACGCTGCCCTGAGTCGAATGCGGACCGTGCTTTTCGTGGTCTTGTCGCTGGCCTATCCGCTGGCGATCTGGCTGGCGCTCGGGCGTTTCGAGCCGCGCTGGATGGCGCTGCTGCTGTTCGCGCTGGCGGCACTGCGCGCCCTGGGGACCCGCGACCCGGTCTGGATCGCCACCGCTGTTGCCGCAGCCCTGTTGGCGGCCATGGCCACGGTGTTGAATGCGGCCACGCCGCTCAAGCTCTATCCGGTGGCGGTCAATGCGCTGTTGCTGCTGGTGTTCGCCACCAGTCTGCTGCGTCCGCCCAGCGTGATCGAACGCATTGCGCGCCGCACCGAGCCTGACCTGTCCCCGGCGGGGGTGATCTATACGCGTCGGGTCACCTGGGTCTGGTGCGGATTCTTCGTGCTCAATGGTTCAATCGCCCTGGCCACGGCGCTGTGGGCCAGCGCCGCCACCTGGGCGCTTTACAACGGGTTGATCGCCTATGGCCTGATCGGCCTGGTGTTCGCCGGCGAGTGGCTGGTGCGCCAGCGTGTGCGGGCGGCGCAGCATCATGGGTGAGTGGCTGCCGCTGTCCGGGCTGATGTGCCGTGCGGTGCCGGAGCGCGTTGTCGCGACCGCGGGCGAACTGGCCACGCATGCGCAGTTGCGCCAGCGCAGTGCGCAATGGCGGGCCGCGTTTGCCGGCCGGTCCGGCCGTTGGGCGCTGTATCTGGAGGACACGCTGGAATTTGCCGCGGCGCTGTTCGGTGCCTGGCATGCCGGTGTCGAGGTCTGGCTGTGTGGCGACACCTTGCCGGCCACGCTCGATGCACTGGCGCCGGACGTTGCAGGTTTTGCCGGCGATATGCCGGCCGCGCGGATGCCGCTGAAACCCCTGCCGTTGGCGGCCGATGAGGCGCTTTGGGAGGCGCTGGACGAACAGTCCACGCGGCTGGTGGTATTCACGTCCGGCTCGACCGGTGCGCCGAGCGCGATCGGCAAGTCGCTGGCGCAGCTGGCACGCGAGGTCGAGGCATTGGAGCGCAGTTTCGGCACACAGATGGAAGGGGCGGTGGTGCATGGCACCGTGTCGCACCAGCATATCTACGGGCTGCTGTTCCGCGTGCTGTGGCCACTGGCTGCGGGCCGGAAGATCGCCCCGCGCCGATTCTTCCATGAAGAGCTGGCCCCGGCCCTGGCACAGGAAACGGCCTGCATCCTGGTCAGCAGCCCGGCGCACCTGAAGCGGCTGCCCGACGCGCTGGACTGGTCGGGCGCGGCTGCGCGGCTGGGTGCGGTGTTTTCCTCCGGTGGTCCGCTGCCGTTGCAGGCCGGGGCGCAGGTGCGGCGCTTGCTGGGCCAGCCCGCGACGGAGATCTACGGCAGCAGTGAAACCGGTGGTATCGCCTGGCGGCGGCTGGAGTCCGATGCCGTATCGCCATGGACGCCGTTGCCCGGCGTGGCGTGGCGCATCGTCGGCGATCAGCTGGAGGTGCGTTCACCGCATCTGGCTACGGCCGACTGGTGGCGAAGTCAGGACCGGGTGCGGGCGCAGGGCGAAGGTTTCGTGTTGCTCGGGCGCGCTGATCGCATCGTGAAGATCGAAGAACGCAGGGTGTCGCTGGATGCACTGGAGCGCTGCCTGCTGGCGCAGCCGGAAGTGGCCGAGGCGCGCGTGCTGGTGCTGCCCGGTGCGCGCACCCAGCTGGCGGCGGTCGTGGTGCCTGCTGCGCAGGGCGACGCGCTGCGCGGGTCATCCGGTGATCGTGCCTTGCGCCAGCGCCTGGACACCGCGTTGGCGCAAGGCCAGGACAGCGTGACCCGACCGCGACTGTGGCGTTTCGTGGCGGCCTTGCCGGTCAATGCGCAGGGCAAGGTGACCGAGGCCGGGCTGCGGGCCTTGTTCGCACCTGCGGCCACATCGTTCCGGCCGCAGATCCAGTGGCTTGAGCAAACCGTGCCGGAGCAGGCGCATGGTGAAGTTTTGGCCGATGGTGGGCTGGCGGTGTTCGATGGACATTTTCCACAGGTGCCCATCCTTCCCGGTGTGGCACAGCTGGACTGGGCGATCCACTTTGCACGCGAAGCCTTTGCGCTGCGCACTCCGGTGCTGCGCGTGGATGCGCTGAAATTCCAGCAGGTGGTGCGACCGGGCACCCGCCTGCATCTGGAGTTGCGCCTGGATACGGCGCGCGGCACGGTGACCTTTGCCTGGCGTTCGGCTGCCGGCAGTCATGCGGGCGGGCGCGTGCTGTTCGCACCGGACGGGGACAGGCCATGAGCGCGTTCGTCCCGTGGGTTGTGATTCCAGTGTACGACCATGAACACGCGATCGCCCGCACGCTGGCCGGAGTGCTGGAATCCGGATTGCCGTGCCTGCTGGTCGATGACGGATCGCGCCTGCCGTGTGAGCGTGAGCTTGAGCGTTTGGCGCAGCTGCATGCCGGCCGGGTCCGGCTGCTGCGGCTGGAAACCAATCAGGGCAAGGGCGGCGCGATGCTGGCCGGTTTCCGCAAGGCGGCAGAGCTGGGTGCCAGCCATGTTTTGCAGATCGATGCCGACGGCCAGCATGACACCGGCGATATTCCACGTTTCATCAGTGCTGCGCAGGCCGCGCCGGCCACCGTGGTGTGTGGCCAGGCGGTGTACGACCGGAGCGTGCCCAAGGGCAGGTTGTACGGGCGTTACCTGACCCATGTCTGGGTCTGGATCAACACACTGTCGTTCGCGGTGGCCGATTCGATGTGCGGTTTCCGGCTGTACCCGCTGGCGCCGGTGCTGGCGCTGATCGAGGCCGAACCGATTGGGCGGCGCATGGATTTCGACAGTGACATCCTGGTGCGTCTGGTCTGGCGTGGCGCGCCGGTGCAGAACCTGCCGACCCGGGTGCGTTATCCGGAAGACGGCATTTCGCATTTCGATGTCTGGCACGACAACCTGCGCATCAGCGCGATGCACGCGCGGCTGTTCTTCGGAATGCTGCGGCGCCTGCCGCGATTGTTGTCGGCACGGGTGCGGCGATGAGCGTGCAGGGCGTGCCGCACTGGGCGGCGTTGCGTGAATCGACCTGGGTGTTGGGCATCCGCATCCTGCTCGGCGTGCACGCGCTGCTGGGGCGCTGGCCGTTCCGGCTGTGCGTATTTCCGGTGGTGTTCTTCCATTGGCTGGTGAACGGCACCGCGAGGCGCGCGTCGCGGCAATATCTGGAGCGGGTGCAGGCCCATTGCGGTGGCGTGGGCGCGGTGCCGGGATGGCGCCAGGGATTGCGGCATTTCTTCAATTTTGCAGAAACCCTGCTGGACAAGCTGCTGGCGATGGCGGGGCGTTATCCGGCTTCGAAAGTGACGTTGCAGCGGCAGACGATGCTGGACCAGATCGGCAGCGGCGGTGGCGGGGTGATCGTCACCGCGCATATGGGGTGTCTGGAGCTCTGCCGCGCATTGGCACCGCATGTGCCGGGCTTGCGGCTGGTGGCGCTGGTGCACACCGCGCATGCCGAGCAGTTCAACCAGTTGTTGCAACGGCTGGCGCCGGATCATCCGGTGGAACTGGTGCAGGTGACCGAACTGGATCCGGGCACCGCGATCCGGCTGGCCGAACGCGTCGCCCAAGGCGCTTTCATCGCCATTGCCGGGGATCGTGTGCCATTGCGCGGCGCGCGTCATGTGGACGTGGATTTCCTCGGACATCGGGCGCCGCTGCCGATCGGTCCGTATGTGCTGGCGGCGACACTGGGCTGTCCGCTGTTCGCGATGGGCTGTACCCGCCGGGGCGATGGCTACGGCATCGATTTCGTGCGTCTGGCGCAGCGGGTGGAATTGCCGCGCCGTCAGCGCGAGGCGGCCTTGGCCGCGCATGCCGCCGGGTTTGCACGCTGGCTGGAAACCCAGGTCTGCGCGGCGCCCTTCGATTGGTTCAATTTCTTTCCGTTCTGGGATCAGTTTTCCGATGACGCTTCCCGTTCCTGACCTGGCGCCGGTGGTTTTCGGCCCGTCCGAACTCTGCATCGAGGAGGTTGTGGCGCTGGCGCGCCGGCAGCGTCCGGCGGTGCTGTCGACCGAGCCCACGTTCCGCGCCCGTATTGCGCGTGGTGCGGCCTTCCTTGACCGCTTGCTGGAACGTGACGGCGTGATCTATGGGGTCACCACCGGCTACGGAGATTCGTGCACGGTCAACATTCCGCCGGCGCTGGTCGACGAGCTGCCGCACCATCTGTTCGCTTATCACGGTTGCGGCATGGGTCGGTTCCTGGACGCGGAGGAAACCCGTGCCGTGCTGGCCGCGCGATTGGCATCGCTGGCGTACGGCATGTCCGGGGTAAGTCTGGGGCTGCTCGAAGGGTTGGAGGCGTTGCTGCAACATGATGTGCTGCCGCTGATTCCGGCTGAAGGGTCGGTGGGAGCCAGTGGTGATCTGACCCCTTTGTCCTACGTTGCGGCGGTGCTGTGTGGTGAGCGCGAGGTGATGTTCCAGGGGCAACGCTGCAGCGCTGCGCAGGCGCTGGCGGCAATCGGTCGGGTACCGCTGCGGCTGCGTCCCAAGGAAGGGCTGGCGATCATGAATGGCACCGCGGTGATGACCGCACTGGCCTGCCTGGCGTTTGATCGCGCGCACTATCTGTCACGGCTGGCGACACGCCTGACCGCGTTCAATGTCTTCGCCAGTGCCGGCAACGCACACCACTTCGACGAGGTCTTGTTTGCGGCCAAGCCGCACCCCGGACAGATGCAGGCCGCACGGCGTTTGCGTGCGGATCTGGCCGAAGATGCCGCGCCGCGCAACCAGCAGCGTCTGCAGGACCGCTATTCGCTGCGCTGCGCGCCGCACGTGATCGGTGTGCTGGAAGACGCCTTGCCCTTCCTTCGCCAGCTGATCCAGATCGAGCTCAACAGCGCCAACGACAATCCGCTGGTGGATCCGGACGGTGAGCGCATCCTGCATGGCGGGCACTTCTACGGTGGCCACATCGCGTTCGCGATGGATGCGCTGAAGAATGCGGTGGCCAATATTGCCGATCTGCTCGACCGGCAGCTCGCGCTACTGGTGGACACGCGCTACAACCACGGCCTGCCGGCCAACCTGTCGGCCAGCCAGGGCGAACGGGCGCCGATCAACCACGGGTTGAAGGCATTGCAGATCAGCGTTTCGGCCTGGACTGCGGAGGCATTGAAACTGACCATGCCGGCGTCGGTGTTCTCGCGCTCCACCGAGTGCCACAACCAGGACAAGGTCAGCATGGGCACGATTGCGGCGCGCGATGCGCTGCGCGTGCTGGAGCTGACCGAACAAGTAGGCGCGGCGATGCTGATCGCCGCCCGCCAGGGCTGCACCTTGCGCCGGCAACAGGATCCGACTCTGCCGCTGGGCGATGCTCCGGAACGGATGCTGGCCGATCTTGCCGGGCGCGTTGCGCTGGTCGAAGAAGACCGCGCGCTGGATCAGGATCTGCACCGGCTGCTGGCCGATATCCGCGCCCAGCGCTGGAACCTGTACACGGAGCTGGCGTGATGTCCGACCTTTTCTGTGAGATCGTGCTGGAACCCGCGTTCCACGATTGCGACCCGATGAACGTGGTCTGGCACGGCCATTACTTCAAATACCTTGAGATCGCGCGCTGCGCACTGCTGCGGCGCTTCGATTACGACTATCCGCAGATGCAGGCCTCGGGCTGGTTGTGGCCGGTGGTGGATGCGCGCATCAAGTATGTGCGGCCGCTGCACTTCGGCCAGAAGCTGCGGGTGGGCGCGCGCATCGTGGAGTGGGAAAACCGGCTGCGCATCGATTACGAAATCCATGACGCGGCCAGCGGTGAGCGCCTGACCTGCGCCCATACCATCCAGGTCGCGGTTGACGCGGCGACCGGTGAACTTCAATACGTCTGCCCGCAGGTTTTGTGGCAGCGGCTGGGTGTGGAGGTGGCATGAATGTTCCCGGGCGGGGTGTGTTGATCGGGCTGCTGTGGATCCTGTGCGGTACGGTGCAGGCGCAGGAGCGGGCGGATTTCGATGCGGTGGCGGCCAGAGTCGAGCAAGCCGAGGTGCTGCGCGGCGACTTCAGTCAGGAAAAGCACGTGGAAGGCTTCCGCAATCCGCTGCGTTCCAGCGGCCGCTTCCTGCTCGCCAACGGCCGTGGCGTGCTGTGGGAAACGCTGGCGCCGTTCCCCGGCGAGATGGTCATCACGCGTGAGCGCATCGCCAGCCGCCAGCCCGATGGCAGCCAGCGGATCGAAGTCGATGCCAGCCGTCAGCCGGGTCTGGCGGCGGTCAACAGCACGCTGTTCGCACTGATGAGCGGGGATGTGGCGGCGCTGTCGGCCCGTTTCGAGGGCGAAGCCCAACTGCTGCCGGAGGGGCGCTGGAGGTTGGAACTGGTGCCGCGCCCGGGGCCGCTGGCGCAGGCGTTCAGCACGTTGTCGATCGAGGGTGGCCGTTTCGTGGAACAGGTCGAACTGCTTGATACGCAGGGCGACCGCACCCGCATCGTGTTCAGTGCGCTGGCCACCGGCCCGGCACTGGAGGCCGGCGAGGCCGCGCGCCTTGACTGAGCCGGTGACACGCTCGACGCCGATCCGTGGCTGGCGCTGGTGGGCGCTGCTGTGGCTGGGCGTGGTGATGCTGGTGGGCTGGCACCAGTGGCAGTTCTGGCGCGAGGCGCGAATCGATACCGACGTGTTGGCGCTGCTGCCACGTGACGCGGCCGATGTGGAGGCCGCCGATGCCACCGCGCGCATCGCCGAATCCAGTGCGCGCCGAGTGGTGGTGCTGCTGGGGGCGAGCGAGGCCGCCGATGCGGTGCGCGCGCAGCAGGTGTTCCGGACCACGTTGGACAGCAGCAATGTGGCACTGGAAGAAGTCGCATCAGCTGCGGACTGGTTCGACGGCGCACGTGCGTTTTACGCGCCGTACCGCGACCGCCTGTTGACCGCGGAGCAGCGACAGATGCTGCAGCAGGCCGATGCTGCCGTGCTGGCACAGCAGGCGATGGTGCGGCTGCACGGCCCGTTTGGCACAGGATTGACCGGTTGGCTGGCCGACCCGCTTGCGCTCTGGCCGCAGTGGTGGCAGCAGCGTGTGCTCGCTTCCGGCGTGCAGGTCGGCGAGCACGGACTGGTCATGGCGGATGGCCGGCACTGGGCCGTGTTGCAACTGGAACTGGCCGGATCGGCCTTCCGTCTGGATGGCGAACCGCATCTGGAGCGCGCCTTGGCCCAGGCCGCCGACGCCGCGCGTGCGCAGGTGGACGGATTGCGCATCCTGCGTGCCGGTGTGCCGCTGCATGCTGAAGCGGCGGCGGTGCAGGCCAACAATGAGATCAACACCATCGGCTGGGGCTCGCTGGCGGCGGTGTTGCTGTTGGCCTTCCTCGCCTTCCGTTCGCCGCGGTCGATCGTGCTGGTGGCGCTGTCGCTGCTGGTCGGTTGTGCGGTCGGCTTGTCGGTGACGGCACTGCTGTTCGAACGGGTGCACTTGCTGACACTGGTATTCGGCGCCAGCCTGGTGGGTGTGGCCGAGGACTACGGCATCCACTGGTTCGCGTCGCGCCAAGGCTATCCGCAGCAGGATCGCTGGTGTCTGCTGCGTCATCTGTTGCCCGGGTTGTGGCTGGCGCTTTTGACCAGCGCGGCCGTATACCTGGCGCTGGGTCTGGCACCGTTCCCGGGGCTGCGGCAGATGGCGGTGTTCTCGGTCGCCGGTCTGACCGGTGCCTTCCTCAGCGCGATTTTGTGGCTCCCCTGGCTGGACGCGCGACCGCCGCGTGACAGCCGGTTCGCACGGGCATTGGGCGCTTCGTTGCGCTTCTGGCCCTGTTTCCGGCCCGGTGTCGGCTGGGCATGGGCGGCGGTGCTGGCGGCGATATTCATCGTTTCCGGGTTGCTGCGGCTGGAGGTGCGCGATGACCTGCGCAGCCTGCAATCGTCGCCCGAATCGCTGATCGCCGAGCAGCTCGAAGCCGGGCGCGTGCTGAGTCTGCCCAGTCCGGCGCAGTTTTTTCTGGTACGTGGTGCGGATGCGCAACAGGTGCTGGAGCGTGAGGAAACGCTGGTCGAACATCTGGTGACGCTGCATCAACAGCAACAGATCGGTGGCTGGCGCGCGATCACCGACTGGCTGCCTTCGCAACGCCGTCAACAGGCCGACGCACAGCTCAGTGCGCGGCAGGAAGGCCAGGTGCTGGAACAGTTGGGCCAGCTGCTGGATGAAACCCTGTCGCGCCCGGCGTTTGCCTCCGCACCATTGGCGCTGCAGGACTGGCTGGCCGCACCGGTATCGCTGCCGGCGCGCGCGCTGTGGCTGGGCGAACTGGGCGAGGGCATGGCCAGTGTGGTGATGCTGGACGATCCGGCGCGTGGCGGTTCGCTGCAACCGCTGCACGCGGCGGCAGTGGATATCGAAGGGGTGCGCTTCGTCGACCGTGCGGCCGACTATTCACAGCTGCTCGGGCATTACCGTGGCCTGATGTCGTGGTTGTTGCTGGCCGGTGTGGTGGCGGTGCATCTGCTGCTGATGTGGCGCTTCGGTGCGGCGGCCTGGCGGGTGATGCTGCCGACCTTGCTGGCGGCGCTGCTCACCTTGGCGCTGCTGGGCTGGATGGGCGAGCCGCTGCAACTGTTCAATGTGCTGGCGCTGATCCTGCTGCTGGGCATGGGAATCGATTACGGCATTTTCCTGATGGAACATCGTGGCGATGATTCGGCCTGGCTGGCGGTTTGTGTCGGGGCGGCGAGTACTTGGCTGTCGTTCGGACTGCTGTCGCTGTCGGCGACGCCGGCGCTGCATGCATTCGGCCTGACCCTGCTGTTCGGCATCGGTCTGGTGTGGCTGCTTTCACCGCTGTTCCGGCCGCTGGCGTCCACGACGCGCGGAGCGGTGACATGACGCAGCCAGACTGTTCAGTGCGCGATGCTGCACCTCTGGCGGAATCCGCTGCGGTGGACTGGGCCCAGGTGGAGCTGCCGCCCACCTGGCCGGATCACTCCGGAGCCGGGACATTGTTCGCCAGTGCGCTGCGCCGGCGTCGCGGCAAGGTGACATTGCCCGACGTCCTGCCGCACGCCGGGCCGATTCCGCGATACGTGTTGCAGGAGTTCCACAACCTGCCCAACGGCAATTATTCGCACCGCATCACGACCGGTTATTCGCATGGTTTCGATCACGCGATGCTGGGCATGCTCAGGCATGAGCGCAGGCGCATGGCGCAGTTGCTGGATGGCGCGCAATGCGCGCTGGATCTGGGCTGCGGTGCCGGACATCTGGCGCTGGAGATGCATCGCGTCGGCATTCCCGAGGTTTGGGGTCTGGATCCATCGCCCTATCTGCTGCGCCTTGCGGCGCGACAGGCACCACAGTTGCGCTGGGTGCAGGGTGTTGGCGAAAACAGTGGCCTGCCGGACGCACGGTTTGATGGCGTGGGCATCTGTTTCGTGCTGCACGAAATCCCGCCCACGTACATCCGTCGTCTGCTGACTGAACTCAGGCGCATCACCCGCCCTGGCGCGTGCCTGGTCGTGGTCGAGCCATCGCCGTTGCAGTGGTATGGCGGGCGCCTGGAGTTGTTGCGACGGTTCGGCTGGCGCGGTCTGTATTTCCGCTGGATGGCGCGGCGTGTCTTCGAGCCGTTCGCCGATGCCTGGCAACGGTTTGATTTTGCCGCTGCACTGGCGGCGGAAGGATTCGAAGTGCAGCGCGATGACATCGGCTGTCCGTTCCGCGTGTTCGTGGCCGAGCGCCACCTTTGATAAAAGTGAGTAAGACATGAGCCTTCGTATTGAAACCACCGATGTCCTGATCATTGGTGCCGGCCCTGCCGGCTCGGTCGCGGCGGCGTTCCTGCGGCAGCAGGGACGCAGCGTGCTGATCCTGGAGCGGCAGCAGTTCCCGCGTTTTTCGATCGGTGAAAGCCTGTTGCCGCAGAGCATGGAATACATCGAGGCCGCCGGCCTGCTGCGCGATGTGGTCGAAGCCGGCTTCCAGTACAAGAACGGTGCCACGTTCGCGCGCGGCGACCAGACCACGTGGTTCGATTTCCGCGACAAGTTCTCGCCCGGCTGGGGCACGACCTACCAGGTGCAGCGCGCGACCTTCGACGATGTGCTCGCACGCGGCGCCGAACGCATGGGCGCGGAACTGCGCTTCCAGCACGAGGTGCTGGCGGTGGAACCCGGCGAGCGTCCACGCGTGACGGTGCGCTCGCCCGAGGGCGAAGAATATATGGTCGAGGCCGGCTTCCTGCTGGACGCCAGTGGCTTCGCGCGTCTGCTGCCGCGTCTGCTGGATCTGGAACGGCCGTCCAATTTCCCGGTGCGCGGCGCATTGTTCACGCATGTGCGCGACAACACCCCGGCCGGCAGTTTCGACCGCAACAAGATCGTCATCACCACCCATCCCGAGCACGTGGATGTCTGGTACTGGACAATTCCATTTTCCAACGGCTGCTGTTCGCAGGGTGTGGTGGCCGAGCCTTCGTTCATGGAGCAGTACACTGGTACCGATCTGGAGCGATTGCAGGCGATGGTCGGTGAAGCGCCGAATCTGCGCCGCCTGCTGGTCAACGCCGAATGGGACGTGATGCCGGTGCGCCAGATCGTCGGTTATTCGGCCAATGTCAGCTCGCTGGTGGGGCCGGGCTATGCGTTGCTGGGCAATGCGGGGGAGTTTCTCGATCCGGTTTTTTCTTCCGGCGTCACCATCGCGTTCAAGTCCGCACAGCTGGCGGCGGAATGTCTGGAACGGCAGTTCGCCGGCGAAACGGTGGACTGGGAACAGGATTTCTCGGAACCGTTGCGCATGGGCGTGCGGACCTTCCGCCGCTTCGTGGAATCCTGGTACGCCGGCGGTTTCCAGAACATCATCTACCACCAGGACCAGCAGCCCGAGGTCAAACGCATGATCTGCGCGATCCTGGCCGGTTATGCCTGGGACCGGAACAACCCTTACGTGGCCGACGACAACGGCCGCCGCCTGCGGGTGCTGGAGGAACTGTGTTCCGCCTGAGCCTGTTCACGCTGCTGCTGATGCTGGCCGGCTGCGCGGCAATGGCGCCGCGCCCGCAGGTGGAACTGCCGACCTTGCATCTGGCGCCGGCGGCGCTGGAGCAGGAGTTGGCGGTGCAGCAGCAATTGCTGTTCACCTTCGGCAGCCACGAACGCGAACTGGTCGCGCTGCTGGAGGTGGACGCCACCGAAGTCAGGCTGGCGGTGGAAGCGATGGGCCAATCCGGGGTGCGGCTGCGTTGGGATGGCAGCACGCTGGAGGAACGCCGCGCGCCCTGGTTGCCGCCGCAACTGCGCAGTGCGCGGGTGCTGGATGACCTGCAATTCGTGCACTGGCCGGTAGCGGCGATCCGCGCCGTGCTTCCTTCCGGCTGGGAACTGGAAGCCGATGGGGATTCACGTCGGCTGGTCTTTGCCGGGCACACCTGGCTGAGCGCGCACTACGCGCCGGGGCAGGTGACGCTGGACAATCCGGCCGATGGTTACCGCCTGCGCATCCGCTCGGCCGGAGGCGCACGATGAACATGCCGGTCTATCTGAATGCGATGGGCCTGGTGTGTGCGCTGGGCGATGGCGTGGACGAATGCGCTGACACCCTGTTCCGCAGCGATGCGGCCCATGGACTGGTGCGCAGTACGCGTTACAGCCCCGGGCGCGAGCTGGCGCTGGGTGAGGTCACGACGCCGCTGTCGGCGCTGGCCGAACATCCGCTGGCCTTGCGCAGCCGCAACAATGCCTTGCTGCAGCGTGCCTGGGCACAGATCCAGCCGCAGGCCGATGCGCTGCGTGACCGCGTGGGTGCGGCGCGGCTGGCGGTGATCGTCGGTACCAGCACTTCAGGCATCGGCGAGGCCGAGCGCGCGATCACGCGCCGAAATGCGCAGGGCTGGCCTTCGGACTTCCACTACGGCCAGCAGGAAATCGGCGCACCCTCGCGCTTTCTTGCAACCCTGGCGGGCAGCCGGGGGCCGGCCTGGACGGTTTCCACCGCCTGTTCGTCCGGGGCCAAGGCGCTGGCCTCCGGTGCGCGTCTGCTGCGGGCCGGCATCGTCGATGCGGTGATCGCAGGTGGCGCGGATTCGCTGTGTGGTTTCACGCTGGCCGGATTCAGCGCACTGGAAGCGGTGTCACCCGAGCCCTGCCTGCCGTTCTCGCGCCAGCGCAGCGGCATCAATATCGGCGAAGGTGCGGCACTGTTCCTGATGACGCGCGAGCCCGGCCCGGTCCGGCTGGCCGGCTGGGGTGAAAGCTCGGATGCGCACCACATGTCGGCACCCGACCCCAAGGGTGAAGGCGCGATCGTCGCCGTGCTCCAGTCGATCTCACGTGCTGGGCTGAAGGCACGCGACATCGACTATGTGAACCTGCATGGCACCGCGACCGCGCACAACGACGCGATGGAGGCACAGGTGGTGACGCATACGCTCGGCAGCGAAGTGGCGGCCAGTTCCACCAAGCCGATGACCGGCCATGCGCTCGGTGCCTCGGGTGCGATCGAGGCCGCGATCAGCTGGATCACTTTGGCGGAAAACCCGCGTCATCTGCTGCCGCCGCACTGGTACGACGGCGACTACGATCCTGCGTTGCCACGCATCGATCTGGTGCAGCCGGGCCGCAGCGCGTCGGCGCCCTTGCGGCACGTGCTGAGCCATTCCTTTGCCTTTGGCGGCAGCAACGCCGTGCTGTTGCTGGGAGCCGGCTGATGCATTGGGATATCGAACAGCTGATCCCGCATCGTGGCCCGATGCGTTTCATCGAGCGCCTGCTGGAGTGGGCACCGGAGAGCGTGCGTGTCGCGTTGCAGGTGCCGTCCGATGGCCTGTTCATCGAGGCTGAAGGCATGCCCGCCTGGGTCGGTATCGAATACATGGCGCAGGCAGTGGCCGCATGGGCCGGAGGCCGCGCACGCAGCGCCGGACGCGAGCCGCCGCTGGGCTTCCTGCTCGGGACGCGGCGTTACGCGCCACAGGTCACGCATTTCCCCCCGGGCAGCGAGCTGATCGTGGAAGCACGTCTCGAACTGATGGGCGACAATGGCGTAGGGGCGTTCGCCTGTCGCATCGTGTCCAATGGCATCTGCGTGGCTGAGGCCGTGGTGACGGTCTTCGAGCCGAGCGATGCGCAGGCCTATCTGGAGAGTTCCAACCCATGAGTTTCAACACCATTCTGGTGACCGGTGCCAGCCGCGGCATCGGGCGGGCGGTCGCGCTGGCCGCAGCAAAAGCAGGCCATGACGTGGTGGTGCATTGCCGCAGCCGGGTCGAGGATGCGCAGGCCGTTGCCGCGCAGATCACCGCGCTGGGCCGCAACGCACGCGTGCTGGCCTTCGACGTGTCCGACCGCGCTGCCTGCCGGGCGGCGCTGGAGCAGGACATCGAAGCCCACGGCGCCTACTACGGCGTGGTCTGCAATGCCGGCATCACCGCCGATACCGCTTTCCCGGCGATGACCGAAACCGAATGGGACAGCGTGGTCCACACCAATCTGGATGCGTTCTACAACGTGCTGCATCCGCTGGTGATGCCGATGGTGCGGCGCCGCGCGCCAGGGCGCATCGTGACGCTGGCCTCGGTGTCCGGGCTGGTCGGCAATCGCGGCCAGACCAACTACAGCGCCGCCAAGGCCGGGGTCATCGGCGCCAGCAAGGCCCTGGCGCTGGAACTGGCCAGCCGCGGCATCACCGTCAATTGCGTGGCTCCGGGCCTGATCCAGACCGATATGGTCGATGAGCAGCTGATGTCCGAAGCGCTGAAAATCATCCCGGCGCGCCGCGCCGGAACACCTGAAGAAGTCGCCGCACTGGTGGTGTTCCTGCTGTCGTCGCAGGCTTCCTACATCACCCGGCAGGTGATCTCGGTCAATGGGGGAATGATCTGATGGGTTCCAGACCAAGGCGTGTGGTCGTCACCGGTGCGGCCGGCATCAGCCCGCTGGGCAATGACTGGCCGACCATCCGTGCATCGCTTCGTGCCTGCCGCAATGCGGTGCAGCGCATGGATGCATGGGATATCTACGAAGGCCTGAACACCAAGCTCGCCGCGCCGGCAGCGGGGTTTGAACTGCCGTCCCATTTCACCCGCAAGACCACGCGCAGCATGGGGCGGGTGGCCCTGATGGCGGTCCTGAGCGCCGAGCAGGCATTGCGCGAAGCCGGGCTGTTCGGTGATCCGCTGTTGAAAAGCGGCGCGGTTGGCGTTTCGCACGGCTCCTCGGCCGGCACCCATTCGGCGATCGGTGATTTCGGGCGGATGCTCAACCAGCACACCACCGCCGGCATCACCGCGACCACCTACATCAAGATGATGAGCCACACCGCGCCGGTGAATATCGGCGTGCATCTGGGCCTGACCGGGCGCGTCATCACCACGTCCAGCGCCTGTACCTCGGGCAGCCAGGGAGTGGGGTCGGCCTATGAAGCGATCCGTGCCGGCAAGCAGATCGCGATGCTCGGTGGAGGTTCCGAAGAACTGGATGCCACCGCTTCGGCGGTGTTCGACACGCTGTTTGCCACCAGCGTGCGCAATGATGAGCCCCATTTGACGCCGCGCCCGTTCGATAGCGCGCGTGATGGACTGGTATTGGGCGAGGGGGCGTGTTCGCTGCTGCTGGAGGATCTGGAACACGCCCAGGCCCGTGGTGCGACGATCCTGGCCGAGGTGGTGGGCTATGGCACCAACAGTGATGGCCAGCACGTGACCCAGCCCAGTTCCGAGACAATGGCGCGGGCCATGCATCTGGCACTGGAAGATGCCGGGCTGTCGCCGGAAGCCATCGGCTACGTCAACGCACATGGCACCGCGACCGACCATGGCGATGTCGCCGAATCGCAGGCGACGGCACGGGTGTTCGGGCCGCGCATGCCGTTTTCCTCGCTCAAAAGCTATATGGGCCACACCCTGGGTGCGTGTGGTGCACTGGAAGCCTGGATCAGCATCCAGATGATGCGCGAGGGCTGGTTCGCGCCGACCATCAATCTGGAGCAGGTCGATCCGCGCTGCGGCGAATTGGATTATCTCGTTGCAAATGGCCGCGAACTTGACGTGGAATATGTGATGAGCAACAACTTCGCTTTCGGTGGCATCAATACTTCGCTGATTTTCCGCCGCTGGACGGCTTGAGCCGGTACATCGCAGCTTTTCATTTTTCCCTTTGCCCCTGCTTGCGGGCAGACCATCCACAGGAGTTCTTCATGAAGCAGATCATCGCCATCGCCGTGCTCGCATTGCTGGCCTTTGCACCACAGGCCGACGCCCGCAACACCCGTCACGAATTGCCGCTGCAGGAACTGCTGAATTCACCCATGGCACGCGAAGCCGGCATCGACGGCAGCGTGCGGTTCTATCTGCGTGGTGCCGCGCATCCGCCGATCCAGTCGCGCATGGGTGACGATATCGGCAACCGCAAGACCAATGCGGCCAACAAGTCCGACGTGGAGGCCTGCAACTGGGTCGCATTGACCGTGCTCAAGGCCTTCCAGGAAAAGGCCAAGGCGATGGGCGCCAACGCCGTGGTGGACATGGTCAGCTTCTACAAGCGGCGCGAATTCTCCAGCCCGACCAACTATGAGTGCTTTGCCGGCACGATTATCGCCGGGGTCACCTTGAAGGGCACCTACGCCAAGGTCGGCAACTGACCCAGGCGGTGCTGCGCGCCGGGCATATGCAATCGGGCGCCATACGCAGAAGCCGCCCAGCGTGGGCGGCACTGCCGGAGGTGCAACGTGTAGAGCATTGACCGGGCCACGTCGGCAACAGGCGCATCCATGGCATCACTGATGCGCGATGACCTCGCCCTGCGTCCAGCGGCGAGCTGCTTCGACCAGTTCGGAGGCGTTGCCCAGGCCCAGTTTGCGTTTGATGTTCTCGCGATGGGCTTCGATGGTCTTGATGCTGCGGTGCAGTTGGCTGGCAATCGCGCGGGTGGCAAGGCCGCGACCGATCAGCGCGAATACTTCCAGTTCGCGGTGCGAAAGCGGCAGCGGTTGCGCCGCGCGCAGCGAGGGTGGCAGCGGACAGTCGGTGCAGGATCCGGATTGGCGGGTCGGGGTGCCGGAACAGGTGCGGCCGCTGCAAGCCAGGGCGGTTTCCAGTGCCTTGCGCGCCTGTTCCAGGGGGCTGCGTTCGCTGATGAAGCCGCAGGCATTGATGTCGGTGGTGGTCTTGCCGGGGTGTATGCGCGGCGACAGCAGCAGGGTGCGGGTGGGGTGGGCGAGCAAGGTGGATGACGCGGCTTCGGCGAGTTCCTGATCCAGTATCAGCACATCGGCCGGGTGTTGGCGCAATGCGCGGGTCAGGCCGGATACGCTGGTGGCGGTGGCGACGACCTGGGCATCGCCGATGGAAGCGACCACCTGGCGCAGTCCCAGCAACACCAGCCCGCCAGGCGAGGCCAGGATGATGCGGACCGGTGCCTCCGGAGAAGATGCCCGCCGTGATGTGGGCCTGGTTCGTCGGCGGTGAAGAGGAATCGAAATCGACATGGCGCTGCCCCCAGTGCTGTCGGAGTGTTCCGGTTTCTCGACCTTGCCGGCGCATATCGCGCAACGGCATGGGTGGATTGCTGCGGCCGTTGCATCGGCCTGTTGCCGACCCGGCAACCCGTTACATTAGCAACCGGCGGCAACAGGGAATATAGGGGCGCTCCTGATGGGAATCAGCCCCGTGGCCGGGTGCGACTTGGGCCGATGTGGTTTCGGATGGATGGGCCCGGCACGACAGGCGGACGGGATGATTTCGATGGACAGTGACATGCACAGTCCGCTGGCACGGGGATTTCCGCCCTTGGCACGGGCTGATGCGCACAGCCTGATCCTGGGCAGCATGCCGGGGCAGGTGTCGTTGCAGCAGCAGCGCTACTACGCGCATCCACGCAATGCGTTCTGGCCGATCATCCGGCAGTTGCTGGAAGTGCCGGCCGATGCCGATTACAGCCGGGCCGGGGAGGTCTTGCTGCAGCATGGTTTCGCGCTGTGGGATGTGCTGGCCAGCTGTCACCGGCCTGGCAGCCTGGATGCCGACATCAAGCCGGAGAGTGTCCAGGCCAACGACTTCGGCGCGTTCCTGCCGGCCCATCCGGGTATCGTGCGGTTGTTGTTCAACGGTGCGACGGCGCAGACTCTGTACCGGCGGCATGTGCTGCCGCAGTTGCCGTCGCGGTTGCAGAAGCTGCCGCAACTGCGCTTGCCGTCCACCAGCCCGGCGCATGCAGCGCTGACATTGCAGGACAAGTTGCGACTCTGGCAGCAGGCGCTGATGCCGGAGCTGGATGGGGGCCAGTGAGGGCAGGGCTCGCAATGGCCGGCGCCAGCGCGCAGAATCCAGTTCGTGATCGAGGGAGAGTATCAATGAGCACCCGATATTTCGTCAGACTGCCGGACCCGGCCCTGGCGCGTGGCAGCGTGCCGGAACTGTCGTTCCGTGCGCACGGTGCCGATGCCTTCGCGCAGGAGTTGCAGCAGGCGTTGCGTTCGCCGGAACTGTTCGAGCGCTGGCGCCAGACCCAGGACGATCCGGACAGCATCGACCCACAGCTGGGCGTGGTCGATCCCGGTGCGCAGGTCAGCGGTCAGCAGTCCGATCTGCATATCGATCTGGACGTGGTTACCACGCTCAATGGCACGATCCTGCAGCAGCGCCTGCGCTGGCTGGCCGGGCATGCCTGGCAACTGCGCGATGTGCGCGAAATCTAGATTGCGGTCATCGCTGTGCCGGGTGGCCCCGGCTGGCGGATTGCGTACCGGCGGCGAAACCGCCGGGCGCAGCGCAACACCATCAACAGGGGGAGCATGGAAACGATGGGCTTGAGGGAGCTGTTTGCACGCATCTTCGGACGGGCGCCGAAGGCACCGTTGCCGGAGGAGACACCGCCCTTGCAGGCGGAAATGGGAAATAGTGCGGTACGGGTTGATGATCCGCTGCCGGACGAGCTGGCCGCAGCTGCGGCTGAAGCCGAGCCGGCGGCAGCGGCCGGGCCGCCCAACGGCAAGGAGCGAAGAAAGACCGAGCGACATCAGGCGGCGGAAGGCGTGCGCGTGCTGGTGGTTGATGACTCGCCGACGATCGTGGTGATGCTGCGCCGCATGCTGGTGCAGAACGGCTACGAAGTGTCCGAGGCGGGCGATGCCGAAACCGGCCTGGAGATCGCGCGCAATACGTTGCCGCACCTGATCTTCCTGGACATCGTGCTGCCCGGCATGAACGGCTTCGAGGCACTGCGTCGGCTGCGACGCGATCCGCTGACGCGTGGCATTCCGGTCATCATGATCAGCGGCAACGAGCTGGCCACCGAGCAGTTCTACGCGCAGCGCATCGGCGCCGACGACTTCATGAAGAAACCGTTTTCGCGCTACGAGGTGTTCCTGCGGATCGAGAGCCTGCTCGATCCCGAACGGATTCCGCACCGCCCGGCGATGGCGGCAGCACCGGCTCCGCTGCCCGATACGCCCGCCGATCCGGCCCCCTGATCCTGTTGACGAAATGGGCCGGCAGCGGTCTGGCCGCTGCCGGCAGCATGGTCATCAATCGTCTGCGGCGGCGTTCTGGGCCTGTGCGGCCTGGAGTTCGGAACGCATCTGCGCTTCGACCGCGGCCAGTGCGGTCATGTTGACCACGCGCCGCACCGTCGCGGCCGGGGTCAGGATGTGCGCCGGCTTGGATACACCCATCAGGATCGGGCCGATGCCGACGCCGTCGGTCATCGAGCGCACCAGGTTGTAGGCGGTGTTGGCTGCGCTCAGGTTCGGGAACACGAACAGGTTGGCGCTGCCCTTCAGGCGTGAGCCGGGCAGCAGGCGTTCGCGCACGATCGGGTCCAGTGCCGCGTCGACATGCATTTCGCCATCCACTTCCAGATTCGGGGCGCGCTCGATGATCAGCTGCAGCGCCTGGCGCATCTTGTTGGCGCCGTGGTCGTCGTGGCTGCCGAAGTTGGAGTGCGAGATCAGCGCGACCTTGGGTTCGATACCGAACAGCTTGAGCCGGTAGCTGGCCTGCAATGCGGCCTCGGCGATCATGTGCGCGTCCGGATCGACCTGCACATGGGTGTCGACGAAGAAGAACACGCCCTTTTCGTTGATCACTGCCGACATCGCCGAGGTGCGCGCCACGCCGGGTTCGCGCCCGAGCACGTTGAGCACGTAGGCCAGCTTCGTCTGGTAGCGCCCGACCGTGCCGCACAGCATTGCGTCGGCTTCGCCCCGGCGCAGCATCAGCGAGGCGATCACCGCCGAACGCGAACGCACCACGGCCTTGGCAGCGGCCGGATTGACGCCCTGGCGCGCCATGATCTCGTGGTAGGTCTGCCAGTAATCGGCGAAGCGCGGGTCGTCGTCGATGTTGGTCAGCTCGAAATGCTCGCCGGCGCGGATGCGCAGGCCGAGGCGTTCGATACGCGACTGGATCACCGCCGGGCGGCCGATCAGGATCGGGAAGGCCAGACCCTCGTCGACCACGGTCTGCACCGCGCGCAGCACGGTTTCCTCTTCGCCTTCGGCATAGACCACGCGCTTGATGTCATCGCGTGCGCGCGAGAACACCGGGCGCATCGCCATGCCGCTGCGGAACACGAACTGGTTGAGCTTGTCGCGGTAGGCGGTGAAGTCTGAAATCGGGCGTGTGGCCACGCCCGAGGCCATCGCGGCGCGCGCCACGGCCGGCGCCAGCATTTCCATCAGGCGCGGGTCGAACGGGCGCGGGATCAGGTATTCGCGGCCGAAGCTGGGCAGTTCGCCGCCATAGCTGGCGCCCAGGTCCGCCGCTTCGATCCGCGCCAGCGCGGCGATCGCGTGCACGCAGGCCAGCTTCATCTGCTCGGTGATCGTGGTGGCGCCCACGTCCAGCGCACCGCGGAAGATGTAGGGGAAGCACAGTGCGTTGTTGACCTGGTTCGGGTAGTCCGAGCGGCCGGTGGCGATGATGCAGTCCGGGCGCACCGCAGCGGCGTCTTCGGGCAGGATTTCCGGGTAGGGATTGGCGAGCGCCAGGATGATCGGGTTGGTGGCCATGGTGGCGACCATTTCCGGCTTCAGCACGCCGCCGGCCGACAGGCCCAGGAAGATGTCGGCGCCGTCGACGATTTCCGCCAGGTTGCGCTTGTCGGTGTCGCGGGCGTAGCGTGCCTTGTCCGGATCCAGGCCGGGGCGGCCTTCGTACAGCACGCCTTCGCGGTCCACGGCGAGGATGTTTTCCGGCTTCATGCCCAGTGCCACCAGCATGTCCAGGCAGGCGATGCCGGCCGCGCCGGCGCCGGAGGTGGCGAGCTTGACCTCGTCGATGCGCTTGCCCGCAACCAGCAGCGCGTTGACCACGGCGGCGCCGACGATGATCGCGGTGCCGTGCTGGTCGTCGTGGAACACCGGGATCTTCATCCGCTCGCGCAGCTTGCGCTCGACGATGAAGCATTCCGGTGCCTTGATGTCTTCCAGATTGATGCCGCCGAAGGTCGGTTCGAGGCTGGCGATGATCTCGACCAGTTTGTCCGGGTCGTTCTCGTTGACTTCGAGGTCGAACACGTCGATGCCGGCGAACTTCTGGAACAGCACGCCCTTGCCTTCCATCACCGGCTTGCCGGCCAGCGGGCCGATGTTGCCCAGGCCCAGCACGGCGGTGCCGTTGGTGATCACCGCGACCAGGTTGGCGCGTGCGGTCAGTTCGCTGGCAGCGGCCGGGTTGGCGACGATTTCCTCGCAGGCATGCGCCACGCCGGGTGAATACGCCAGTGCCAGGTCGCGCTGGGTGACCATCGCCTTGGTCGGGGTGACCTTGATCTTGCCCGGTGGGTCAAGGCGGTGATAGTCGAGGGCGGCTTGGCGGAACGCATCTTGGCTGGACATGGCGCGACATTCGGGGGCGGAGGGGTCGATGATTCTAGCCCGTATGGGGGGCTGCGGCGTGGTCGATTGCCCCGGCCCGGATGCGGATTGGCGTCAAATTCAGCCGCGCGCCCGCTCCCGAAGGTGCCGGCTTCTGGGTGACAATGGCGGCCCCCCGGAACCCTGTGATGGTTGATGAACCCGCCTTCCCGCGGCACACACTGGCATCACGATGCCCTGCTATTGCTGGCGCTTGTGCTGTTGCAGGCGCCGCTGTGGCTCAATCCGGGCTATTTCAGCCATGACGAATTGCAGTGGGCCTCGCGCGCGGCGCTGCCGCTGGCCGAGGTGCAGTTCCTTTCCTTCACCGACTGGGCAAGTTTCCAGTTCCGGCCGCTGACCTTCAACCTGTGGCTGCTGTTGTCGCATGCCCTGTTCGAATCACCGCGCCTGTTCCATGCGGTGTTCGTGCTGCTGGGCAGTCTCAATGCGCTGTTGCTGGCCAATGTGCTGCGGCGTGCCGGGGTCGGTGTGCAGATCGCGGCGGTGGCGGCGCTGGTGTTCGCGCTGAGCCCGTTCGCGGTGTGGGTGCATGGCTGGGTCGGGTGTCTGGCCGATCTGATCTGGGTGGCGGCAGGACTGGGCACGTTGGCCCTGCTGCAAAGGCTTGGCAACAGCGCGGGCGCGATGCTGCTGGCCGCAGCCGGTGCCGGGCTGATGACGCTGCTCGGGCTGCTGGCCAAGGAGGCCGCGCTGGTGCTGCCGGCACTGCTGGCGCTGGGTGCGTTGCTGCTGCGCCTGCCGCACAACTGGATGGCGGCGACCGCCGGCAGTGGGTTGGTGGCGCTGGCCTATCTGGCCTTGCGCCTGGACGTATTGCTGCAACCGGAACCGGGCAGCACCTACACCACTGATCCGCTGGCGTTGCCGGTGCGCTGGCTGGAATACCAGGTCTTCCCGTGGGCATTGAATGTCGGCGAAGTGCATGTGCTGGCGCTGGCGTCGGTGGGGCGCTGGGCCGTGATGGTGGCGCTGTTGCTGATGCTGGCATGGTGCCTGTGGCGGGCGTCGCGGCGCCTGTGGCTGGCGTGGTTTGCCGGTGGCGTGTTGGCGCTGGGTCCGGTGTTGCTGCTGCCGATGTCGGCCAACCAGTACGGCTATGGCTTCATCGCGCTGGTCTGCGGTGTGCTGGCGCTGGCGTGGCCGCATTTTTCCCGGCGGCAGGGCTGGGTGGTCGGCGTGCTGGCGGCGATGACGTTGCTGCACGGGGTGCAGATCCAGGGGCGGTTGTTGCAGGCCGGCCGGGTGCAGGCGGTGTTTTCGCCGGCACTGGCGGCTGCGCTGGAAGCCGCCGGGCCGCAGCAATCGCTGTCGCTGTGGCCGCAACAATCGAAACAGGTCTATCTGTATGTGCGGATGACGCATGATATTCCGTCCTATCGCGGCGTTCCGATCGGTGACCGTGTCCGCATGGCCGCACGGATCGAGGACGCCACCCACCTGATTGCGCCCGATGGCAGTTTGCACCCGATGGAGAGTCCGCCCTGAATCCATTTCCTGACCCGCAGATCGCACTGGCCGGACTGGGCTGGCGCCCGGACCATCCGGCCGCGCTGGCCTGGACGCAGGCGCCGCATGGGCGCGTGGCGCGGGTCAGTGAACAGCACCGTTCCGGCTACCGCGTCTGCGATGGCGAACGCGAATTCGCGGTGCAGGCGCCGGCACCGTGGACGCGCAAGGGATTCGCACCGGAACAGCGCGCCGTGGTCGGGGATTTCGTGCGGCTGGAGGCGGAGCAGGACCAGATCGTGGAACTGCTGCCGCGCAGCAGCCTGCTGCAACGCGGTGCCGCAGGCGAGCATCTGAAAGTGCAGCCGATCGCGGCCAATATCGACACCGTGCTGGTGGTCACCGGGCTGGATCGCGACTTCAACCTGCGCCGGCTGGAGCGCTATCTGGTGCTGGTCAACGCCAGCGGCGCGAGGCCGGTGCTGGTGCTGACCAAGGCCGACCGCTGTGAAGACGTGGAGGCGCTGCGCACGCAACTGGCCGGGATCGAAGGCGGCGGCGTCGCGGTGCTGGCACTCAATGCGCGCGATCCGGCCAGCGCCGCCCAGCTTGCGCCCTGGCTGGGCGCCGGCAATACGGTGGTACTGGTGGGGTCTTCCGGCGCCGGCAAATCGACCCTGACCAACACCCTGATGGGACGCGACCGGATGAAGACCGGCGCGGTGCGCAGCAGTGATGCGCGCGGCCGCCACACCACCACCCATCGCGCACTGCTGACCTTGCCGCACGGCGGCTGCCTGATCGACACACCTGGCATGCGCGAGCTCAAGCTCACCGGGGTGGAAGACGTGGCCGACAACGTGTTCGACGATATCGAAGCGCTGGCGGCGCAATGCCGTTTCCGCGATTGCCGTCACCAGGCCGAACCCGACTGCGCGATCCGTGCCGCCGAACAGGCCGGCACGCTGGACTCGGCGCGGTTGGGCAATTACCTGAAGCTGATGGCCGAACGTGCCGCCGCCGCGCAGGTGCTGGCCGCACGCCAGGGCCGCCCTGTGCCGGGTGCCGCCCAGCGGCCGCGTCGCACGCGCGAGTAAGGGGATTGCAGAGGTGCCTTCGAAAGGCCCCCTCTCCCCATCACGATGGGAGAGAGGGGATAAAAGCGCTGGTTGCGGCCAGTTTGCTTCGCGTGGCGCGCAGTCGTTCGCAGAGTGCGAGCGTGTCTTCAGTCCGCGCCGGCCTGCTTGCGTACCAGCAGCACGTCGGTGGCGGCGGTTTCCAGGATGCGCTTGGCGATTGAGCCGATCAGGATGTCGAACAGCGCGCTGCGCCCGTGCGTGCCCAGCGCGATCAGATCGGCATGGTGGTCGCGCACGTATTCGTAGGTCAGCCGTACCGGCTCGCCATGTTCGGCCACGACTTCGACTGCGGCACGCTGCTCCGGCGTCAGCGCGGCGTCGGCCAGAACGTGCTGGGCCTCGGCCAGAGCCTTGGCGCGGCCATCGTTGACCGCCTGCTGCTGCGCGCTTTCGTTGCCGGTGAACGGAGTGTCGTAGGCGTGGAACAGCGTCATCCGCGCCTCGGGCAGGCGGGTGGCCGCCGCCTCCAGCGCCAGCCGCGAGGAAGGTGAGAAATCGCTGGCCACCACGATGTTGCGGTACGGCCCGTGCACGCGGTCGCGCACCACCAGCACCGGCACCGTGGCATGGCGCGCCAGCCAGTCGACACTGGAACCCAGCACGGTGCGGCCAAAGGATTCACTGCGCGCGATGCCGGTGATGATCAGTTCCGCGCCTTCCTCCAGCGCCACGCGCAGCAGCACGTCGTTGATCCGGCCTTCCTCGACACGCGGCACGATATCCACATCGTCGGCGCCGGCGTCGCGCCGCAGCAGGTCCAGGGTGCGCTGCACCGGATCATCGCTGGCGGTGCTCCATGAAGGCCGGGGCGAAGCCCGCACCCGTTGCAGTGACAGCGTGCCCGGTTCTACCACGGTCAGCGCGACCAGCCGCGCCTGCCACTGGCGCGCGAGCTGGATGGCCCGGTCCAGTGCACGGTCGCAGCGCGCGCTCAGGTCGGTGGCCAGCAGAAGGGTGCGGGGAGCGGGGTGGGTGCCGGTTGTCATCAGGGTGTCCTTTGCATCCTTGGATATGTCATGCGCGCACCTGGGTGCGCAGTTCCTCGAACCAGTCCAGCCGCCGCAGCAGCCATTTTTCCAGTTCCAGCACGGTGAAAAGCAGTATGCCCACGGCCATGATCAGCAGGCCGTCCATCAGCGCCACCGGGCGCGAATCGAACAGCGTGTGCATCAGCGGCAGATAGGTGAAGGCCAGTTGCGCCAGTACCACCGCAGCCACCGCCCATAGTACTGCCGGCGTGCCCCGGATTCCGCGCAGCGTGAGCGAGCGCATGTGCAGGAAGCGCACGTTGAACAGATAGAAGATCTCCATCACGCAGAAGGTGTTGACCACCATCGTGCGCGCCAGTGCCACATCGTGGCCGCGAGCCATCGCCCAGGCGTAGATGCCGAAGGCGCCGGCGGTGAAAAGCAGTGACACCACGCCGATGCGCCAGGCCATGAAAGGCGAGATCAGCGGCGCCTGCGGGGCGCGCGGCGGGCGCTGCATCACGCCCGGTTCGGCCGGTTCGAAGGCCAGCGCCAGGCCCAGCGTCACGGTCAGCACCATGTTGATCCACAGGATCTGCGCCGGCGTCATCGGCAAGGTCAGGCTGAAGACCAGCGCGGCGATGATCGCCAATGCTTCGCCGCCGTTGGTCGGCAGGGTCCAGGTGATGACCTTGCGGATGTTGTCGTAGACCGTGCGGCCCTCGTTCACCGCCGCCACGATCGAGGCGAAATTGTCGTCGGCCAGCACGATCTGCGCGGCCTCCTTGGCCGCCTCGGTGCCCTTGTTGCCCATCGCGATGCCGACATCGGCGCGCTTCAGCGAAGGCGCATCGTTGACCCCGTCGCCGGTCATCGCCACCACGTGGCCGCGCGACTGCAGGGCCTGCACCACGCGCAGCTTGTGTTCCGGGCTGGTGCGCGCGAACACGCTGGCCTGCTGCGCCAGCTCCGGCAGTGCAGCGTCGTCGATGTGGTCGAGATCCTGGCCGGTGACCACCAGCGGCTGTTCGGCGATATGCAGTTGCTGCGCGATGGCGCTGGCGGTGGCGGCGTGGTCGCCGGTGATCATCTTGACCGCGATGCCGGCACTGCGGCAGTCCTCGACCGCCTGGATCGCCTCGGGCCGGGGTGGATCGATGAAGCCGACCACGCCGAGGAAGCAAAGCCCGCCGATATCGTCGAAACCCAGTGGCGAGGGTGCTTCAGGCAGATGTTTCAGGGCGAAACCCAGCACCCGTTCGCCGGCCTCGGCGGCCTGCGCGATGGCCGCGTCCCAGCCAGCCTGGTCCAGCGGCTGCGGCTGGCCTTCGGCATCCAGTTGCCGGTTGCACAGCGCCAGCACCTGTTCCGGCGCGCCCTTGAGCAGCAGTACTGCGCCGCCACGTTCCGGATCGCGGTGCAGCGTGGCCATGTAGCGCCAGCCGGCGTCGAACGGGATGGCGTCAAGGCGCGGCCAGTGCTCGCGCGTCTGCGCATGGTCGATGCCAGCCTTGGCCGCGAGCGCGATCAGCGCGCCTTCCATCGGATCGCCATCGATCTGCCACTGGTCGTCGCGCTGACGCAGCACGGCGTCGTTGCAGAGCAGGCCGCAGCGGATCAGTTGCTGCGCCGCCGGGGCAAGTCCGGCCTGTCCTTCGGGCAGTTGCAGGGCGCCGTGCGGAGCGTAACCGGTGCCTTCGGCCAGCAGCGTGCCGGCACGGCTGATCACGCGCCGCGCGGTCATTTCGTTGCGTGTCAGGGTGCCGGTCTTGTCCGAGCAGATCACCGTGGTGGAACCGAGGGTTTCCACCGCCGGCAGGCGCCGCACGATGGCGTGGCGGGCGGCCATGCGGCGCACGCCGATGGCCAGCGTGATCGTGATCACCGCCGGCAGGCTTTCTGGCACCACGCCCACTGCCAGCGCCACCACCAGCATGAAGGCGTCGATCCAGTCGTAGCCGCGCGCCAGCACCGCGAACAGCAGCAACAGCGCCGATACCAGGATCGCAACGGCGGTGAACTGGCGCCCGAAGCGGCCGATTTTCACCAGCAGTGGTGTGGCCAGCGCTTCGACCTCGCCCAGCAGGGTGCTGATATGGCCGATCTGGGTGCGGCTGCCGGTTTCCACCACGATTCCCGTGGTGCGGCCGGCGGCGACCAAGGTGCCGGACCAGGCCATGCCGGCACGGTCGCCCAGGGCGGCGTCTTCGGGCACGGTGTCGGTGTGCTTCTGCGCCGCGACCGATTCGCCGGTCAGCACTGCCTCGTCGATCAGCAGGCCGCGGGCATGCAGCAGGCGCAGATCGGCCGGCACCCGGTCGCCGGCTTCCAGCAGCACGATGTCACCGGGCACCAGCTGTGCCACCGGCAACGTCGCGCGCACCCCATCACGCATGACTCGTGCGCTGGGCGCCAGCATCGCGCGCAGCCCGGCCAGGGCCTGTTCGGCGCGGCCTTCCTGCACGAAACCGATGATCGCATTGATCAATACCACGCCGAAGATGACCCCGGCATCGACGAACTGGCCCAGTGCGCCGGCAATGGCCCCGGCCGTGAGCAGGAACAGGATCAGGGCATTGTTGAACTGCACCAGCAGACGCTTCCACGCCGGCCGCACGCGTGCCTCGGGCAGGGTGTTGGCGCCGTGGCGTTGCAGACGCAGCGCGGCCTCTTCCCGGCTCAAGCCCTGCCGTCCGCTGCCAAGACGCTCGCACACGGCATCGGCGCTGAGGCTGTGCCAGGGCGGTGTTGGCTGATCCGAAGAGGCGCGCTGCGGGGTCTGGGGCATCGGGAGATCCGGTGGTGGCGGCGGAAAATGGCGGCTGTTCCGCCTTTCACGATACCGTCGCCGGTGCTGCATGGTGATGTCGCTATTGTCACCGCACTGCCGAGCAGGGCGCTTGACCCGGGTCAATCAGCACGCGCCCGCCGCCATCGCGCGGGTCTGCCGGGGTGCCGGGCAAAGTGCTAGCGTGACGGGTTCGACATGACAACAAGAGCACAGACGCAAGATGAGTGGACAACTGCGACGCACCCGGATCCTCGCCACGCTGGGCCCGGCCACCGAC
>Ga0265293_10000588_pt1 | contig 85508 bp, 69 predicted proteins | sample Munlanlewell138R_FD_192505 | JGI IMG/M metagenome (GOLD analysis project Ga0265293, IMG submission 192505) | Leachate microbial communities from a municipal landfill in Southern Ontario, Canada - Leachate well 138R | ecosystem: Engineered > Solid waste > Landfill > Unclassified | place: Canada... | reverse complement strand
CACTACTCACTTGTTTTTAACCCCCAACCCCCAACCCCCAACCCCCAACCCCCAACCCCCAACCCTATTTAACCCTCTTCATTTTGTCTTCCGGTAATATCTATTAATATAATATAGTACCGTTTCCGATAAGCTAACTATGAATATCAACATAAATGAAATAATTGGGAAATTAAAAGATAGTAAATACTATGAGATGCTTTTTGAAAGTGAAGAAGCATCAAAAAATTATGTTGTTTTTGATATTGGAAATTATAATGTCAAATTTATTAGATTTTCTATAGAAGAAAAAATAGTTATTAATGAGTTTAATACAGTAAAGTTAAATTACTCCAAAGCAAGTGATTTTGAAACTGCTTTAAAAAATGCAATATCTGATATTTTATATGGAAAAAATTTTGAAGAATGTAAAATAGCAGTTATATATTCAGGACAGCAAATAACAAATAGGTTTATTGTAATACCAAAAATACCAGAAGAAGAAGTAGAAACAGTAATTAAATTTGAAATGAAAAAACTACTTCATTTAGAAGCAGATCAAGCAGTTATAAATCATCAGATAATTGAAATTTTTAAAGATGAATCTGGAAAAGAAAAATACAGAATATTTGTTGCAGTAATGAAAAGTGATGATGTTAATATTATTGAAAGTCTTTTTAAAAACGCAGGAATTCCTGTATCTATTTTAACTATAGACACAATACTTGTATCAGAAATGACTGATATAGACAAATCATTAGAATCAAAAAGAATTGGAATAATAGATATAGGTGCAGAAAATACAAATTTTAATATTATTCAAAGTGGTAAAATAGAGTTTTCAAGAAATATACCGATGGGTGGCAATGCTATAACTGAGCTTATTGCAAAAGATATTTCGGGTAGTCCGACAAATTTTAGAGAATTTCTGGATCAAAGTGATTCTGTAAAAAAAATAACTCAAATTGAAGTGAAAGAAGATGAACTTGAAAAATTAGATGAGCAGAAGAAAATAATTGTAATGTCTCTTACTGACGGAATTTCAAGAATAAGTCAGAGAATTAGACTTACAATTGGTTATTTTAAGACTCAAGTAAAAGGGAAAAATATAGATGAACTTTATATAATTGGTGGAACTTCTAATATACCAGGTCTTGAGTCTTATTTTAGTGAAAATCTTGATATTCATACTTCAAAAATATCAGAAGATTTTTATGATTTTATAGTTTTTAAAGAAGAAGAAATTATGAAAGCTAGGTTTATTGAAAGTTCAAATCTATATTTTCTTAGTTTAATGTTTTCACTTAAAATGTTAAAGCAAAATGGAATAATTAATTTTCTTTCAAAAAAGAAAGATGATGATTTAGATATTGATGTTTTAGTAGATAGATTTCCTGAACCTGCAAAAATATTTACAATAGCTAGCATTATTATTATTTTATATTATTTTGCATTAAATTTTTCAGCATTAACTAATGTTAAAGGAATTTATAGTAAATACGATGATATAAAGCAGAAAATAACTGATTATCGAGTAATATCAGAAGAGTTAAAATACAAACTTAAAAGAGAAAACATTGAATTAACAACTACTTCTAAATGGCTGGAAACCTTTAAAACTAATAATATTACATGGCTTGATTTTTATAAAAAAATTGGCGAACTTCTGCCAAAAAACAGTTTTATGAATTCTATTAATATTGCTTCAAGGCTACAGGACACTACTATATTATATAATGTTAAAATGGAAATGGAATTTGTTGGCGAGGATAATCTTAAAGAATTTAGATTTAGAGTTGAAAATCCGTCTGCATGGGAACCATTAAGAGTAGAAAATATTGTTTTTAAAGATAGACCACCGATTGTAAAAAGTGGAGATAAGATATATAGAGTCAATATTGAAGCTGAGGTATATTGATGGATAAGAAAAAAAATGTATTTATAGGATTTGGGATAGTTCTTGCAATTATAATTATCTTTGAATTTATAATATTACCATCAAATTCCAAAAAATATGATGTTGAAGGAATGAAAAAATCAATTATAAGTGAAAGTGAAGGAAGATTTGAAACTGATTTTATAACAAAAAAAATTGACAATGTTTCGGAATTATCTCGAAAAATAAAAGACGAATATGAAAATATAATGTCAGAAAAACAGGTTTATATTGATAAAAGTAAAGTCGCTATTGAAAAAATAAAGAATATAAAAGAAATAGTTGAAAAAAGAGATTTTAATTATACTATGTTTGATCAAGAACTTAATAATATAATTCAGCAGAATAAATTGGAAATTTCACTTGGAATTCCTAGAAAAGGTTCTGATGATATAAGAGAATATTCTTTTGATAATCAGAGTGGAAAGATAAAAAAAGCCAGAGTTTATTTTCAGAAAGTTGAATATAGAATTTCAAATGTTGATTTTGAAGTTTTTGGAAATTTTCTTAAAATTATAGAAAAAAAATATCCTTTTATGCTTTTTGATGGAATTGAATTGTCAAAAAATAGATTTAATGATGGTAATGTAGATTTTAATATAAATTTTCTTATTGTAGAAAAAATTACAGGAAAAACAAGAAATGATGAGGTTGAATTATTAAGATGAAGATAAAAGTTTTATTAATAATTATATTTATGTTTTTATCGGTAGGATATCTTTTTTATTCTATGGATTTTAATATAGAAGAAAAAAAGGTAATTATTGATGAAAAGTCAACTTCTGAAGTGAAAATAGATAAAAAAAATTTAGATATAAATGAAAATATTAAGAAAATTGAAAATAAAACAGATATTAAAAATAAAAAAGAAGAAAATAAAAAGATAATTGATGTTGTAAAAAATGTTAAAGATATAATATTAAAGCCTAAAACTGAAGAAATTGTTAAAAAAGAAAATGAAAATAAAGAAATCCTTATATTTGTAAGAAATTATTTTAAAAGAGAAAAAAATATTAAAATAGAAGAAATAGTTGAAACAGAAAATAAAGTAACATTAGAAGAGTTACTTTCCGATATTTTAAAGAGGATAAATCTAAATTTTGTTATGGAATCTGATTATGACAAAATGGCAATAATTAATTTTGATAAAGTAAGAGAAGGAGATTTTATAAATATTTCTAATACAGATATAAAAATATTAAAAATAGAAATGAATAGTGTGTTAATTAGCATTGGTACAAATGAAGTCAAATTAGAAATGAAGAGGTGAAAAAATGAAAAAATTAATTGTTTTTTTAACAATTTTTGTAATATTTATAAATTCTTATTGTGATCTTGATAGAATTGTATCAAAAGAATATTTTGGTTATAATCTTGTTAAAAAAATAAATTCTGCATACAAAATTGAAGATGCAATAAGTGTTTTTGAAAACAGTGATGAATTAACTAGAAGGAGTTTTGCTTCTTTAGTTTCAATATATCTAAATCAAATTGAAAAAATGTATAATAATGACGGTTATGTTGGTATAGAACTTGAATATTTAGTTGCTCTTGAAAGAATGATACTTGATTTTACAGATGAAATAGAAACTATATTTGCAGATAATATAAATGGATTAAGCAAAAAAGTAACTCTTCTTGAAGTAATAATAAATGAAAAAAGTAGAATGAAAGGAGTTTCTAAATTTGATGTTTCTTATGATTTTTCTGAACCTGTAAATGATATTGAGAATAGAGATTATTTTATAAAAGAAAAAAAGGATGATTATAATCCAGAAAATATAGATGAAAAAGTAGAAAAATTTGTTAGTAATCTTGAATTGAAAGCAGCACAGGAAAATATAGCTAAGTCGCAGCTTGACAAAGTTGAATTTCATCCTGATTTTTACAAATTAGTATCGGTGAATGCTGTCGGAACTCCTCTTAAAAGTGTTATGGATGCAATTATCGAAAACACTTCAATAAATCTTTTTATTTCAAAAGAATCAATATCTAATCTTACTTTACAGATAAAAAACATGTCGCTTATTGATGCATTGAGAAAAATATCAGATCTTTCAGATACTATTTATGAAATTGAAAATAATAATTTAAATATAAGATCAAAATTTGAAATTGAAGAAAAAGTTATTAGATTAAAATTTCTAGAAGCTGAAAAAGCTCTTGAATTTTTAAATAAAATAAAAACTCCAAAAGGAAAGATAATTACAAATAATATAAATAATTCTCTTATAGTTTATGACACTGCAGAAAATGTTAAAAAAATGCAAGCAAGTATTTTAGAAATTGATAGAAAAGATGCATCAAATACTTTTATGACGAAAGTAATTCCTCTTAATTATGCAGAAGCTGTGGATATAATATCAGTTTCTAATACTTTAAAATCTCCAGAAGGCAATATATCTGCTAATATAAAATCAAATTCTATAATTGTAATGGATAAGAGAAAAAATATTGAATCAATTGAAGAGCTTGTTAAAAAAATTGACATTCCTTCTTTTGAAAGTAGAAAAACCACTTTTATATATAATGTAAAATACAGTAGTGCTGGAGATATACTTACAATATTGCAGAGTGAAGCATTTTCAGGAAGTGTTTCAAAAGATGTAAAACTAGCTTCTGATGACAGGACAAACAGCATTGTTATGACTGGTTCAAAAGAGACTATTAATAAAATTCTTCAATATGTTGGTCAACTTGATATAAGAACCAAACAAGTTACTATAGAAGCAAAAATAATAGAAGTAAAACTTGATGATGAAAATACAAATGGTGTTAATTTTGCTACTCTTTTACCAACTGGTGCAAAAGATAAAACTATGGACGAAGAAAATAAACTTAATATAAGTATGATTCCTAATGATTCAGTGGGTGGTAATGCTACTTCTTTTAAATTTGGAACTTTGGCAAAAGAACAGTTAGCGATTCTTTATCAAAATCTTACAACAAAGACCAATGGTAAAGTTGTTTCAAGCCCGACTATAACAACTTTAGATAATCAGGAAGCTAAAATACTTATTGGTGAAAAAATTCCATTTGAAGAAACAACTTCTTCTGAAGGAAATACTTCAAGTACTATAAATTTTAAAGATGTTGGTATAACTTTAACTGTAACTCCTAAAATTAGTCCTGATAATTATGTTACTTTGAAGGTTCATCCTGAAATTTCTTCTTCTACTAAAACAACAGCTAATGGAGAACCTATAATTGAAACAACAGAAGCAGATACAAATGTAATTATAAAAAATGGAGAAACACTTGTAATAGGTGGTCTTATAAAAAATAATAAAAGAACTACAGTTAATAGAGTTCCTTTTTTAGGAAGAATAGGTTTTTTGAGAAAAATATTTAAATATGAAAAAATAGCAAATGAAAGAACAGAAACAATAGTATTAATAACTCCAAATATAATAGAAGATTATAACAGAAACAACAATGTTTACATGAAAAAGTACAAAACAATAACAAGAACGGAGGCTATAGATGACTAATATCACGAAATATATTTTGATATTTTTAAGTGTTTTTCTTATACTAGGAGGTTGTTCAAACTCTCTTGTAAGTCCGGAAGCTCTTGTTATGGTTACGGGTATAAATAACGATTCAGCATTTACATATAATGAATCTAGTCAAGAAAAAAATATAACTTTGACAATTAAAACTTCAAATGGAATTGGAGTTAATTTTGTTGCATATAAAACAGAATTCTATTATTCTGATAATATACCTGTTGGGGATACAAACATAAATAAGACAGGTATTGTATCAAAATATATAGCTGGATATACAGAAGGTAGTATATCTTTGCTTCTTATATCTTCTGATTTAGAAAATTTTGTTGAAAAAAACATTGATACTAAGGAAGATAATATACATGAAATGCTTGCTAAAATTACGTTAATTGGAATTGATGAAAATGAAAATCAAATTAGTTGCACAGGAAATATCTCAATATCTTTTTAAAGAAAAAAAAAATACAATTTTTTTTATATTATTTGTTTTAAGTTTAAATAGCGTTTCATTATCTAAAAATTATTCTTTATTGATTGAAATTTATGAAAAAAATCAAATTTTTGAAACAAAAAATAATAAAATCATAAATTCTATATATGAAAAAAAACAGTCAGAGAAATGGTTTTTAAAATATTTAGAATACAAAAATGAAAAAAAAGAAAACAATATTGAATTATCTGAAAAACTTGCTTATCAGATATATAGATTTTCTTATATAAAAGATGATGATATTATTTTAGACTCTTTAAAACATCTATTTAAAACAGATAAAATTTCTGATGCAATTTCACTTTTTGAAAATGAAAAACAGCATTATTCAAAAGATTTGTTTGAAATTTTAAAAAAATTTAAATCTGAGATTATAGCTTTTTCTGATATAGAAAAATATTATTCTCTTATATATTCTATTGGATTTTATGATTATTTACTTGAAAATAATGTAGATGACATTGATACTATAATAAAATGTCATTATGGAAAAAGAGATTATAATAATATTATAAATTCCTATGAAAATACAAAAGAAAATTTATCTGATGACACATTATTTTTTATATCAAAAGCTTATGCTATAAAAGATAATTATAACAAATCTATTAATATTCTTGATAATATCAAAAATAAATCGCTATTGTACAATTATTATTATTATTTTTACAGCATTGTTTCAGGTAAAAAGATTGAGTTTCAAGAAATAATCGATAATGTTAAAAATTCATATTATTCAGGTAAACTTATTTATGAACTACTCAAAAGAAATTTAATTACTTATAATAATATAGATAAAGAACTTATAAATGACAAATTTATATTTACAAAGATAATCGCTGGTATAGATTCAGATTACACTCAAAAAGAAAAAGATATTTTATATAATTCATTTTTTTCAGAAAGTTCAAAATCACTTTATAAACAAAAAAGAAAACTAAATAATAAAAAAAACTTTTTTACCCCAGATAATAATACTTTAACAAAGCTTTTTGAGATAAATCCTACAATTATTTATAATGATATTATGTTAACTACATCATTGGTAGGAAAAGAGCTTTCGCTTGCTTATTTTAAAAATTATCTTCCTGAACATGGGTTAAAATCTTCATATAAATTATACAATAAAGAATTGTATTTTTTAAGATACCCACTTGGCTATATTAATGAAGTTATAAAAGCTAGTGAAAAATACAAAGTCGATCCTTTACTTGTGTTTTCTATTATTAGAGAAGAAAGTGCCTATAAATGGGATGTGTCCGAAAGAGGTGCTTCAGGACTTATGCAAATAATGCCTGCTACTGGAAAATGGATAGAAGAAAAATTTGATATAAAAAAAGATCAGACAAGAATAGCTATTAATATTGAAAAAGGAACTGCTTATCTTAGTTATCTTATCGATAAATACAAAGATTATTCAATTCCATATATTTATGCAATTCTTGCTTATAATGGTGGACCTGGGAATGTTGACAAGTGGCTTTTAAAACATGGAGATTCAAAAGAATTTTTATTAAATATACCATTTTTTGAAACTGAAAGATATTTATTTAAAGTATATGACACTTATATTAATTATATAAAATATTACAACGATTCTAAATAATGTCATCCCATTAAAATTTTGAGCTGGAATTTTGTTTTTGATTTAAATATAATTTTTTTTATTTCATTATAAAAAAGATTTTATTTTTGATTTTATACAAAAATTAAAAAAATATGTCTGACAGCAATTACGAAAAGTCGTTAGAAGTTTTTCGATTAAATTAAATCATTATGGAGTTTTTATAAACAAAAGCAAAAAAAAAATATAGAATTTAAAATCACATGAAAAAAAACCTTTTATTGACTTATACTATGTTGAATTGTTATATTTACACAAAGAAGTAATAGTTATACAAAAAAGGAGGTTTTTTTATGGAAGGTGAAATTAAAAATAAAAATCCGTTTGCTGGATTTTACATTATTATTGTTCTTATAGTTCTTGCCTTAGGAGCTATTTATTTTTCAAAAGGTTTTTACACTGTTCAACCTAATGAACAGGCTTTAATCAAAAGGTTTGGTGCTTATCATAGAATGGGACATGAAGGACTTAATTTCAAACTTCCTTATCCGTTTGAAGATGTATTTATTGTTGATGTTGAACAGATAAGAAGAATGGAAATTGGTTATAAAACAATAGATTCCAATAGACAAGGTCAGACTTCTTATAGAAGTATTCTTGAAGAATCACTTATGCTTACAGGAGATGAAAATATTATAGATATTGATTTTTCTGTTCAATATAGTATAAGAGATGCAAAAGCTTATGTATTTAATGTAAAAGATGTTGAAGATACAATAAAAAAAGCTTCCGAATCTTCAATGAGACAGACAATTGGTGAGAGAAATATAGATGATGCACTTACTGAAAAAAAAGGTGAAATAGAAAGAGATGCTAAATTTGATCTTCAAAAAATACTTGATATTTACAATGTAGGAATTTTAGTTCGTGAAGTTAAGTTGCAGGATGTTTTACCTCCATCTCAAGTAATAGAAGATTTTAAAGCAGTTGCATCTGCTAAGGAAAATAGTAAAAGATTAACAAATGATGCAGAAGCTTATAGACTAGGTCTTATTCCTAAAGTTGAAGGTGAAGTTGCAAAAATGATAAATCAGGCTGAAGGTGAAAAAGCTAAAATAATAGATACTGCAAAAGGTGATACAGCAAAATTTGAAAATATGCTTAAAGAATATAGAAATTCAAAAGAAATTACCAAAAAAAGACTTTATTATGAAACAATGATAAAAAAACTTGAAAAAGTAGATAAGATAATTATAAATGAATCAAAAGACAGTGGTATTTTTGACATTTTTAAAATCCTTAATTCTAATATGCCAGGAGGTAAAAAATGAAGAAAATATTAATATTTTTAGCAATATTATTACTTATTATACTTAAAGTAACTGTGTTTTTTGTTGATGAAACAAAATTTGCTATTATTTTAAGATTTGGAGAATTCCAAAAAACAATATATGAACCAGGTCTTAATTTTAAATTGCCAGATCCTGTTGAAAGTGTAGTATTTTTTGAAAAAAGAATATTAGATTATGATACACTTCCTAGAGAAATAATCACCAAAGATAAAAAAGCTCTTGTTATTGATAATTATGCAAAATGGAAGATTATTGATCCAATAATATTCTTTAAAAAAGTAGCAAATGAGATAAGTATGAATGCACGGCTTGATGATATTGTGTATTCGCTTTTAAGAGAAGAACTTGGACAGCATGATCTTATTGAAATTGTAAGAGATAATAGACAAATAATACTTGATAAAGTTACAGCTGATTGTGATGCAATGGTACAGGATTATGGAATTAGTATAATTGATGTTCGAATTAAAAGAGCTGATCTTCCACAAGAAAATGAAAAATCTGTTTTTGATAGAATGAAAGCAGAAAGAAAAAGAATTGCAAATCAATATGAAAACGAAGGTCATAGAGAAGCTGAAAAAATACGTTCTGGTGTTGAAAGAGAAGTTACAGTAATGCGTGCTGGAGCTTATAGGAAATCTCAAGAAATTATCGGACAGGCTGAAAATGAAGCTATAAAAATATATGCTGATGTATATTCTCAAAAAGATGCTAAAGAGTTTTTTGAATTCTTAAAAAAACTTGAACTTGTTGAAAAAACTTTTGGAGAAAATACAAAGATAATAATGTCAACAGAAAGTGAATTGTTTAATATTCTTGAAGATATTAAATAAAATTTTTCAAATATAGGGTGAGGATTTAAAAATATTTCTCCTCACCTTTTTTTGTATAGGATTTTTAATAATATGGAAAAAAATCTTGTTATAATAAAAACAAATTATCCTGGTAAACAGCTTGGAAATCTTAAATACAGGTTTGAATACTATCTTATACTTGAGAAGATTTTTAGAGAAATATCTTTTATTAGTGATTTTGAAAATTTTATAAAAAACATTTTTGAAATACTTCGTATTTACCACCCTGATCTTGATTTTTTTGTTGATATATTTGATGAGTTTGATATAGGAACTAATAAATTTTGCATTGAGAAACTGATTTTTTCAGGTGAATTAAAATATTATAAAGATCAATTTGGAGAATTTAAAATAACTGGAGCAAAGATTAATAAATTTGAGAAAAAAATATTTGAAAAAATAATTTCACATATATGTCTTTATTATATGTTTTTTATAAATAGATATATTATTAGTTCTGACCAAAATTCCAAAATATATAATGATTTTGAAGAAAGTGATAAAATATTTAAAAATATGCTTGAAACAGTTCAATTTTTTCTTCATGAAGATGTTGAATGTGATAATGTTTATGTTTTTTTAAGGCAAAATTCAAAACTTATATATTATGGAAATCTTTATAATAAACATACTGAAATATCAGGTAAAGAAAATAATATTATAATGGATGTACTTGAAAAAAAATTCAGCATAAGAAGTAATATAATAGAGTTTTCTAAAGAGGAAAAAATTGAAGTTTCAAAGAATCTTGGTATAAATGTAAAAAATATTATTGTCCTTCCTATAAGAAGTACAGAAGAACTTTTAGGTTATGCAGTATTGACGAATATTTATGATTATAGTGCTGAAAAAGAAAAAGTACTTGATCTTTACAGTGTTTATTTTGAAAAGTTATTTGTTTCTCTTAATAAAAATAAGATTGAGCTTAATAGAGAGGGAATGCTTAAAATGTATTCTATTGCTGCAAAAATGCTTGAAGAAGAAAATAATGATAATCTTAATCCGTTTCTTGAGAAATTCTTTATGTTTTTTAAAAAATTCTTCAATCTTAGCAATATAAATATATTTTTTATAAAAAATTATGAATTCAATAGTATTTATTCAACTTCACTTTTTTTTAATGAAAAAGTGTTAAAAGAAAAGTTGGATCAAAACAAAGGAAAAGTAATTTATTCTGAAAAAGATGGTTTTAATTACATTTTTTTTGAACAGGAAAACAGAAGATGCGGGCTTTTTGCTTATGAAGTAAATGAACATTTTGATGAACAAAATAAAAATAATGTAGAAAATTTTGCTAATCTAATTTTTAATATTCTTTACTCAAGAAAAAATCTGCAAAATCTTAGAGAACTTGATAGACTTGCGGTTTTAGGCAGAATGGCTAGGGAAATGGCTCATGAAATTAGAAATCCACTTGGAGGAATAAGACTTTTTGTTGAAATACTTAAAAAGAAAAATGAAACTAATATTGATATATATGAAAGTATAATTAAAGGAATAGACAATATAAATTCAGTTATTTCAGGTATGCTTGAATTTACTGGAAATACTCATCTTGATTTAAAAGAAGAATATATAGTAAAAATACTATTAGATACTCTAAAACTTGTACCTCAGTTGAAAGATGTTAGAATTACTTATAATATAGAAGAAGAATTTTTATGTATAGTTGATAAAGAAAAAATGACAAGAGTTTTTTTAAATATATTAAAAAATGCAGTAGAAGCACTTGAAAATGAAAAACAACCACATATAAGAATAGAAACGGAAATTCAAGGAAATAAAATTTTAATTACTATATGGAATAATGGCGGTGAAATACCAGAAATCGAAAAAAATAAGATTTTTTCACCTTTTTTTACTACGAAAAAAAAAGGAAATGGTATTGGGCTATGTATTTCAAGAAAGTTAGTAAATGAACATAAAGGTGAAATAAATTTAAAAACTGTAAATGGATGGACAGGTTTTGAAATTATACTTAAAGGAAAGAAAATATGATAAGAATACTCGTTGTCGATGATGAAGAACTTATTTGTAATAGTCTAAGCCTTCATCTTGATGAGTCAGGTTTTAAAGTATATAAAGCTTATTGTTATGATGAAGCAATTGAAAGTTTAAAAGAAAATACTATTGATATTATGATAACTGATCTTAGACTTGGAAGTTCTGACGGAATTGAACTTGTTAGAGAAGCTTTGAAGATTAATCAAAATATTGTAAGTATAATAATGACTGGTTATGGTACTTTTGAAAAAGCTTTTGAAGCTGGTAAATTAGGTGTTTTTTATTTTATAACAAAACCTTTTTCTATGGAACAGGTTGATACTGTTATAAAAAAAGTTGTAAATGAAATAAATATGAAAGAGGAAAATACTGAATTAAAAAAGATAATAAATGAAAGGTTTGAATTTTCTAATATAATTGGAAAATCAGCACAGATGAAAAAAATTTTTGAGACAATAGAAAAAGTTTGCATTTTAGATGTTACTGTACTTATTACCGGCGAATCTGGAACAGGCAAGGAAATCGTTGCAAATGCAATTCATTTTAATAGTAAAAGAAAAGATTTTCCATTTGTAAAGGTTAATTGCTCAGCATTGCCGGACGCTCTTCTTGAATCTGAACTTTTTGGCGTTGAAAAAGGTGCATTTACAGGTGCTGACAAATCAAGAAAAGGTAGATTTGAAATGGCAGAATCAGGAAGTATTCTTCTTGATGAAATTGGAGATATGGAATTGAATCTTCAAGCAAAACTCCTTAGAGTTCTTCAGAATAAAACTATAGAACCTCTTGGTTCTACAAAAAGTATAAATATAAATACTAGAGTTATAGCATCGACAAATCAAGATCTTGTTGAACAGATAAAACAGGGTAAATTTAGAGAAGATCTTTATTTTAGATTAAATGTTGTTAATATAAAACTTCCTCCACTTAGAGAAAAAAAGGAAGATATTATGCTTTTAGCAGAGCATTTTCTTGAAAAATATAATTCGGAATTTGGTAAATCTGTAAAAGGTTTTAAAAAAGAAGTTATTGATAAATTTGCAAATTATAATTGGCCAGGCAATGTAAGAGAGCTTGAAAATGTTGTTCAACATGCAGTTATTTTTGCTGAAGAAGACAAATTATCGCTTAAAGATCTTCCAGATTCAATGTTTTCAGGTAATATAGCTATTATATCAGGAACACGTTCACTTGAAGAAATTGAGAAACAACATATTCTTAATATTCTAAGTGAATATGGACATAATATTAGTCAAGCTGCAAAAATTCTTGGAATTGACAGAAAAACACTGTATAATAAAATGAAAAAATATGGATTATCGGAAAGACAAAGACAATAAAATAATTGACTTAAACAAAATACTGGATAATAACCCTCAATATTCTGATGCTTCTCCTGTGGGAGATAATTTTGATGAGGATTTAAAAAAATTTAAAGAAGAAATTGAATTTAATCCCTTTAGTGCTGAGAGTTATTTTAAATTATCTGATTTTTGTATTAGAAATAACATGGCAGGAGAAGCACTGGAAAACCTTAAAAAAACCATTGAATTATCACCTAATTATTGGGAAGCTCATTATAATGCAGGGATAATTTATTCTAATTTTAAACATTTTGAAGATTCTATATTTCATTTTTTTAAAGTAATAGAACTTAATCCAGAAAGTGTTTATTCTTATCTTAATCTTACAAATCTTTTTTTAAAACAAAATAAAATAGAAGAAGCTAGAGATATTTTAATAAAAGGTCTTAAGCAAAATCCTTCAAATCGACTTATTATGAATAATTTGGGTGTTGTTTATGCAAAAATGGAAGATTTTAACAATGCTTTGAGAATTTGGGAAGATTTAGAAAATATTGCACCAAATGAAGTAGAACCTTTTTTTAATCAAGCAATAACATATTCTAAAATGGGGATGATAGAAATTGCTATAAGTAAGTTTTTAAAACTTGTTGAAATGAATGCTGTTGATTTTGGAGTTTATGCAAATCTTGGAAATCTTTATGAAAAAAAGAATGAATTTGAAAAATCACTTGAAATGTATGAAAAAGCTTTAGAACTTGAACCTGACAATTATAATGTACTTGCAGCTAGTGGTCTTGTTTGGGCCAAAAAAGGAGATTATACAAAAGCAATTGAGATATATAGGGATATTTGCAGAAAAGATCCTTTTAATATTAAAAATCAAATGAATCTTTCTATGATATATGCAATTCAAGGTAAATATAAAGAAGCTGTTGATATTTTGTCTGAAGCTGAAAAAATTGAAGCAAATGATCCAGAACTCCTTCTTAATCTTGCTGTTAACTATGAAAATATGGAAAAATTTGAAATTGCAGGTGATTATTATAAAAAAACTATAAAGATAAATCCTAATAATGAAGAACCATATATACAATTTGGTAAACTTTTGTTAAAAAACAAAAATTTTCAAGATGCTTATGACATTCTTTTAAAAGCTTTTCATAGAATAGAGGATTCTTCTGCTATAATGTATCTTTTAATAAGAGCTTGTATTAGAACCCAAAGATATTCAGAAGGTATTGAATTTTCAAAATTACTTATAAAAAAAAATCCCAATGAATATGCTCCTTATGAACTTTTAATTGAAATATATAAATTGAAAAACAGTTTTTCAAAAGTTTTAATAGTATTTGAACAAGCATTAAAAAATATAAACAATAATTATGATCTGTATTTAGCTTATGCAAAAGAGCTTTTAGAGATGAATGATACAAAAAAAGCACTTGAATACTTTTTAAAATGCGAACAGATAAATTCTAAATCTCAGGAAATTCTTTATAACATTTATATTATATTCACAAAAGACAAAAATGAAGAGATGAAAATTGAATATCAAAAAAAATGTATTAATGTAAATCCTTTTTCTGACTGGTCGAGGAAATGTCAGGAAAAAGATTAATCTTTGTAATTATATTTATATTATCTCTTCTATATGTTTATTTATTTTACACTGAAAATTTCAAAAAAAATCAACTTATAAATCATAATTTTGAAAGATTTAGTTTTTCACCACCAGTTAAAACTCCATATAATGGTTTTATTATTCGTAAAATGAATCAATTTAGGCAATCAGAAGACTATACATGTGGACCTGCCACAGCAAGATATTTTTTAAGTCTTTCAGGTATTCATGTCAATGAAAAAAAACTTGGCGAAATTATGGATACTGATAGTTATAAAGGAACAAATTTAAAAAGTATACAATTAGCTTTAGAAAAATATGGTTTGTTTTTAAAAGGTGTTAAAGGAGATATTTCTATTTTTAAAAATCCATGTATTATACAGATGAAATATAATCATTTTGTAGTTTTTCTTAAAAAAAGTTTTTATGATGATAATTTTTTTATATTTGACCCTGAATTTGGTGAGGTATTTCTATTTAAAGAGGATTTTTTAAAACTTTGGAGTGGTTATGCACTTATTCAATAATATATATAAAATTTTAAAAAAAGAATATTTAAGTATTTTACTTATTATATTATTTGCAAATCTTCTTTTTCTTTCAATGCCTGGAAATTTTGGTTTTTTAATATTAATTATTTTTATACCTGTTTTTTATATAGTTGAAAAAATAAGTATTAAAAAATCGCTTATATGTGGAATTTTAGCAGGATTTTTAGCAGGTGTACTTATATATAGAGGATTTACAGGTTATGGAAATTTAATATATTATTATTCAATTTTTCTTCTTTCTTTTGAGTTTGGAATGTTTTTTTATTTATACAAAAAAAAAGGAATATTTTCTGCTATAATGTTTATACCTTTTTTTGAATATATTAGGACTTTAGGACCTTTTGCATGTCCATCAAATATAGCACTTTCAGTTTATAAAATTCCTGGAATAGTATATTATTCTTCTTTTTTTGGAATATATGGAGTTTCAATATTAATATTACTCTTTAATTATTGGCTTTATAACATAAAAAAATATTATTTATATTTAATTATTTTATGTATTTGTTTTTTAATCCCATTAACTTTTATATATAATGAGGTTTCAAATGGTAAAAAATTAAATATTGCAGTTATTCAGGGAAGTATTCCTATATGGATGTATAGCATGGAAGAATTTAAAATTAAATATGCAAATAGTATTGAAAATGTTTATTTTGAATTAACCAAAAAAGCTGCAATTGATAATGATATTGTAATATGGCCTGAAACTGCTATTCATCGTTCACTTTTTAAAAAAAACAATCTGTATTATAGAGAATTTTTTAAATCACTTAATAATAAATATAAAACTGATTTTATTGTTGGAACCAGTCACCTTGAAAAAGAAGTTGAAACTAATTCTGTATTTTACTTAAAAAACAATATTGAATACAGATATGATAAAATTAAGACAGTTCCTTTTGTAGAAGATTTTTATAAAAAAGGTGAAGTGTTTGAATCAATTGGAGATGAAAACGGGAAAATATCAGCAGTTATTTGTTTTGAATCTGCTTTTGAAGATATTGTAAGAAGAAATACTGATAAAAATGCAGATTTTATTGTTGTAAATACAAATGATGCTGGTTTTAATAAAACAGTAATTAGTTATTTACACTCTGCTTATTCTGTTTTTAGAGCTTGTGAAAATAAAAAATGGTTGATAAGAGCTGCTCAGAGTGGAATTAGTATGTTTATATCACCTTTTGGAGTTATTAAATCTGAAAGTAATCTTTTTGAAACATGTATTTTTTCAGAAAGTATTGTTTTAAATAAAAATAAGCAAAATTCATTGTTTTCAAGCTATTATTATTATATTATATTATTAATGATATTTTTATTTATTTTAAGTGTGGTATTATGACAAAAAAATTATGTCTTATATATATTTTTTTATTGATTGTTAATATATATTCATTGAATTTTTCAGAATGTCTTTCTTCAATGTATGAAAATAATGAGCAAATAAATCGTCTTAGAAAAAACATAGAAACTGAAAAATGGAAAGTGTTTGAAGCTAAAAAAACTTCATATCCATCTTTAGCATTTGAATTATCAGATACTATAACAAATACGCTTAATTCTTCTTTAACTGCAACTCCACAAGAAGATCATGAACCTTTTGCAAAAATAATTATGAATGCACCTTTATCGTTTAATGGTCAGATAACTAAAGGAATAATATTGAGAAAAAAAGAACTTGAACTTGCCCGTTTATTATTTGAATCTACAAAAGAAAAAAAGAAACTTGAATTATTTTCATATTATTTAGATGCTTTAAAAAATTATAGATTATATACAATAAGCAAAGAAATTCTTTCCAGAGCTGAAAAACTTATAACAATTTTTGAAAATACTTATGAACTTGGACAAATAAACAGACTTGATTATGTTGATGCTGTTAAAGAAACTGGTAAGCTTAAATATAAAGCTATGATTGCTGAAAGAAAATTTTATAATTCATTTTATAATCTTGCAATCGAATGTGGTTTTTTGGTGAAAGAACCAGAAGATCTTGAAGATATACCTGTAGATATGGATATTATACCAGATTACAATGTTGATATTATAAAGAGTCAAAAACTTCTTAAAGAATTTCAGTCAATTAAAATAGAAAAAGATATATATAGTTTAAAACATTCTTTAACTTTACCTGAGGAAAAACTTTATATGAATTTTGAATATAATCGAGGTGGAACATTTGATTCTTCAAAAGGTGAATTTTCATATCCTTTGAATAAATCTGGTTACAAATATAGTCTTATATATGAAAAACCTTTAAATTGGCATTCAGTTAAATTATCAAGAGATTATGAAGAAATAGGAAGAAAACCAAATTCAAGTTATCTTGAAGATACAGTTCTTATAACTGATAAAATAAGATTTGATCTTTTTGAAAGAGGAGTTGATAGATCTCAGATAACTCAAAGTGAAATTGAAAAAGAAGTTTTAGAAATTAGATATAATCAATATAAAAAAGAATTGGAAATAGAATTGAAAAAAAGCATTAGAAATCTTATAAACTCAAGGCATCAAATACTTTCCCAACAAAAAACAGTAAGTTTATACGAAGAAAAACTTAAAATAGAAGAAGAAAAGTTCAGAATAGGAAAATTTCTTATGCCTGAATTGCTTGAACATCATGTTGAAAGTCTACTTGAAACAGAAAAATATATTGAAGCTAGTTTTCAGTATAAATCAGATTTTATATACTATAAATACATTACTGGAGTAATTGATGATATCAGTTTTTAAAAAAACATTTTTAATTTCAATTTTTTTTATATTTTTAATGACAGGTTGTGAAAAACTATCTAAAGCATCAAGTGATGAAATAGAAGAAATATCTGTAAAGACCATAGATATTAAAATATCAGAATTAGATTATTCAGCAAGTATTGCAGGAACTGCTCATCCAATTAAAGAAATAAATGTAAAATCTGATCTTATGTCTTCTAAAATAAAAAAAATCTATTTTAGAGAAGGAGATATTGTCAAAAAAGGAGATGTTGTTGTTGAGTTTGAAGATAGAGAACATAGACTATCAATTTCTCAAGAAAAACTTAGATTTGAAGATAGTAAGAGTGGAAAGCAAAAAGCTCAAGTAGAAAAAGAAGAACAGGTTTTTGGTATTGAAAAAGAACTTACTGAATCAGAAGCTGATTATCTTAGAAAACAAATATATTTTAATAAAGCTAATGATGAAGTTGAAACAAAAAAACAACTTTTTAGGATAAATGCTGCAACTCTTGAAGAATTAAAAAGTGCAGAAAGAGAGCTTGAAAAAACAGAAATAGATCTTAAAGCTGCAAAATCAAATTACGATACATTAATGAAGATGTTTAGTAAAGAAAAGAATTTAAGACTTGAAAAATTTGATATTATTATTAAACAGGCTGATAACAATATAAAAAAATCACAACTTGAACTTGAAAGACTTAATATGGAACTTGAAAAATTCAGTGTAAAAGCTCCTATAAATGGCATAATCTCAGAACTAGATATTATTGAAAATATGCAAATTGATGGTTCAGAACCGTTTCTATTTAGAATAATCGATATATCAGATATACTTGTGAGTGTTAATGTAAGCGAATCAGATATATTCAAGGTTGAAAAAGATAAAGAAGCTTCAATAGTATTTGATGCAATGAAAAAAAACACTTTTATAGGACTTGTTTATTCTGTAAAACCAGTTATAGATATGACAAGCAGAAGTTTTCCTGTTGAAATAAAATTATCAAATAATAATAATCTAATAAGACCTGGTATGTTTTGTAGAGTAGATTTTTCAAATTCTGAAAAAAAGAAAGGAATTTTTATTCATGGGAATATAATAAGAAAGACAGGAAACAGTTCATTTGTATTTAAAGTAAAGAACAATGTTGCAGTTAAAACTCTTATTACTACAGGATTTGAAAAAGATGGTGTTGTCGAGATACTTTCTGGATTATCCGAAAATGATATAGTTATAAGTGAAGGAATTGATAGAGTTAGGGATCTTGCTACAGTTAAAGTAATAAAGTGATTTAAGGAGATTTAAGGTGATTTTATGAAAATATTTAATTCTCCACTTGGAGTAATTGCTTTTTTTATTTTATTTCTTTTTTTAGGTTTAATTTCATTTTTTAAAATTCCATTATCTATACTTCCTGAAATAAATTATCCAATGATGATTATAGAAACTTCCTATAAAGGAGCAGGAGCATCTGAAGTTGAAAAAAAAGTTACGGAAAAAATAGAAAAATCTGTAACTGTTGTATCAGGTCTTGATTATGTAAAATCCTTTTCATATAATGAAAAAAGTATAATATATCTTGTATTTAGACAAAATGATGAAATTAATATAGATAGTCTTTATACAAAAGTTAGAGAAAAAATTGAGACTATATGGAATGCTTTACCTGAAGAATGTGATATACCTGTTATTAAATTCTATGATCCACAATCTTTTCCTTTTATAATTCTTTCATTTGAAAAACACAATAATCTAGAAAAAACAAAAGAAAAATCTGATATTTTAAAAAAAAGACTTGAGAGTATAAATGGAATTGCTCAGGCTAATATTAGAGGAATTCCTGAAAAAAAATATTTTATAACTTTTTATCATCAAAAAATATCAAATCTTGGAATTTCCTATAAAAAAATATTTAATACAATAAAAGATAATAATTTTGATTTTCCAGGAGGTGAAGCAGATATATCAGGTTCAAAAGCATCGGTGAATATAAAAGGAGCTTATAAAAACATTGATGATATTAATAAAATACCTATAGAAATTGATAAAGTTGAAAATAAAACAATAAAGTTAGGAGATATTGCCCAAATTGTATCTGTTAATCAAGAAAAAGATATTTCATTTTCAGGTAGTGAAAGGCTTTCTATAATTGAACTTCATCCTTCTGGAAATTCAAATCTTGTAGAGTTATCTCAAAAAGTTAAAGAAATAATAAATGAAAATCCAGATAAAATAAATATCGCATGGGATTTATCAGAATATATTAAAGAAAGTATTTATGAAATGTATTATGCTGTGTTTTTTTCTTTTATAATTACATTTTTTGTAATATATTTATTTTTTAGAGAAATAAAACTTTCTCTTATAATATCATCTGTAATACCTTTTGCTATTGGTATAAATTTTTTGATAATGTATATTTTAAAAGTCAATTTAAATATAATGTCATTATCTGCTCTTGCTATAAGTGTTGGTATTATTGTTGATAATTCACTTGTTGTAGGAGAAAAACTTTATTATTATAAAAAACTTGGTAATAAAAATTATATTTCAAAAACTTTAAAAGCTACAATGTCACCTGTAATATCATCAGTTCTTACAACAATAATTGCATTTGTTCCTGTTGTATGGATAACAGGTCTTCCTGGTCGTTTTTATTCTCAGCAAGCAATTGCAATAAGTTCTACTCTTATAATCTCATTATTTTTAGCTTTTTTTTTAATACCTTCATTATTTAAAGTATTATTTAAAGGAAATATAAATTTAAAACGGAAAAAGTCATTAACTTTTTATATTAAAAGAGCAATACTTGTTTTAAGTGTATTTTTTTATAAAAAAAAGTTTATATCTGTGTTTTTTGTCTTTTTATCAATAATATTATCAGTGTATCTTTTTAAAAATGTAAAAACAGAATTTTTACCAGATTATGTTGAAGAACAAATTTATATAAGAATTGAATGTACAAGATATTCAGAAGATAGTATTACATTTGAAGCTGCAAATTTGGGTAATTTTCTTTCTGATATTACTTTAAAAGAAAACTATGTTATATCTATTGATTATAATGAAAAACAAATAACAGTTATTAGGAAATCTCAAAAAAATGAAAATAAATATGAAATATTTAATAAAATAAAAAATTATGTTGTTCTTAGAGGATTGAATTATGAAATAATAAAAAATCCAAGCTGGGATATACCAGAACCATTTAGACTTGAATTAAAAATGGATATTTATTCAGATAATATGAATACACTTTATAATATACAAGAATTTATGGAAGAAAATATAGATATCCCTATGACTTATAAAAAAGTTTTTTCTTCAAATAATATAATTATACAACCTGATATTTCTAAAATGAAACTTCTTGGAATTGATATTGAAGATATAAAATATTCACTTCAGGCAGTTTTAGGTAAAAATATAATTACTGATCTTTTTTTTGATGATGTTTATACTTTAGAAATAGTTAAAAATGCTGTTTTTACAGAAATAAGTGAATTAACTATTATTTCACAGAATAAAACTAAAGTTAAATTAAAAGAAATAAGTGAAATTTCAGAAAAAAAAGAAATTATACCTATTATAAGAAAAGAAGGTAAAAGAAGTATTGGATTTTCCTTTCCTGTAATTGATGATATTGAAGAAGTAATACATTCTCTTGAGGAAAAAACTGCTGATATTGATGGAAATGTTGAATTTTCTGGAATTAAAGATTTAAAAGATAATATGATTGAAAGCATGTTAAAAGCTCTTATAATTACAATAATATTGATTTACCTTGTGCTTGTTATGCAATATGAATCGTTTTTACTTCCTCTACCAGTTATGATATTTATACCAGTTTCTTATGCAGGTGCTTTTTTATCATGGTATTTATTTGGAATTTCAGTAAATATGATGTCAATGTTAGGACTTGTAATTTTAACTGGTATAACTGTTAATAATTCAATTATTTTACTTTCAGAATATATTCGTAAAAAAAATATTATAAAAGCTGTTTCCTCAAGAATTAATGCTGTAATGATAACTTCAATAACAACAATTTCAGGTGCTTTACCAATGATTGTAGGCTCTTCAAAAGAATTAAGAATACCTGTTGCTATAACTCTTGTATTTGGAATTCTTTTTTCGTTTATTTTTAATCTATTAATTTTTCCTGCGATAATGAGAATTTTTAGGAAATATGGTAATGCTTAGATTATTCAAAATATTATTTCAAAATAAACCAAGACTTATACCTGTTATTTTTTTAATTATAATATTATTTGGTGTAATAAGTTTTTTTTCTTTAAAAATTGAATATTTATCAGGTGAAGGTTCTTCTTCTCTTACAGTAATTGTAAAAGCTGGTGGATTACAAATAGAAGAAATTGAAAAAGAAATTTGTAATGTTCTTGAAAGTGAATTTAGAAAAATTCCATATATTAATGAAATATATTCAGATATTTCAAGAGGAAATCTCAAGATAAATCTTATTGTAGAAAGTATTGAAAAAAAAGATTATTGTTATAATAGGGTATCTGCTGTATGTGATGAAAATTTCAAATCTTTTCCCCAAAATGTATCAAGACCTGTGATATTAAGATATTCTCAGGATGAAATGCCAGTTATTGTATTTAGTTTTGAAAAAGATGGTTCAAGAGAAGAGCTTGAAGAATATTGGGGAAAAAAAGCTGGAAGAATAGATGGAGTTGCAAAAATTGAAATTGCAGGTATAAGAAATGAAAAACATGAAATAATAATTTCAAAAGATAAAATGGATATTTTAGGTATAAATATTGCTGATATAACAAAGACAGTTTCAGAGTCTGGATATCAGTTTTCAATTACAGGGTTAGAAAATACTTATACAATAGATCCTCTTGTGGAAAATGAACAAGATATATTGGAATTACCAGTTCTTAATATGGAAGGTAAAGCTTATTATCTTAAAGATATTGCAGAAATAAAAAAAACATTACAAAATACAGATAAAAAGACTAGAGTTGATGGAAAACATACCAAAACTGGTTTTGTTTTTAGAGAAAGTGGTGCTAATATTGTAACATTATGTTCTGATATAAAAAAGGAATTTAAAAATGAAAATGTTGATTTTCTTTATGATCAGGGTGATTTTATTCTTGAAAGTATTGAATCTGTTATTTTTTCAATATTAGTTGGGCTAATTATATCAATATTATTTATTATGTTTTTTTTTAGAAGATTTTCTCTTGTAATCCCAGTTTTTTTAGTAATACCAATAAGTTTTCTATGTAGTTTTATATTTATGTATTTTAATAAAATATCTCTTAATGTAATGAGTCTTTCAGCTTTTCTTTTTTCAACAGGACTTTTATATGATAATTCAATTATAATAATTGAACATTTTGAAAGAATTACAAATGAAAAGAAAAAACTTTCTTTTAGATTATTATTTGTTAATACTATAAAAATAATGAAACCATTGTTTATTTCGACATTAACAACTTTTTTTGTATTTATACCTGTGTTTTTTCTTGAAGAAAGTGTTTTTAGTATTTACAGAGATTTTGTATTAGTATTATCTTTTTCACTTTTTGCTTCCTATATTGTAGCTTGTATAACAGTTCCTTATTTTATAAGCTTTTTTGGTATTAAAAAAATAAATATACCAGTCTTTAAAAAGTTTGAGATATTTAATGGTATATTGCTTTCAAAGACTTTAATTCATAGGAAATTAATTCTTTTTTTATGTATAATATTAGTTTTTTCAGCTATTTTGTTAAATACAAAAATAGGTTCATCAGCTTTTAGTGATACTCCAGATAATATGTTTATTCTTATATTTCAGCCAGGACTTAAATTAGACAAAGATTTATTTGATAATAATATGATTATTATTGAAAAAAAACTTTCAGAACATTCTAATGTACAAAAAGTTCTTTCAACATTTTCAGATGAATATGCAAGAATTGTAATAAGACTTAAAGAAACCTCTATAAAAACAATTATGGAAAGTTATGAATATGTAAATGAAATAATGAAAAATTATCCAGATATATTTATGTATATTTCAAATGCACCTAAAGAAGGATTTAATCAAGCTGATATTTATATTTATGGAAATACTTTTGATGAAAGAATTAAAAATGCTGAGTATATTGGAGTTAAATTAAAAAAAGAATATAAAGATATAATTAATCAGGTGATAATTAGAGAAAAAGCACCTTTAGATGAGGTTAATATTGTTATTAATTACGAAAAATCCATATTATCAGGATTTTCTGCTATGGAAGTAGCTCAGTATATAAGAGCTTATATTGAAGGTCCTAGAATAAAAAGAGCTGAATTTGAAGAAATCGATGATTTAAAAATTAGACTTTCAGGGAATTTTGATTTAGAGCAGATTAAGAATTTGCCTTTAAGAAAAGAAAAAAAAGTTGCACTTAAAGAAATTGCAGATATTCATATTGAAAAAAAACCACAGAGTATTAGACATATAAATGGTAATGCAGCTGTAACTTTAACTGTAATATATACAGATAATGATGTTTCTGATATTTCAAAAAAAATTACAGATATTATAAATAATTCTAATAGAAAAATAAACTGGGAAAAAGGTAAAAATATAAAAAGTGTTTTAAAACAAAGAAAAATAATGGCTCAAACTCTTATATGGACATTACTTCTTATGTTTACTGTACTTTTTATGTATTATGAAAAAATTTGGGATGTAATTCTGGTTTTTTCTGTTATACCTGTGAGTTACTCTTTGATTATATTTCTTATGTATATTATGGGAGTTACATGGTCGCTGCCTGTTTATATTGCATTTATACTTATTTCAGGAATAATTGTAAACAATAGTATTTATATAATAGATTTGCTTTCAAAAGAAAAAACTCCATCTATGTTTTTTAAAATATTCAATAGTGTTAATTCAAGATTTAGAGCAGTAATTATAACTACAGGAACTACTTTATGCGGTATTATGCCACTTTTGTTTGCTGGAAGTTTTTGGATGATAATGGGAATTACTGCAATAACCGGGATATTAGGTGGAATGTTAATATCTTTATATATACTTCCTGCAATGTATTATATAATAAATAAATAAAAAATTTGGAGTTTATTATGACTGGTATTAGTGCTTGTCTTCTTGGATTTTGTTGTAGATATGATGGAAAATCAATATATGATGAAAATATAATGAAATTAATTAAAAACAAAAAAGATATTTTTTATTTTTGTCCTGAACAAATGGGTGGACTTTGTACTCCAAGAATTCCTTGTGAAAAAAAGAATGGAAAAATTATCAATAAAAATAATGAGGATAAAACTCAAAATTTTGTAAATGGTGCTTATGAAACTATTAAAGCTATTAAATTATTTAAAGCAAATAAGCTTATTCTTAAAGAAAAAAGTCCATCATGCGGAGTATTAAATATATACAATGGAAATTTTGATGGGAAACTTATATCAGGTAATGGTATTTTAATTGATATATTAAATTTTGAAAATATAAAATTTAAAATCTTGAAAAATGAAAGTAATATTTCTTATACAACTTTAAAAATTCTTTAAAAAAACTTCAAAAAATACCGATAACCATATTGAGTCCTCTGAATAAATACATAATTTAGAGCTTTAGAAAAAAATTAAAAAGATAAGGCATTTGAAACAGGCTTACTCTCTGTAAGCTAATGAGAATAACGCAATATTTTTAATTTTTGGCAAAGTCTGTAAGAAAGCAAATTATAATGTAAAAGATTGTAATATTGATAAACTTTTTAGTGACCGATATGTTAGATTGGAGGTTCATTATATTTATTGATATAATTTGCTTCTATATGTCATGTTATTTAATCAGAGGCCTCAATTAAATGATTTGAAATTGTTTCAGGAGGTTTTATGAGTAATAAACTTTTCCCTGATGTTTGGAATAATAAAGGTCTTGATTTTTTTCAAAAAAAAGAATATTCAAATGCAATAAAATGTTTTAAAAGAGCAATTGCATTAAATAGAAAATATATTGAAGCTTATGTTAATCTTGGTAATACTTATTCAGTAGCAGGTCTTAATGAACAAGCTGTAAAAGCTTATACAAAAGCAAGTGTTCTTGATCCTTTATATATTGAAAAATATGGTATTGATATTAGCAAGAAAAAAAAAGAAGATCATGAAGCATATATATTTGAAGCAAGAAGAGCTTTTTTAAACTCTGACAATATTAGAGCTTTAGAATTTACAAATGAAGCTATAAGATTAAAACCAGAATATCCTGATTATAGAAATTTAAATGCTGAGATAAATATGAGAATTGGCAAATTTGAACAAGCTAGATTTAATCTTGAAAAAGCTCTTGAATTAAATCCAGCTTATGAAAAAGCTAAAAAAAATTTAGCTGAGATATTATATCTTAGGGGAATTTTCTTTTTTAGAGATGGAATGAAAGAAGAAGGTCTTTCTATATGGAAAAAAGCTTTATCTATATATCCAAGAACTGAATTTATAAGAATAGTTGTAAATATGGATTTTACAAAAAATTATTTTGAAGTTAAGTGTTCAAACTGTAATGAATTTATTAAAGCTGATTATAATTATTGTCCAAATTGTGGAATGCAAAGATGAAGATATTTATATATGAAGATGATTTTAAATATATTGCAGAACCTTATTTTCTTGAAGCTTTTTCAAATGAAAGAAATACAATCCTTTTTGTTCCTGAGTCTGGTGAATGGCTTTTGGAAGATGAAGATTGTGAAATCATAAGATTTCCTGAAGATATAATAAAAATGAATTTTAAAGGCGATTTTAATTCAAACTGGGATTATTCAATATTACCAGATCATGGAATTGAGGATTATCTTAATCCAAATGTATTTTCAGATAAAAGGAAAGGTAGGATATATAGAAGAATTACTTTACAATATATTAAAGAAAATCTTACAAAAAAATATCATAATTTACCATTATTTCAAAGAAGTGAAGATAAAATTCAAAAAGATAAGGAAATATTTGAATTAAAATTTCATGTAAAAAATTTCGTAGAATTGTTCTAAAAATTGATTTTAATCACTTTTTAGTATTCAATATTTTTAGGAATTCAGTTGGAATATAAGCTTTAGATTTTTTCCCAAATATCTTTTCAATAGAACTTGGAGAATCTTTATAATGTTCATAAATTTCCTTTAAACCATTTATTCTATACTTTTCAAATAATTCTTTGATGAAATTATCTATATACAATAAATATTAAAATATAATGTAAAAGAAACTGAGGAATCTTAACTGCACTTTTTTGAGGAAGTTTAAGTTGACATTTGTATTAATTGCTTTGTCTAATTTAATCTTAGAATTTTAAGTGATTTATGATAAAATAAAAAGAGAACTAACACTAAGTTCTAAAACTAAAGATTTTTTGTTGCCAATATCAATTTTGTTTTCACTTGCTGCTAAGATAATTTGATGATTAAAAGTACAAAAAAGTGATAAAATTAAAAATGTAACTATTTTTCGGGAAAAATATCTCATTATTTTTTCCATGAAACCTCCTTTTTTATAAAATATGATTAACATTAATAATAATAATAATAGTCAAGTTTATTTTTATAAACCGGTAACTTTTATTTTAAATTTAATTCAGAAGATTAAAATTTTTTTCAAAACTCGCAATGAATTTAATTTTTATAAACTTTTATTGATTAAACTCCGATAATTTTCTTATGAGAAGATTATTTTTTATTATTATTTCTTTTATAATATTATTTTCAGTAAATGCTTTTGAATCAGGTGTTCCTGGGTGGGTTCATGAATATTTCAAAGGATTTGAAAAAAGTGGATTTATTTCTCAAAAATCAGAATATAATATCTATGCAATGAATTCAAGAGTTCTTGTAGCAAGAGAAATATTTGAGCTTTTAAAATTATTTTCTTCAAAACCACAGAATTTTTCAACTGAAGAAACAAGAAAACTCGGTCAACTTGCTGGTGAATTTGCTGACGAATTAAAGTTTTTAAATCTGGTTAATCTTGAAGAATATACTATTTTACTTAAACTTTTAAAAAATAAAATAGAAACTAATAGAAGTGTTGTAATGACAAGTAAATTTCATACACTCGGGAAAAATGGTGAAGTTCAAAACTCATCTAGAATTGTTCATCAAAATGTTGTAAAAGCAGAAATTTTTACTGATAGAGCAGTTAAGCATTTTTATAATAAAAATTATTCAAAAGCACTTTTGGATCTTGAACAAGCTGTAAATAAATTTCCGAATTTTTTAACAGCTCATTTTTGGCTTGGTAGAGTTTATGTAAAAAAAGGTGAATATTATAAAGCAATTCATGCATGGGAAAAAGTTGTTAATTCACTTGGTAATAGAATATATATAAATGATTTTGTAGAAGTTACTTCTGATTATAATGAAGTTTTTATGGAAATATTAGAAGTATTAAGTGTTTATCCAGATAATAAAGTTGCAAATAATCTTCTTAAAACATTACAGGAAAATCTTCGCTCAAAATGATAGTTCTTATAAATCCACCTGTATCTGATAAAGCTCCATTTCCTGGAAAAGTGCAGATGGGTTTGGCAAGTCTGGCTCATTATCTTAAACTTAATAATTTTAAAGTTAAAATTATTGATGAGGATAGTATTGAAGAAATATTTTCAATACTCCATTCTATGTATTTTGATATTGAAATTCTTGGAATTACTGCTTTATCATATCAGGTAAATAATAGTTTGAAGATTTTTGAAAGAGTTAAAAACAAAAACCCAGATATTGTTACAGTTTTTGGCGGGTCAGCAGCTACTGGTATTGGTAAAAAATTATTGAATAATAAGTTTCTTGATATTGTAGTTCTTTCTGAAGGTGAAAAAGCTTTTTTGAGTATTGCTCAAAAAAACAAATATTCAAAAATTAATGGAATAATATACAAAGATAAATGTAATAATATAATTGAAAATAGTAATATTTCACTTCTTAAATCAGAAGAACTTTTTTTCCCTTCCAGAGATTTATTTAAAAATCATGGGATTTTTTATGATCAAGCTTTAAAAAAAAATTCAATTCTTTTAATGTTTTCAAGAGGTTGTACTGGAAGATGCCAATTTTGTATGGCTTATAAAATGTTCCCGGGAAAAGTTAGATTTGTTGAGATTGAAAAAGTAATATGTCATATAAAAGATATAATAAAAAATCATAATATTAAGAGTTTTGTATTTGATGATGATAGTTTTTTAAGTTCTAAAGATTATGTTGAAAAATTTTGTGATTTAATAAAACCTCTTAACATTATATTTAGAATTAATGTATCTCAATTACATTTTGATGAAAGACTTGTTTTGATGTTAAAAAAATGTGGTTTAAAAAAAATTACAATTGGTGTTGAAAGTATTTTTGAAGATACTCAAAAAATAATAAAAAAACATAGTGATATTGAAAAAATAAAAAATATATCTGAATTTTGTAAACAAAATAATATTATGCTTTCTTTGTTATTTATTGCAGCTCTTCCACTTGAAACCTCAGAGAGACTTTTGAGTACAATAAATCAAATCAAAGAGATAAACCCTAATGGTGGTTTTGACTTTCAGGTTTTTCAACCTCATCCTGGTACTTATTCTAATCAAGAATTAGAAAAATATGGTGTGATTTTAAGTGAAGATTTAGATGATTATTTCTCTGATAATATTGTTTATATTCCACACGGAATTACTAAATTTGATTTAAAAAAAATACTTGATTCTAATGCTAATAAAAAAGTTTCTATTTCTGGTGAAATTTTTATTTCGTTATTTGAAAAGTATAAAAATAATAAAAATGCTATAAAAATAAATTGCGATGATTTTGAATCTACTTTTGAAAAACATGTTATTCATTGGAAAGGTTCAAAAAGATGTATGAGTGGTCTTGCTATGATTAAAGCTCTTGGAAAGGGGAGTATTAGTTATAAATTTTTTATTGATGAAAAAAAAATTAGTGATTATACTCTTTTATGCAGATTATCTTCTCATGTAGAAGGTTTTCCTGAAGGTGATGAGTTTTGTTCTGTTCTTGATATATTTCTAAATGAAAATTTTATTATTAAAATAAAACTTGAGAGTATTCATACTACTGGGAAGTTGTATGAAATAAAAATTTCTTCAAAATATTTTAAAAAAGGTAAAAATACTATTAAATTTTCTGTTGAATCTGAGGAAAAATATTGTAATGGATTATCTATATTTACTTTTGCTTTAAATTCTTTTTATTCTAAATATGAAGTTGGCATAATCTTAGTTTAAAAAATATAAAAACATTTTCTTTATACATAACTTTATCAAAGAAATATTAACATTTGTAAATCAGACCACATGAAATTGAAAATCCTATAAATACGATTAAAACAAATATGTCTGTCAAAATTAATGTTCACTGAACATTTTTACATTCCACATTATCAAATGTTCACTTATAATACCTCCGTATATTATATGCTTCGCAACGTTCACTCAAGTTACCGAGTAGATTTTTTTTTTGCTTTTGTTTATAGAAAATCCTTCATACTTTATTTTAATTGAAAAACTTATATCGAGTTCTCTTAATTCCCAACAGACATATTTTTTTTAATATTTGTATAAAATCTAAAACTAGAAAATGAAAAAAAATTAATTTTCTTAGATTAAATTAGAAGAAAACAGTTAAAGATTTTAGAATTTATTTAAATTAAATTTAAGAGTATTAGGAATTTTTCCGAAAATATTAATACTATATATTCCGCGGAGGAAATGTGATAAAAAAGGCATTATTTATCTTTTTTGTTCTTATATATTTTGTTCCTAGTTTTGCAGCATTAAATTCAATACTAGCAGAAAATCATTTTAGTTATCCAATTATAGAAGATCTTATGTTAAGAAAACTTATTATTGCACCTGAAATATATAAAAAAGGTTCTATAATAACCAGAAAAGATATGGCGGTTTTATCTGTTATGCTTCTTACTAATACAGATGATAGACTTTATATGGAAAGACTTACTTATTATGATATTAAAAACATATTAAATCTTGTAATTGAATTTTCAGATGAAATTAATTTTTTATTCTCCTCTGAATCTACAAAAATCGAAGAAAGAATTAGAAAATTTGAAAAAAGATTAGATCTTCCTGTCGATACAAAAGTTCAATCTAAGAAAAAAAAGATGGATATGCCTGAATATCAAACTGCTAAGATAGAAAATTTTGTAACAAAAATAAGTTATGATTTTACTGGTGAATATTATGATTCAAATAATAAAGCATTATGGGAATACTTTAATCCTGAAAAAGGTCAGGAAAGTACATTGAAAAATTGGGTTGATATTGAAAGTGTAAATCCAAGTAACCCTGCAAATAAATTTAATCTGCATATTGATACTTGGTATAGAGATTCTGGCTCTGATATAAATGCTTGGATGAAATACTATGATAAATATTTTTCTCTTGAATATTCAGATCTTGTTCAGGATGACTTTTTCTTTTTGAACAAAGCAGGACTTTCTACAGATTATTTTATGGTTGATTTTGGAAAAATGCAATTTGTCAGAAGAATGAATAGCAATGATGATATTAATGATGATATATTTTCTTATTCGTTAAAAAATGGAAATGTTTCATTTTTAAAAAGAAAAGGTGAAATATTTGGAATAATTCCTGGAATTTCTTCTGATATAAATCAGAATATTGTGTTTTTTAATGGAGAACATAGAAGTTTTAAATACGAAGCTGGTATTGCCCAGAGTACTGTTGATAATATTTCAGCAAATAATGATTCAATAGGATATTCACTTGCATTTGATAGGGATGATATTATAAAAAAGCTTAATGTAAATTATATTTTTGCAGAAAATCTTTATCTTGCCGGTGATAATATTAATAATTACCGTTCATATAACACACCGTCTTCTGAAAAAACTATTATGTCTTTAGATTATTATAGAAGATTTAATGATAAATTATCTGCTGCTGTAAGATATAAAAATGATGAAAATGCTAATTCTTCATATATTACAGAAGATAAAGGATTGTCAGTTTTTTATAATATTGGAGAAACTTTTTATCAGTTTAATTATCTGATTTCAGATCAACAGGATTTAGCATTAAAAGCACAGTCAGATGAGGATACAGTAATCAATCTTACGTTAAATAAACAATTATTTGGTTATAATACAGTTATATCTCATACTTCAAATGAAAATACAACTTTGTATAAAAATATTATTAGAAAAGCACAAACCACAAGGGTTGATTTCAACAAATTTATAGATGCATATAGAGAAATCAATGGTTATGCAGAGGTATTATCTCATGATTCTCAAGATGCTTTTGATAACGATAATGCTCTTGAAGATATAAATTCAATTGGATTTGAATTACAGATATTTTCAAAAGATGGGAAAGTAATTAAACTAGGAACTGATTTTAGTGATTCTAGTGGTTTAAAAAACTATACAGAAGGGAAATTCTATGCTGGTCTTGAAAGCAGGACTGGGAATAATTCGTTTTATGAATTTGGAGTAGAAATGATTGATCACTCAGGGAAAAAAGGTGATGGAAGTTTTGACAATACAAATCTTATTATGAACTATAGAAAAAAATTCTAAAAAATATTTTTAATTATTTTATTAAATCTTTCCGGTAAATCTAAAGCAAAACATTTGTTTGCTTTTTTTACATAATGCAAAATCTTTTGTATAACTAAATCAAAGCAAATAACATTTTTAATGTTATGATTAGTGATATTTCTATTTTCTATCATTTTCTGTTATAATAAACACAAAAAAATCAAGGGGATAATATGAAAAAAGTATTAAATCCAGCTGATAGTGTAAAAATTATTAAAGATGGAGCAACAATAATGATATCAGGTTTTATGTGTTGTGGACAGCCTTTATCTCTAATTGATGCTTTAGTAGAACAAGGAACAAAAGATTTAACAATTATTTGTAATGATGCAGGTTATCCAGACAAACCAGGTGTAGGAAGACTTATAGTAGAGAAAAGAGTGAAAAAACTCATAGCTTCACATATTGGACTTAATCCAATAGCAGGACAACAAATGAATTCAGGAGAACTAGAAGTTATTCTTGTTCCACAAGGTTCTCTTGCTGAAAAAATACGAGCTGGTGGAACTGGACTTGGTGGAATACTTACTCCAACAGGTGTTGGAACTGAAGTTGAAAAAGGTAAAAAGATAATTGAAGTCGATGGAATTAAATATATTCTTGAAGAAGCTTTAAAAGCTGAATTCTCTTTAATAAGTTCAAATATTTGTGATGAATTTGGAAATGCTTTTATAGCAAAATCTGCTAAGAATTTTAATGTTGTAATGGCAATGGCAGGTGAAAATACAATAATTGAAACTAAAAAATTAGTAAAAACCGGACAAATTGAAAATGAAAATATTACTGTTCCAGGTGTTTTTGTCAATACTATAGTAGTTGGAGGCAAAAATGATTAAAAATGAAAAGCAATTGAAAAGAGAAAAGATAGCAAAAAGAATAGTTAAGGAATTTCCTGATAATTCACTTGTAAATCTTGGCATTGGACTTCCAACTCTATGTGCTGATTTTCTTCCTGATGATAAGACAATACTTCTTCATTCTGAGAATGGATTTACAGGACTTGGAAAAGCATGTCAAGTAGGGCAAGAAGATGCTGACCTTATTAATGCAGGCGGAGCATTTGTAACTATACAAAATGGTGGGTGTTTTTTTGATTCAACAATGTCTTTTGGGATTATTAGAGGAGGACATCTTGATGCAACTGTGCTTGGAGCATTAGAGGTGGATTCTCATGGTAATCTTGCAAATTATATGATACCCGGGAAAATGGTTCCTGGAATGGGTGGAGCAATGGATCTTGTAACCGGAGCTAAAAAAGTTATAATTGCTATGGAACATATTGATAAACATGGTAATTCTAAAATTCTTGAAAAATGCTCTCTTCCTTTGACAGGAGTTAATGTAGTAGATAAGATAGTAACGGATCTTGCAGTTATTTCTGTTACAAAAAATGGACTTTTACTTGAAGAAATATCAGAAGATACAACACTTGAATTTGTTATTGAAAATACAAAAGCTAAATTAACTATATCAGAAAATTTAGGTAGATTTTAGGAGAAAGTATGAAAAAAATGATAATTACCTGTGCTGTTTCGGGTGCCGAAACTACCAAAAAACATAATCCAGCATTGCCAGTTACGCCTGAAGAAATTGCTGTTTCTACTTATGAAGCTTATTTAGCTGGTGCTTCAATTGTACATCTTCATGTAAGAGATAAAAATGGCAATCCTACTCAGGATATTGAAGTATTCAAAAAAGCTATTGAACTTATAAGACAAAAATGCGATATAGTTATTGAAGTTACAACAGGGGGAGCAGTTGGAATGACTCCTGAAGAAAGACTTCAACCAGTTAGACTTTCACCTGATATGGCATCTCTTGATTGTGGTACGGTAAATTTTGGAGATGAATATATTGTGAATACTCTTCCAATTATGAGAGAGTTTGCAATTGAAATGGAAAAATATAAAGTTAGACCAACTCTTGAATGTTTTGATCTTTCTCATATATATGCATCCCATGTTCTTATTAAAGAAGGTATTTTAAAACCACCATTTCATTATGGATTTGTATTAAATGTACCTGGTGGAGTACCTTATTCTTCAGAAAACCTTAATATTTTTGTCAGCAGATTGCCTTTAGGTAGTCATTTTACTGTTATTGGTATTGGGGGTAGAGCTTCACTTATGGCTCATTTTGGAGCAATTGATTTGGGAGGATTTTTAAGAGTTGGATTTGAAGATAATATTTATTATTCTAAAGGAGTTCTTGCAAAAAATAATGCTGAGCTTGTCGAGAGAGCAGTTAGAATATCAAAAGAAGCTGGTCTTGAAATTGCAAAACCTCAAGATGTTAGAAAATTATTAAAATTAAAGGAGGGATGATAAATGCAAAAAGGAAACCCTTTTGGTGCACATAGAGTTATTGAACCTGTTGGAGTTCTTCCGCAACCTGCAAAAAAAATAAATAATGATTTTTCTTTAATTTATGATAATGAAATACTTGTTGATGTTGAAATACTTAATATTGATTCAGCATCTTTTACTCAGATAAAAGAACAAGCTGAAAATAACTCTGAAAAAATTAAAGAAATAATACTAAATATTGTTGAAGAAAAAGGGAAAATGCAAAATCCTGTAACTGGTTCTGGTGGAATGTTTATTGGAAAAGTAAAAAAAATTGGCAATTTATTAAAAAATAAAATAAAACTTAAAGAAGGTGACAAAATTGCTTCTCTTGTATCACTTTCATTAACTCCGTTAAAAATAGAAAAAATAATAGAAGTAAAAAAACAAATAGATCAAGTTATTGTTAAAGCTCAGGCTATTCTATTTGAAAGTGGTATATATTCAGTTTTACCAGATGATATTCCAGCTTCTTTAGCTCTAGCAGTACTTGATGTATGTGGAGCTCCAGCACAGACTGCGAGATTTGTAAAGCTTAATAATACTGTAGTTATTATTGGAGCAGGTGGGAAATCTGGTGTTTTATGTGCTTATGAGGCAAGAAAGCGTGTTGGAAGAAATGGAAAGATAATTGGTATTGAATATTCTGATAATAATATTGAAAACTTAAAAAAACTTGGAATATGTGATGTTATTTTAAAATTAAATGCTTGTGATGCACTTTTATGTTATGAAGAAATTTCCAAATATACAAATGGAGAACTTGCAGATGTAGTTATTAATTCTGTAAATATTGAAAATACAGAAATGGCATCAATAATGATGTGTAAAGATAAAGGACTTGTTTACTTTTTTTCAATGGCGACTTCTTTTACAAAAGCAGCACTTGGTGCTGAAGGTGTTGGAAAAGATGTTGATATGATTGTTGGAAATGGTTATACAAAAGGTCATGCTGATTTGACACTTGATATTGTTAGAGAATCATCACAAATAAGAGAACTTTATGAGAGATTATATGTATAAAGGAGGAGAATAATATGAAATTTAATAAGGTTGAGTATAATAAAATACCTTTATTTAAAGATGTTACAGAAGAACAGTGGAATGACTGGAAATGGCAGATGAGAAATAATATAAAAGATATTGAAACTCTTGAAAAAGTTCTTCCGATTGATGAAAAGGAAAAAACAAATTTAAAAAAATGTCTTGAAAAATTTAGAATGGCTATAACTCCATATTATGCAGCTTTAATGGATAAATCATATAAGTTATGTTCGGTAAGATTACAGGGTGTTCCTGATATTAAAGAATTAAATGATGATATATCTGATCTTGATGATCCACTTCATGAAGATGTTGATTCACCAGTTCCCGGACTTACTCATAGATATCCAGATAGAGTTCTTTTATTAGTTACAAATATATGTTCTATGAATTGCAGACATTGTACAAGAAGAAGAATGGTGGGGTTTGAAGATGTTCATATGCCAAAAGATAATATTGATAAAGCTGTTGAATATATAAAAAAGCATAAAGAAATTAGAGATGTTCTTATATCTGGTGGAGATCCGCTTACTCTTGATGACAATTCTCTTGAATATGTAATAAAAAAAATTAGAGCTATTGAACATGTTGAAATAATTAGAATAGGTTCAAGAACTCCAGTTGTAATGCCAATGAGAATTACAGATTCACTTGTAAATATGTTAAAAAAATATCATCCTATTTATGTTAATACTCATTTTAATCATTATTCTGAAATAACTGAATCATCAAGAATTGCATGTGAAAAACTTGCTGATAATGGAATACCTGTTGGGAATCAGAGTGTTCTTTTAAGAGATGTTAATGATTGTCCAAGAATAATGAAAAAACTTGTTCATGAACTTTTAAAAATAAGAGTTAAACCTTATTATATATATCAATGTGATCTTTCAAAGGGAATTGCTCATTTTAGAACATCTATATCAAAAGGAATTGAAATAATAGAAAATTTAAGGGGTCATACAACTGGAATGGCTGTTCCTACATTTGTAGTCGATGCTCCAGGTGGTGGAGGAAAAATCCCTGTAATGCCTAATTATATTGTTTCTCAGTCTGATAGAAGAGTAGTTCTTAGAAACTATGAAGGAGTTATAACAACTTATACTCAACCACAGAATATATTTTCTGAATGCTGGTGTGAATTATGTAAAGAAGAAAAATACGGCCCGCTTACAGGAATTGCTAAACTTCTTAACGGAGAAAAACTTGCACTTGAACCGAAAGGTCTTGTAAGAAATGATCGGGATAAGAAATAAATTTCTACAGGATTTATTTAATGGATTTTAATAAATTTATAGGAAAAACTGTATTTGTTTCTGGTACAAGTAAGAATTCAGGAAAAACTACTTTTTTAAATTATCTTTCTAATAAAATGAGAGATAAAACTGAATTTTGTAGATTGACAATAGGAATTGATGGTGAGATTACAGATAGTGTTTTTGGTAATATTAAACCTAGAGTTTTTGTAGAAAAAAATGATTTTATAGTAACCACAGAACATGAAATACATAAAAGTGGGGGAGATTTTTGTATTTATGAAGTTTTTCCATATAAAACTGTTGAAGGAAGATTAGTCTTTGCCCGTGCTGGCAGGCGGGCAAGGATAAGTCTTATAGGTCCAGAAACAAACGATTATCTTGGAAATATAATAAAAATTGTTAAAAAGCATGTAAATACTATATTTGTTGATGGTGCTGGAGACAGAGTAACACAAATATCTTCAGTGGAGAATTCTGTTTTTTTTTATATTTTTTTTATAGAAAATAATTCTTTAAATAAAAGTATTGAAAAAATCTTTCAAATAAATGATTATTCAGAAGTTTCAGATGAATATAAAAATATTTTATATAAAAAAATAAAAGGTATTATTACTTTGAATAAAATTTCTAATATTGAAAAAGATATTAAAAATATAGTTTTTGAAGATATGACAAAGATATTTCTTGATTTTGCACAATGGAAAAAAATAAGAAAAAAATATAATATTTTTTTTGAAAATAAATTAGAACTCGCTGGAATTGTTGTAAATTCAAAGATGATAGAAACAGATTTAATTAAAAAATTGCTTAACAAAAAAGTGAATTTAGATTATATTATATTCAATCCTTATAAACATATTGTGTAAAAAAGGGGTTTATGTTGAAAAATAATATGCTAGGCTGGTCTTTTATTAATGATTTTCTTAGAGAGTATGAACTTTTAACTCCATATGGAAAATCATGGAAAAAAAACCAAGAAATAATAAAAGATTTAAAAGAACTACAATATCATTATAAACTAAACGATATTCTTCTTGATTTTCTTAATAATTCTAATGAAGAAAATATAGCTCTACTTTCATATTGTATTTCAAGAATTCCTTATATTGATAGCTTTAAAATTGTAAATTCAGCAGATGTTTTTCTTTTTAAAAGATTTTTTTTTAATTTCAAAAAAATAATAAAACTTCTTGGAAATAAAATATCAACTTGTTTTGACATTAAATGGGAATTTGAAGAAATCTATGAAATTCTCACAAAAGGTGGAGGAGATATAGAGAGTTTTCATCTTTCTACAAGCTATTCAAACAATTTACTAGAAATTAGAAAAAACTTAGCTGTAATTGATGAAAATTTAAAAGAAAAGAGAAAAGATTTTTTTGAAAAAATATTAAAACAATATAATTTAGATTTTACATACAGGGATTTTATTATAATTTCTTATAGTAAAGCTGATGAGATAAAACAATGTGATTTTTTTTATATTGAAACTTATGATTCAGAGAATTTTATTGTAAAACCAGTATTTCCAATAGATATATTTGAACTTTTAAAAGAAAAGGAAAAACTCATAAAAATTGAATCAGACGAAGAAAATATAATAATTGAAGATATATCTAAAAAAATATTTAAAATTTCAAATATTATAAAGAAAAATATAAATAGTATAAAATTACTAGATATAGTTTTTTCTCGAGTAATTCTTATGAAAAAATATAATATGTATCAAAAACCTGAATTTAAAAAGGAAAAAACCCTAATAATTGAAAAAGGTGAATTTATTCCTCTTAGAGAAAAATGTAAAAAAAAGAAATTACAGTATTATCCTCTTGATATTGAATTAAAAAAAAGCATAGGATTGATAAGAGGATCTAATATGGGTGGAAAAACTATTGTTATAAAAAGCATAGCTTTTTTTCAGATTCTAGCTCAATATGGTTTTTTTTTACCATGCCAAAAATTTATATCAACAATTTATGACGATATATTAACAATTTCTGAAATAGTAGAAGTTGAACTTTCAGGATTAAGTTCTTTTGGAACTGAAATAACAAATCTTATAAATGTTTTGAATAAAAAAGGTAATATTTTATTACTTATAGATGAATTTGGAAGAACTACAAATTCTGATGAAGCTTTTGCAATGTTATGTGGATTAATAGAGTTTTTTATTAAAAATAGCAGATTTACAGCATTGTTTTCCACACATTTTTTAAAAATTCCTGATTTTTCTGAAGTATTTTGTTTTAGAATGAAAGGTCTTGATAATGAGAGATTTGATAAAGAATATAAATATAAAAAAAATACTACTATTAAAGCAAGAATAGAACTTATAAACAATTTTATGGAATATATTATAGAAAAAGATAATAATAATAGACAGTCGCAGGATGCTTTAAATGTTGCTGAAATTTTGGGACTTGACGAAAATATTATAAAACATGCAAGAAATTATATGGGGAGGCAGAATGAAAAGCAAATTGGGACTATCAGCTGATAAGATAGCAAAAGCAAGAAAACTTTCAAGTGATATAGTCAGACCTGTTCAGGATTTTATTGAAAGAAATACTACTGTTACTGTTGAAAGGTCAACTTTAAGACTTATGGGTGTTGATTATAAGGATAGCGATGAAATACCCGTACCAAATATTATAGTAGATCAACTTAAAGAAAAATTAGAACATGGAGTTTCAAAATATTATATAAATGCTTTACTTAAAACTAATAAAAGTGTTGAAGAACTTAATAAAGCAATTGGTGATGAAAATCTTGATATATCAGAAATTCCTTTAGGGGATTTTCAAACTATAAAGAAAAAATCAGTTGAACTAATTGAAACATTTAAAGAAAAAGTTAAAAAAAACACAAAATATAGAAATGAAAAGCTTGAGGAATATAAAGAAAATATAAAATCTCCTATGCTATATGTAATTGTTGCGACAGGAAACATATATGAAGATGTAAAACAAGCTCAGTCTGCTGTATATCAAGGTGCTGATGTTGTTGCGGTAATTAGAACTACAGCACAGAGTTTGCTTGATTATGTTCCTTATGGTGCTACTACAGAAGGATTTGGAGGAACTTATGCAACTCAAGAGAATTTTAAAATAATGAGAAAAGCTCTTGATGAAGTAGGAGATAAACAAAAAAGATATATTCGTCTTGTTAATTATTGTTCAGGGTTATGTATGCCAGAAATAGCTGTAATGGGTGCTTTTGAAAGACTTGATATGATGCTAAATGATTCTATGTATGGAATTTTATTTAGAGATATAAATATGTATAGAACTTTTGTAGATCAAAATTTTTCAAGAATGATAAATTCTTATGCTGATGTAATTATAAATACAGGTGAAGATAATTACCTTACAACTTCAGATGCTTATGAAAAAGCAAATACAGTTCTTGCATCTCAGTTTCTAAATGAAAAGTTCGCACAGAATGCAGGTATGCCTTCAAAACTTATGGGACTTGGTCATGCATTTGAAATGAATCCAGAACTTGAAAATGGTTTTTTATATGAATATTCACAAGCATTGATGGCAAGAGAAATTTTTCCTGATGCTCCGCTTAAATATATGCCACCAACCAAATATATGACAGGAAATATATTTAAAGGACATGCTATGAATACAATGTTCAATTTTGTATCAAAAGCTACAAATCAAGGAATACATCTTCTTGGAATGCTTACAGAAGCTATTCATACTCCTCATATGCAGGATAGATATTTGGCTATTGAAAATGCTCAATATGTAATGAATAATATGAAAGGGTTTTTTGATGAAATAGATTTTAAAAAAGATGGAATAATTGTAAAAAGAGCCCATGAAGTTCTTGACAATACAATTGAATTTTTAAATGAAATAAATGATGAAGGTTTACTTAATTCAATAGAAAAAGGTAAATTTGCTGAGGTAAAAAGACCAAAAGACAGAGGAAAAGGACTTGCTGGTGTTGTTGCAAAAAGCTCAGAATACTGGAATCCTTTTGAAGATTTTTTAATTAAAGAATTAAATGCAGGAGGAAAAAAATGAATATAAGACCTTATGGTGATACTTTAGATGATGGTGCTGTACAACTTTCTTTTACTCTTCCTGTAAAAAACAATATTAAAGGTGAAGAAGCAGCAAGATTATTTACTTTAAAAGCAGGTTTCAAAGAAGCTGAAGTAGTTTATTCAACATCACTTTCCGAAGAATTTACTTTTTATATTGTTTATGGAAAAACTGATATAAGCATAGATTATAGTAATATTCAGGTTAAAGAAGCTACTGAGAATTTTATGGATTATTATGAAGTAAATGATTTTATAAAAAAAGAAATTGGTAGAAAACTTGTAATAGTAGGTGCTTGTACAGGTTCAGATGCACATACTGTTGGAATTGATGCTATAATGAATATGAAAGGGTATAATTTTCATTATGGACTTGAAAGATATCCTATGATAGATGCTTATAATCTTGGAGCTCAGGTACTTAATGAAGAACTTATAGAATTTGCAAAAAAAGTCAAAGCAGATGCTATTCTTATATCACAAGTTGTAACGCAAAAAGAAGTGCATGTAAAAAATCTTACAGAATTTGTTGAGATGATAGAAGCAGAAGGTATTAGAAAAGATATTATAATAATTGCAGGTGGTCCTAGAATCAGTAATAAATTAGCTCTGGAACTTGGATATGATGCTGGTTTTGGAAGAGGAACTTATGCTGACCATGTTGCTACTTTTGTTTGTGAAAAAATAGTTGAAAGAAATAGGAATAAATGAGGTGAAAAATGAAAAAAAGAATTGAAAGTCTTATTAGAGTTAGAATGAGTAGTAGTGATGCTCATTATGCTGGGAATCTTGTTGATGGAGCTAGATTACTTCAACTTTTTGGTGATGTTGCAACTGAATTACTCATAAGAGCAGACGGAGATGAAGGTCTTTTTGTTGCTTATGATAATGTTGAATTTATGGCTCCTGTATTTGGAGGAGATTTTATTGAAGCGAGAGGATATATCGAACATATAGGAAATTCTTCAAGAGTAATGAGTTTTGAAGCTTATAAAGTAATTACTTCAGCAAATTCTTCGGTTGCATCAGCTTGCGATGTATTAGAAGAACCTGTATTAGTTTGTAAAGCTCATGGAACTTGTGTTGTTCCAAAAGAATTTCAGAGGAATTGATGTTGCGTTGCGGTAACCGGTTATTGCAAAGCAAAAATAAATGTTGTAAAAACTTTTTATATGTGTGAAAATATTAAAGAGCAAGTATTAAAATAGTGAAATGGTGAAAGAGTTGAGGGTTGAGGGTTAAAGAGTTAAAAGAAAGAACAGTGAAACTGTGACAGATAGAGCGTGACATGTCATTTTATGACTGGTCATTTTATGACATTAGTGACAAAAAAACAAAGTCACTATGTTACCGGAGAGTTGCAGTCACATTTTAGTTAAAGGTTTTTAAACTAGACCGAAAGGTTTTTACTAACGAGCGAAGCTAGTACTAACTTTCTTTATCTCTGTCATGCCGGTATGTTTTTGAGGCGGAATCTGTTTTAAAGTTTTGTTAATAATGTTAAGGGAGAAAAAAATGAGAGAAGTCTATATTGTTGATGCTGTAAGAACAGCTGTTGGAAGTTTTAATGGAGCTCTTTCAGGAGTTTCAGCTGTGGAACTTGGTACGACTGTGGTTAAAAGCATTCTTGAAAGAAATGCTCTTAAAGGCGAAGAAATTGATGAAGTAATAATGGGTTGTATACTTCAAGCTGGAATAGGTCAAAATCTTGCTAGACAGTCAGCTATTAATTCAGGTATTCCTGTTGAAAAAACTGCTGTTACTGTTAATATGGTTTGTGGTTCTGGATTAAGAACTGTAGAAATGGCAGCTCAAGCAATAATGTGTGAGGATGCAGAATTAATTATTGCAGGTGGAGCTGAAAGTATGACAAATGCTCCTTATCTTCTACCAAAAGCTAGAAATGGCTATAGAATGGGTCATGGTGAAATTATAGATTCAATGATAAAAGATGGTCTTACTGATATTTTCAATGACTATCATATGGGAATAACAGCTGAGAATATTGCTGAAAAAATGAATATTTCAAAAGAAGAACAGGATAAATTTGCTGTAAGTTCTCAAAATAAAGCAGAAAAAGCACAAAAAGACGGGAAATTTAAAGATGAAATAGTTCCTGTACTTATACCTATGAGAAAAAAAGATCCTATAGTGTTTGAAGAGGATGAATATATAAAAAAAGGTGTTACTTATGAATCAGTATCAAAAGTTCGTTCAGCTTTTAAAAAAGATGGTACTGTAAGTGCTGCTAATGCTTCAGGTATAAATGATGGTGCAGCTGCAGTGCTTTTAGCTAGTGAACAAGCTTGTAAAAAATATAATCTTAAAAAGATTGCAAAGATTGTAAGTTATGCTCAGGCTGGTGTTTCTCCTGATGTTATGGGACTTGGGCCTATACCTGCTGTAAAAAAAGCTATTTCCAAAGCTAAATGGGAAATATCAGATCTTGATCTTATAGAAGCTAATGAAGCTTTTGCTGTACAGTCAATTGCTGTTAATAGAGAATTAGCTTGGGATACACAAAAAGTTAATGTTAATGGTGGAGCTATTGCTTTGGGTCATCCTGTTGGAGCGAGTGGAACAAGAATTCTTGTTACTTTAATTCATGAGATGAAAAGAAGAAACAATAAAAAAGGTATTGCAACATTATGTATTGGTGGTGGTATGGGTATTGCTGTTTGTGTTGAAATGATTTAATTTTTTTTAAATTTATTTTTTTATTAAAATATAAAAGTATTAAAAATATTAAAATCCCGGCATGATTCTGAGAAACTGTCATCCCGGCATGATTCTGAGCCGGGATCTCGTTTTTGATTTTTTTTATCATTACAATAACGCAAAAAAATAATCATTCGGTTCTATTCAATATTTTACATCCATATAAAATATCTCATTACCTTCCTTTTCTCGTAATTGCTGACAGACATATTTTTTTAATCTTTTATAAAAATCAAAATTATCTTGTTAAATTAATAAAAAGCAACATATTGTTATATTTTGTCATACCGGTATGTTTCTGAGTCGGTATCTGTTTTTGTTTTTAGTTCTGTCATTCCCTTGAATATAGGAATACATAAAAAAATAAAAAAAATTTACGAAATAATCAAAATTTTAGTATAATTGAAACCTCAATTAAAAACTCGAATAAATAAGGAGTTTATGTTTTGAAAAAATGGGTTGTACTTTTTGCAGGAATTATTCTACAGACAATATTAGGTGGAATATATGCCTGGAGTGCTTTTGTTCCATCTCTTACTGAAAATTATGGATTTTCAAAAGGTCAATGTGGACTTGTTTTTGGTGTTATGATTGCTGTTTTTTCTGTTTCTACAATTCCAGCAGGCTATTTTTTAAATAAATTTGGTCCGAGAATCACATCTCTAATCGGTTCTATCTTTTTTGCATTGGGTTATATTTTAGCATCTTTTGCAGGCAATTCATTTTTTTTAATAATTATTAGTCTTGGTATTATTGCCGGTATAGGTGTTGGTTTTGGATATGTTTGTCCTATGTCGACGGGTATGAAATGGTTTCCTAAAAATCGTGGTCTTATAACTGGTATTGCTGTTGCAGGTTTTGGAGGCGGAGCAATAATTTTAAACTATGTTGTTGAGTATTTTGTTTTTAATATGAATTTAGTTATTGGAGATGTTTTTTTAATTATAGGTATTTATTTTGGACTTGCTGCTGTTATAAGCTCACTTTTTCTTGCTGAGCCATTAAATCATGGATATTATGTTGAAAAAAACAATAAAATTAGCATTAAAGAACATGTATTTTCAAAATCTTTTTTTACAATTATTCTTGGTATGTTTGCAGGAACTTTTTCTGGACTTCTAATAATAGGGAACCTTAAACCTATGATGTTGAGTTTAGGTGTAGGAGAATTTTTTGCAACTTTGAGTATTTCAATTTTTTCACTAGGAAATATTACAGGTAGAATTTTGTGGGGAAAGATATATGATAGATTTAAGTCTGCAAAGACTATAAAGTTATCTTTGATTTCAATTTTTTTAACATTTGTGTTTTTTACTTTAAAATTACAAGTTGAATTCCTTATTATAGTTATTTTTTTTGCTGGAATGGGTTTTGGTGGCTGTTTTGTTGTTTATGCATCATCTGTTGTGGAAAAATTTGGAATGAAATTATTTTCATTTTTATATCCGATTTGTTTTCTATCCTATGGTTTAGCAGCATTAATTGGACCTTCTACAGCCGGATATTTGAAAGATATGTCTGGAAGTTATTCTTATGCAATAAATGTTTGTATTGCAATGCTTTTTATAGTTCTGATAATAAATTATATTACAGAAAAAAGGATAAAGAAAGTATAAAAACAGTATAAAAGCGGTATAAGAGTATAAGAACGGGATAAAAATAATTATTAATTATAGAAGCCGGGAAAGCCCGAGATTCGGGAGTTGGGAAAATATTTAAACCCTACAAACCCTACAAATCCGTTATCGCCTTCGTGTTAATTCTAAAATTATTTTAACATAAATTCTCTGATTATTTTATACAGAACTTTATTTTATATAAACTAACTCACAATTGTTAATATATTTTTTTTGTATTATAATGATGATGAAAAAATAAATTTTTATAGCATTACAGGGGGTTATTAGTTATGGAAGTTAATAAAATAGGTGTTATTGGTTTTGGGACAATGGGTAGTGGAATTGTCACTGTATCGTTGGTTTCTGGTTTTGATGTTACTGTTTGTGAAGTAAATGAAAAAGCTATGGAAAATGGTAAAAATATTCTTTCTAAAAATCTTGCAAGAATGGAAAGAAAAGGTAATCTTAAGAAATCTTCAAATGAATATATAAATTCTTTAAATTGTGTTTTTAATATAGATGAACTTAAAGATTGTGATATTGTAATTGAAGCTGCAACTGAAAACAAACAGCTCAAACTTGATATTTTTAAAAAACTCGATAATTTAATGCCAAAAAATACTATACTTGCAACAAATACATCTTCTATATCTATAACTGAGATTGCTGGTGTTACTAATAGAGCTGAAAAGATTATAGGAATGCATTTTATGAATCCTGTTCCTATGATGAAACTTGTTGAAGTTATTCGTGGAATTGCAACTAGTCAGCAAACTTATGATATTGTTAATGATATATCACTTAAAATGGATAAAACTCCAGTTGAAGTAAATGATTATCCAGGTTTTGCAGTTAATAGATTGCTTATTCCTATGATAAATGAAGCTTGTTTTTGTCTTATGGAAGGAGTTGGAAAAGCTGAAAATATCGATACTGTAATGAAGCTTGGAGCTTCTCACCCGATGGGACCGCTAGCTTTAGGAGATCTTATAGGTCTTGATGTTTGTCTTTCTATTATGGAAGTGCTTTATGATGGCTTTAAAGATTCAAAATATAGACCTTGTCCGCTTCTTGTTAAGATGGTAAATGCAGGTTATCTTGGAAGAAAGTCTGGAAGAGGATTTTATAATTATGGAGAGGGTAAATAAATGTCATATAAATTTTTTGTTTTAGAAAAAGATAATAATATATATAGACTTATAATTAATGCGCCAAAGAGTTTGAACTCTTTAAGCACTGAATTATTAAATGATTTTGAAAAAATAATTGATGAAATATCAAAAGAAAATGTAAAGGTACTTATTATAACTGGAATTGAAAAATCTTTTGTTGCTGGTGCTGACATTGCTGAAATGAAAGAAATGAATTATCAGCAAGCTTTAGATTATGCAAAGCTAGGACATAGGGTTTTTTCTAAAATTGAACAGGCTCCTTTTATTACTATTGCTGCGATTAATGGTTATGCACTTGGTGGTGGACTTGAACTTGCATTAGCATGTGATATAAGAATTGCTTCAAAACGAGCAAAATTAGGTCAGCCTGAAGTTAGTCTTGGTATAATTCCAGGATTTGGTGCAACTCAGAGATTATCAAGACTTATAGGTGTTTCTCTTGCAAAATATGTTATTTTTAGTGGAGATACTTTAAAAGCAGAAGAAGCTGAAAAAATGGGTATAGTTGTTAAAGTTACTGAACCTGAAGAACTTATTGACGAAGCAAAAAAAATAGCTTTAAATATTATAAGTAAGAGTTTTAATGCTGTTATCATTGCAAAAAAAGCTATAGAGCAAGGTATAGAAATGCCTAAATACGAAGCTCTTAAAACTGAAGAAATTCTTTTTGCTAGTTGTTTTACTCACAATGATCAAAAAAATGGTATGAGTGCATTTATTGAAAGGAAAAAGCCTAATTTTGAATAAAAAAAACTTTTTAATTTTTGTTTTTTTAATATTTTTAAATTTTAATACTTTTTGTGAATTATATGATACTGATGAAGTATTGCTTTTTAAAAAGAAAGCTGAGTTTGTTATAAAAAAACTTGAAGAAAAAAATATATCATCTGGTCAGGATAATATCAGAAGTATTGACGAAAAAATGAAAATACTTGAAATAATAAATTATTTTGGAGAAGCTTTTGAAAAGCTTGAAAAAAAGAATTTTGAAGAGGTAAGAAATTTACTTTCTAAAATAAGTGATATTCTTGACACTTTGGAATATAAAAAAGATATAATAAAAGTATTGGATCAAAAATTGCTTTTTGTTTCAGAAAATAGGATTTGTGTTGAGGTTAAGCTTAAAAATATTTCTCAAAAATTTGTTGAAAACGGTAAGATGAAGGTTGTTTTAAAAGATAGTGGGGGAAATATAGTTATTGAAAAGATTTTTTCATTTATGATTTCAATATTAAAACAAAATCATGAAATAATAGAGAGATTTTATTTTTATAATATAAAAAATCCTGAAATAATAAAAAATGCTGAAGTTGAATTTATTAATTCTATGGAGTGATATTTGATCTTTTTTTTATATTTCTTAATATTTTTGATAACTTTTTTAGGTGTTCTTGTATTTTATCCATATACTGTATATTTTACAGGAGATATAAATAAATATTTTTTAATGTGTGATTTTTTTATTGTTGATTTATTATTTAGAAAAAATAAAAAAAAGACAGTTTTAAAATTGAAACTTTTTGGCTTGTTCATAATTTTTGAAAAAAAAACAGGTAAAAATAAAGTCAAAAAATATGATCCTGATTATGAAAGAATATATTTTGTAATATCTTTTTTTATAAGACATATTTTGAGTCTGTTAAAGATTGTTGATATTAAAAAACTTGGTGTAGAAATTAAAATTGGTTTTAGAGAGTATTATATTCTTTCTCAAATACATATATTTTCAATTATATTTAATAATATTCTTCCTGATGGTATTTTTTGTGTTATAGAACCTGATTATGAAAAAGAATTGTTTGATTATCAAGGAAAAGGTGAAATAACTATTTATTTATGGAAAATATTTTGGTTTTTTATAAAACTTCTTTTTCACAGAGCTACATGGTCTGGTATTTATGAATATTATAGATATTATAAAAAAATTTAAATAAACTATATAGACCATTATGCTTTTGATTAAGGTACATTGGTCAAAACTTGATTTTTCAATAATATAATGATATATTTTTAAAACCTACTGAAATGCCCGATGGAAAATTAGGACGAGATTTTTATATAGTCTATAGGAGGAATTAAATGTCCGAAGGAAAGAAAAGGAAACACACACCTGAACAGAAGAGAATACTTCAAAACAGAAAAAGAGCAGAAAGAAATACTGCTTTAAAAAGTAGAATGAAAACAACTGTCAAAAAATTTGAAAAAGCAGTTGAAGCTGGCGTTGCTAATGAAGAAAGTGCAGTTCTTTATAAAGATGTTACAAGAACATTGGATAAAATGGTAACTAAAGGAATACTTCATAAAAATACTGCTGCAAGAAAAAAATCAAGATTGTCAAAAAAAATCTCAAATTAAATTTTTATAAAAACGCCCCGGTTATCCGGGGTTTTTTTTTACCTAAAATTAAATTTTATGGAGTGAACTGTGAATAATACAGCTCATATTCTTAATTTTTCTCAACTACTTTACTCTTTAAATATTGAGGAAGATATTGAGAAAATAGATTTTAAAATAAATAATTATTTCTTAGATAATTTCCATTTTTATTCTTCTGCTTTTTATCTTTTTAATGATAAGGAAGTAATGAAATATAGATTTATTGGTGAGAGCATTACAGAAAATGAGCTTACAGAATGTAGAATAATCGTCAATGGACTTTTTCCTGAAATCTCTAAAGAAAATATTGTGGCTGATACTATTTTTATAAAGAGATCTAAATCACTTATATTTTTCCCCGTTATATCTTCTAAAAAATGTGTTGGATTATTTGCTTTGTTTTTAAAAGAAAAGATTACAGAAGAGCAGAAAGAAACAGTATCTAAAATTATACTTGATATTGGAAATATATTATTTGAGAAAATAATTGAAAATGAAGATAAAAATAAATATATAGAAATTGCCAATGAATATAATAGAGAAATGGAAACAGCAAGTCTTCTTCATAAAAAAATAATCCCTAAAAATCATTTTGATTTTGAAAATTTGAATTTAAAAGTAATTTATAGACCATATAAACTTATTGGCGGAGATTATTATAATTGTTTTGAAATAGAAAAATCCAAAAAATATCTTATTGTTATGGCTGATGCAGCCGGAAAAGGAATGGCTGGAGCTCTTATATCCAATATGTTTCATGTTATATTAAAATATATTACAATTACTGAAAAAATAAATAGTCTTGAAAAAATATGTCAAAATATTAATGCATTTATGTGTGAATCTATTGACTGTTACCACTTTATTGCATCTATGTTTGTTCTAATAGATTATGAAAAAAAGACTTTTCAGGTTTGTAATTGTGGACATAGTTCACCATATTATATTTCCAAAGAAAACATTGTAGAAATTGATGGGGGAAATCCTCCTATGGGTATTGATAATATATCTTCTTTTGAAATATCAGAAAGAAGTATTGAAAATGGAGATAAATTTTTGTTCTGGACAGATGGTTTTGCTGAATCTGAAGAGGATGGCATTGCACTCTTAAGGCTTCTTAAGGATTATAGCCTTCTTTCAATTGACAATCTTATAAGAGTATTATATTCTAAGATGAACAGAGAAAACTATACAGATGATATAACTCTCATTGTCGGTCATATATTTTGTCAAGAGGAAATCAATGCTTAGTTCAAGGATAAAATATCTTTTTAGTCTTATACATGATATGTATAATGTTGAGGATTTTTTTCATTTAAAAAAACTTATAGTTAAAAGAACTTCTGAGATATTTGAAGCTGAAAGAGTTTCTCTTATGCTTTTTGATGAATATTCTCAGACTCTTAGAATTGTTGAAAGTGTTGGAATATCTTCTAAGGTAGTAAACAATACAGCTTGTAAACTTGGGAAGGATATTGCTGGTCTTTCTCTTAAAGAAAAAAAACTTTTTTTTATTGAAAATATATATGATATAAGTAAAAAATATGGTTTTAAGGTCAAAAAAAATATAACTTCTCCATTTCTTATTGTAATTCCTCTTTATGTTGGTGATAAAATGACAGGTACTTTGAATATTACAAAGATAAAAGAACCTGAAAATTTTTCAAAAAGAGATAAAGACATAATTTTATCCATTTCTTCCCATGTAGCTTTATCAGTTGAAAGAATAAATCTTCTTGATTTTCAGAAGACAAAAATGAATCAAGCTATGACATTATTTGAAATAAGTAAAACTCTCAATTCTTTTGTTGATATTGAGGAAACTTTGGAATCTCTTATAAAGATTATTTCTAAAATTCTTGGTATTAAAAAAATATCAATATATATGTTTAATCAAAGTACAAGAAGATTTATTAACAAAACTTTTTCAGGTATGAATGAAGCTGAACTTAATAATATTGATTTTATATTAAAAAATAAAAGAGAAGAATTTATTAAAGGAAAAGAATCATTTGAAAAGATAGAGCTTGAAGATTCAGCATTTTATTTTTTACCACTTTATTATGAAAATAATCTCATTGGAATGCTTTCTATAATGAAAGATAATTCTGAAAAAGAACATGATGTTAGATTTCTGGGAATTCTTGCTTCTCAGATTGCTGTGATTATAGGTAAAGAGATAATACTTGAAAAATTAAAAAAAGAAAAAGAAAAATTTAGAGTTTTAAACTTTATGAGCAAAGAGATGAGTACTTGTTTTGAAATTAGAAAAATGGTAGAAATTTTAAAAGAAAATTTGAGATTTATGTTTGATTATGATATTGCATGTTTTCTTGTATTTAAAACAGATTATTCAAAAGCTGATTTGTTTTTTGATACTTTTAATGCTGAAAAAAATGCTCTTTTAAAGAGTGCGTATGATATTGTAACTGGCTTTTTAAGATTAAATAAAAAAGGTCTTGGAAATGTTGATATAAAGACACATGGAATAGAACCTAAACTTTTGATAAATAAAAATGATGAAAATATAGGAAGTCATCTTATAATGCCACTTATTGAGGGAGAGGAATTAAAAGGTATTTTTTTTATAGGTGCTTTGGAAAATGATAAAATAACAATAGAAAATGATCTTGAGCTTTTTTCCATAATAGGTAATTATATTGCATCTACTCTTGAAAAATCCTTTCTTTTTAAAGAAAATGAAAGACTTGCTTTCACTGATTCTATGACTGCAACTTATAATTACAGGTTTTTTAAAAATAGAATAGAAGGTGAATTTGCAAGATGTAGAAGATATGATAAGACAATGAGTTTGCTTATACTTGATATTGACCATTTTAAATTTTTTAATGATAATTTTGGTCATCAGCAGGGTGATAGTGTTTTAAGAGAAACTGCTTTTACTATAAAAGAAAATGTAAGATCAATTGATATTGTTGCAAGATATGGTGGAGAAGAGTTTGTAGTCATATTACCGGAAACTACTCTGGAAGAAGGTGTTGTTATTGCTGAAAGAATAAGAAGTTGTATTGAATTAAAACAATATAATAATATCAACAATACTGGAAAAATGCTTCACATAACTGTTAGTATAGGTATAGCTGAATTAAAAGATAGTATTAAAAATGTTAGGGAATTTATTGATATTGCTGATGCTTGTCTTTATAAAGCTAAAAATAATGGAAGAAATAGGGTTTGTTATTATGACAAAGAAAAATATAAAGAAACGAAAAATACTGATTTTAGATGATGAAAAAGATGTAACTGATTTTATTGAAATACTTCTTAAAATGGAGGATTTCGATGTAAAAGCATTAAATACATCTGCTGATTTGATGAAAGAATTGCTTGAAAATGATTATGATTTGCTTATAATTGATATTATGATGCCTCAGTTTAATGGAATACAGATGACAAGACTGGTAAAAAATGATAAAAAACTTAAAAAAATGCCTATTATAGTGGTAACTGCATTGAATGATAAAAAAAATAGATTTGTTGCAGAGCATTCAGGTGCTGATGCTTTTTTTGTAAAACCTTTTTCATCAGATGAACTTGTCAAAGAAGTTAAGAGGCTGACTGGACTTTGAGCTGAAAAATTGCTTTTTTATAATAATAAAGGAAATATAAATGGATAAGAGTATAAGTGTTTCTTTAACTGAATATGAAGAATTGAAAAATCAGATTGAACTTTTAAAAAAAGATAATGAGATTCTACAAAAAGATTATTATAATCAGATAATAATTAATGAGTTTATAAAACTTGATGTATATATAGATAATATAGATGATCTTATGAAAAATCTTTTTTCTACAATAGAAAATCTTGTTGAAGTTGATTTCATAGGACTTTCACTTTTTGATATAAAAAAAACAGGTTTTACTTTCTTTGGTGATTATGAAAAATCATTACAAAATAAACTTAAAAAAAATTATGTAAAACTTGTATCTGAATATCAGGAAGATATATCTGATTTTGAGGAAAAAGTCTATTATTGCCATGATGAAGAAAAAATTATAGATGAAAAAGAAGTTTTTTCTACAATTACCAATAAAATAACAAGGCATGGCAGGCTTCTTGGCATTATATGTTTTTATATGTTTGATAATACTAATATGAGCGACAAAAATAAATTAATTAAACTGTTTATGTCGCATATTTCAACATTAATAGAAAATGCACTTCTTTTTGAATCTGAAAAAAATATTCAAGGAGAGCTAAGAAAAAAATTATCTGCTTTTGAAACTCTATATAAATTAAGTGCTGTCGATTCTACAAACAAGAAACTTGATTCAAAACTTAAAAAAATATTAAAAGCTATGGTTGAAGAATTTTTTGGAACAGGTGGTTCTATTCTTTTTATAGATGAAGATAATCAAGAACTTTTTGTTAGAACTCATATTGGTATTCAACAAAAAAGAGCTTCAAAATTTAGAATGAAAATTGGTGAAGGGATTGTTGGAAGAATAGCTAAAGAAGGTAAACCGCTTATTGTTATTGATGAAAAATATAAAGATGATAATAGAATTGTAAAAGGTGCTAATATTATTTATTGGAGTTTTTCAAAAGAATACGATGATGTTAGGAAAGATATAATATCTGCTATATCTACTCCGATTAAATTCAAAGACATTACTATTGGTGTTGTTTCAATAACAAGTAAACATCATATTTATAACGAGGACGATCTTAAACTTTTACAGATATTTTCTTCAAATATAGCTTATGTTACAAAAAATTCTAATTTATATTTAGATTTAGAAAAAAGAGTTGATGAACTTGAAATTGTTAACACAATGATGAAACAAGTTAATGTAGACTCTGATGTAAGGGAAATAATTAGAGGTTTATTTGGAATATTGAATAATAGATTTGATTTTAAAGCAGCATGTATTATTCTTGATTCATTTCCTGTTCTTGATATGAATTATTATTCTGAGTTTGAATTATCTGATAAACAATATGAAAAAATTGAAAAAGAAATGCTAGCAGATGTTAAAAATATGCTTAATAATAAGCTTTATTCTTATAATATTCGTAGGAATATTATTAAAAGAGGTACAAGGAGATTTTCTCTAAGAGATAATTTTGATTTTGTATCTGTTCCAATTGTAATAAAAAAGCAAATATTAGGTTTTATTATTGTTCTTGACAATAAAAATGGTGAAATAAGAGAAAACATAAGATTTCTTACTACAATAGCTTCAGCATTTGCGATTGTCCGTGAAAATAATATTGTGTATGATAGTATAGAAAAAAAGGTTTCTACTTTATCAACTGTATTTGATGTTACAAAAAGTATTTCTGAAAAACTTGATTTTAAGGAAGTTTCAAAATCACTTGTAAGAGTTGCTAAAAAAATTCTTAATGCAAAACTTGTAGTTCTTAGAATGTTTAATGAGGATGATAATTTTCTTGAAATTGAAAGAATTGAATGGGGCGAAAACTCTGAAGATGAATTTGTTAAAACTGAACTTTTGGACAGTATTGAACTTTCTTTTTCAAGAGAAGCATTTATGAAAAATAAAGCAATATTTACAGGAAGACTTTATGAAAAGCTTAGAATAAAAAATATTGAATGGATAATGAAACATGAACTTGCAGGTCTTTTTACAATACCGCTTATGATAAGAGGTAGAGCGATTGGTATATTGAACTGTTATGTTTCTTCAAAAATACCTGATATTGATGAAGAGCTTGAACTTCTTGAAAATTTATGTTCACAAGCTGCAATTGCACTTGAAAATTCAAGACTTTTTTCTAATCTTGAAAAAACATATTTTGATACAATAGCTGCACTAGCTGCAGCAATTGATGCAAAAGACCATTATACTCACGGACATTCAGAAAAAGTTATGGAATATAGCGTTGCTATAGCTGAAGAACTACATCTTGATGAAAAAGAAGTTACTGCAATTAAATTTGCAGGTCTTTTACATGATGTTGGCAAAATCGGAATAGATGATAATATTTTAAAAAAACCTGGCATGCTTACACCTGAAGAAAGGGTTGAAATTGAAAAACATCCTGTGTATGGTTCTAAAATAGTTGAAAAAGTCGATTTTCTTAAAAAAATTGGTAGTCTTACTTTTCATCATCATGAAAGATGGGATGGAAAAGGATATCCTGAAAATCTAAAGGGAGAACAAATTCCAATGGGTGCAAGGATACTTTCTGTAGCAGATACATTTGATGCTATGACTTCTTCAAGATCCTATAGAAGTGCTTTGCCTGAAGAAGTTGCTATTGAAGAAATTAAAAGATGTGCAGGAAGTCAGTTTGATCCTAGAATTGTAAAAGCTTTTTTAAATGTGGTTGGTAGAAAATTAAGGATAAAAAAAATGAAACTTCTAAGAACTGAAAAACTTGAAAATTTAAAAAAGAAGTAAAAACGGAGGAATTATGGCGTTGAATGATGTTGTTAAAACTCTAATAGACGAATTAAAGAATTCAATACAGTGTCAGACTGTTATAGGGAATCCTATTGTAGCAGGTGAAATTACTATTATACCGGTAAGCAAAGTATCTTTTGGTTTTGCTGCTGGTGGTGGTGAAAAGAAAAAACTTCCGGGATTTGGAGCAGGAACTGGTGGAGGTGCTTCTGTAGAACCGGTTGCATTTATTGTAATATCAGGCAATGATGTCAAAGTAATGGGTTTAAAAAAAAGCGATAAATGGATGGATAAACTTCTTGATCCAGAAAATTATGAAAAACTAAATGAAGTATTTAAAAAAATAAAAAAAGGTGGTAAAAAATTTGGAAGATCTGAAGATAAGACAGAAGATTGAAGCTCAAGAGTATAAAGTATTATCTTCAGAATTGGCATGTTTTGCAAAAAACACAAAAGGTAGAGTTATAAGTGAGGATGAAAGTCCTGTAAGAACATGTTTTCAGCGTGATAGAGATAGAATAATTCATTCTTCATCTTTCCGTAGGCTAAAAGATAAAACTCAGGTTTTTATATTAAGTGATTTTTCGCATCCAAGGACAAGATTGACACATACTCTGGAAGTTGCACAGATAGCAAGAACTATATCAAGAGCTCTTGATCTTAATGAAGATCTTACAGAAGCTATTGCATTAGGTCATGATCTTGGACATACACCTTTTGGTCATCTTGGTGAAAGGATTATTGATTCTCATGTAAGTTTTAAATTCCATCATTCTCTTAATTCACTTAGAATTGTTGATTATCTTGAAAAAGAAGGTAAAGGATTAAATCTTACATTTGAAGTAAGAGATGGTATTGTGAAACATTCAAAGTCAATAAAGGGAATTGAAGATCTTGTATTTGGAAAACAGCCGTTTACATCTGAAGCTAAAGTTGTGAGAATATCTGATTCAATTGCTTATCTTAATCATGACATTGATGATTCTATAAATAAAGGTATTATAAATATTGAAGAATTACCTGAAGAAAGCCTAAATATAATTGGGAAAAGACATGGTCAAAGAATAAATACAATGGTTGAATCTGTAATAAGATTTGGTATTGAGAATAAAAAGATTGGTATGGAAGATAATATACTTAAACAAAGTAATATTCTTAGAAATTTTATGTTTGAAAATGTTTATATAAAGGCTGATGAAACAGAAGCTTCTATAAAGGCAGTTGAAATGCTTGAATATATATGGAAATTTTATGAATACAATAAAAAAATATTTTTTTTAGATTTTAACATAAAAAAAGAATATGCAGATTATGAAAGAATGCTTGCGGATAATATTTCATTTCTTACAGATAACGAAGTTATAGTACTTTATAAAAGATTAAAAATATGAAATTTGACCAATTGAATTCAACATTAATAATAGAATTGACAAATATGTGCAATCTAAATTGTATAATGTGTGAAATAGATAGACCAAGACAGGGTTTTATGACTATAGATTTATTTAGAGAAATTCTTAATAAAATAAAACAAAGTAAATATTCATTTAATATGTTTCTCCCATTTTGGAAAGGAGAACCTCTTCTTCATCCTCAATTTATTGAAATGATGGAACTTTATTTAAAAATGAATTTAAATAATTCTATTGCCAAAAATCTTGGATTTGATACTAATGCTCATTTTCTTGATAAAGATATATCTGAATTTATTTTAAAAAGTAATATTTTTACAGTAATAACTTTTTCTATAGATGCTGCTTGTAATAACACTTATTCTCTTATAAGAGGTGGAGATTTTGAAAAAATATTGAATAATATAAGAAGGTTTATAAAAATTAAACTTTCTCTTAATAAAAAAAATCCTAATATTGTTTTTCAGTTTATTGTAATGGAAGAAAACAAAGACGAATTAGGAGATTTTATAAAAAAAATAAAAGAATTATTATTAGAATTTGACATTAAAAATCTTAAAGTTAATTATAATTATGATAAACCTGATTTTATTGGAGAATATACTATTTTATTTAGAAAAGTGTTAAAAAAAAATAAAGTTGAACAAGAAAAAAGTAATATTTTATTTTCACAAAAAATGTCTGAAATTTTTGAAGATTTTAATACTATTTCAAATTTAAAGACTATTTGTGGCGGTCCTTTTTCTCATGTAGCTATTGATTATGAGGGAAATGTTTATCCTTGTTGTGTTGAAAATAAAGTAGATTTTTCACTTGGTAACATAATTTATAAGAGTTTAAATGATATAATTTGTTCGGAAGATATGATAAAATTAAGAAATTATTTATTAGGAATAGGGAATGAAAAAAACAAAGTATGTGAGAATTGTATAGGACAAGTTTTTCCTATATATTATGAAAAAAATATAAAAATGCTTAAAGGACTCAGTGAAATATGAAAAAATCAATAAATTTCAGAGTGTTTATTTTTTTAAGTTTACTATTTTGTAATTTTTTTTCTGTATATTCAAATACTGCAAATGTAAAACTAGAATTTTCAGGAATGTATGGTAATTTCAAGTTATATAGAAGTTGGTGGCCTCAACAAATGGAAAATATAAATCAAGAAAATTTTTCAATTGAATACAAATTACCTAAAAATAAAAAATATGAGATTATTCTTTATAAAGGAGATGAATACTATTTCGGACAGTCTTTTTTTTTAAAAGATAATATTATAATAAAAAAAAATCTTTCAAAAAGAAAAATCAATGTTGTTTTAAAACCTTTTGAAAAAGACAATTTTGTTTTTTTATATGGTGTAAAAGACGGTATAAAAATAACTGAGTTTGAAAAACATTTAGATGGAAATTACCATGGTTCTTTTGAATGGGATTTTAATTTAGATATTGATTTTGATGTAATTGGAGATTCTGATTATATATTTGGGCCTGTAAAATTTGACACAGAGTATAATTTAAATGAATTAAATATAAAATTAAATCTTTCCCCAAAAATTCATTATCAAAATAAAAAAATTGTAAACGAACAAAATAAAGATCTATTTTTCTTAAAAATAAAAGGTGAATTTCCAGAAAATCTTATATTAAAAAAAATTAGATTATCAGATAACAAAGTTATTGATACATTTGACATTGAAAATGACATATCTGTTTTACCACATAGTTATGGTGTAATATATAAAATTTTTTATAAAAATAATGAGGTTTTTAACTTTAAAAACACAGGTGATAATGTAAATCTTGATGTTTTTAATATAAATCAAATAAAAATCAAAGGTGAATTTGAAAAATTATCCTATAGAACTAGTGGTGTTGAACAGAATATAAAAATAATAGATAAAACTATAAATGGACCACTTTTTTTTAATGAAGATGACAATGTTATAGAAATTTTTACTGAGGATAAAAAAATACATTTTCAAAATGTAACCCAAACAATTTGTGATTTTCCTTATGTTTTCCCTGGTCGTGCAAAAATAGTGTTTCAATTTAGTATGGAAAATAATAATTTACTTTTTATGTATAAAAACTGGGATGAAAATGGATTTTATTGTAATCCTCAAAATATAGAAAAAATCAAAAAAGATAAAAATGGATTGTTTAATTTTGTTTCGTTTGTTTCTCCTTTAAGCGTTGAGGATATGAGAGAATATTCTTTTAATATAATGGATCAAAATGGTAGAATTAGCAAGAAATTTCCTATGTTTATAAAAAGTTTGGATGATATTGTTTTGACTCATGATTTTGATATTTTCAAAAACAAATCAATTTATAATATTGATTTTGTATTTCATATTCTTCCTATTAATAGATGGGATAGATTTTTTATTAAACATAATTTTACTGATATATCTGATGATATTAATGGTTTTGTAAAAGAAGAATTATTTGAAGATAAAGATAATAGAAGCTATTTTAATATGAATTTTAAATCTCATGAAGGTGATAAAAACTTTGAATTATGGGCTTATGACACTGAAACATCAGATTATGAAATGATATATGGAGATTATTTTCATCTTAATCAATCTAAAAAGATTGTTTACAATTATGATAAAAATAAAAACCTTGAAAATAATGAATTATTATTTAAACTTTTTTATTTTGTGTGTTTTTTAATGATTGCTATAATTGTTATAAGATTTATTTATAAAAAATATATATTTTATATTTTTAAAAATATGAATAAAAAATTGTTTGAAAGCATACTTGATGATGAAGTTAATATTATTATGTCAGATAAATATATTTTTGAATATTTCACAAAAGCTACTAATAAAAAGCTTGTATTTGTTGAAGATATAATTGATAGCATTCTAAAAATTATTCAAAAAAAACTCTTTATTGATGAAATAAATATAAGTTGTAAACAAATTAATAATAGTATTTATAATGAAATTAAAAAGATAGCCTATAAAGAAAATATTAAGATAAATGTTTTTACTTTTTTCGTGGAAAAACCTATAAAATGTGTTAAAATTATTGCACAACAAGAAAGTAACATTATTTATTATGTTGAAAAGAATAAAATAAATTTTGCATTTATAAAAAAACACCATCTTTTCCCAGTTTGGGGAATGACGGGAAGGTTGGATGAAAAATATGTTTTGGAAGAAAAACAGAAAAATTAAAGTTGAAGACTTTAATTGTATTTATAGATTATCTCCTTTTTTTGATGATAATAGTGTAATAAAACAGACATTATCTCAAAAAATAGAAATTAAAGATAAACAGATAAAAATATACAATAAAAAAAAATGGGTAATATTCAAAATTCCTTTTAAAATAAAAACAACGGAAGATTTTTTATTTCGTATAAAATCATCTAAACATAATAGAGTAAAAGTTGCTATTATATTATGGGATTTTGAAGGCAGAGAAATTTGGAGTGATATAAGAGATTTTAATACTTATGAAGATTCTGTTTTTTTTAAAAAAAACAATATGAATAAGCCTGATTTTTTGCATTATAAAGATGATTTTTCAGAAAACATTTGTCATATTGGTATATATTTATACTGTAGAGAAAACATAACAATATTCGAGAATTTAATACTTGAAGTTGGTATAGATGAAACTAATGTATTAAAAGAAATAATTATTGAAAAATATTCAAATCTTCTAAAAAATAGTACATTTTCTTCTGCTGATAAAATATTCTCTATTTATAATGGTGAATCTTCTCATAATATAAAAACAAATAATAATATTTTTTCAAAAGATATAGACATAACTTTTCCTAAGTTTTTAAATGCTGAAAATTTAAGTGGTATTAATATTTATGGAAATTTTCCTGTTGGTACTATTTCTGGAATAATAACAGAACATGGTGAAAAACTTGAAAACACAGCATGTTATATAAATAAAACAACTATTTTATGGAATAATATTGTTGGTTTTAATTCAAAGGATAGGATAAAAGGAATTTTTTTTAGAAAATCTAATTCTGATGAAATTTTACTTGAGAATATATTATTTTTTGTTAATAAAAAACAATTGTCAGATATAATGTATAATGAAAATCATAAAAATAGACTTCTAACAGGGAATGTTTCTGTTTTTTCTGAAGGTAAAGGTTTTTGGAAAGATCAAGCTGGAATAAGTGTAAAAAAATCTAATGGTTTATGTATTGATATAGAACCTTTCAGAGCAAAAGAAAGGAATTTTTTCACTCTTTCATGGAATCTTTATAATAATTCATTAGTTTTAAAGGAAGATATAGAAGGTATTATTATTGGGTTTTCTTCAAAAGGAAGTTTTTCTCTTAGAATGCTTTTAACTGACGAAAAATCAAATGAATACTGGACATTGCCTTTTAGAATAAATGAGAATACTTCAGGAATTGTTAATTATTTATGGGCTGATTTTTTTCAACCATCATGGATTGAAAAAAAAATTCCGGGAAAAAATATAATTTCAATTAGCTTTTTATTTGAAACTGATGAAAAAGTCCAATTTACAATAAATTCTGATTTTTTCCAATTTAAAGAAAATGGAAAAAAAATTAAAAATTCCCATTCAAAATGCCTTTATCCAGTCAGTGAATATTACTTTTCAGATATTGATAATATTATTATTAAAAACAGTGAAGGGACAGAATGTAGTTTTGATTCGGATAGAAAAGTTAAACTTTTATACAGACCTGATTCGTCAAAAAAAGAACAGTATTCTCATATAAATTTTGAAAAATGTATAAATAGTTCGCTTTCAATACCAGATCTTTCTGGAATATCTTTTTCAGTTGATGGATTTAATACTAGAAATATTCATAGAATTGTTTTCAAAGATGAAAATTCAAATGAATACTGGAGTAATCCTCTTGATATAAACAATAATAAAACGCATTATTTTACTTATCTTGAAAATTTTGCTCATGCTGAGTGGAAATCTCAAAAAAAAGATAGTGGTAAGTATATTACTGATATATTTTATAATATATCAGGTGATGAAGATGAAGATATTGTTTTTAGAAATATTCAGTTTTTTACTGAAGATGCTGATTATTATGATTCGTTTTCAAATGATAGGAATATTTATCCACTTATTGATAATAGTATTTATTCAAATAAGGCTGAAATAATTTCAAATGACAATATAAAAGTTCTAAAAAAAGATTTTAAAAACAATACTTTTGAATTTGATTATATAGAAAACAATGATAATTTTTTAATATTTAGATATGATATGGCAAAATTGAATTTAACTGATTTTTCAGGTTTAAATAAGATTAATTTTAATATTAATACAAATTTTTCAGCTTGTATAAAATTACTTTTATCAGATCTTAAAGGTAATTGCATTTATTCAGATATTCTTGATATTCATAGCGATAGAAATATTTATCATGAATTTCGAATAGAAGATTTTAAAGATTGGGAAAATTTGAAATTTGCCCCATATATGCTTAAAAACATAGAAATTCACATAAATAATATTAAAACTCAAAAAAACAAGCTTGCTTTTGTATTAACACCACCAGTTTTAAGTGGTAGAAAGATAGAAAGAGGTAATTATTATTATTCAGGAGATTTTAATTTCTTTTCACTTAAAGAACTTTCAGGTTTTTGGACAGGTGCAGGAGAACATTCTTTATTAAAATTATTTAATGGTTGGAAAGATAATTCACTTGATTATCCTTGTCTTAGAGGTGAATTTGAAATAAAAACTGAAGATCATGAAAAAAATTGGATAGTATTAAGAAAAAATGAAATGGAAAATCCTCTTGATTTAAGTGATTTTGATTTTATCACTTTTTATTTTAAAACTGATACAAAAGGTATTTTTTTAAGAACAAAGTGGAATGATACAAAAAATAATAGTTATATTTGTACTTTTAATAATATCTCGGATTATAAAGACTTTATAAAAACAAATATTAGTGTTGCAAGAATGAGCGAGAATATAGATATATCAAATATTATATCTTACGAGTTTTATATTGGTCTTAATTGGGCAAAACCAGTTATTAAAGGGAATTTTTTCTTTGCTTCATATTCAGATAAAAAAATTATTATTGAAAGTGAAAAAAAACAAAATATTTATAATACAAAAAGATTTGATATTGAAAATTTTGAAAAAAAGATTGAAGCTAGTAAGACAAAGATAAGAATTGGGAATGAACTTTTCTCTTTTGAAGAAATACAAAAACTTGCTCAAAATAAATTGAAATTTGGAATAGTTGATTTTTCAAGAAAAGATATAATAATGGAAGAATCAAGAAAAAATCGAAAATGGGGACTTGGACAAGCTGCTGTTTTTGTAGAACCGACAAATCTTTGCAATCTAGCATGTATAATGTGTAATCATGGAGATAATTCTTTTGAAAGATCGTTAGGTGTAATGAAATTTAAAGATTTTAAAAAACTTGCTGATGAAATTGCAGCTAAAAAATTTAATATATGGGAAGTTTCTCCGTTTTGGATGGGAGAACCTTTTATTCATCCTCAGATTACAGAGTTTATTTCTTATTTATCTTCTGTTAGAAGACTTCCAGGTACAGTTCAGCATTTTAATATTCATACAAATGGTAATGTATTAACTAAAGAGCATATTGATTGCATTGTAGAGTCTGAGCTGGATTCTATTTTATTTTCAATTGATGCTGCAAAAGAAGAAACATATAGAAAAATAAGAGTTAATGGTGAGCTTTCTATTGTTTGTGAAAATATAAAAAAACTTTTAGAGGCTAGAAATTTAAAAGGTAAAAAACAACCTGCTATTATTTTACAATTTATTCTTATGGATGAAAATTCTGGAGAAGTTCCTGATTTTATTGAAATGGGAAAAAATCTTGGTATTAATAAAGTTATTTTTGCAGGTAGAAAAGAAGATAATAAATGGAATCTTCCTCAAGATGATAATTTGTTATTTCCGCAAATAGATTTTGATCTTGTATTTATTAAAGCTTTAGAACCAAATGCACTTACAAAAGAACAAAGTCATAGAGAAATTATTACGAAAATTCCAGAAGGTATGAAAAGACGACCTTGTGGTTCTTTATGGAGAATGTTTTCAATTGCTTGGGATGGTGAAGCTACAGCTTGTTGTCGTGATGATCAGGTTAAAATGCCAGTCGGAAATGTTCTGGAAAATGGTATTGAAAATGTATGGTATGGTGAAAAACTTAAAGAAATCAGACTTGCTCATATAAAAGGTGAATTTGAGAAAGCTCCAAAATGTTCTGATTGTGTTAATTGGGTAAAATATCCTATGAAAGATTCTGAAATAATTGAATGGCTTGAAAGTGTTGGTGAAGATATTTTAGCTGATAAGTTCAAAAAAAAGGAAATATAAATGCTAAAAGGAATGTTCAAAGATTCTATACTTGCACTTGAATTTACAAATTTTTGTAATTGTTCATGTATTATGTGTACTCAATCCCATAATAAAATAATTAAAGGTTTTATGCCTGAAACTATATTGGATAGCATAATAAATAATATTGTATCAGAAGATCTTTATTTTGATAAACTAATAACTTTTGGACTTGGTGAATCAACATTACACCCTCAATTTGCACAGTTTATGGAAAAATTATTTATAATGAATAGTACAGGAAGATATTTTGGTGGTATAGATCTTCATACAAATGGTATAGATTTAACTGATGAAATAATCGATATTCTTATAAAATATGGTAAACAGTTGAGTACATTGAGTTTTTCAATAGATGCAGTTTATGCTGAAACTTATTATAAAATTAGAAGAAATAAAAATTTTGATAAAATGGTTAATAATATAAAAAAAATTTTTAAAAAAAGAATTGATAAAAATCCTAGAATAAACCTTCAATTTATTATAATGGACGAAAATAGCGAAGAAGCTTATGATTTTATGAAATTCTGGGGAGATTTTCTTCAAGATAATAAAATACCATATCAGATTAATTATGATTGGTATCCAGCTATGAATAAAGATACTATTTTTTTTAAAAGGCTTAATCCAGTAAAACATGAAGAACTGGTTAAATATGAAAGTCTTCATCATTTTGTTGTAAAAAAACTTGGTATTTTAAAAGAAGATAATAACAATAATGGTGAAAATGAAAAGGAAAGGGCTGTTGAAAGTCATGAATGGCGAGGTGAAAAAAGAAGAATGCCTTGTTCTGGACCTTTTAAATATGTAACTGTTTGTTGGAATGGTGATGTAACTGTATGTTGTATAGATACAATGAGAGATTTAAAAATTGGGAATTTATCAGAAAATACCCTTTATAATTTATGGTCAAATGATAAATGTCATAATTATAGACTTGCTCATATAAAAGGAGATCTGACATCAATGCCAAAATGTCAGCATTGTAATAATTTGGATTCTCCTGAAATATCAAAAAAAGAAATAACAGATTATCTAAAAAAATATGGTTATGAGAATTATTTAGATTATTTAAAGGAATTTTAAATGTGGATTGAAGAGTTTTCAGAACAGTATATTTTGGTTGAATTGACAGATTATTGTAATTATAATTGTATTATGTGTTGTCACGATAGAAAAGAAGGACCTCATTCATTTAAACAAGGATTTATGACAGAAAATCTATTCAAAAAAATAATAGATGAACTTCCTCCTATAAAAAAGCCAGTAGGACTTAAATTATTTTGGCTCGGAGAACCTTTTTTAAATCCATTGTTTTCTGATATGCTTAAAAAATGTATTGATATATTAAGAAAAAAAAATTCAGGATATTATATTGATATTCATACAAATGCTTTTTTGATGACAGAGGAAATATCTATTCTTCTTATTGAAAATTCTGATATAATCCCAAGAATTACTCTTTCTCTTGATGCATATAATAATTCTACATATAAAAAAATAAGGCGAGGCGGCGATCTTGATAAAGTTGTAAAAAATATTGATTATTTTTTAAATAAAAGAGAAAAATCTGATAAAAAAAATCCAGGACTTATATTTCAATTTATAGTAATGAATGAAAATCATAAAGAAACCAAAGAATTTGTTGATTTCTGGGAAAATCGTCTTAATAATGTAAAGAAAAAAAAGAATTCTATATTAAAAAATATAACTAAATTATCAGGTTATAATCTTGGGAAAAAAATAGGTAATAGATTGAATATTGAAACTCCACAAGATGTTATCTGGCTTAAAAGACTTGATACTACACCTGAAAAACATGAACAAGCTGAAAATCTTTATATAAATACTATGGAAGAAAACAATCTTAGTTCTTGTATAAAAGATAATGTAGAAATAATAGTATCATCATATAATTTATGGAATAAAGAACAAGAAGTAGTTATTAGAGATAGTTTTAAGAGAAGACCTTGTTCTGGACCATGGAAAACTCCTTGTATAAGATGGGATGGTGAGCTTACAGTATGTTGCTTTGACCCTTCAATGGAACTTTCACTTGGAAATCTTTCAAATAATACATTTTCTCAGTTATGGTTTGGAGAAAAGATTGAAAATATGAGAAAACTTAATATTAAAGGTGAATTTGACAAAATAAAGACAAAAGATGGTTTTACAAAATGTCTTAATTGTTCAGGTCTTGATACTCCATTTTTGTCTGATGAAGAAATTGCTCTTTATAAAATGGAGAAAAAAATTGAAGACTCTTGATATAACCTTAGAGCTTTCAAATATTTGTAATTTTAAATGTGATATGTGTTTTCTTAGAGAAAAAGATATTATTAAAGGTCAGTTTTTAAAAAAACAATATATTGATAAGTTTATAAAAGAACTTGAAAAATCAGATTATAGAATACATGTATTAAAGACTTTTTGGGCTGGAGAAGGAATGCTTCATCCTGAATTTAAAAATATTATTGAAGAATTTTGTAATAATAAAAAAATAGATATAATAGCATTTGATTCAAATGCTAGTGTAATGGACTTAGATATTTCAGAATTTCTTGTTAAAATGTCTGAAAAAAAAGATTTGCGTATAATAATATCTTTAGATGCAATTGATGAAAATACATATTCTAAAATAAGAAAAGGTGGGATTTTTGAAAATACACTTTTTAATATTAGAAATTTAATAAAATGTAAAAAAAATTCAGATAATTCAAAATTAAAAATAATGATTCAATTTATTGTTCATCCTCAAAATTATCTTTCTTTATCTGATTTTATTTTATTTTGGAAAAAAGAATTTTTACCTGAACTTGATTTTAATATTTACCTTAATCAGAGTATTGCACATGGAAATGGAGTAAATATAAGACCTCTAACTATTCAGGATACAAGTATGAATATAAGTCAATTAGAAGCTAATGATTTATTTGAAAAAGCTTTGAAAGATTCTGGAATAATTAAAAAAAATGAAATTATACATGGTTTTTCTCAAGGTGGCGGAATAATTAATATTATAAGTGGTCAAAAAATATGAGTTCAAATAAAAGATTACCTTGTGGAGCTATATTTAGATCACCTGTAATAAGAAGTGATGGTTCTATTACTGTATGTAATTTTGACTTAGGCCTTGAATTAAAACTTGGAAATATAAAAGAAGACAATCTTTTTTCATTATGGGAAAGTGAAAAAATGCAGATTTTAAGAAAAAATAGTATATTAAATGAAAATATTCCTTTGAAATGTAAAAATTGTAATCCTGATTATTTTCTTTCAAGAAGAGAAACTGTTAAATATATTAAGAAAAATCTAAAAAGAGATATTCTTGATAAATTTCTTGTAAGAACATGTGATAAACCAAAAATTCTTCTTGTAAATCCACTTGTTTCCCCTAAAGCTCCATTTAAAACTTGTGTAACTTTGGGATTGGGAAGCATTGCAGCTTATATATCACCTTATTTTGAAGTTGAAATACTTAATATGAATTATTCTAATATTGATAATTATTCAGTTGCTAATTATATAGAAGAGAACAATTTTAATATTGTTGGTATAACTGGTATGACTTATCAAATAATGAGTGGAATTAAGCTTTTAAATATAATTAAAGAAAATACTCCTGAAGTTATAACTGTGGCAGGAGGTGTTTTTGCAACAATGAAACCTGATTTTTTAATGCAATATAAACAAGTTGATTTTTTAATAAAAGGCGAGGGAGAAAAAGCATTTTTAGCATTTCTTGAAAATATACAAAATCAAAACACAAATTTTTATGAATATCCTTCTCTTGTTTGGAGAAATGAAGAAAACATCGTTGAAAACCAAGAATGTGATTTTTTAAAACCTGATGAAATACCAATAATTCCAAGAAAAATTTTGCCAAGTTTTGGATTTATATATGATGATAGTACTTTTAGTGATAATCCAAAAGAACAAACAGCTTGTGTTATTATGTTTTCAAGAGGTTGTCCAAGCAATTGTATTTTTTGTGAATCTCCTCATATGTGGAAGAAAAAAGTTCGTCTTATGTCAATTGAAAGAATAATAAAAGAAATTAAATATATAATTGCAGAGTATAACATTAGAAATTTTATAATAGATGATGATGCTTTCACAGTATTTAAAGATAAAATAATGGAATTTTGTCAGAGAATTATTGATGAAAAACTTAATATAAAATGGCGTTGTAATACTAAAGTAACTATGGTTACAGAAGAGCTTTTTATTAAAATGAAAGAAGCTGGTTGTTTAAAAGTTACTTATGGAATTGAATCGGGTAATATTAATGTTCTTAAAAATCTTAATAAAAATTTTACAATAAATCAGGTAAGAAAAGCATTTGCATTAAACAAAAAAACAAATCTTCCTGCTTCTATGCTTCTTATTATAGGTAGTCCTGGAGAAAGTCCAAATACTGTGCAGGATAGTATTAATCTTATTGAAGAAATAAATCCTGAAGGAGGATGGGATTTTCAAATAATGCAACCTCATCCTGGAACTACTTTGAGAAGAGAAATAAATAAATTTAAAGGTGAAATATTAACAGATGATTGGGATGAATATTATTCTGATAATATCACTTATATTCCAGATAAATTTAATAAACAGGAATTTCTTTATTGGTGTAAAAAAGTTACAAAAAGACCAATTTCACTTGCTGGTGAAAAAAAAGTATCGTTTTCAGAAAATAATGAAGGTATAATAAAAATACCAGTTGATATGTGGGATTTTGGAGAGTTTGATAAATTACAACCATATTATTGGAATGGAGAAAAGAATTTTCAAAAAGGTTATACACATGTGCTTGGTGCAAATAAAGGTTATATAAAATATAATTTTAATATTGAAAAAATACCTGAATGGATATTAATTAAATTTACAGCTTGTTCACAAATAAATGAAAAAAGATCTTTTTTACAGATTAGAATAAATCAATATAAAATTGCTAATATTTTTATTGGTCCAAAAGATAGTTATGGTTTTGATTATGAGGTTTTTGCAGGTAAAGAGCTTATTAAAAAATGTAATATGAAATGTGGTATTAATGAAATATGTTTTGAAATTCCTGAAAAAATAATGCCAAACGGAATTAGCATAATGTATAAAGCTCTTGAAAACTCTCTTAATATTCAGGAAAAAACAATAACATTGATAACTGGAGGAAAATAAATGTCAGATTTTATATTGAAGGAAAAAAATGGACCTATTCCAGTTTTAATAATAGATACTATAAATTTTTGTAATTATTCATGTATTATGTGTCCGCAAGGAAATATGAGAGAAAAAAATCATGGTATTATGGATTTTGAATTATTTAAAAAAATTATTGATGAATTAACAACACCACCCCAAAAAGCAAGGGTTATAATACCATTTTGGAATGGTGAACCATCACTTTATCCGAATTTTGCCGAATCTCTTGAATATGCTAGTTTAAAGAAAAAAGAATTTCCAGATGCTTGGGAAGTATGGTCGCTCCATACTAATTTTAGTCTAATAAATGAAGAAGTATCACAAAAAATAATTAAAAGTGGTCTTTTTGGACCAATTACTGTTTCACTTGATGCTGTCAAAGAAAACACTTATGCAAAAATTAGAAGAGGTGGAAATTTATCAAATGTACTTGGAAATATTAAAGATTATTTAAGAATAAGACATGAATTTAATAAAGAATTTCCTTCTTTAACTATTCAAATAATTGTTATGGAAGAAAACTTTGATGAAGTTATTGATTTTATTGATTATTGGAAAGAAGAATTCCAAAAATATTCAATTATTCCTAATATTATATATGATGAATGTCATGGTATGGAAAAAGATTGTATATTTATTAGAAGATGTATGGCGGATAAACCAGAAAAACAGAGTTTTCTTGATGAAATTCATAAAAAAGCAATAATAAAAGCTGGTCTTATTGAAGAAGATTTTAATGAAAAAATAGTACAAACGGATGAATTTATAAAAACAAGTGATATTGAAGAAGAAAAACAACATAAAGATATAAAAAAAAGGAGAATTCCATGTGTGGGATTATGGCAACATTTTGGTATAAGATATGATGGTGAGACTTCTGCTTGTTGTCGTGATTTTAACTGTGAGATGAATCTTGGTAATATAAAAGATAGTTCTCTTTGGCAAATATGGAATAGTGAAAAACTTCATGATTTTAGAAAATATCATATTGCGGGTCTTTTTGAAAATATTAAAATTTGTCATTATTGTACAGGACAGCCTTTTGGTGTTTTAGAAAAAAATTTCCTTGAAAGTTATCTTAAGAGTACAGGGGATTATGAAAAATTTAAAAAAGATATTGAAATTATATGGAGTTGATTTTTTCCGTTACTCTTTAAAAGTAGTCAAAGAAATATTATATTATCAAGAAATAAAAAGAAAAAAATGTCAATAATTAAAAAAATTATTTGAGAATAAAGACTGATAAACCTGCAAGTATAGATATTATTGAAAAAATTACACTTAATATTTTTTCATCTGAAGTTTCAAGTTTTTTTATAAAAAACAAAAATTTTATATTTTTTTTATATTCATTTTTCATAACAGTTTTTGCAACAAACCATATTACAAAAGGTATTATTAAGGCGAATATTTGTTTTTCCATATTAATATTTTATATTAAATAATATAAAAATCAAATTTTTATTGTATTTTTTAGAAAAAAATTATATATTTTTTTCAATCAGAGGTTTCAATTATATAAAGAGTGGTTAATGGATAAAAAATTTTGTACACAATATGATAAAATTGATTTAGAACAGAGAAGAAAGTTTATTAGAATAGCTCCGCATACTCATATTTATGTAAACAATTTCAATACTATAAGTAATAAAAGTTTTGAAATAATACAATGTAGAATGATTAATATATCTGCAAATGGACTAGTGTTTAATGTAAATGTTGATTTTGCTGAAAATGATTATATTCAAACTATCTTTAAACTAAAAGAAACAGTGTTTAATCTTAAATCAAAGATTATTAGAAAATATATAAATGAAAATTCTGGCTATAATTACGGTGTTGAATTCTATGTTATTAAGGATAGTGTTAGAGATAGTCTTTCAAAATGTATAAAAACCATATTAAATTCTAATGATTTCTCATAATTGCTCATAGATATATCTTTATTTTCTTTTGTTTTTTTTGGAATGAATTTTGCAATATAAAAACTAAATGTTTATATTATAATAAAATACATATTATATGGAGTTTTAAATGATAGAACTGCAAGATGTTGTTAAGAAATTTGGAAATTTTGAAGCAGTAAAAGGTATAAACCTAAATGTAAAAAAAGGTGAGATACTTGGACTTTTAGGACCAAATGGTGCGGGAAAAACCACAACTATGAGAATGATTACGGGTTTTTTTCCTCAAACTTCAGGTCAGATAACAATAGGTGGTGAAGATATTTTTGAATGTAGCATGAATATTAGAAAAAAAATAGGATATCTTCCTGAAAAAAATCCACTTTATTATGATATGAGAGTTTATGAATATATTGAATATGCTGCAAAACTAAAAAAAGTAAATATTAATAAATCTAAAATTGATGAGATAATGGAAAAAACAGGTCTTGTTGAAATGAGAAAAAGGTTAATTGGTAATTTATCAAAAGGTTATAAACAAAGAACAGGTATAGCACAAGCTCTTATAAATGACCCTGAAATACTTATTTTAGATGAACCAACATCTGGTCTTGATCCACGACAAATAGTTGAAATAAGAGAGCTTATTCGTTCTTTTGCAGTAGAGCATACAGTTATACTTTCTACTCATATATTACCGGAAGTCCATGTAACTTGTGATAGAGTAGTAATTATGAATAAAGGTAAAATAATTTCTGAAGATACACCAGAAAATATGCTTCTTTCTTTTAAAAAAGGTTATGGAAGTGATATTGTGATTGAAGCAAATGGTTCTCAAGATAAAATTATAAATATTATACAGAAATTTTCAAAAAGCTTTAATGTAGCTGAAATAGATGGGAATTTTAAAATAAAACTTGATAAACCAGAAAAAGATATAAGAGCTGAAATAAATAAAGCTCTTATAAATGATAAAATTGATGTTTTAGAAATTTATTCTGAAAACCCTCAACTTGAAGAAGTGTTTATTACTCTTGTAAAAAAAGAGGAGGAACAAGTATGAAGACAATATTAAATATTACTATGAAAGAATTTAAAAGTTATTTTTATTCTCCTCTTGCCTATGTTGTTTTATGTGTTTTTTCAATATTATCAGGTTATTTTTTTACAGCTATAATATTTGAAACAAAAAATGCAAATGCTTTTTCTTCATTTGTTGGTGTGCTTTCAGAACTTTTTCTAATACTTATACCAGTTATAACAATGAAACTTTTTGCAGAAGAAAACAAAGCCGGTACATTTGAACTTTTATTAAGCTATCCTCTTAAATCATGGCATATTGTATGTGGTAAATTTTTAGGTGCTTTTCTATTTACTATGACAATGCTTATTCCGGTTGTTTTTTATATTTCATTTTTACAAATGTATTCTGTACCTGATTATGGACTTATTATTACTTCTCTTATAGGGCTTGTTATGCTTATCATGACTTTTGTTTCAGTTGGTTTGTTTTCTTCTGTTATTACTAAAAGTCAGGTAGTAGCAAGTATTTCTGGTTTTGGAATACTGCTTCTTTTATGGGCGATTGACTGGTTTAAAGCTCATGTTAATTATACTTTTTCAAGATTTTTATCATATATTTCTTTAAAGCATAATTTTAACTGGTTTGTTCAGGGTATAGTTGATACAAGAGCAATAGTACTTTTTGCTACTTTCACAGTGTTTATGCTTTTAGTTACTGTCAAGATAATAGAAGATAAGAGGTATAGTTCATGAAGAAAAGCAAAAGATTAAATTATAGAGTTAATAATTTTATGACAATTGTAATTGTGTTTTTAATACTTGTATTCGTAAATCTAATATCAAATATAAAGTTTTATCATGAGGATATTAGTGAAAGTATGATGAATTCACTTTCTAATTCAACTTTAAGGGTTTTGGAAAAACTACATAGTCCACTTGAAATATATGCTTTTTTTAAAAATTCCAATCCAGGATATTCTTCACTTGTAAATAAACTTGAAGAATTTAGAATTAAAAATAATAATATAAAAATTTATTTTGCTGATGTAGATAAAAACCCTGAAAAAGCTATTGAATTAGGTGTAAAAAATGAAATGCTTGTATTTTTTTATAAAGATAAAAGAGAAAATGTATATTTACCAACAGAAGAAAGAATAACAGGTGCTATAAATAGTTTGCTTTCTGAGAAAAAACTTAAATTATATTTTCTTAAAGGTCATGGAGAAAAAAGTAATATTTCCTTTGAAAAAGATAGTATTTCTATTATAACTTCAGCACTTAAAAAACTTGATTTTGAAATTGAAGATCTTTATTTATCAGAACACGATAAAGTACCAGAAGATTGTGATATTTTAATTATAGCTTCACCTAAAAAAGCAATGCTTTTAGAGGAAGAAAAAAAACTTGAAGATTATTTTGATTCTTCAGGTAAAATCTTTTTATCACTTGATACAAAGATAGAAGGAGGAGATGGTTGGGAATCATTTCTTTATCACACAGGTGTTGAAGTTTATGGCGGTGTTCTTGTTGATTATGGTTCAAATCTTGGTGGAGATTCAAGAATTCCAGCTGTTAAAAAATATAGAAGACATTTTATAACCGAAAGACTTTCTCAGACTTTTTTCCCATTAACTTTAGGACTTAGAGAAGCAAAAGAAAAAATTGGCGGAGATTTTTATATTGAAGAACTTGTTCGTTCTGATATAAATAAAAGTTATATTGAAACAGGTGAAACTCATCCTGAAAAAATTGAATTTGATAGTAATTCAGACATAAGAATATCTGCTGCTATTGTAATTGCAAGCAAAAAAACTCATGTTAAAAAAGAAGATAAAAGTGTTGAAGCAATAGATGGAAGAATTGTTGTTTGTGGAGATACTAGTTTTATAACAGATGATTATGTTGAAAAACTCGGCAATGGAGATCTTTTTTTAAGTTCAATAGAATGGCTTGCAGAAGACAAAGATATACTTGCTATTAATCTGACTAATTTCAACAGAGTTCGTATGGTTGAACTTACTAATATTGCACAGCAAAAAATATTCTGGATATCTGTTGTTATTATACCTCTTCTCATAGCTTTATTTGGTATTCTGATTGTTTACAGGAGAGAACATGAATAAAGTTAATATTTTTCTATTGATATTTTTAATATTTGGAGGAGTTTTAGTATATTTTTTGTATTTTAATGCAGAAATATTTCCAGAATTGAATAATTATGAAAAAATAGAAGTTTTTTTAAATAGCAAAGAAATAAAAGATGAAAATATAATATCTAAATTAAAAGAAACTGTCTTTTTAATTAGAAATATATCTGAAAAAGATGAAAGTCAAAGATATGGAATAAACGAAAATAGCGATAAAGTTAAATTTGTAGTTGAAGGAAAAGAATATATTGTCATAACTGGTAATATTAATCCTCATAATTCAGGAGTTTATGTGTTTTTTAATAATAAAATATATTTATTCAGTAAATCTTTAAAAGATATTATTGTTGAATACAATAAAGGGGGCAAAGATGATTGAAGTTAAAAACCTCGTAAAAAAATATGGGGATTTTAAGGCTGTCGATGATATTAGCTTTAATATTGGCAAGGGTGAAATTGTAGGTTTTCTTGGACCAAATGGAGCAGGAAAAACAACTACAATAAGAATGCTTACAGGTTTTTCACCAGCAACTTCCGGTCAGGCTTATGTTAATGGTTTTGAAGTTTTTGAAAAACCTATGGAAGTAAAAAAATCTATTGGTTATTTACCTGAATTTCCTCCTGTATATCCTGATCTTACAGTTAGGGATTATCTTTCTTTTGTTGCTGAAATAAAAGGAATTGAAAAAAAATTAAAAAAAGAAAGAATAGATTATGTTACACAAAAATGCGGACTTTCTGAAGTCATAGATAAAGAGATTAGTAAACTATCTAAAGGTTTTAAACAAAGGGTTGGTATAGCACAAGCACTAATTCATAATCCTCTTATTCTTTTTTTAGATGAACCAACATCAGGACTTGATCCAATTCAGATAATAGAAGTAAGAAATCTAATAAGAGAATTACGAAATGAACACACTATTTTTTTATCTTCACATATTTTACCAGAAGTATCAGCACTTTGTGATAAAGTAATAATAATAGCAAATGGAAAGATTATGGCTGTTGATACTCCTGAGAGACTTTCAACAGGAATGTCTGGACAAAAGACTTTTACATTTAATTTTCTTGATGATATTTCAAAAGCTGAAAATATAATTTCACAATTTGAAAATATTAATAATATCAAAGTTGTTGAAAATTCTCTTGAAGTTAAAGTAAATGATATTAGTGATATTCCTTTAATTGTTAGGAGAGCTGTTGAAAATCGTCTTGATATTACAGGTGTAATTCCAAAAACTGCTTCTCTTGAAGAAGTATTTCTTCATCTTACAACAAAGGAGGGAGCATAGTATTATGAAAAAGACTTATGCGATTTTTAAAAAAGAGTTAAAACATTATTTTTATTCTCCAATGGCATACATAATGCTTACTGTTTTTTTATTTATATCAAGCTGGTTTTTTACTGGAATGTTAGATACCTATATATCACTTTCAATTAATAGTCTTAATCCTTATGGTCAATCCTATACATTATCTTTGGATAGAGATTTTTTTGGACCATTTATTGTAAATATGGCAATAATTTTTCTTTTCTTTATGCCATTTCTTACAATGAGAGTTATTTCAGAAGAAAGGAAAATGGGAACATTTGAGCTTTTAGCAACTTCACCATTAAAAAACATTCATATTATTTTAGGAAAATATTTTGCTGTAATTTTCTTATATTTAATAATGTTATTATTTACAGTAGTTTATTTTTTAGGAGTGTATTTTGTTTTTCCATTTAATATTCAAGTATTACTTGTATGTTATCTTGGAATATTTCTACTTGGTTCAACATTTCTTGCTATAGGATTTTTCTGCTCATCTTTATTTAAACAGCCGATTTTTGCAGCAGTTACGACTTTTGGAGTTTTACTTTTGCTGTGGATTGCAGGATGGGGAGTTTTAGGAGATTTTGGAAAAGAAATATCTATAATTACTCATATTGAATCTTTTACTAAAGGAATAATATCTTTAAAAGATGTTTTTTATTTTGGTATAGTTATATTTTTCTCACTTTTTAGTGCAAATTTATATATTGATTCAATAAGATGGAGGGAATAAAGATGAATGAAAGATTTAAAAAATATACAGTTTTTAATATAATAGCAGCTATATTACTTATATTTGTAGCAGTATTTACTTATTTTTATCAAGGTACATTTGGTTGGATTACAACAATTCTAATCACTCTTGCTACTATTTTTATAATCACATGGTTAGTTTTTAACAATGATATATTAAAGACAACAGTTAAAGGAAGAAGTGTTAAATATTCAACAAATGCTATTGTATTTGCAGTGATAATACTTTCAATTTTATTATCCACATATTATGTAATAATGGAAAATAATAAAGAAATAGATTTAACTCCAAATAAGATTTATTCTCTTTCACCGCAAACAATACAAATTCTTCAAAATTTAAAAAAAGATATAAAAATAGTTGGTTTTTTTGATTTAAAGTCTTTTGAGGCACAAAAAAGCTTTGAAGAGCTTATTGCAAGATATAAGATTTATACTAAAAATATTGATATTGAGATTATAGATCCTTATGAAAATCCTGTAACTGTAAAACAATTTGGTATATCAAAAGTACCTAATCTTGTATTTATATGCGAAGATAATGAAAAAAGAGTTAATAAAATGAATGAAAGTGAATTTACAAATGCTATAAAAGCTATAACTATGCCTGACAGAAAAAAGATTTATTTTGTTCAAGGTCATGGAGAAAATAGGCTTGATTCATCAGAAGAAAATGCTTTAAGTATTATTAAAAATAGACTTGAATCAGATAATTATAATGTTCAACCTTTAGAGCTTATAAGAACAGGAAGCGTTCCAGAAGATGCTTCAGTCTTAATAGTTTCAGGAGCTAAAAAAAAGTATATGGAAACAGAACTTACAGCTTTGGAAAACTATATTGACAATAATGGAAAAGTTATATTTATGATAGATCCAGACAAAGAAAATTTTACAGATTTTCTAAAACCTTATGGATTTGAAATAGAAAAAAATGTAATAATTGATGTCAATCCAGTTGCACAATTACTTGGAACAAATTATGTAATGCCTATAATCAGTTCATATAGAAATCATGATATAGTAAGGAAATTTGATCTTGCAGTTGTTCTTAATATTGCAATGGAAATAAAAAATATTGAGGAAAACAAAAAAGGATTTAGAGTATTAGTTGTTGCTGAAACTGGAGATGGTTCTTGGGCAGAAAAAAATGTAGATGAATTATTTGGAAGACAAAAGACAGAAGTAAGCTATGATGAAGGAATTGACAATAAAGGACCTCTTCCTGTAGCAGTTATTGCAGAAAAAACAAACAATCAGGATAATGATGAAGAAAAAAACATAAAAGCAAAATCTCAAATTGTAGTATTTGGGGATTCTGATTTTATAACAAATAGCATGGTAAATATGCAGGGAAATGGAGATTTATTTCTTAATTGTGTCAATTTTTTAAGTGGTGATACAGATCTTATATCAATAAGACCAAAAGAAACAGAAAGTCAGCCAATACAGATAAATGAAGCACAAGGACAAGCATTATTTTTCCTTTATTATCTGATATTACCTTTGCTACCAATGCTTTTATATGCAGCTATGTATATAAATAAAAGGAGAAAAAGAGCATGATTTCAAATAAAAAAATTTTATTTGCAGCAATTTTTTTGCTTTTAATACTATTTTTTATCAATTATCAGAAAAAGACAAAAAATTCTGAACTTGAAATAGTAAAAGATCCTATTTTTTTAATAGAAGAAAACTCTATAGATAATATTACTATAGAGTTTTTAACTGGAGAAACATTATATTTTGAAAAAAAAGACAATATATGGTCAATAACCGATCCTGTAATTATGAAAGCTGATAATCAGACTTTTAATAATATATGTGAAAGTATAAGAAATCTTACTTTTTCAAAAAAAGTTAAATTACAAAAAGGAAATATTGAAGATTTCGGATTTGAATTTCCAATGTTAAGTATTGATTTTTCTGTAAATGGAAAAAATCATAAACTTAAACTTGGAGATAATACATTTAATGGTAGTGAAATGTTTGCTTTAGCTGATAGCACAGAAGAAATTTATGTTATAAATGGTGGATTTATAAATAAGTTTAAAAAAGATGTAAGAGATTATAAAGATAAAGTTATAAGTTCTTTTAAAGAAGAACATATTAAAAATTTTATCTTTGAAACTGAAAATATAACTCTTACAGCCCAAAAACCAACATCAGAAGTTATTTATACTGTTGAAAAAAACAATGAAAAAATACAATATCAAAAAGAAAGAGCAGAAGAAATACTTGAATATTTTAAAAATTTAAGAGTTGAACAATGGGATTCTCTTGGAGTAGTTGATTTAGATAATTATGGACTTGAAAACCCCGAATATAAAGTTAGTATAGATTTGAAAGATTCAAAATATTCATTTTCAATTGGCAAAAGAGGAAATTCGGCTTATATTATAAAAGATGGTGAATATAATGTAGCTAAGATAAATCCATATTTTGAACATTCAGTGGAAAATTTAGAAATAAAAAAAGAAAAAGAGTGAAAGTCTTTAAAATAACAGCTAAATAGCAACATAGTGAAAGGGTGAAATGGGGAAAGCGTGAAAGGGCTAAACAGGAAAAACCTTTAAATCCCTTTCACTATTTTCTCGTTTACTATTCGCTAATTTCTTTACTTTATCTTCTTAAAACATTATAATGACAAAAAAATGTACTTTATTTTAGACGGAGGATTTAATGAGAAAAACAAAAATAATTGTAACCCTTGGTCCAGCAGTTAATACTGAAGATAAATTAAAAAGTTTGTGTGAAGCAGGGATGAATGTTGCTAGATGCAATTTTTCTCATGGAAGTCATGAGGAAAACGGCGATAGAATTAAAATGATGAGAAAAGTTAGTGCTGAAAATAATTATAATATTGCAATACTTGTTGATACAAAAGGCCCTAAAATAAGAGCAGGAGATGTTGAAAATAACAGTCTTGAACTTGTATGCAATCAAAAAATAATACTTACTACTGAAGAATGTATGGGAAATAGTGAAAGACTTTATATTTCATATAAAAAACTTACAACTCTTGTAAAACCAGGCGGACATATACTCCTTGATGATGGTTTAATTACTTTAAAAGTAGAAAAAATTCTTAATGACACTGAAATACTTTGTGTAATACAAAATACAGGTATTATTAAAAGCAAAAGAGGTGTTAATATACCAAATTTTCACATAGATTTGCCTAATCCAACTGAAAAAGATAAAAAAGATATAGAATTTGCTGTAGAACAAGATGTTGATTTTATAGCTGTGTCTTTTGTTCAATCTGCTGATACTATACTTCAATTCAAAAAAATACTTAGAAAACTTGGTGGAGAAAAAATTAAAGTAATAGCTAAAATTGAAAATCGTTCAGGTATGGATGATTTTGATAAAATAGTAAAAGTTGCTGATGGTGTTATGGTAGCACGAGGTGATCTTGGCGTTGAACTTCCTCTTGAAGTTATACCAATTGTTCAAAAAGAACTTATAAGAAAATGTTTTATGGAAGGAAAGCCTGTTATAACTGCTACACAGCTTTTACATTCTATGATTGAAAGTCCTAGACCTACAAGAGCTGAAGTTTCGGATGTTGCAAATGCTATATATGATCTTACATCAGCTGTAATGCTTTCTGGAGAGTCTTCAATTGGGAAATATCCAATTAAATGTGTTGAAACTTTGAGCAATATAGCTAATAGAATTGAAAGTGCAATTAATTATAAAGATGTTTATATTCAAAGTATTTCTCGTTTTGACAGTAGTCAAGATATGACTCGTGCGGTTACAAATGCTGCTCTTACAACAGCCTATGAAATCGGAGCTAAAGCTATAGTTACATTTACTGAAACTGGATATACTGCTCAAATGCTGTCAAAAATGAGACCTGATATGCCAATAATAGCTATTACAACTTCAAAAAAAGTAAGAAGACAACTTTCCATGAACTGGGGTGTATTTCCTATGGTTGGAAATGAATATCATACTCTTGATGAAATGCAAAAAGATGCAATATCTTTGTCTTTAGAAAGCGGTCTTGTTGGAAATGGCGATATAATTGTTATAGTAGCAGGTGTTCCTGTTGGTATTGCAGGAGCTACAAATCTAATTAAAGTAGAAATTGTTGGCGATGTTCTTATAAAAGGAATAGGTGTTCATCCAGGAAAAGTTACAGGCAGAGTATGTCTTGGAGAAATTCCAGAAGAATTAAAACTCAATTTTAATAAAGGTGATGTTGTTGTTGTAAAATATCTGCACGAAAGTCTTCTTCCTTTTTTAAAACAAGCATCAGCTATAATAATTGAAGATGATGATATTGAAGATAGAGCACAGATAATAGGTAAAACATTAGATATTCCTATTATAAAAAGTGCTAAATCTGCTTATGATATTTTAAAAGAAGGTATTATGGTAAAAGTTAATTCAAAAGAAGGTACTGTATCTAAGATATAAAATTATTTTTATTAAATAGCAGACAGCGGATAATTTTATTTGTTGTCTGTTATATTCTTGATTTTTTATTTGAATGGGTATATTGTAATTTTATGGATTTTAAGCAATTTTTTATAAGCTGTATAAAAAAACACTGGAAGCATTTTCTGCCAGGTATTATAACTCTTCTTATTGTTGATATTGTTCAACTTTTCATTCCTCTTATAATTGGTGATACTATTAATCGTCTTGAAATATTAGATATTGATTTTAATGGACTTCTTATTAGAGGTTTTATTCTCATGGGAGTTGCATTAATAATGTCTGCTATGAGATTTCTATGGAGATATTTTATAATTCTAAGTGCTTTCAAAATTGGTTTTGAGATGAGAAGAGATATTATGAAAAAACTTTATTCATTTCCAATTTCTTTTTTTTCAAAAAATAAAACCGGTGATCTTATGAGTATTGTTGTAAACGATGTTGATGCTGTGAGATTTCTTCTGGGAATGGGAATGGTTGCTGCATTTGACATGGTAATTCTTGCAATTATGGCACTTGGAATGATGATATATTATTCACCATCGCTTACTCTAATTGCAATGATACCAGCACCGCTTATTGTAATAATACTTTATTATTTTGAAGGACCTCTTCATAAAAGATTTTTATCAATACAGGAGCTTTTTGGCAAAATTTCCGTCAAAGTTAAAGAAAGTATAGAAGGAATAGCTCTTATAAAGTTATATAGACTTTATGGAATAAAAAATGATGAATTTTCAGAACTTAATAAAAAATACAAAAGAGATTCACTTGTTGTAACATCCATAGATGCTTTATATAATCCAATTGTGAATTTCTTTATGATGGGAATTTTAGGAGCTCTTATATATTATGGTGGCGGAAAAGTTGTTGAATCCTCAATGAAATTAGGTGATTTTATAGCTTTTACAAGATATCTTGACATTATAGTATGGCCTCTTATGGCACTTGGATGGGTGTTTTCACTTTATCAAAGAGCAAGAAGTGCTTATGAAAGAATACAAGGCATTATGATGCAGGAAAATAATATTATATCAGGCGATACTAAATTAAATTCTATTGAAAAAGGAATTTCACTAAAAAATGTAGATTTTTCTTATGAAACTGGAAGTTTTAAACTTGAAAATATTAATGTAGAATTTAAAAAATCGACTCTTACTGGTATTGCTGGGAAAATTGGTTGTGGTAAGACAACTTTCATAAATCTTTTGCTAAGATTGCACGATGTTAATTCTGGTGTGATTGAGATAAATGGAGTTGATATAAAAAACTATAATATAAAATCTTTAAGAGATTCTATTGCATATGTTCCTCAAGAAGTATTTTTATTTTCTGATTCAATACTTAATAATCTTAGATTTGCTGATGAAAATATTAGTGATGAAGAAATAAAAAAAGTTCTTGAAGTATCTGATTGTAATGAATTTGTAAAAAATCTTCCAAACGGCATTAATACAGTTGTAGGTGAGAGAGGAGTATCGCTTTCTGGTGGGCAAAAGCAAAGACTAGCATTAGCAAGAGCTTTAGTTCTCAAAAGACCTTTTATTATAATGGATGATTGTCTTTCAGCAGTTGATTCAGAAACAGAGAAGAGAATTCTTGAAAATCTTAAGGAAAAATGGCATGGAACTACTTCTATTGTTGTATCACATAGATTAAGTGCTTTTTTTACAGCTGATAATATAATCGTACTTGATAATGGCAAGGTTGAAAGTCAGGGGAATCATCAAACTCTTAAAGAAAAATCTGTAATTTATAAAAGCATGTTTGAAAAACAACAGATTGAAAAGGAACTTGAAAATGAACTCTGAAAACTCTATAAAAAAACAAAAATGGACTTTTTTTACAATTATAAAAAACATGCTTGCCTATCGTTTTTTAATAGTATTATCATTAATTACACTTGCAGGAGTTTCACTTTTTGAAATATATTTTCCTGATTTTATTCGTACTATAATCAATACTCACATTAGCGGTAATATAAAAAAAATCGATGGCAAATCCGAGGTTTTTTATAATATAAAAAATAAACATCAAATGAAAATGTTAGAGGATAAAAACGTCAAAATATATGATTTTGATGAAAATATAAAAAGTAATTATGATTTAATGACTTTAATAAATGCTATTTCAAATGAAATTGAAAAAGATGATAGTTTAGTTGAAAATAAATTTGTTAAAATGGCAGATCTTGAAAAATTTGATGCTGAATGGAAGCGAGAATTAAGAAAATACGATATTGATAAAACTTTTGTTTTAATAAAATATATTTTTTTAATTCTTGTTTTTTATATAATAATTTATTTTATACACTATTTTAGTGTTAATTATATTTCTCAATCAATGATGTATAATCTTAGAAGTAAAATATTTAATCATATGATGAATTTTAAAATGTCATATTTTATAAAAGTTCCTTCAGGAGTTCTTGTTACAAGAGTTATAAGTGATGTTGAAGCTATTAACAAGTTTTTTTCTGGAGTAATGGTATCTTGGATTAAAGATATTATTCTTTTTATTGGTATTGGAATAATGATGTGTAGGATTAATTTAAGACTTTCAATTGTATTATTTTTTATTGTACCAGTGCTTTTTATGCTTATTTTTTATTATCAAAAAAAACTTAAGATTTCCTATAGAAATATAAGAAAACAAATTGCAAGAATAAATGGTTTTTTATCAGAAAATATGTCTGGTATGTTTATTATAAAAGCATTTAATCGAGAAGAACAGGAAGATAAAAAATTTAATGTTATTAATGAAGATGTTTTTAATGCGTATAAAAAACAGATGTTTTTAAGAGCAACATTTATGCCAGTTACAAATATAACAAGATATTTTTCCATGGCTTCAATATTAGTTTATGGTGGTTATCTTATTTTAGAAGGAAAAATGTTTTTTGGAGATCTAATAGCATTTTTTACTTATGCAGAGATGTTTTTTAAGCCAATAAGAGAAATGGTGGAAAAATTTGATCTTCTACAAAGTGCTCAAACAGGTCTTGAAAGGATTTTTACAATTTTAAATGATCATGAAAATATTGAAAGTAAAAATGGTGATTTAGATATTGAATTTAAAGAAAGTATAGAGTTTAAAAATGTTAATTTTGAATATATAAAAGATGAAAAAATTCTTAAAAATATTAATCTAAAAATTTTAAAAGGTGAAAAAATTGCTTTTGTAGGACATACAGGTGCTGGAAAAACAACTATATTAAATCTAATAAATTCTTTTTATGGAAAAAATTCAGGTGAAATTCTTATAGATGGAAAAGATATAAAAGAATATAACATTGATAATTTGAGAAGAAATTTATCATATATTCCACAGGATGTATTTATTTTTTCAGAAAGTATAAATTACAATATAACATTTTCTGAAAAACAAAATAATTATCTTGATAATAATTATCTTGATAATGTATCGCAAAAAATTGGCTTAGAAGAATTTTTAAAAAAACAATCACATGGTTTTGATACAATAATGAATGAAAGAGGAAATTCACTATCTTATGGGGAAAAGCAATTAATAGCATTTGCCAGAGCATTATACTTCAAACCACAGATAATAATAATGGATGAAGCTACTTCAAACATTGATTCAGATACTGAATATGTCATACAACAAGCTACTGAAAAACTATTAGAAGGCAAGACAGCACTTATAGTTGCTCATAGACTTTCTACAATAAAAAATTGTGACAGAATATATGTTATGAAAGACGGGCAGATAATTGAGACTGGAAAGCATGAAGAACTTCTACAAAAAAAAGGATATTATTATAAACTATATAAAATCCAATATGAAAAAATAGCATAAAACGGAGTGAAGTGGGAAAGATAAGAGCGAGTGAAAGGGTGAAATAGCGAATGAGGAATGCCAAAATGTTCAGTGAACATTTTGTTTGTGACAGATGAAGCGTGACATGTCATAGTATGACATTAATGACAAAAAAAGTCGCTATGTTACAGGAGATTCGAAGACTCTTGTCACAAGCAACTTTTTGTAAAATAAGTTGCAGTTACATTTATTGAAATTTGTCATCTTGGTATGATTTTGAGCGGAGATCTCGCTCTTGCTCTTGCTTTGAGTTTGTCATTTCCATAAACATGGGAAACCATAAATCAAAACTTTTTTTACCACGGATATCACTGATATACACGGATAAAACTTGAAAATTAAAATTTATGGAAAAAATCACCATAAATAAAAAATAAAATTCTTTGATATTTATATAAATAAATTTATAAAACCTCAAAATCTTTTATTTCTTTATTTTTAAAGATAAAAATATTTAATTTTCTAAAAGCATTTTAAAACCTATTTTATTGTCTTTTTGTTAAAAAACATCTTGACAATATAATCATATATTAATAAACTTAAAATATATCATGAAACAGTCAAAGAATAATATCATAAAAATTTCTGTAATAATAAAATGTTTTGTAAAAGG